>FWPV01000270.1_pt1 | contig 174166 bp, 188 predicted proteins | sample 2228371 | NCBI WGS metagenome assembly FWPV01 (sample SAMEA103939776, study PRJEB20133) | metagenome | reverse complement strand
AGAGCCGGATCACCCGGTCGGCCATCTCGGCGATGCCGGCATTGTGCGTGATCAGCACCGTGAGCGTGCCGAGTTCACGGTTCACCTTTTCCAGCGCCTCCAGCACCACCACCCCGGTGTGAGAGTCCAGCGCCCCGGTGGGCTCGTCGCACAACAGCACCGCCGGGTTCTTGGCAATGGCCCGGGCGATGGCCACCCGCTGCTGCTCGCCACCGGAGAGCTGAGCTGGGAAGTGGTCCAGGCGGCTGCCCAGGCCCACCAGCTCGAGGGCCTCTGCCGGCGCCATGGGATTGCGGGCGATCTCGGTGACCACTGCCACGTTCTCCAGGGCGGTGAGGCTGGGGATCAGGTTGTAGAACTGGAAGACGAAGCCCACGTGCTCCCGGCGGAAGCGGGTGAGTTCGGCGTCACTCATGCCGGTGAGCCTGTGATCCAGGTACCAGACCTCGCCGCCGGAGGGGGTGTCCAGCCCTCCCAGGATGTTGAGCAGGGTGGATTTGCCGCTGCCGGAAGGCCCCAGGAGCACCACCAGCTCGCCCCGGTAGAGTTCGAGATCGATGCCGCGCAGGGCAGGCACCTCGATCTCGCCCATGGGGTAGGTCTTGGTGAGACCCTGGGCGAGGAAAACCGGTGACGCGGTCATGGTACGCCCCATGATGCCACGGCCGGCAGGGGGCGTTGCCTTGCGCTTAGAAGCCGAACAGACCCTTCAACTTTTTCACGCCTTCGATCACTTCACCCGCCGGACTGGCTTCCTCTTTCGGCGCTTCGGCTTTGGGCGGCGCTTCGGCTTTGGGCTCGGATCGTTCCCCGCCATCATCCACGCCGAGGGGCAGCATGCCAGTGGATTTGAGCCTCACCTTGGCGGTCCAGATGGGCTCCCACTTCGCTTTCGGATCAGCCGGCTTGGGGGGATGGGCGAAGTTGGCTTCATCACCATAGGCGATGAACTGGAGCGCGGCGCCCTCGTACTTTGCAAAGATCCCCTTGGGCACCGTGCAGCGGGTGGTGTCCGGCTTCATTACCACCTTCTGCTGGATGTATTTTTGCACCTGCCCGTTGGACAGGTAGCCCATTAGGCCGCCACCCAGGTCCGGCAACTCGCTGGAGGTCCAGATGACGAGCTCCCGGGCCTTGTCATCCCCCGCCATCGCCATCATGAAATAGCCGATTGCAGTGGGAATGACTTTCCACTCCAGCTTGATCGCGTCCTTGAGGCTGCCTTGGGCCCGAGTGAACTCCACCGGCGCCATGAAGTCCCGCCGCGCATCCAGGCTGAACTTGATGTCCGGGGTGTAGTTGCCCTTGATCAGATGCTCGCCGACCAGCGAGCTGTCGTTGGGCACGTCGCGGTGGAATTCCCGGTTCGGCCATTCCCCATAGGTCCAGCCCTTGCGTGGCGTGAGGCGGAACCGGCTGCTGCTGCCACCACCGCGCGCCACGATCACCTGGCCGTATTCTTCCGCGCTCATCTTGGCGGTATCGATCACCCGCGGCTGGCCGGGCCGGGGGCTCTCTCCGCAGCCCCAGTAGATCAGAATGCGAATGTCCTCCCGTTTGCTCTCGTCCGCAGTCGGGCTCGTGGGTCTGTGCTCGTAACGGAGCGGCAGGCTTTCGCCCATCTTCATGCCAGGGGGGATGAAGTGCTCGGCACTGGGCGCCGGGGGGGTCTCCGGGCCCAGCAGGTCCAGTAACAGGGTACGCTTCGCGCCGCCCACGCCCATGCCTTTCATCATCATGCCGCCCAGCATGCCCTCGATGCCACCGCCGGCCTGGGCATCCATGCCGGGAAGGCTCATGTTTTCGGTACTGACACTCATCCAGTACTGGGCGGCAGGTTTGGCTGCATGGGCCGGTTGGGATGCTGCAGCCAGCAGGGCGGCGAGCACCAGGATGCGAGGCGTGAGGCTCACGGTGTTCTCCCAATGTGAAGGGAAACAAGGGTTTGCATCGCAGCGCGAAGGCCTGCGGCATGCCGGTACGGCTTGCGTGATTTTGCTTCGTTGGCTGCGGTTCGGCAAGCGCTTTGCCTTGGGATTCAGGGCAAGGGGTTCGCTCTACGCCGGGCGGCGGCGAGCTCGGCGAGGGCGGCGCGGATCACGCGCAACGCGGAAGCGCCGAGCAACCAGGCGAGGCCCACGGCCACGAGGAGGTCCGGCCAGGCAGCCTGGGTGACCCACACCGCACCCGCCGCCACCAACACGGCCAGGTTGGAGGCGATGTCGTTGCGCGAGCATTCCCACACCGAGCTCATGTTGATGTCTTCGTGCCGGTGACGCGTGAGCAGCCAAAGGCAGACCCCGTTCGCGACGAGGCCCAGGAGGCTGAATGCCCCCATCACCTCGAAGATCGGCACACCCGGGACCAGGAGCCGGTAGACGACGTGGCCGGTCACCACCAGTGCGCCGAGCAGGATGAGGGCTCCCTTGAGCAGGGCCACCTTCGCCTTGGCCGCGGCGCCGCGGGAGACCGCATACAGGCTCAGGGCGTAGGTGAAGGCATCGCCGAGATTGTCCAGGCTGTCGGCGAGCAGTGCCGTGGAGCCGCCATACAGCGCCGCGCCGGCGATCGTCAGGAACATGGTGGCGTTGATGGCCAGCACGATGCGCAAGGTATGGCGCTGGCGCGCATTGCGCGCCTCGATCGCGCAGCCGCTGTCACAACAGGCACTCATGGGATGCAGAATAACGGTACCGATCGCTGGTAGCAACGCGATGTTTCAGGCCTGTTTCGAAAAATGGCGCTCGAACCATGCACTGGCTTCACCTGCGACCCTTTCCAGCGTACCGGGTTCCTCGAACAGGTGGGTCGCGCCGGGGACGATGACCAGGGCTTTTTCGCAGTTCAACACCTCGTAGGCCGCCTGGTTGAGCTCGATCACCACGTCGTCGAGGCCGCCGACGAGCAGCAGTGTCGGCGAGACCACCTGGCGCAGGGCGGCGCCACCTGCCAGGTCCGGCCGGCCGCCGCGGGAGACCACCGCCGCCACCGCCTTGCCCATTTTCGCCGCCGCCTGCAGCGCCGCCGCGGCGCCGGTGCTGGCGCCGAAATAGCCGATGGGCAGGCCCTTTGCCTGCGGCTGCCGGGCGAGCCACTCGGTGGCGACGGTCAGGCGCCGGGTGAGCAGGGGGATGTCGAAGCGGGTCTTGTAGTCGCTGTCTTCCTCGACCGTGAGCAGGTCCATGAGCAGGGTGGCGATGCCGGCCTCGCGCAGCACGCCGGCAACAAAGTTGTTGCGCGGCGAGTGGCGGCTGGAGCCGCTGCCGTGGGCGAACAGGACGATGCCCGTGGCCTGGTCGGGGATTTCGAGCATGCCCTCGATGATCGCCGGGCCATCCGGGATGTGGACGAGTTGCTGCAGCATGCCTTCATATATAGACAACGCGGAAGGCAAAGGACAGCGAAATGCGCGCGGCCGCTCAGGCGAGATGCATGGCCACCGGAATCCGCCGCGCGCCGAACTGCCGCTTCAACTCGAAATGTTCGAAGCGGCCGGCGATGGCGGTCTGACAGGTGGGGCAGCGGCCGTGGTCGTCCAGGCGGTAGTCGCGGATCTCGTACCAGTCGCGCACGATCACCGGCTCGTGGCACGACGGGCAGAAGGTGGTGTCGCCTTCCACGTTGTGCACGTTGCCGGTGTAGACGTAGTGCAGGCCGGCCTTCATGGCGATGTCGCGCGCCCTGATCAGCGTCGAAACCGGGGTGGGCGGCACGTCCAGCATCTTGTAGTCTGGATGGAAGGCGGAAAAGTGCAGCGGTACCTCCGGGCCGAGCTCCTTGAAGATCCAGTTGGAGAGGGCGGAGAGTTCCGCCTCCGAATCGTTCTTGCCCGGGATGAGTAGGGTGGTGATCTCCAGCCAGACCTCGGTCTCTTTCTTCAGATAGACCAGCGTGTCCAGTACCGGCTGCAGGTGTCCGCCGGTGAGCTTGACGTAGAACTCGTCGGTGAAGCCCTTCAGGTCCACATTGGCCGCGTCCATCTTGGCGTAGAACTCGCGCCGCGCCGCATCGTGCATGTAGCCGGCAGTGACCGCCACGGTCTTGATGCCGCGCTTGTGGCACTCGTCGGCGGTGTCCATGGCGTATTCGGCGAAGATCACCGGGTCGTTGTAGGTGAAGGCCACGCTCTTGCAGCCGTTCTGCTGCGCGGCCTTGGCGATCTCCTCGGGCGAGGCCTGGTCCATCAGGCGGTCCATCTCCCGCGATTTGCTGATGTCCCAGTTTTGGCAGAACTTGCAGGCCAGGTTGCAGCCGGCGGTACCGAAGGAGAACACGCTGGTGCCGGGATAGAAATGGGCCAGCGGCTTTTTCTCGATCGGGTCGATGCAGAAGCCGGAGGAGCGGCCGTAGGTGGTGAGGATCATCTCGCCGCCTTCCATCTTGCGCACGAAGCAGGCGCCGCGCTGGCCCTCATGCAGCCTGCAGTCGCGGGGGCACAGGTCGCACTGGATGCGGCCGTCGGAAAGCGCATGCCACCAGCGGGCGGGATAGTGGGATTCGGGAACGTGGGTCATGGCGTAATCATCTCCTGCTCGGGCTCTTTCCATTTCTGCACGGTGTAGCGTGCCAGCTTCAATTCGGGTGCCCAAAAATCCCAGGGCAGTCCCGCTTTCATCTTGAGATGGGCGAGGAAGCGGTCGGGCTCAGGCAGCTGTTCCCACACCTGGGGCAAAAAGGTGCTGCGGTAGGGCCCATATTCGAGGATCAGTCCATCCACGTGGGGACGCAGTTTTTCCCAGGCTTCTTTCTCCGAAGCCACAGGCAGGGGCTCGGCGGGGGAGAGCACGGAGACTTCTACCCGGACGTCCGGAAACTCCCGCACCGAAAGCGGCGGAAAACGAGGATCGCGGAAGGCCGCATTCACCGCGTTGGCGCGCACGTCTTCTACGAGCCGCCGGCGCGCTTCCAGGCTGCCGATGCAGCCCCGCAGCTCACCATCGCGGGTGAGGGTGACGAAGCTCGCGCCCGGCGCCTCGAGCCAGGGTGCGCGCAAATCGGGCAGCGGAAAAGGCTGCCCCAGGGCTCCGGCGATACTGCCACGGGCGAGCGGCAGCAGGATCCGGCCCTTGTAGGCTTGGGGCTCAGTGGACATCTGCGGCGGGTTCGGTGAAGGCAAAGGATGCATAGCCGACCACTTGGCCGCGGTCGCCGGCGGTATCGCCCGAATTGCGCAGATCGAGCAGCTCGGGCTTGAGCCCGTGGTGCTTCGCCGCAAGCAGCAGACCGTTCACCGGCGTGCCGCCGCAGGCCTGCTCGTGGCTCACGCCCACCTGGAGGCCGAGAATCATGTGGGCGGTCAGCCGGTCCACCTTGCGGGCGACCTCATAGGGCAGGTAGTGGGAGAGGTCGGAACTGATCACGATCAGGGTCTCCGGGCCGCCCCACAGCCGCTCCAGTACTTCGGCGACCTCCTGGGCGGTGGCATCGCCCACCACCAGGGGCACCAGGGTGAACGTGCCGAGGGTCTTCTGCAGGAAGGGCAGTTGCACTTCGAGCGAATGCTCCCAGGCGTGGGCCGGGGCGCTGGCCACCACCTGCGGCAGGTCGGCGATCAGCGCTTCCGCGCCCGTATCCACCGGCACCGTGCCCAGAGGGGTTTCGAAGGCCTCCGCCTGGGGAAGCGCCAGACCGCGCACGGGCACGCGATGGGCCGGGCCGAGCAGCACCACCCGCCGGATTTGCCCGCGGCCGGCGGCGATGCGCCGGTAGGCGCTGGCGGCGATGGGGCCCGAATAGATATAGCCGGCGTGGGGTACAATCACCGCCTTGGGTACCGGTCCCAGCGGTGCGCCAGCCCCAGCCATAAGGTGCTCGATTGCGTGGCTCAGCGCCTGGCGGCTTTCGGGGTAGAACGCGCCGGCAACCGCAGCGGGACGAACGTGATTCATGGCAGCTTCTCCTCTATGCCCTGGCCTTTCTTTGGGGGCGTCCGGGCTCGATTCAATGCCGTCGATCGATTTTTTTCAATATAGTCGCTTGGGGCCGGGTGCGCGCCGGCAAGGCCGGGCATGACACGCTGCGTGGCTCTGGTGCCGGCCGCGGGCAGTGGCACCCGCTTTGGCGCCGGGCTGCCCAAGCAGTATCAGCCCGTGGCCGGCTTGCCAATGATCCAGCATGCGCTTCGCACGCTCGCTGCGCATCCCCGCATCGACCGGATCTATGTGGTGCTGGCGCCAGACGACGGTTGGTTCGCGTCCCTCGCGTGGGGTACCGAGGCGGGCAAGATCACGCCCCTGCGGCTCGGTGGGCACACGCGCGCGGCGAGTGTGCTGAACGGGCTGCGCGCGATGCAGGCGGACGTGGGCGGCGAGGATTGGGTGCTGGTACACGACGCGGCGCGCCCCTGCCTGAGCCAGGCGCATCTCGACCGCCTGATCTCAACCCTGGAGAACGACCCTGTAGGTGGCATTCTCGCGGTGCCGGTGGCGGACACGCTGAAGCGTGCCGATGCCGAGGGGCGCATCCTCGGCAGCGAGCCGCGGGAGCACCTGTGGCAGGCGCAGACGCCCCAGATGTTCCGCCACGCGCTGCTGCTACGCGGGCTGCAGGCGCTGGGCACCGACACACCGACCGACGAGGCGCAGGCGATCGAGCATCTGGGGCTGAAGCCCAGGCTCGTGGCCTGCGACAGCACCAATCTGAAAGTGACCTATCCCCGCGACATCCGGCTTGCGGAACTGATTCTGCAGCATCCGGAGGTGCGGGAGTGAAGGAAGACAAATGAGAGTCGGCCAGGGCTTCGACGTGCACGCGCTGGTAGAAGGGCGCAAGCTCATCATCGGCGGCGTGGAGATTGCGTATCCACTGGGGCTTGAAGGGCACTCGGATGCGGACGTGCTGCTGCATGCCATCTGCGATGCCCTGCTCGGCGCGGCGGCCCTAGGAGACATCGGCCAGCATTTTCCGGACATGGATCCGCGCTTCAAGGGCGCGGATTCGCGCGCACTGTTACGCCATGTGGCGGCGTTGCTACAGGCGCGCGGCTACCAAGTGGGCAACGTGGATGCGACGGTGATCGCCCAGGCGCCGAAGATGGCGCCGTACATTCCCGCCATGCGCGCAAACATCGCCGTCGATCTCGGCATCGCGGTCGAGTGTGTCAACGTCAAGGCCACCACCACCGAGGGGCTGGGCTTCACCGGCCGCGGGGAAGGGATCGCGGCCCAGGCAGTGTGCCTGCTGGAGCGCACGTGACCGGCACGGAGACGCGCCATGCGCCAGCGGTGCGCCTGTTCTTCGCCCTGTGGCCGGAAGCCCAGCTGCAGACCCAATTCCACCGGGAGGGGCAGAAGTTGTTCCGTCTCTGCGGCGGGCACCGCACCCGGCGCGAGAACATCCACATGACCCTGGCCTTTCTCGGCGATGTGGATCCCGCGCACCTGGAGCGGGTGAAGGCGATCGCCGCAGCCATCGAGCTGCCGGCTTTCCACCTGCTGTTCACACGCCTCGGCTGGTGGCGCAGCAACCAGGTGGCCTGGGCAGCGACGGAGGACACACCGCGACCGCTGGCGGATCTGGTCCGTGCCCTGCAACTGGGGTTGGCCCGGGAAGGCTTCAAGTTCGACGAGCGGCGCTTTTTCCCCCATGTGACCCTGTTGCGCAAAGCCCATTGCAGCCGCAGCATCATCCAGAGTCACCCGATTCTGTGGATCGTGAACGACTTCGCGCTGGTGCGCTCCACCCTGCGTGAGGATGGCGCGCACTACGCGATCATGCAGCGCTGGCGCTTGCGCGGGGCACCTGGCTAGCCGTTTGTTGAAAAGCGCATTCGGCAGCGTCCCTCTTTTTCCTCGAGGCAGAGGTAGAAATGCAACAACTAGAGATAGATACAGTGCTCCAGGTGTTTCGCGAGCTCCTTTTCCGTCACCTGCGTGTAGTCCTTCTCGATGGTGTCACTGACCGTCCCGCGTACCTGATCCGGCAGTTTGCTCTTCAGCAGGCCGAGAAACGAAGGCGAGGCAACGAGGATCAGGCGCTCGTATTTGTTCTGGTTGCGGCCGCTTTCAAGCACGCGGGCAATTTCATGGGCGAACTGCTCTGCCTCGTGCTGCTTGGGCTCGGTCGCTGGCTGACGGCTGCCGTGGCCATTGCCGACACTCTGCATGTACCCGGGCCGATCCGACACGAGATCGCCGTTTTTCATCCGGCTCTCCGGATGCTCGAATTCGCTCAGCAGGGTGAGCCCTTTGCCGATGCCGGCGTTCTCGTACAAGCGTCCGCGCGATGCATTGGCGACGACGATCCAGGTGGTGGTCATGGCATTCTCCCGTGGGTCAACAAACAGTGGTCCTTGATTTTAGGCTGGCAACTCGGTTCTGCCGGTCAAGATGCCGCGGCGCGCGGAATGGCGGACGCGGCGAGAAATTCCCGTGCCAGTGCCGCGTAGCCCGCCATCGACACGTCCCGTGGGCGCAGGACGATAGCGCCCCCGAGGTGCGGGTAGTGCTTCAGCGTGGAGCGGCGGTAGGCAGGGTCATAATGCTGCACGAGCAGATCTAGGACGAATTCGTCCCAGGCGCCGGCCTCGGCGAGGCGGCGCCAGCGGCCCAGACGGTCCGCGCCGTGCAGCCCTCTGAGCCATTCCACCTTGGTAAGCAGCGCCGCCGGATCGGCCATGAAATGCGCGTAGTCTTCTTTTAGCAGCTGTACCCGCTGCGCCGGGCTCACCTCGATGAGCACGCATTCGCCTTGCCACATGGCGGCCATCAGGGCGTCGGGCACACGCAATGCGCCGATCTTCTTGCTTTCCGCCTCCACGTAGATCGGCTGCGCCGGATCGGCGCGTTCCAGTCGTTCCCAGATCAGGCTTTCGAACATTTTCTGCGCCGGTTGTGGCGCGTGCGGCAGATGGCCGAGCACGGAGCCGCGGTGGCGGGCCAGGCCTTCGAGATCCAGCACCTGCGCGCCCGCCTGTGCGAGCGCCGCGAGGAAACGGCTTTTACCGGAGCCGGTGGGGCCGCAAATGGCGCAGAAACGTAGGCGCTGGGGCAGCGCGGCGAGGGCTTCGATGACGTGACGGCGGTAAGCCTTGTAGCCCCCTTCGAGCCGGGCCGCTTTCCAGCCCACCTCGGCGAGAACGTGCGCCATGGACCCGCTGCGCTTGCCGCCACGCCAGCAATACACCAGGGGGCGCCATTCCCGCGGCTTGTCGGCGAGTGCCCTCTCCAGGTGGGTGGCGATGTTGCGGGCGATCAGGGCGGCGCCGAGCTTCTTGGCGACGAAGGGGGAAACCTGCTTGTACAAGGTCCCGACCCGGGCGCGTTCCTCGGTCGAGAGCACGGGGAGGTTGATTGCACCTGGGATGTGATCTTCGGCGAACTCCGCGGGCGTGCGCACGTCGATGATCTCGTCAAAGCCCGACAGCTGTGCTACGGTGGCGGCCGAAGTCATGGATTGTCATTGAGAAATATCAAGTGTGGCCGGCATATCGAAAGCCCGGGTTGCCCCCGGGGCCGGCGGAATCGTCAATGTTGCAGCGTATCAAATTAACGCAGTTTTCGCACGGGGGCGGTTGCGGCTGCAAGATCGCGCCCGCGCTGTTGTCCGACATTCTCGCCAAGGTCGGCGGGAGACGCCACTTCCCCGATCTGCTCGTGGGCACCGAGACCAGCGACGATGCCGCCGTGTGGAGGCTCAACGATAGTCAGGCGATCGTGGCGACCACGGACTTCTTCATGCCGATCGTGGACGACCCCTACGACTTTGGCCGTATCGCGGCGACCAATGCGATTTCGGACGTCTACGCCATGGGCGCGCGGCCCCTGTTCGCTTTGGCGGTGGTCGGGATGCCCATCGACAAGCTGCCGGTTGAGGTGATCCGGCAAATATTGGAAGGCGGCGAGTCGGTGTGCGCCGCTGCCGGCATCCCCATTGCGGGCGGCCATTCCATTGACGCCCCCGAGCCCATTTATGGCCTGGTGGCCATCGGGGTGGTCCACCCTGAGCGCGTGAAGCGCAACGACCGCGGCCGGGCGGGTGACCGACTGATTCTCGGCAAGGGTCTCGGTGTCGGAATCCTGAGCGCTGCGCTCAAGAAAGGCGCGCTCGACGCGGCGGGCTATGCCACCTTGCTCGCCAGCACCACCCAGCCCAACACCCCTGGCACGGTGCTGTCCGGGATGGAGGGGGTGCATGCGGTCACTGATGTGACCGGCTTCGGCCTGCTGGGCCACCTGCTGGAAATTTGCCGCGGCTCGGGTGTCGGCGCCCGTGTCCAATGGTCGCGTCTGCCGCTGCTTCCGGGCGTGGTTGAACTCGCGCAGCAGGGATTCGCACCGGGGGCGGCGGAGCGCAACTGGGCCGCCTACGGCAGTGCGGTCAGCCTGCCTCAAGGTTTCGAAGATTGGCGTCGAAAACTGTTGTGCGACCCGCAAACGAGCGGCGGGCTGCTCGTGGCCTGTGATGCGAAGGCTGCGCCCGCCGTGCTCGCCCTGTTCGCACGGGAGGGCTTTGCCTATGCGCGGGAGATCGGCAGCCTGGCAGCCGGCGAGCCACACGTGAGCGTGACCGATTAGGGCGTTTTGCGGCGCTCTTGCCGTCGGCGTTCGCGGTCGCCTGCCAGCCGCAATTTTGCTTGGCGCGGGTCACGGTCGGCTTTCCGCCGGGCGAACAGGCGCCGTTCAATCGGCAGAAACTCGACGTCATAGCCGCTGGGGCGGGACTGGGTCTGCATGATTGTGCTCCTGTCATACCCAATATGGCAGAAGACCGGCGTTTTTCCAGGGGTGTAAACGCTTTGTAATGAAGGCGTACTCAGGCACTGAGCTAGAATTCCAACAAGGGCAGCACGTGCAGAGGGAGCATGCGACCATGCGCTTACTGATTGTCGAAGATGACACATCGGCGGCCGAGTTCCTCAAACAGGGGCTGAGCGGGGCCGGTTACGATGCGGATGTGGCCCACGATGGCGAGGAGGGCCTCGACCGCGCGCGCAGCGGCGACTACGATCTGTGGCTGATCGACGTGATGTTGCCCAAGCGGGATGGTCTGTCGATGCTCAAGTCCCTGCGTGAAGAGGGCAAGCGGGTGCCCGCCCTGATCCTGTCCGCGCGCGGCGAAGTGGATGACCGGGTCGAAGGTCTGCGCGCCGGCGGCGACGACTACCTGGTCAAGCCTTACGCGCTCGCCGAACTGCAGGCACGCATCGAGGCGCTGTTGCGGCGCAGCAAGGATTTCGATGCCCATCCCCAGACCGAGCTCAAGGTCGGCGAGCTGCACATGGACTTGCTGTCCCGCACCGTCACCCGCGCCGGCCAGGAGGTGTTTCTCAAGCCACGGGAATTCCGTCTGCTCGAGTACCTGATGCGCCATGCCGATCAGGTGGTGACGCGCACCATGCTGCTGGAGAACGTCTGGGACTATTACTTCGATCCGCAGACCAACGTGGTGGACGTCCACATCAGCCGGCTGCGCTACAAGCTCGACAAGTATTTCCCCTATCCCATGCTGCACACGGTGCGCGGCAGCGGTTATGTCTTGCGCTCGACGCGCGACCCTGCGCTCGAGTGATCCCCGGACTTTGCGCGGCTGGTGCAAGCGCCCGTGGGCGTTCCTCACCACCCCGGCGCGTCTCGCGCTGGGCTTTCTCCTGCTGTATGTCGTCGGCACCTGCCTGATCTTTCTGTTGCTGGATTTCCAGCTGCGCGCGGCCTTGATCGGGCAGGTGGACAAGGCGCTGGCGGAACAGCAAACCCTGCTTGCCCTGCAGTACAAGGAGGCCGGGATGGACGGTGTCACCCGCGCCATCCGGCGCGAGCTGCAAAGCCGTGGACACTCCGACCGCGGTTATCAGCTGCGGGACGCCAACGGTACGCTGGTGCTGGAGGCAGGGGGCTTGGCATTGCCGACCCTGCCGCCCGGCACCGACGCGCAGACACTGCCCCTCAGGTCGTTGGACGACGCGGCGGGAAAGGCGCGACCGGCAAGGGTGCTGAGCTTCGTGATCGGCGAGAAGATCCAAGTCCATGTGGCACACAGCCTGGATGCAGCGGACGAGCTGACACGAAGCTTCCGCTCCGCGTTCCTGTTGACGCTGCTTTTGATCGTCTTGCTGGGGCTGGCGGGCGGGGCCTGGCTCGCGTGGCGCTTCTGGTCGCAGATCGAAGCGTTCAATCAGATGGCGATGAAGATCGTCAATTCCGGCAATCTGGCGAGCCGCATCACCGTCACTGGCAACGACGAATTCTCCGCGCTCGCGATGAACATGAACGCGGTGCTGGACAAGGTGGAAAAGCTGGTGCAAGGCATCCGTCAGGTGAGCGACAACATCGCCCACGACCTGCGCACACCCTTGACGCGGCTGCGTGCGGATGTGGAGGTGGCCCTGCAGCAGGGCGATCCGGGCAAATACCGGGAGACCCTGGAACGTGCGTTGGTCGAACTGCAGCGCATGCAGGAGATCTTTCAGTCACTGCTCTCGCTCGGCCAGGCCGAGGCCGGTACGCTCAAGATTCGCAAGAAACCCCTCGACCTCACCCAGCTTCTGGAAGACATTGCCGAGCTCTATGCTCCCCTGGCCGAGGAAAAGGGCCAGACCTTCATCGCAACGGTGCCGTCCGGGCTCGAGATGAGCGGCGACAAGCAGTTGCTGGCGCAGGCCTTGTCCAACCTGGTGGACAATGCGGTCAAGTACGTACCAGCCGGCGGGCGCATCGAACTGGTGGCGGCGCGCCAGGATGGACGACTCGAGATTCGCCTCGACGACGACGGGCCGGGCATTCCGCCCGAGATGCGACAAAAGGTCTTCGATCGCTTCGTGCGTGTGGACCCCAGTCGCACCCTGCCGGGCACTGGCCTCGGCCTCAGCCTGGTGAAGGCTTTCATCGAGATGCACCAGGGCAGCATCACGCTCACGCAAAGCCGACTGGGCGGCGCGGGATTTGTTATCCTGTTGCCGGTGCAATGACGACGGGGCCTTGCCTTGAAACGCATTTTCCGTGCCGCCGACCTGGCGCAGGCCTATCTTGCCGCGGGCCTTCTGCGCCAAGGCGGGATCGAGGCCATCGTCCTCAATCAGTACGCCCTGGGCGGGCTGGGCGAAATCCCGTTCGGCGAGGTCTATCCCGAGCTCTGGGTCGATGACGCCGTCAACGTGGGGCGCGTGCACGCCTTGCTTGCGCCGCTGGAATCCCCCGAGGCCACCACGGCCTCAGTGCGCTGCGCGGGCTGCGGCGAGGAGAATCCCGCCACTTTCGCTTCCTGCTGGAGCTGTGGCCACGGGCTCGCGGCGCAGTAGCGGTTCCAGCGTGGGCCACACGGTGTCCAGCAGCAGCGGTTGCGCTGCTGCAGTGGGATGTAGCCCGTCGGCCTGGAAATAGTCGCGGCGGCCGGCAATGGGGGCGAGCAGAAAGGGCACCAGCGCGACGCGGTGACGCTGCGCCAGCTCGCCATAGAGGCGGTGGAACTTTTCGGTGTAGTCGGGGCCGTAGTTCGGCGGCAGCCGCATGCCGATGAGCAGCACCCGCGCCCCGTGCTGCCGCGCGCGCCGGATCATGGCGTCGAGATTGGCGCGGGTGGTCGCGAGGTCGAGGCCACGCAGGCCGTCGTTGGCGCCCAGTTCGATGATCACGATGCGCGGTCGGTGGCGCATCAGCAGCGCTTCGATGCGTGCCGCGCCGCCGCTGGTAGTCTCGCCGCTGATGCTGGCGTTGACCACACGGTAGGGTCGCCGTTCGCGGGCAAGCCGTGCTTCCAGCAGCGCGACCCAGCCTTCCTCACGGGCCATGCCGTAGGCGGCCGAAAGGCTGTCGCCCAGCACCAGGAGGGTGTCTTGGGCGCGGGCCGGGGCGGCGACCAGGATACACAACATCGTCGAAAGAAAAATAAAGCGTCTCATCATGTCGGAACAGGCGATCGTCGTGGCCGAGGATTTGAGCAAAACCGTTGCCGTGGGCGCGGAGCAGCTCACCATCCTGCATCAAATCGGTTTTGCCATCCAGGGTGGAGAGTCGGTCGCCATCGTTGGTGCCTCCGGCTCCGGGAAGTCGACCCTGCTCGGACTGCTGGCCGGGCTCGACGTTCCCAGCGGCGGCCGGGTGTACATCGGCGGGGTCGACCTGTTCAGCCTCGACGAAGATGGGCGCGCGGCGCTGCGCGGGCGCATGATGGGCTTCGTGTTTCAGTCCTTCCAGCTGCTGCCCATGCTGACCGCGATCGAGAATGTCATGCTGCCGCTGGAGCTGGCGGGGGCCCCGGGTGCGCGCGAGCGTGCGGCACGCATCCTGGACCGGGTCGGCCTCGGCGCGCGCCTGATGCACTACCCCAAACAGCTCTCTGGCGGCGAGCAGCAGCGTGTCGCCATCGCGCGCGCCTTCGTGACGGAGCCGCCCCTGCTGCTGGCAGACGAACCCACTGGCAATCTGGATGCTGGCACGGGTGGGCAGATCATCGATCTTCTGTTCGAGCTCAACCGTGAGCGCGGCACGACGCTGCTGCTGGTTACCCACGATGTGGCCCTGGCTTCGCGTTGCGGCAGAACCTTGCGCCTCGCCGGGGGCCGCTTGGTAGCGTCGGAGGGGAGCGCATGAAGCTCGCCTTGCGCTTCGCACTGCGCGCATGGCGCGCAGGCGAGCTTTCGGTGCTCATGGCGGCGCTGGCGGTGGCAGTGGCCGCCGTTACCACCGTGAGTTTTTTCACCGACCGCGTGCGGCAGGCACTCGCCACCCAGGCAAACCAGCTGCTGGCTGCCGACCTGGTGCTGGTCGCGGATCACCCGCTTGCGGATGGGTTCGCCACCGAGGCGACGGCGCGCGGCCTCGCGCACAGTTCGACCATGAGCTTTCCCAGCATGGTGCGCGCCGGTGAACGCTTCCAGCTTGCGGAGGTGAAGGCGGTGGCGGCGGGCTATCCGCTGCGCGGGACCCTGCGCATCAGCGACACACCCTTTGGCAACGGGGCGCCGATCACGGGCGGGCCCGCGCCGGGCACGGCCTGGGTGGATACCCGTCTGCTCCAGGCGCTGGGCATCGGGGTGGGCGGGCAGATCGAGGTTGGGGTTATCAAGCTGCGCATCGCCGGCGTCGTCGTCAAGGAGCCGGACCGGGCTGGAGATTTCTTCAACATCGCCCCCCGGCTGATGCTGCATGTGGACGATGTCGCGGCCAGTGGTTTGATCCAGACCGGCAGCCGGGTCAGCCATCGATTGCTCCTCGCCGGCGAACAGCGTGCCGTGCAGGCGTACCGCGCCTGGGCCAAGGCGCGGCTTGGACGCGGCGAGCGCCTCGAAGGGGTGGAGGATGCGCGACCGGAAATGCGCGCCGCCCTGGAACGGGCGCAACGCTACCTGGGCCTGGCGGCTCTGGTGGCGGCAGTGTTGGCGGCGGCCGCGGTGGCGCTGGCGAGCCGGCAATTCGTCGCACGGCATCTGGATGCCTGCGCCATGCTGCGTTGCCTGGGCGCAAGCCAGGCGACCATCCTGAGCCTCTACCTGGCCCAGTTCGCGCTCATCGGTCTGGCGGCCAGCGTGGCTGGCGCCGGCCTGGGCTTGCCGGGGCAGGCGCTGCTTGCCCATCTGCTCGAGGGACGCATCGTCGAGACCCTGCCGCTGCCAGGCCCGTGGCCGGCCGCGGAGGGAATCCTGGTGGGCGTGCTGCTCCTGTTCGCCTTTGCCACGGCGCCGCTTGCGCATCTGCGCAGGGTGCCGACCCTGCGTGTGCTTAGGCGCGATCTCGGTGCACCGAGTGGATTCGGCCTCGCCGGCTATGGGTTCGGGATCGTGCTGGTGGCCGGGCTGATCGTCTACCGGGCCGGCGAGCTCAAGTTGGGTGCATGGGTGCTCGCCGGCCTGGCCGGTGCCGCCGCGGTCGCGCTGGCCACCGGCTGGCTCCTGGTGCACAGCCTTGGCACGCTGCGCCTCCATGCCCACGGCATGTGGTTTTACGGCCTCGCCAATGTGGGCCGCCGTCGTGCCTCCAGCGTGATTCAAGTCGCGGCTTTTGCGCTCGGGTTGATGGCCTTGCTGCTGCTCGCCCTCGTGCGCGGGGATCTGCTGGAGGGCTGGAAACAGGCCTTGCCACCGGATGCGCCGAATCGCTTCGTCATCAATATCCAGCGCGATCAGCTCGATGCCATCCTGGGCTTCTTCCCGGCGCACGGACTCGGCTTGCCGCACCTCTATCCCATGGTGCGCGGACGGCTGATCGCGGTCAACGGGCGCCCGGTCTCTGCGCGCGATTACGCGGAAGAGCGTGCCAAGCGGCTGGTGGAACGGGAATTTAACCTGTCCTGGGCCGAACGGCCACGGGAGGACAATGCGATCGTCGCCGGGCGCTGGTGGCGCAGCGCTGCGGCCGAAGAATTTTCCGTGGAGACCGGCATCGCGCAGACGCTGGGGATTCGCCTCGGTGACCGGCTGCGCTACGACATCGCCGGCACCTCGGTGGAAGCGCCCGTGACGAGTCTGCGCAAGGTTGACTGGGATTCGATGCGGGTGAATTTTTTCGTCGTCGCGACGCCGGCCCTGCTTGCGGGTCAGCCGGCGAGCTACATTACGAGCTTCTACCTGCCGGCGGGTCGTGAAGCGACGCTGGGCGAGCTGGTGCGCAGCTTCCCGAACGTCACTGTAATCGATGTGGCGGCCATCCTGGAAGAGGTGCGTGGGATCATGCAGCAGGTGGCGCAGGCGGTGGAGTTCGTGTTCCTGTTCACCCTCGTGGCGGGCATCGTGGTGCTCTACGCCGCGGTGGTCGCCAGCCGTGACGAGCGCCTGTATGAGGCGGCCATCATGCGCACGCTCGGTGCGGCGCGCAGCCAGTTGCGACGCGCGCAATGGCTGGAATTTCTCACCGTCGGTGCCCTTGCAGGGCTCATTGCCGCTACGGGCGCGAGTGCTACCGGCTTCCTGCTCGCCCGAGAGGTGCTCAATCTGGCGTACCACTTCAACCCCTGGATCGTGCTGGCGGGCGTGGCGCTCGGTGCGGTCGGGGTGGGGATGGCCGGATGGGCGGCGACGCGCAAGATCGCCACCGCGGCGCCGCTGGCGACGCTGAGACGGCTGGCCTAATCCTCCCAGTCGAGATCCGCGCACAACACGAAGGTCTCGCCATCGCGGTCCACGGTGATGGACAGCGTGACGCACATGCGGGCGTCGATCATGGAAAGGTAGGGACGGCTCACCTGGTGCTTGCCGGGCTCGCCCAGCGCCCGGCGAAAATATGGGCGCCGTGCCCACACACCCCCGCTTCCGGCCTGGAGGGGGCGGAAGCGCGGATCGGGGTTCGCGGCGGCGATTTGCCCAGGGATGCCGGGCCCGATCTGGACCCCTTGGGCGTCCAGCAGAAAGCATTGGCGTGTGCGCGGCAGTGCGGTCAAGGCGCGCGTGGCAGTTGGCAGGTCGGCGTTCAGCGTCATCAGGTGCGCCGCCTCACGAAATGCGTTGAGATACGGGCGTACGGCTTCGGTTTCCTGGCGGGGCAATGCGGTGTCAGACGGTCGGGCGGCCAGGAGGGGCGGTACCCGCATGTCGGCGAGGCTGCCCAGGGGGGCGGGCCGGGCGAAATAATAGCCCTGCACGAAATCGATGCCAGAATCCATGGCGAGCAAGGCCTGATCCTCGGTCTCGATACCCTCCATGAGGGTCAGGCTGCCCGTCTCATGGAGCAACGAAACCAGGCTCGGCAGGACCCGGCGCACGCTCCGTTCGGTCGAGGCATGCACGATCATGCTGCGGTCGAGCTTGACGATCTGCGGCCCGATGCGCCAGATGCGCTCAAAGTTCGACGAACCGGCGCCAAAGTCGTCGATGGCGACCAGGCAACCAAGTTCCCGCTAATAGCGCACCGTCTCGGACAGCATCGCCTCATCGCCGATGGCGTTTTCCAGAATCTCGACGACGATACGGTGCGGGGCGAGCTGGAAGTGTTCAAGCAGGCCGCGGAAAAAGGCGCCGTAGGTCGCGCCCGTGGAGGCCACCGCGGCATTCACGTTGAGAAACAGCCAAGCATCGTCGATGCCTGCGCGGGCGAAGGTGCCGGTGTGGATGTAGCGGCACAGGCGGTCGAGCATCACCAACTCGGCTTCGTCGGACACGGCGCCGAAGATGTCCCTGGGCAGGGCAGGACTGCCGTCGGGCCGGCGTCCGCGCACCAGCCCCTCGAAGCCCACGGCACGCCGGTGTGACAGGCTGAAGACCGGTTGGAAGTGGCTGTGGAGCGTCAGGGTGCGGAAACGCGCATGGATCTCGCCTTCCCGCGATTCGGCATGTCTGGCGAGCTCGTCCAGGCGGTATTGGGTGCGCTGGCTTGAGAGGGCTGGGGGCATGGCGCGGATCTGCGTTCCAGTCCCCGATTAGCGGCACCCGGAACCGGATACTTGAGCGGGGCTCACGGCCCGTGGCCGTGAGCCCCGTAAAGCCTAACCCAGGACGTCGGCCCAGATGTTCTTGGCCCAGTATCCGGCGTAGGCACCTTCCCGTTCGCTGGGTTTTTCCGAGACACCGCCGCCGTCGGCCGCGACCATCACTTTCTTCTCGGCGTTGTAGCGGAACACGTTGGCGACATGGATGCCCTCCTTGTCCGACACCATGCTGTAACAGGTATTGTTGAGCACGGGGTTTGGATTCGGCTCGTTGCCGGCCAGGAGTTCGATCACCGCGGCCGCGCACACCTTGGCCTGAGCATTGGCCATGTGGCCCGACTTCGGCAGGGTGGACGAGACGGCGTCCCCGATGAGGTGGATGTTTTTCTGCACCTTGGACTCATAGGTGAGGAAATCGACCTCGCACCAGCGGTTTTGGACGTTGGCCAGGTTGGCAAAATCCACCACCTTGCCGGCCCGCATGGGCGGCACCAGGTTGATGACGTCCCCCTTGACCTCGCCGCCCTCGGTCTTGACGGTGCGGGTGGCGGCATCGATGCCGGTGAGGACGGTGCTTGGACGGTACTCTACCATGCCCGGATAGAGGGTGTTCCAGGCGCCGAGGAAGAGCCCTTTCTTGGAAACGATGTCCTGATTGGCGTCGAGCACGACGATCTTGCTCTTGGGCTTCGCCTGCTTGAAGTAGAACGCCACTTGGCAGATGCGTTCGTATGGTCCTGGCGGGCAGCGGTAAGGCGCTGCGGGAATCGTCAGCACATAGGTGCCGCCATCCGGCATGGCTTCCAGCTGCTTGCGCAGCAGCGCGGTTTGCGGACCGGCCTTCCAGGCATGCGGGATCTGGGTGTCGGCCAGCTGCGGCGTGAGGCCCTCGATGCCGTCCATGAGGAAATCGATGCCGGGCGCGAGGATCAGCCGGTCGTACTTGAGGATACCCTTGGCCAGCATCACGGTCTGCTTGTCCGCATCGATCCCGATCACTTCGCCACGCACGAGCTTGACGCCGTGGCGCTTTTGCAGCGCATCATAGCCGTGGGTGATGTCCGCCATGGTGCGTGAGCCACCCAGCACCGTGTTGCTCATCGGGCAGGAGACGAATTGCGGATTGCGCTCGACGAGCACGACCTCGGTCTTCTTGTCGCCCCAAAGGCGCAGGTACTTCGCTGCGGTGGCCCCGCCGAAGCCTGCGCCGATCACCACCACGCGCGGGCCTTTTTTCTTCAGCAATTCGGGTGCGGCCACGGAAATGGCAGGAAAACCGGCCAGCACCGCGCCGGCCGCAGTCCATTTGAGGAATTCACGACGGTCGAGAGTCATGGTGCGGTCTCCTTATTTGCCCCGGGGTTGAGCGGCGAAAAACGCGGCGAGCTGCTGGATTTCCTCGTCCGTGTAGCCTTTGGCATGGCGATGCATGATGCTCGACTTGGTGGCACCGCTCTTGAATGCCATCATCTTGTTGATGAAATCCTCCTTGTCCATCCCCGCAAGCACGGCGGAGCCGCCGACACTGTTGCCGTTGGTGCCGTGGCAGGCGGCGCAGTTGGCGGCGAGACTGCGGACGACCTTATCGGATTGCGCGTGCAGGGGCAGACTCACGGCCAGACCCAGCAGCACCCAGATTGCTTTTGGCATGCTCGTCTCCTCTCTACGGTTGGTATGAAGCGCTCAATCAATATAGGCGTAACGGATCAAGTTGGGAAGGGCGGGGCCCCCGCGTGCTACCATTCGCCCCTTCATCATAGGCAAGGAACAAAGAAAATGAGGATCGGAACGCCGCTTTCGGCGAGTGCGACCCGGGTCATGCTGCTGGGGGCGGGGGAGCTCGGCAAGGAAGTCATCATCGCCCTGCAGCGGCTGGGCGTGGAAGTGGTGGCCGTCGACTGCCATCCCAACGCGCCCGGGTACGAGGTGGCGCACAGGGCGCACGTGATCGACATGACCGATCCCCAGGCGCTGCGTGCCTTGATCGAGCAGGAGCGGCCACGGCTGGTGTGCCGGCCATGGAGGCCATCGCCACCGATATGCAGCTGCAGATCGAGCAGAAAGGCCTGGCCGAGCCCGCCGGTGGCCATGAACCTGCGTGCGCCGCACAGCGAGCTGCGCCTGTTCCGCAAGCCGGTGGCGTTCGAGCGCCGGCGCATGGGTGTGGTGCTGGCCACCGGCCGCCACGTGGATGAGGCGAGGGCGCGGGCCAAGCAGGCGGCAAGCCGGGTGCGGCCGGTCAAGGCGTAGGCATGCAGACCCATTACGAACGAATCGGTGGCGAAGAGAAGGTCCGCCAGCTGGTGGACCGCTTCTACGATCTAATGGACGAGGACCCGGACTACTACGGCATCCGCAAGCTGCACCCGCAGGATCTCGCCGGCTCGCGCCAGAAACTGTTCATGTTTCTGTCGGGCTGGATGGGCGGGCCGCCCCTGTATGTAGAGGCCTTTGGCCACCCGATGCTGCGGGCACGCCATCTGCCTTTCCCCATCGGCACCCGCGAACGCGACCAGTGGATGGACTGCATGCGGCGCGCCATGGGCGATGTGGGCATCGAACCGGCCCTGGCGCGGGAACTGGAGCGCGCTTTCGCGCGCACCGCCGATCACATGCGCAACCGTCCAGATTAGCGGCCGCGGCGGTATACTCACCCGATGCGTGAGGGAGCTCGACCGTGCCTGACCTTTTCATCGTAGGGGCCTTGCTCGCCATCCTGGCTGGCCTCCTGTGGCTCGGCCTGCGGCTTGGCGCGCTTGCGCGCAGCCAGGCAGATGTCCCCGGTGCGGTGGCCCAGCGGCTGGAGGCGCAGCATCGCCTGATGCTCAGCGATCTCCACGACGGGCTGACGAAGCAAGGCGACCGGCTCCACCAGGCGCTGGCAGAGCACAATGAGCGCAGCCGCAACACCACGGCCGAGGCGCTGCAGCACACGCGCGAGGCGGTGCATCAGTTGCGGCTTGCCCAGGCCGAGCAGATCGGTCAGCTGCGGGAAGGTGTGCTGGCCCAGCTAGGCGAGATGCGGGCGGCCACCCAGGAACGTCTGAACAGCCTGCGCGAGGATTTGATGGCCAAGGTGGTGCAGACCATGACCGAGCAGGGTCGGGCCGACCAGGAACTGATCACGACCACCATGGCGGCGGTGACCCAGCAGCTCATGAGCGCCATGGAGGTGCTCACCAAGACCACCGACAGCCGTCTGGAGCAAATCAGCGGCAAGGTGTCGGAGCGGCTGGAGGAAGGATTCAAAAAGACCAACGAAACCTTCACCCAGGTCATGGCTCGGCTTGCGACCATCGACGAGGCGCAGAAGAAGATCGACGGTCTCACTACCAACGTCGTCAGCCTGCAGGCGCTGCTGGGCGACAAGCGTGCGCGGGGTGCTTTCGGCGAGGTGCAGCTGGAAACCCTGGTGCGCAACATTCTGCCCCACAATCCGGCGCAGCCGGTGTATGCGATGCAGTACAGACTTTCCAACGGCGCCCGCGTCGACTGTGCCCTGTTTCTGCCGGAGCCGACCGGCACCGTGGCGGTGGATTCGAAGTTTCCACTGGAGAACTACCACCGCATGCTCGATGCGGGGACCTCGGAGATCGAGCGTGCCGCGGCCCAGAAGCAGTTCAAGCTGGATGTCAGGAAGCACATCGACGACATTGCCGCCAAATACATCATCCCCAACGAAACCGCGGAAGGCGCGGTGATGTTTGTGCCCGCGGAAGCAGTGTTCGCGGAGATCCACGGCTACCACCCGGATCTGGTGGATTACGCCTGGCAGAAGCGCGTTTGGATCGTATCGCCCACCACGATGATGGCCATCCTCAACACGGCGCGTGCGGTGATCAAGGACGTGGAGACGCGCAAGCAGGTCCACATCATCAAGGATGAGCTGGCCAAGCTGTCGAAGGATTTCAACCGCTTCGATGCGCGCATGAAGAAGCTCGCCGATCACATCCGTCAGGCACACGAGGATGCGGAGGAGGTGCACAAGAGCAGCCAGAAGATCACACGCCGTTTCCAGCAGATCGAGGCGGTGGAGCTGGCCCATGAACGCGCGCCGCAGGCGACGCTGCCTGATCGGGAGGAGGACGAGGATGCCGCGCCGCGCCGTCTCGGTTAGCCGCGCCTGCCTGGTGGTGGCGTTCCTGATGGGTGGCGCCGTGCACGCGCAGGTGACGGCACCCCATTGGCCCCTCCGGCAGGCGTTTGGCAAGCATGCGGCGGTGATTCAGACCAGCCGTCAGGGCGTCGCGGAAGTATGCGAGGGGGACGACTGCACCCGCTTCATCGTGCAGGGCCGCGATGGGGTGGAAGCGGCCCACGATTTCGCCTTTCTCTATTTCTGGATGGTGAAGAATTACGATCTCGCACCCTACACGTCGCCGGCGGGCCAGCGTCTGGTCGAGATCGTGCTCAGCCGGCAGAAGGGACAATGCACGGGTGCCAACGAGGAGGCGGTCGCGCGCTGTGTCATGGCACGCATGGCCAGTGGCCTGCCGCTCGCCGCCTACGTCAGCCGCTTCGACAACGGCTGGCGCAAGACCTTTCCGCTGGACTTCAGGGCGGAGCTGAAACGCGCCGGCATCGCCCCGTGACCGTGGAACACGCTATCGCGGCGCGCGCCCGCGAGATCGAACCATTTCAGGTGATGGATGTGCTCGCGCGGGCCCGCGCGCTGGAAGCGGCCGGGCGCTCGATCGTGCATCTGGAAATCGGCGAGCCGGATTTCCCCACGCCGGCGCCGATCGTCGCAGCGGGGATCGCAGCACTCGAGGCGGGGCGCACCCATTACACCCCCGCGCTCGGATTGCCGGCGCTGCGGGAAGCCATTGCCGCGTTCTACGCGGCCCGTTACGGCGTGACGGTGAGTCCACAGCGCGTCGTGGTGACGCCTGGGGCCTCCGGGGCGCTGCTGCTCGCCCTGGGCGCCGTAATCGAGCGCGACGCGGAGCTTCTGGTGGCCGATCCGGGCTATCCCTGCAACCGTCACTTCGCACGCTTCCTGGAAGGCCGGGCGGTGGGTGTGCCCGTGGGTGCGGCGCAGCGTTTTCAGCTCACATCATCCGATATCGAGCGCCACTGGACACCCCGCACCCGGGCTGCGCTGGTGGCCTCTCCCGCCAACCCCACCGGCACGCTGCTTCGCCCTGCGGAGCTGGCCGCATTGCAGGCGGCGGTGGCGGCACGCGGGGGATGGTTGATCGTGGACGAAATCTACCACGGGCTCACGTACGGGGTGGCGGCCGCCACCGCGCTTTCCCTCGGCGAGGAGATTCTCGTCATCAACAGCTTCTCCAAGTATTTCGGGATGACCGGCTGGCGCCTGGGCTGGCTTGTCGCGCCGGAGGGCTTGGTGCCGGTGCTGGAGCGGCTTGCGCAGAATCTCTTCCTTGCCGCACCGACGCCAGCCCAGTACGCGGCACTGGCCGCCTTCGAGCCCGAGACCTTGGCGATTCTCGAGGAACGTCGCGAGGCGTTTCGGCGCCGGCGCGACATGTTGTTGCCGGCACTGCGGCAGCTGGGCTTCGACATTCCCGTCGTACCCGAAGGGGCATTCTACATCTACGCCGACAGCAGCCGCTTCGCTGCGGATGCGGGCGCCTTCGCCCGGCAACTGCTGGAAGAGGCAGGCGTGGCGCTCACGCCCGGGGCGGATTTCGGTCGCTTCGGGGCGTCGGCCCATGTACGCTTTGCCTACACCACGGAAATGGCGCAGCTGGAACGGGGCCTGGAGCGGCTGGCACGCTTTCTCCGTCGGGCGGCTTGACGTCACCGACGGCCTCGCCAAGAATCGCGGCTTTTTCCCCGATGGCATGGAACAGTCGCTGATTTTCGACGTGGACGAAGCGGATTTCGACGCCCAGGTGATCGAAGCCTCGCGTACGACCCCGGTGCTGGTGGATTTCTGGGCTGACTGGTGCCCGCCCTGCCTGGTTCTGGCGCCGGTGCTGGAGCGGGTGGTAAAGGCTTATGCCGGCGCCCTGCGGCTGGCCAAGGTGGAGGTGGATGCCGGCGAGAACATGCGGCTGGCGGGGCGCTATGGCCTGCGCGGTTTCCCGACCGTGCTGCTGTTCGTGGACGGCGAGGAGAAAGGGCGTTTCTCCAGCGCCCGCAGCGACGGCTGGGTGCGGGAGTTCATCGCAGCCCACGTGGATGTCTGAGCGAGGTGGGGCGCTTTCCCCTATAATCGCGCCCATGTCTTTTGCCGATCTGGGGCTGCATCCCGACCTGCTGCGCGCCATTGCCGATGCCGGCTACACCGAGCCCACGCCGATCCAGGCGCAGGCCATTCCGGTGGTGCTGAGCGGGCGCGACGTGATGGCGGGGGCGCAAACCGGTACCGGCAAGACGGCGAGCTTCACGCTCCCGATGCTGCACCGGCTAAGGGTGCACCAGAACACCAGCACTTCGCCCGCACGCCACCCGGTGCGCGCCCTCATCCTGGCGCCCACACGGGAGCTGGCAGCGCAGGTGGAGGCCTCGGTGCGCACCTACGGCAAGTATCTGACCCTGCGCTCCACCGCCATCTACGGGGGCGTGAACATCGACCCGCAGATCCAGGCGCTGCGCCACGGGGTCGAGATCCTGGTCGCCACCCCGGGTCGGCTCCTCGACCACCTGCACCAGAAAAGCGTCAACCTGGGTCAGGTGGAGTTCCTCGTGCTCGACGAAGCGGATCGCATGTTGGACATGGGCTTCATGCCGGACATCCGCCGCATCTTCAATTTCCTGCCGCCGCGGCGTCAGACCCTGCTCTTCTCGGCCACCTTCGCCGAGGAAATCAAGCGTCTGGCTCAGGATTTCATGCACGATCCGCAGCTCATCGAGGTGGCGCGCCGCAATGCCGCCGCCGATACGGTGACCCAGGTGGCGTTGAACGTGGGCAGTGAGCACAAGGCACGGGTGTTGTCCGATCTGATCCGGCGCGAGGGCATGCGCCAAGTGCTGATTTTCACCAATACCAAGACGGGGGCGAACCGCCTCGCCCACCGCCTCGGCCGAGACGGCATCCAGGCCACGGCGATTCATTCCGACAAGACCCAGCAGGCCCGCATGGAGGCCTTGCAGGCATTCAAGGACGGTCAGGTGAGGGCGCTGGTGGCCACGGATATCGCGGCGCGCGGTCTGGACATCGACGAGTTGCCCTATGTGGTGAATTTCGAACTGCCGCACAATCCGGAGGACTACGTCCATCGTATCGGGCGCACCGGGCGCGCCGGGGCGAGCGGCAAGGCGATCTCCCTGGTGGCGCCGGAGGAAAAACGGCACCTGGCCGAAATCGAACGCTTCATCAAGCGCGCGATTCCTGTGGAGCCCGCCCCCGATGCGTGGCCTGGGCGCGCGGCGGAAGCCGCGCCAGCGCGCCGTGCGCCGGAGGTGCCCAGGCGGACCGAGCCACCGGCTGCGCCAAAACGCCCTTCGGGGCCACCGCCCGAAATGCGCGTGGGGGCGAAAAAGAAGGAGGTGCCGGCGCTATTCCTGCCACCCCGGGGCGTCTCCACCCCGGAATAGCCAGGACAACAGCAGGGGCAGGCCGGTTTGCGCCGTGTCGGCCGCGGGCGCGGCAGCTTCCGGAGCCGGAACAGCCGCCATCACCCCTGCAGCCGTGTCCGAAGTGATGACCAGCGTCTGCCCACCGCTGTCATCGGCCTCGGTCTTCTTGACCGGCGGCGCATCATCGTCTTCCAGCTTCTCCCGCGGCGGGTTGCCGTCGTGGATCAGGCTACGGCGATGCTGGAGGTACGAGTCTCGCAGGAACGCGTAGGGGTCGAGCGCGGCTTCGTCCAGCACCCGTTCGGCGTCGAGCAGGCGCGCGCGGCGGTCGACGAAACGCACCCCCACCAGTGTATTGCGCGTGGCGACGTTGTCCACATGCCAGAGCGGATCGGTGTAGAGCGTGGCCAGCAGGCCGGTGGAATCGCGCAGGTTGCTTGGGCCGAGCAGGGGCAGCACCAGATACGGCCCGTCACCCACACCCCAGAAACCCAGCGTCTGGCCGAAATCCTCGTTGTGCTTGGGCAGGCCCCAGCCGGTGGCGACATCGAACAGTCCCCCGATACCGAAGGTGGTATTGAACGCAATGCGGGCAAAATCGGAACCTGCCGCGTTGAGTTTGAACTGCAGCAGGTTGTTGACCATCACCAGCAGGTCGTCGATGTTGGAGAAGAAATTGGTCACCGAGTTGCGCACCGGCGTGGGCAGCACCGCGCGGTAGCCTTGGGCGACGGGTTTGGTGATGGCCTTGTCGACCACGTCGTTGAACCGGTAAATGGCTCGGTTCATGGGTTCCAGCGGATCGCGCGGGTCCCCGTTGCTCGCGCAGCCACCGAGCGCCAGGACTGCGACGGCCAGTGGCAGCAACTGTCTGTAAGTGGGCAAGTGCATGATTGTCTTGTGTTCTTTGTGGGTGTTCACGGGCATAACTACTATAACAGTTCAGACCGTGCTTTGAAACGGGCCTGAGCGGGAAAAGCCCCATGTCTCGGGATTATCGACGCCGCGCGGCGATGCTTGAGCAGGTCTGCCGGCGGGGCTAAATTTTTTTTGGGCCCTGCCGCTAATGCCCCACATGGCAATCAAAGGCATCACCATCGGGACTTTGGCCCGCAAGGCTGGCGTCAATATCGAGACGATCCGTTACTACCAGCGGCGCGGGCTGCTGCAGGAGCCGCCCAAGCCGGTGGAAGGCTACCGGCTGTATCCCTTGGACGCGGTGCAGCGGATCCTCTTCATCAAACGCGCGCAGCGGCTGGGATTCAGCCTGGAGGAAATCATCAACCTGATCCAGCTGGGGGAAGGCAACTGCAGCGACGCCAAGCGTGTCGCGATGCAGAAACTCTCGGTCATCGAGGATCGGCTGGCGGATCTCGAGCGCATGCGCAGCACCCTGCTCGAACTGGTGCAGCAGTGCGACACGGGCGCGGGCCAGGTCGGTTGCCGTCTCGTCGCCAGCCTCGCCGAACGCGAACTGCAGGCGGGCTAGGAAAGACAGGGGTCGAGGCCGCGCGCGCCCGGCACGCGTTCGGCGTCGCGCCTGCCATGCCAGGCCGCCAGGACTGCTGCGGGAGCCGGCCATGACTCGAGGTCTGCGTCAATCATCTCCCATCATCACCATCGGCTTCGTGCTGGTGCTGGTGCTCATGGCGAGCATCGCCCTGATCGGGCTGACGCGCATGGCCGACATCCATCGCCGCATGGAGGCGGTGGTGCACGAGCACAACGTCAAAGCGGAGCTGGTGGCGGAAATGCGCAACGCGGCGCGCGAGCGCACCATCAGCCTGCACCGCATGGCCCTCATGCGCGACCCCTTTGACCGCGACGAAGAGTACCTCCGTTTCCGGCAGATGGCCTGGGTTTTCCTCCGGGCGCGCAACGCCCTGTTTGCCATGCCGTTGTCGGAGACCGAACGTCAGACGATCCTGGCGTCCCAGGAGATGACGCAGGTATCGGTCCCGATCCAGGAGCGCATCTATGAACTGCTGGTGGAGGGCCGGCATGCGGAGGCGGACCGCATGCTGCTGGAAGAGGCGATTCCGGCGCAGAACAAGGTGTTCATGCATTTTAGCGCCTTCCTCGACCATCAGCGTCGCCAGGCCCAGGAAGCGGCGGCGCGCGCCCGCGAGGAATACCGCGAGGCCATCTATGGCATGGTCATTGCGGGAACGCTGGCCGTGCTGCTGGGGGCGCTCATCGCCTGGGTCGTGGTGCGACGCACCCGAGCGATCGAGCAGGCCTTGTCCGACGAAAAGGAGCGCGCCGAGGTGACCCTCAACGCGGTGGAGGATGGCGTGATCGCCACCGATGCCGATGGCCGGATCCAGTACATGAATCCGGTGGCCGAATGCCTCACCGGCTGGCCCGAGGCGGAGGCGCGGGGTCAGGCCCTGACCACGGTGTTCCGGGTCGTGAACGAGTTCGCGCGCGATCAGGTGCGCGACCCCCTTGCAGGCAAGACCTTGGATGGGCGGGCGGTCGGCGCCGATCCGCACGCCCTGCTGCTGGCGCGGGACGGCAGCGAGTATGCGGTGGAGGAATCGGCGGCGCCCATGCGCAACGCGGCGGGCGCGGTGATCGGCTATGTGATCGCATTTCGCGACGTGACCCGCGCGCGGCACCTGGCGCGGCAGCTGAGCTGGCAGGCCACCCACGATGCCCTCACCGGGCTGGGCAATCGGCTGGAATTCGAAGCGGTGATGGAGCAGCTCCTGGACAGCGCGCGGGCGCACAACAAGCGTCATGCGCTGATTTACATCGACCTCGACCAGTTCAAGATCGTCAACGATACCTGCGGGCATGCCGCCGGCGACGAGCTGCTGCGCCAGTTGGCGGTGGTCATTTCCGGACGCATCCGCGAGGGCGATACGGTGTTCCGGCTGGGCGGCGATGAATTCGCCATCCTGCTCAATGGCTGCCCGCTCCTGCGTGCGGAGGCGATCGCGGACGAAATCCGCCAGTGCGTGGAGGAATTTCGCTTCGTCTGGCAGGACAAGACCTTTACGCTGGGCACCAGCATGGGGCTGGTCCCCATTACCGCGGAAAGCGCCGGCATTGGTCAGGTGCTCGCAGCGGCCGACGCCGCCTGCTATACAGCCAAGGAGAAGGGGCGCAACCGGATCCAGGTGTATGAACCCAGCGATACCGAACTTGCGCTGCGCGAGGGCGAGATGCGTTGGCTGCCGCGCATCCGGCAGGCGATCGAAGAGGGCCGGCTGGTGCTGTTCCACCAGCGCATCGCGCCTCTCAGGGGCAGCGGCGAGATGCATTGCGAGCTGCTGCTGCGCATGCGTGACGAGGCGGGCGCGTTGGTGCCGCCGCACGCCTTCCTCCCCGCGGCCGAGCGTTACAACCTGATGCCGAGCGTGGACCGCTGGGTGGTGCGGCGTGCGGTGGATTGGATCGAAGCGCACGGTGCGGATGCGGGCCCGATGACTTTAAACGTCAACCTCTCCGGGCAGTCCCTGACGGACGAAAAGTTTTTGTCCTTCCTGGTGGAGCAGGTCAGGCGCGTCGCCGGCGGTCCGGTGCGCATCGGTTTCGAAATCACCGAAACTGCCGCGATTGCCAATCTGGGCAGCGCCATGCGCCTGATCGCCGCGCTCAAGGCCCTGGGCTGCCCCTTCGCCCTCGACGATTTCGGCAGCGGCATGTCTTCGTTTGCTTATCTCAAGAATCTGCCGGTGGACTGGATCAAGATCGATGGCGTCTTCGTGCGCGACATGATCGCCGACCCCGTGGATTTTTCCATGGTCGAGGCGATCAATCGCATCGGCCACGTGATGGGCATCCAGACCGTGGCCGAGTTCGTCGAAAGCGAGCTGGTCATGGCCAAGCTGCGCGAGCTGGGGGTCGATTACGCCCAGGGCTACGGCATCCACCGCCCCGAGCCGTTGCCCGAGCTGGCGCCGCTGGGCCTGCGTCGCAGCGCCTCAGCCTGACCCACTCTTCCCCCGGGCCGCCACGAGGGTCGCCTGACGCAACACCGCTGCGGCGCGGGTGAAGCCTTGGTCCAGCGCGATTTCGCCTGCCGTCCGACCGGCAGCGTCTTTCGCGGCCGGATCGGCGCCGTGCGCGAGCAGTAGCTGCACCATGTCGGTGTAGCCGTGTTCCGCAGCCACCATCAGGGGCGTACGCCCGTCCGCCGCGGCGTTGGGATCCACCCCCATGTCGAGGAGACGCCGCACCAGTGACATTTCGCCGCGCTGCACGGCCTTGGTGAGCGCCAGGGCGGCATCCTCACCGCTCGCCTTGGCCGGTGCTTCCACGCCCGTCGGCAGCAGTTTCCAGACATAATTGGCGAAGGAAATCGCCACCAGCAGCAACAACACGATCAGCAGGATGCCCTGGTCCACGCCGAGCTCGCGGGCGAGATCCGCCGGCAGGTTTGCGCCCACCACCAGCACGCTCACCGCGAGAAAGGCGACGAACTTGAGATAACGCAGGAGGGCCAGGGCAACCACCACCACGAGGGCGGCGATCAACCAGTCGCGGTCGATGCCCAGGCGCTGCACATAAGGATCGGGCAAATTGGCGGCGACGCTCATCAGCGTCACGATCGCCAGCAGCCACCAGGCGCTGCGGGATGAGCGTCCAGGGGTGTCACTCATGTTTCTTCTCTCCCTTGTGCGTTCGGTCGACGCCGAGTCGTTGGCAAAAAGTACGCCAACTGTACAGGGGTCTGGTATCGCACCTGCCGGCCCCATGGCCACGACCCAAGTCCGGTGCCCCGTGCCGAGGCGTTGCGTGGTCCGGCGCGGAATTTCGTCAGCCTTGGCGAACCGCGGACGGCGGCCGCACCACCGGTAATCGTTGTACCATGTATCGCACGCTTATCCAATCATGTCCGAAACGTTCCTTCTCGCCGGCGATGTCGGCGGCACCAAGACTCTGCTGCGGCTCGCGCGTGCCGGCGCGGGGGAAACCGTGCTCGAGCGCTGCATCGACACCGCTGCCTACCCCGACCTGCGCTCGATGCTCGAGGATTTTCTCCCCGATGGGGCGAAGCCGGCGGTGGCGTGCTTCGCCATCGCGGCACCCGTGAGCGGGCGGCGCGTGCGCCTGACCAATCGCGACTTTTGGATCGATGCGGACCAGATCGAGCGGTGCTGCCGGATTGGCGCGGTACACCTCATCAACGACTTCGTGGGCGTGGCCCACGGTGTGGACACCTTGGGCAGCGCGGATCTGGTGACGCTGCAGGCCGGGCAGGCGCTTCCCCTGGCACCACGTGCGGTGCTGGGTGCCGGTACCGGCCTGGGCGAAGCCATCCTCTTGCCACGCCCTGGATCGGCGGCGGAGGTGCTGGCCTCCGAGGGCGGTCACGTGGATTTTGCGCCCACCGACGAGGAGCAGATCATGCTCTGGCGTGAATTGGCCCAGCACTATGGCCATGTGTCCTACGAGCGGCTGTTGAGCGGTGAAGGGCTTGCGCACATCTACGCCTGGCTTGCGCGAACGGCCCGGGCGCCCAACCTGCTGGCGGGCGTCGACGCCGCCGAGGCGCCCGCACGGGTGTCGGCGGCCGGGCTCAGCGGCGAGGATGCCCAGGCAGTGCGCGCCCTCGATCTGTTCGTGCGCATCTACGGGCAGCAGGCGGGTAACTTGGCATTAACGGCGCTCGCGCAGGGCGGCGTGTACATCGCGGGTGGCATCGCCCCCAAGATCCTGCCGCGCATGGCAGGCGGCGCCTTCATGGAGGGATTCCTCGACAAAGGCCGCTATCGGGAGTGGCTCGCCCAGGTGCCGGTGCACGTGGTGATCCACCCCAACGTCGGCCTGCTGGGCGCGCTGCGGGTTGCGGCGCGAGCGGTGGCTAGCCCCCCGTCACCGACATGAAGCGGAGAAGCTTCTGCGGGTGCTCCCGGAAGGTGTGGCGCTCCGGCTTGCGGGCGATCGCTGCGCGCAGGGCATGCTCGATGGCGGTGTCGTCGGCGCCGCCGCGCAGCAGCGGGCGCAGCTCGACCTTGTCTTCCTGCCCGAGGCAGAGGTAGAGAGTGCCGTCCACCGTGAGGCGGACGCGATTGCAAGTGGCGCAGAAGTGTTGCGACAGGGGCGTGATGAAGCCGACGCTGAAGCGGCCGTCCGCCGAGCGCAGATAACGGGCCGGGCCGCCCCCCGGCAGCACGCCGTCCACGAGACCATATTCACGCCGCAGCCTTTCCTTCACCGGCTGCAGGTCGAGGAATGCGGCGTTGCGCCCGGTCTCGCCCATGGGCATCGCCTCGATCAGGCGCAGCACGAAGCCGCGGGCGATGCAGAAGTCCACCATCGCGGGGATTTCGTCCTCGTTCACACCGCGCATCGCCACCATGTTGATCTTGATCGGCGCAAAGCCGGCCGCCTGGGCCGCGTCCAGGCCGGCGAGCACCTGCTCGAGCACGTCCCGCCCCGCGATCTGCGCCAGGCGATCCGCGCGCAGGGAATCGAGGCTCACGTTGAGGCGCATCACGCCTGCGGCGCGGAGGGCCTGTGCGTGGCGCGCGAGCTGGGTGGCGTTGGTGCTGAGGGAGAGGTCTTCGATACCGGGCAGCGCGGCAATGCGGCGCGCGAGCTCCGGGAGATCGCGGCGCAGGAGCGGTTCGCCGCCGGTGAGGCGCACGCGCTTGAGCCCCAGCCGCGCGAATGCCGCCAGCAGCCGTTCGATCTCGTCGAAGTTCAGCCAGTGTGCGGGTTCCTCGAACTCGCGGAAACCGGCCGGAAGGCAGTACGTGCAGCGCAGGTCGCAGCGATCGGTGACCGACAGACGCAGGTATTCGATGGTGCGGCCGAATGGATCGACGAGCATGGGATGGCGCAGTCGCGTTATGTCTGGCAGAATATAGCGCTGCCACGGTTTTCCCACAAGCGCGACCATGCGGGTATTTGGCTTTGCCGGTCTGAGCGGCAGCGGCAAGACCACGTTGATCGAAAAGCTTCTGCCCCTGTTGCGTAACCAGGGGCTCACGGTGTCCGTGATCAAGCATGCGCACCATCCGTTCGACCTGGATCGGCCCGGCAAGGATTCCTACCGCCACCGTGCCGCCGGTGCGCAGGAGGTCCTGATCAGTTCGGGCACACGCTGGGCGCTGCTGCACGAGCTGCGCGGTGCGCCGGAGCCGTCGCTTGCCGAGCACCTGCGACGCTTGAGTCCCTGCGACCTGGTGCTGGTGGAGGGCTACAAGGCGGCAGGGATTCCGACCCTGGAGGTCTACCGGGTCGAGGCACAACGGCCGCCCCTGAGTAGAGCGGCGGATCATTTCGTCGGGGTGGCGAGCGACCGGCCGTTTTCGACCGCGCTGCCCTGGTTTCATCGTGACGACGTGGCGGCGATCGCACAATTTGTAATGGCAAAGGCAAGTCAATGAACCGTCCCAACGGCGCGGCCAGCGGGCCGCTCATCAGTGTGGAGCAAGCCCTGGAAAGGCTGCTTGAGCAGGCCCGGCCCGTCACGGGGCGGGAGACCGTGATGCTGGGGGAGGGGCAAGGACGCGTGCTGGCCGAGCCCCTGGTTTCGGACATCGCGGTCCCGCCCTGGGACAACAGTGCCATGGACGGGTACGCCGTGCGACTTTGTGACCTCAAGCCTGGTGCCGACACCCGCCTGCCGGTCTCCCAGCGCATCACCGCGGGCAGCGTGGGGGCGTCCCTTGCGCCCGGCACCGCCGCGCGCATCTTCACCGGCGCCCCGGTGCCACCGGGTGCGGACGTGGTGGTGATGCAGGAGGACACCAGCGCCGACGACGGCGAGGTGGTGATCCACCGCGCCGGTGCGTTGGGCAGCAACATTCGGCGTGCCGGTGAGGACATCGCGGCCGGTGCCACCGTGCTCGAGGCGGGCACGCGCCTCGGTCCGCAACAACTCGGCCTGGCGGCATCGGTGGGCGTCACGCGTCTGCAAGTGTACCGGCGCCTGCGCGTTGCCACCTTCTTCACCGGCGATGAGCTCGTCGAGCCTGGCCAGCCGTTGGCGCCAGGGCAGATCTACAACTCCAACCGGGCCACCCTGACCCACCTGCTGCAGGCCATGCATTTCGACGTGATGGACCTGGGCGTGGTGCCCGATCGGCTCGAGGCCACCGTGGCGGTGCTGCGCCATGCCGCGGACCGCGCCGACGTCATCCTGACCAGCGGCGGAGTATCGGTGGGCGAGGAGGATCACGTGCGGGCGGCGGTGAGCCAGCTTGGCGTCCTGGACCTGTGGCGGGTCGCCATGAAGCCTGGCAAGCCCCTCGCCTTCGGCCACGTTGGCGATGCGTCTTTCATCGGCCTGCCCGGCAACCCGGTGTCGGTGTTCGTCACTTTCCTCGTGTTCGCGCGACCGTTTCTGCTCGCGCGCCAGGGCGTGAGCGAAGTGCTGCCGCGCAGCTATTGGGTCGAGGCGGATTTCGACTGGCCGAAACCCGACCGCCGCCGCGAATTCCTGCGCGCACGGCTGACCAACGACGAGAGCGGGTACAGCCGGCTGAAGCTGTTTCCCCACCAGGGTTCCGGAGTGCTCACCTCCACCGTGTGGGCTAACGGCCTGGTGGACAATCCCGCGGGCCGTGCCATCGCGCGCGGTGAGCGGGTGCGCTTCATCCCGTTCTCGGAGCTGATCCCATGATCACGGTCGAGGTGCGTTATTTCGCCCGTCTGCGTGAGGCGTTCGGGTGCGAGCGGGAAACGCTTGCCCTCGGGCGGGCGCCGTGCGTGGCCGATCTGCTCGCCCTGCTGCGCGCAAGGGGCGGCGTCTGGGCGCAGGCGCTCGAGCATCCCGGCGGGTTCCGGGTGGCGGTGAATCAGGCGCTTGCCGACGAGACGCGGACCCTCGAGGCCGGGGACGAGGTGGCCCTGTTCCCGCCGGTGACCGGAGGCTGACATGGCGGTGCGGGTGCAGCATGAGGATTTCGATCTGGCCGCCGAAATCGCCACCCTGCGCAAGGGGCGGGCGGACATCGGTGCGGTGGCGGCCTTCGTCGGCCTGGTCCGCGATTTCAACGACGGGGTGGCGGTGCGCACCCTGAGCCTGGAACATTACCCCGGCATGACCGAAAAGACGCTCGCCGCCATCATCGAGGAGGCGCGCAGGCGCTGGCCCATCGCGGATGCGTTGATCGTGCACCGGGTGGGTGAGCTCGAACCAAAGGACCAGATCGTACTGGTAGCGGTGGCAGGTGCCCACCGTCGCGAGGCCTTCGAGGCTTGTGCCTTCCTGATGGATTACCTCAAGACCGAAGCGCCCTTCTGGAAAAAGGAACAGACGCCCGCCGGCAGCCGCTGGGTCGAGGCGCGCGCGGCGGACGAGGCTGCACGGGCACGATGGGACGAGCCGAGCTGAAACCGCGCATCCGCGTGCTGCTGGGGGAGGCGAGCTCGCTTGGTCCGGGCAAGGCCGCGCTTCTAGAGGCGATTGCGCAGACGGGGTCCATCTCGGCGGCGGCCCGCGTGCTGGGCATGTCCTACCGACGTGCCTGGGATCTGGTGGATGCGATGAACCGGGGGTTTTGCACACCGCTGGTGGCCACGGCGGCGGGCGGGCGCCGCGGCGGGGGCGCCGCTCTCACCCCCTTGGGCAGGCAGGTGCTGGCGCGTTATCGCACCATGGAGCGCAAGGCGCAGACCGCGCTCAAGGCAGACCTGGCGGCTTTCCAGCGCATGTTGCGGCGTTGCTCCTGAAAGGGCCGCGCTGCGCGTCTGGCCATTCACACTTTACTCGATGACAAAGGACGGAACCATGCAACGACTGACACTCCTGTTTGGCGCACTGTGCCTCGCCTGTGCGTCTACCGTGGCCGGCGCCGCTGGCACGCACCGCGTGACCTACAGCACCAACAACGATTTCGACACCACCAAGACCCTGCTGGTGGAGGCGCTCACCAGCCGCGGCCTAGTGGTGAGCTCCACCTCCCACGTGGGGGAGATGCTCGAGCGTACGGGCAGGGATCTCGGCGCCGCCCGGCAGATCTTCCTCAAGGCGGAAGCGCTCGAGTTCTGCAGCGCCACCCTCTCGCGGAAAATGATGGAGGCGGATCCACACAACATCGTGTTCTGCCCCTACATCATCGCGATCTATGTGGTGCCGAAGGAGCCCAACAAGACCTATCTCTCCTTCCGCCGGCACGAGCCGGTGGGCAACAGGGCCTCGCGGGAGAGCCTGCGCGAACTGGACAAGCTGCTGCGCACCCTTATCGAAGAGGCGATCCAGTAGGCCGAAGGGTGGCAGCCGCGGCTGTCATCGGCCTGTCATCATTCGGCCATACACTCCATGCGCTCGCACTGCGGCCATGAACAAGAAGCGGGTATTGATTCTGTGCAATGGCAATGCCTCACGCAGCCAGATGGCGGAGGCCTTGGTCAACCACGAGCTTGGTACCCGGGTTGAGGCCGTCTCCGCGGGAGTGCACCCCCACGACAGCATCGACCCTCACGCCCTTGCCGCCCTGCGCGAGGCGGGTATCTCCACCAGCGGGCTCTATCCCAAGACCCTGCATGCGGTGTTGCATGAACCCTTCGATCTGGTGGTGACGGTGTGCGACAGCGCGCGGGAGGGCATGCCGGAATTGCCGCTGCCGCTCACCGAATTGCATGTCCCGATCGCGCTTCCGCGCACCGCGTCCCATGCAAGCTATGTGCGCATGCTCGAGGAAATTCGCGCCAGGCTCCTACCGGAGCTGCGCCGCATCCTGGGCGTTTAGGGTTTGACGAAGGCAAGCCATGAGTGAAGCCAAGACCGTTCTGATCCTGTGCACCGGCAATTCCTGCCGCAGCCAGATGGCCGAGGCGCTGGTGAATCACGACCTGGGGCCGGCCGTGCGCGCCCTGTCCGCCGGCACCCGTCCCCAGCCGCGGGTGGCCGAGGGTGCGCTGGAGGCCCTGAAACGGGCGGGCATCCCAACCGCGGGCCTTCATCCCAAGGATGTGACGGCCGTGATGGACCAGCCGATCGATCTGGTGGTGACCGTGTGTGACAACGCAAAGGAATCGTGTCCGGTCTTCCCTCGCCCGGTGCCCAGCCTGCATCTGCCTTTTCACGACCCCCACGGCGAGCCGCTGGAGAGCTTTATCAGAGTGCGCGACGACATTCGTGCGCGGCTCGTGCCGGAAGTGCGGCGGCGTTTGCTCGGCGAATGAATGGGAAGGCAATGAAGTGTTTTCATGTGCATGGGGGTGTGACCGATCCGGCGCAGCGGATCCGGTTCCGTTGCGCCCCGTTCGGTGTGCCGTCTTTGGTCACCCGGGACGATGACGCGAAGGGGATGCGGGGGATCCGCGCCTGAACTTCGCCCTCTCCACCCGCACCGGCCTGGATCATCTGGACCCGCAGGTGCCATGCGATACGGCACGCACGGCGGTGCAGGCCCAGCCTGCGGCGGCAAGCGCAGACCTCATGGCGCAGCAGAACATCACCTGCCGCGATGCGCAGTCGGACAAATCCCGGGGGAAAGCTTCCGCGGGGATGCCCTGCAAGGCGCATCGTGCTCCGGTCGCGTCCCCCTCTTCGGCACGCGGTACCTGCCGGCAAGCGCATCCCGATCAACTCCGCCTGTCGTTCGCCCGGGTTCGGGCCGGCCGGTAGCCTTCCCAACGAGGATTGGCGTTGAGCGCCCAATGTGAAGTCACCGCCAAGGTCGCCGCAGGCGCGCCGATGAGCGTGTTCGAGCGCTGGCTCACCCTGTGGGTCGCGCTGTGCATCGTCGCCGGCGTTGCGCTGGGCCAGCTGTTCCCCGCGCCGTTCCAGGCGCTCGGCCGCATGGAAGTCGCGCAGGTGAACCTTCCGGTCGGCATCCTGATCTGGATCATGATCATCCCCATGCTGATGAAGATCGACTTCGGGGCGCTGCATCAGGTGCGCGCGCACTGGAAGGGCATCGGCGTTACCCTGTTCGTCAACTGGGCGGTGAAGCCCTTCTCGATGGCGCTTCTGGCATGGATTTTCATCCGCCACGTGTTCGCCCCCTACCTGCCGGCGGAGCAGCTCGATAGCTACGTCGCGGGCCTCATCCTGCTCGCCGCGGCGCCGTGTACCGCGATGGTGTTCGTGTGGAGCCGGCTCACCGGCGGCGATCCCTATTTCACACTCGCCCAAGTGGCGCTCAACGACACCATCATGATCTTCGCTTTCGCGCCCATCGTCGGCCTGCTCCTGGGGCTGTCGGCGATCGTCGTGCCGTGGGACACGCTGTTCACCTCGGTCGTACTCTACATCGTCGTGCCGCTGATCCTCGCGCAGGTTTGGCGCAAGCAGCTGTTGCAGCGTGGTCAGGCGGCGCTCGATGCCACGCTCGCGACGCTCGGCCATCTGTCGATCCTCGCGCTGCTCGTCACGCTGGTGCTGCTGTTCGCCTTCCAGGGCGAGCAGATCCTGGCGCAGCCGCTGATCATCGCGCTGCTCGCCGTGCCGATCCTGATCCAGGTATTCTTCAATTCGGGGCTGGCCTATTGGCTGAACCGGAAGGTCGGCGAAAAGCACAGCGTCGCCTGCCCGTCGGCGCTGATCGGCGCATCGAACTTCTTCGAGCTGGCGGTGGCCGCGGCGATCGCCGTGTTCGGCTTCGAGTCCGGCGCGGCCCTCGCCACCGTGGTGGGGGTGCTGATCGAGGTGCCGGTGATGTTGCTGGTGGTCCGGCTCGTCAATGCCAGCCGCGCCTGGTACGAGCGGGGGGCTGGCTCAATGTTCTCCTGAAACACGCGGTGCCCGCACCCACAGGGCAAGGAGCATCGCCGCCAGGCCGGCGCAGGCAGCCGAGAAACCGAAGGCGGCGAGGGGCGAGACGGATTCATAGATCCAGCCAAAGATGACCGAGGCGGGCAAAAGCAGGATCCCGGCGGTCAGATTGAACCAGCCGTAGGCCGTCCCGCGCCGGCTCTGGGGTGCGAGGTCGGCGACGAGCGCCTTTTCCACCCCTTCGGTGGCTGCCATGAACATGCCATAGGCCGCGAAAGTGAAGAAAAGCATCCAGCCGTCGTGGGCCAGCAAGCCGAGGCCCAGATACACCAGACCATAGGCCAGGTAGCCGGTGACCAGCAGGCGCACGCGGCCCACGCGATCGGACAAGGCCGACAGCGGTGCGGCAAAGAGCATGGCCACGGCCGAGACCGTCATCCACAACAAGGGCACGCTGGCTTCCGCCACGCCCAGCTCTCGGGCACGGAGCAGCAGGAACATGTTGGAAGAGTTGCCCAGGGTGAACAGTGCCACCGCGATGAGATAGCGTTTGAATACGGGGGGCAGGTCCTGCATGCGCCAGTCGAAGCGGTGCGCTGCGCGTGGCAGCGCCGCCGGTTCGCGGATGGCGAGCGCCAGACCCAGGCAAAGCAGCCCCGGCAGCAGCGACCACAGGAAGATGTCCCGTAGCCCCAGGCCGGCCAAAAGCAGCGCCGAAGCGGTGAGCGGGCCGATCACCGCACCGGCATTGTCCATGGCACGATGTATTCCGAAAGCCAGCCCCCGTCGGTCTGGGGCCACGCTCGCCGCGAGCAGCGCATCCCGTGGCGAAGCGCGCAGGCCTTTGCCGATGCGGTCGGCAAAGCGGATCAGCAGCAAGCCATGCCAGCTGGTGACGAAGGCGATCAAGGGGCGGGAAAAGCCCGCAAGTCCGTAGCCCCAGAGGATCCAAGGCTGTGCGCGCTGCAGCCGGTCATGAACGACGCCCGAAAACAGCTTGAGCAGGCTCGCGGTGGCGTCCGCGATGCCCTCGATCAAGCCCAGGGCCTTGGGGCCGGCCATGAGCACCGAGGCCAGGTAGAGCGGGATCAGGGGATAGAGCATCTCGGAGGCCGAGTCGTTGATCAGGCTGATCGCACCGATCAGCCACACCGCAGAGGGCAGTTCACGCAAACGTGCAAGCATCAGTCGCAGGCCTTGGGGTGCATGCGCAGGGAATGGGTGCGATCGGCATCAGGGGAACGCTTGTGGGCCTGGGCGCGGAGCACTCAGGTGAGTCTTCGTTGATTGTAACAACAAGCGCATTTGCCTTGGCTGATGTCCTCGCCGCGATGCGTCGCCGTACCCCGTGCCCATGGCAGCTGGCCGCCATGCACAATGTCCGCGGCGGGGGACATGAACGGCACCGGCGTGCAGCGCCCAGTCATCCTGGGCAGGGTGACGCTCAAGCGACATCAGCCGTCGGTCGATCTGGTCGCCATTGGCCTCGGGTTGGCGGCGGAGCACATCTGGCCGGGAGGGGCTGACTGCGCTGCTTTGGCCGGCGTTTGCCCTACTGCGCCATGTCACGTTCGTTGAGGTACCTTTGCGTCATCCGGGAAAGGACATACGCGATCACCGCCGCGTGGCGGCGGTCCTGGTGTCGCTGCGTTTCATCTCTGGGTCATGGGGGCGTAAAAGCGCGTGGCGCCAACCTCCGACGGCCTGCTACCCGCCCGCGCAGTGGTCCTGCTTCCGCTTGCCGTCGCGGCCCTGTCGCAGCGTTGGATCGAGGCGCGGCCACGATGGTGGCCCTTCTCGTCTGGTCGCCGCGTGATCTGTCGTGCCGATCAAGGCACACCATTCGCGGCACGGGACATTTGGGTTATGCTCATCCCCATGGGCGGCGGGGATGTTTGATTGGCGATGGGTGTCTACGCATTCGTGGCAGTGGGGACCGGTGCCATGCTGGGCGCGTGGCTGCGTTGGGGGCTGGGATTGTGGCTCAACCCCCTCTTCGCCACCTTGCCCCTGGGCACGCTGGCGGCCAACCTGCTGGGCGGTTATCTGGTGGGCATCGCGGTGGCGTTTTTCGGTCACCAGGCGAACCTGCCCCCCGAATGGCGCCTGTTCGCCATCACCGGTTTTCTCGGCGGGCTGACGACGTTTTCCACCTTCTCCGCAGAAGTCACCACGCTGCTGTTGCGCGGACAGCTGGCTTGGGCCTTTGCCACTGCCGCCGGGCATCTGCTGGGTTCCCTTTCCCTGACGCTCGCCGGCATCTGGACGTTCAAGCTGATCAAGGAGTGATGCCATGTCAGAGGTTTATCTGAAGGTCTACATGGAGGAACTGCAGCGCCACGACGGGGAGTTGCTGTATGAATGGCTGCTGCGCGAGGCCAGGGCGATGGGTATTCCGGGCGGTTCGGTGTTTCGCGCCATTGCCGGCTACGGGCGCGACAGCAAGCTGCACGACGAAGCCTTTTTCGAACTCGCCGGGGATCTGCCGGTGGAGGTCGGCTTCGCCGTGACCGAAGCCGACGCGCGGCGTCTCATCGACCGGCTGGGGGCGGCCGGCCTGCGGCTGTTCTACGTGATCCTGCCGGCGACCCATGGGATCACCGGCACCCCATGAGCTGGCTCGACCAGCTCATCCTGTTTCTCGCCTCCTTCGTCGCCAACTGGTTCTCGGCCCTCTCCGGCGGGGGCGCCGGGCTTCTGCAGTTTCCCATCCTGATCTTTCTTGGCCTGCCGTTTGGCGTGGCGCTTGCCACCCACAAGGTGGCGAGCGTGGCGCTGGGGCTGGGCGCGACCTTGCGCCATCTGCGGGAAAGCCACCTGGAGCGGCGCTTCTCCCTCGTCATCCTGGGCGCGGGGCTGCCCGGCGTGGTGCTGGGCGCGAGCTTCATTCTGCAGGTGCCGGAACGCTGGGCCACGGTCGCCCTCGGGTTGCTGACCATGGGACTCGGCCTGTACTCGGCATTGAAACCGAGGCTCGGCCTGGAACATGCACCGCGCAACCGGGAGGGGGGTGCGCTGGCGCTCGGCATGCTGGGCCTGTTCGGGATCGGCTTTCTCAACGGGTCCATCACCTCCGGCACCGGCTTGTTCCTGACCATGTGGCTGATCCGCTGGTTCGGGCTCGATTACAAGCGCGCCGTTGCCTACACCCTGGTGCTGTGCGGCGTGTTCTGGAATGGCACTGGTGCCTTGGTGCTCGGCTGGCTGGGCACCATCGCCTGGGAATGGATGCCGGCACTTCTGGCCGGCTCACTCCTCGGCGGCTATGTGGGCAGCCATTTCGCCATCCGCAAGGGCAACGTCTGGATCAAGCGCGCCTTCGAGATCGTGACGATTGCCATCGGCGTGAAGCTGCTGCTCGGTTAGCCGTACACCCACTGGTTGAGCAGACGCCGTGCGGCGTCCATGAGCTCGGAGGCAGCAAGCCCGATGGGCCCATTGCCTGTATCCACGAGCGCATCCGCCGCCGCCCCATGCAGATGGGTGCCGAGGAGGCTTGCATCACGGGGCGCGAGGCCCTGGGCGAGCAGCGCACCCAGCATGCCTGCCAGCACGTCGCCGGTGCCGGCGCTCGCCAGCCCCGGGTTGCCGCTGGTGTTGACGTACCAGGTGCCGTTGGGCTGGGCCACGATGCTTCCCACGCCTTTCAGTACGGTGATGGCGTTGAGCCGGCTGGCCAACATCACGGCCACCTCGGTGCGCTGATAGCGTACGTCGTTGAGCCCGGCGCCGATCAGCCGCGCCGCTTCCGCCGGGTGGGGGGTGAGCAGTGTGGCCGCAGAACGTTCCGAAACACGCTCCATGAGCTCGGGATGGGCGGCGAGGAGATTGAGCGCGTCGGCGTCCAGCACCAGCGCGGCCGGGGTTTCGATGGCACGCTCGAGCAGATGAAGGCCTGCTGGCGAGCGTCCTAGCCCGGGCCCGCACACCAGCGCGTCCAGTCCTGGCAGCTCGAGCAGGACTTCAGGTGCCCGCAGCATGATTTCCGGGTACGCCGGATCGACTGCGGGTACGTGGGGATCGAGCGCGCCCAAGTACACCCGACCGGCGCCGAGCTTCAGGGCCGCGCGGGCCGCCAGGGTGGTGGCGCCGACCATGCCTGCCGCGCCGCCGATCACCCCGACGCTGCCGAACAAACCCTTGTGGCTGTTGAGGGGGCGTCGCGGCATCACATTCGCAACCAGGGGGCGATCCAGCAGCCAGCCATCGGGCGGACACAAGGTCGGTGCATCCACCCCCAGGGTTTCGAGGCAGATTTCCCCGCAGTGATCCGGGCCATCCGCGGTGAGCAGGCCGGGCTTGAGGGCAAGAAAAGTCACGGTGCGCGTGGCACGCACGGCGCAGCCCAGGACCTCGCCCCCGTCGGCACTGAGGCCACTGGGCACGTCCAGGGCAAGCACCGGGCAGTTCAAGCGGTTGATTCGCGCGATGGCGTTCGCATGAACAGCCTCGGGCGGGCGGGTCAGTCCGATGCCGAACAGACCGTCGATGGCCAGACCCCACTGGCCGTGTTCCGGCATCCCGTCGAGGCAGCGGCCGCCGCATGACCGCCATGCTTCGAGGGCACCACGGGCATCCGGCGACAGCCGGGCGGCGTCACCGAGAAAGACCAGGTCGACGCCGTACCAGGCCCGCTTCAGGCGCTCCGCGACCACGAAGGCGTCACCGCCGTTGTTGCCAGGCCCGGCGATCACCAGCACGCGCGTGCCGTCGCCGCCCAGCATCGCCTGGGCATGGAGGGCCGCGGCGGCCCCCGCGCGCTGCATGAGGGGTTCGCCCCCCAGCGTCGCTGCGGCGGCTTCGACCCGGCGCAATCCGTCGCTGGCGTAGATAGGGCAGGGGAAGGGAATTTCGACGCCGGGCACCGGACTAAATATTCGACATGGGCAGCCGCAATATAACATACGGAAGGCGTGGGGTCTGGAAAGGAGTTCGACCATGGATGCGGATAAACTGAACCCTGCCGGTGCACCGATCACAAGCTGCGACGAAACCGGACGCTGCGAGCTGGTGGCCTGCAGCACCTGTCTGGCGGAGATTCCCGCCGATGTGGCGAAGAGCTTCGAAGGCCCGGATTACGTCCAGTATTTCTGCGGCCTCGAGTGCCTGGAGCGCTGGCAGAAGTCGGCTGAGGCCTAGGACCGTACATCGCCAAAGCCCGGGCGCGACCTGACCGCCCGGCGTGGTCTTGCATTCAAGGGGGGGCATGTCCAACCAAAACAAGAAGCGCGTGCTGATCGCCGATGACGATGGCATCGTGCGCGAGCTGCTCAAGGCCATCCTGCGGGAGGGGGGTCACCAGATCGTGGGCGAGGCGCTCAACGGCGAGCAGGTGATCGAGATGGTGGATCGTCTCACACCGGACGTGGTCTGCCTCGACATCCACATGCCGAAAATGGACGGGCTGGCCTGTCTGGCAACCCTGAAAGCTGCGCATCCGGACATCACCGTGGTGATGATCAGCGGCGATGCCAAGTTACCGATGGTGCAGCAGGCACTGGCCAAGGGCGCCAAGGGCTTTATCGTCAAACCCTTCAATGCCGCCAAGGTGCTGGATACGCTCCAGCGCAGCGTCAGTTCGCCGTAACCGACAGGTGCGCGCGGGATTCGGGTAAAATCCGCGTTTCACAGGATTTGCCTGCCCCATGTCCCAGCTGATTCAGTTGCGCGGTCGCGCCGCGCTGTCCCCGTTCCGTTTCGACAAGCTCCGTCAGTCTCTCCAATCCGTGGCGCCGGCCATTACCGGTGTGTACGCGGAATACTGGCATTTCGTCGCGCTGACACGCGCCCTGAGCGAGGCGGAACGGGACGTGCTGGAACAGATTCTCAGCTACGGACCAGGCGCCCAGGGGGGCGACGCGCGCGGTGATCTGCTGCTGGTGGTGCCGCGTATCGGCACCATCTCGCCCTGGTCGTCGAAGGCCACCAACATTGCGCGAAGCTGTGGCCTGGCGGCGGTTGAACGCATCGAACGCGGCGTGGCATGGTACTTTCGCAAGGCCGGCTGGCATCCGCTTGAGACCCAGGAGCGGGCAAGCGTGCTACCGCTGATCCACGATCGCATGACGGAGACGGTGTTGAGCGATCTCGACGGGGTGTCACGCCTGTTCGAGCACCATGCTCCCGCCCCGATGACCTGTGTCGATGTGCTCGACGGCGGGCGTGCCGCGCTCGAGCAGGCCAATGGTACGCTTGGACTCGCGCTCTCCAGCGACGAAATCGACTACCTGTACGAACAGTTCACGCGCATGGGACGCAACCCCACCGATGTGGAACTGATGATGTTCGCCCAGGCCAACTCCGAGCATTGCCGCCACAAGATTTTCAACGCGCGCTGGGTGATCGACGGCAAGGTCGAGACCCATTCCCTGTTCGACATGATCCGCAACACGCACGCGCACAGTCCCGCGGGCACGCTGTCGGCCTACGCGGACAATGCCGCCGTGATGGCAGGGGCGGAGTGCGAAAGGTTCTATCCGACCCCCGGCAGCGGGCGCTATGCCTATGTGCGTGAGCTGACCCACATCCTGATGAAGGTGGAAACGCACAACCACCCCACCGCCATCTCCCCCTTCGCCGGTGCGGCCACCGGGGCCGGCGGCGAGATTCGCGATGAGGGCGCGACCGGCATCGGCGCCAAGCCGAAAGCGGGCCTGACCGGCTTTTCGGTCTCGAATCTTAACCTGCCGGATGCCCCGCGGCCCTGGGAGGCGAACCCGTACGGCAAGCCCGGGCGCATCGCCTCGGCGCTGCAGATCATGCTGGAAGGTCCGATCGGCGCGGCGTCCTTCAACAATGAATTCGGGCGTCCCAATCTCGCCGGGTATTTCCGCACCTACGAAGAAACGGTGGCGGGCGAGGTGCGGGGCTACCACAAACCGATCATGCTTGCGGGCGGCATCGGCAACATCGCCGATGCTCACGTCAACAAACGCGAGGTGGCCCCGGGTGCGCTGCTGATCCAGCTCGGTGGGCCGGGCATGCTGATCGGGCTTGGCGGCGGGGCCGCCTCCAGCATGGATACCGGCGCCAACGCGGAGAATCTCGACTTCGATTCGGTACAGCGCGGAAACCCCGAGATGCAGCGCCGCGCCCAGGAGGTGATCGACCGCTGCTGGCAACTGGGCGCCGACAACCCCATCCTGTCCGTGCACGATGTCGGTGCCGGTGGGCTCTCCAATGCGCTTCCCGAACTGGTGCACGCGTGGGGCCGCGGCGGTGAGTTCCAGCTGCGCGCGGTGCCGAGCGAAGAGCCCGGCATGTCGCCGATGCAGATCTGGTGCAACGAGGCCCAGGAGCGCTATGTGCTCGCCATCCGTCCCGAATCGTTGGAGCGCTTCCGCGCACTGTGCGAGCGCGAGCGCTGCCCCTTCGCGGTGCTGGGCGTGGCGACCGCGGAACACTGGCTGCGGGTGGAGGACAGCCACTTTGGAAATCGCCCAGTGGACGTGGATCTGGGCGTGATTCTCGGCAAGCCGCCGAAGATGACGCGCGATGTCGTCCATGTGGCGCGCGCCCTGCCTGCAATCGATTTCAGCGTCATGAGGCTGACTGAGGCGGCGGAGCGGGTGTTGCGCCTGCCGGCGGTGGCGAGCAAAAGCTTCCTCATCACCATCGGTGATCGCACGGTGGGGGGGCTCACCGCGCGGGACCAGATGGTGGGTCCATGGCAGGTGCCGGTGGCGGATTGCGCCGTCACCTTGATGGGGTATCGGACCGAGCGCGGCGAGGCCTTTGCGCTCGGCGAGCGCACGCCGCTGGCGCTCATCGACGCGCCGGCTTCCGGTCGCATGGCGATCGGCGAGGCCATCACCAACCTCGCCGCGGCGCCGATCGAGCGCATCGAAGCCATCAAGTTGTCCGCCAACTGGATGGCACCGGCCGGGCATCCGGGGGAGGATGCGGCCTTGTTCGACACCGTGCGTGCGGTGGGCATGGAACTGTGCCCGGCGCTGGGCATCAGTATTCCGGTGGGCAAGGACTCCATGTCGATGAAGACGGTCTGGGAGGAGGGCGGTCAACGCAAGGAAGTGACGGCGCCGATTTCCCTCATCGTCTCGGCGTTTGCACCGGTCTATGACGCGCGCAAGACGCTGACACCACAGCTGCGCATGGATCAGGGGGAGACCGATCTGCTGCTGGTGGACCTGGGTGCGGGACGCAACCGTCTGGGGGCCTCGGCGCTCGCCCAGGTGTACAAGCAGATCGGAGACCGCGGGCCGGACGTGGTGGATGCGGCGAAACTGCGTGCGTTCTTCGACACCGTGCAGGCACTCAACCGCGCGGGGCGCATCCTTGCCTACCACGATCGATCCGACGGCGGCCTGTTCGTCACCCTGTGCGAAATGGCGTTTGCCGGTCACTGCGGAGTCACGGTGGAGCTCGACGAGCTGTGCGTTGCGTCGGAACGCCACGATCCGGTACAGAAAGGCGAGGGGAAGGACGCGCAGCGTGCGCCGGCGGAGGATGCCCGGCGTGTGTTCGAAGTCCTGTTCAGCGAAGAGTTGGGCGCGGTGCTCCAGGTACGGCGCAGCGAGACCCAACTCGTCATGGACGCGTTCATCGCCGCGGGGCTGTTGAGCGAGTTGCACGTCCTCGGAAGCCCCAATGCCGACGATCACGTGCGCCTGCTGCGCGGGGGTGCGCCGGTGTTCCAGCAGTCGCGCGCCGCACTGCAACGCATCTGGGCCGAAACTAGTTATCACCTGCAGCGCCTGCGTGACAATCCGGCCTGCGCCCAGCAGGAATACGACCGTCTGCTGGAGACGGACGATCCCGGCCTGTCGGTGCACCTGACGTTCGACCCGGATGCCGATGTCGCCGCGCCATTCATTGCCAGGGGTGCTCGCCCCCGCGTGGCGATCCTGCGCGAGCAGGGGGTGAACGGGCAGGTGGAAATGGCGGCAGCCTTCGATCGCGCGGGGTTCGAAGCCGTGGATGTGCACATGAGCGACATCCTCGCTGGACGCACCGGGTTAGAGGACTTCAAGGGCTTCGTCGCCTGCGGCGGCTTTTCCTATGGTGACGTGCTGGGGGCCGGCGAAGGCTGGGCCAAGTCAATCCTCTTCAACGCCCGTGCCCGCGACGTCTTCGAGGCCTTCTTCCAGCGGGCAGACAGCTTCGCGCTCGGCGTCTGCAATGGTTGCCAGATGATGAGCAACCTGCACCAGATCATTCCGGGTGCCGCGCACTGGCCCCACTTCGTGCGCAACCTGTCGGAACAGTTCGAGGCGCGCCTGGTCATGGTGGAGGTCATGGACAGCCCTTCGCTGTTTTTCGCCGGCATGGCGGGCAGCCGGCTGCCGGTGGTGGTCGCCCATGGGGAAGGGTATGCCGAGTTTGATAGCCCCGAGCAGATGCAACAGGCCATCGTGGCGCTGCGTTACGTGGACCACCATGGCCGGCCTACCGAGGCCTATCCAGCCAATCCCAACGGCTCACCCGGCGGGATCACCGGGCTTACCACGGCGGATGGGCGTTTCACCATCATGATGCCGCACCCGGAGCGGCTCTTCCGCGCGCTGCAGTACTCCTGGCTTCCGGACGGGTGGGGCGAAGATGGCCCGTGGCTGCGCCTGTTCCGCAACGCGCGCAGGTGGGTAGGGTGAATGGAAGACGAGTTGCCCAAGAGCAGGACGCGCTTCACGCCAGAGCAGCTCGCCGAGCGCAACCGCCTGCTGGGCCTGGAACGGCCGCAGGCGCAGCCCCTGCGCTTCTACACCGAGGAAGAGCTCGACGCGCTCTATGAAACGAACCCGCTGGAAGCGATGCGCATCGCGCGCGAACAGGCGCAGGCCACGCGTCCGCTGCGCCGCGCGCCGAATCCCGACGCGCCGCCGCCCCCGCGGGAGGCACTCCTGGCGGTGCTGGAACAGGCACGTCGCATCCTGTGGCAGGACGGCGGCGATCTGGAATTGGTGGAAGTCGTCGGTTCGATCGTGCGGGTGCGGATGAAAGGCAACTGCGTCGGGTGTCCCAACGCCGTGCTGGACCTGAAGCAGGTGGTGGAGAAACTGGTGATCGAACGCTTTCCCCAGATCACCGAGGTGCAGAACACCTTCTAGTCCCGGCGCACGGCCGGGACCCCGGGCTCACTTGGTCTCTGCCGCGGTGGCGGTCTTGTATTCCACCTTGGCCTTACTGCGCAACTCCGCGATCTCCTTGCGCAATTGCTCCTGTTGCACGCGCGGTGCAAGCTGGGCCTTGACCTCCTCGAATTTCGGCGTGTCGCGCACGTCCTCCAGTTTGATCACGTGGAAGCCGAATTGCGTCTGCACCGGCGTTTGGGTGTAGGCCCCCTTTTTCAGCGCCGTCATGGCCTGGGAAAATTCCGGCACGAAGCGCGCAGGTGGCTGGAAGCCCAGGTCGCCGCCGTTCGCGCGCGAACCGGGATCGAGGGACTTCTCGCTCGCCAGCTTCGCAAAGTCCGCGCCTTTCTTCAGCTGCGCGATGATGTCCTTGGCCTCCTTGTCGGTCTTCACCAGGATGTGGCGGGCGCGATACTGCTTGTCGCCGAGCTGCGCACGCAGCCTGTCGTATTCCGCCTTCAGCTGGTCGTCGCTCACGGGGTGGGCCTTGACGAATTCCTGGGTGTAGGCGCCAAGCAGAATCGCCTGTTGCGCCAATTCCATCTGCTGTTTCACTTCGGGCCGCTTGTCGAGGCCTTGCTTGATGGCCTGCTGCCGCAAGAGCTCGCGGCTGATCAGCTCTTCCAGCACGGCCTTGCGCATTTCCGGCGTGTCGGGGGCCCCTTGCATCGCCTGCTGGGCCATGAACTGATCTACCGACGACTGGTAGATCGGGGTGCCATTCACGGTGGCGAGCACGGTCTGGTTGGCGCTCGGTTTCCTTTCTTCCTGCGCGTTGCACGCATTCAGCAGCAGCAGACCGCTCATCGCGACGGCAAGGGTGGTGAGAATGGAGTGGCGCATCAGTTTTCCTTTGGGTTGGGAGTCGAAAAAAATTCATCCGGCGTGTAGGCGCGGATGCTCAAGGCGTGAATCCGCTGTGGGATCAGGTCGCCGAGGGCGGCGTAGATCGCCCGGTGTCGGCCCAGGGTGGATTCCCCTGCGAAGCGTTCGGACACGATCGTCAGCGTGTAATGTCCACCGCCGCCTTTCGCGCCTTCGTGACCGGCATGGTGCGCACTGTCGTCGGCGATGTCGAGATGCACGGGCGCAAGCGGCGCCAGACGCTGTTGCATGAGGTCCACGGTGCTCATGACGGCAAGACTTTCTTGAACGGTTTGACCATCACGCGGGCATAGACGCCGGCGGTCACATAGGGATCGGCCTGGGCCCAGGACTCTGCGTCCGCGAGCGAGTCGAATTCGGCCACGATCAGGCTGCCGCTGAACCCCGCCGGCCCGGGATCGGGGCTGTCCAGGGCAGGCAGGGGCCCGGCCAAAAGCAAGCGTCCTGCATCCTGCAGGCGCCTGAGCCGTTCCAGGTGGGCTGGGCGCGCTTCCAGACGCCGGGCGAGGCTGTCGGGCCGATCTTCAGCCAGGATCGCATACCACATCAGCGCGGCTCCTCATCCTGGATGTGCCTGGCCAGGAAAAACCCCTGGGCGACGACAAAGGCCAGCATGAGCCCCATGAAGCCAAACAGCTTGAAGTTCACCCACGCCGATTCCGTCCACGCATAGGCCACGTACAGGTTGATCGCCCCCATGGCCATGAAGAATAGCACCCAGGCGAAATTCAGGCGGCGCCAGATCGGCTCGGGCAGTCTGATCTGGCCTTTCATCATGGCGCTGATCAGATTCTTGCGGAACAGCACCTCGGCCACGAGGAGCACTGCCGCGAACAGCCAGTAAAGAATGGTGGGCTTCCATTTGATGAACAGGGGGTCGTGAAAGACCAGGGTGGCGCCTCCGAAGACCAGGATCAGCACCAGGCTCACCCAGAGCATGGTGTCCACCTTGCGGTGGCGCATCCACACCCATCCGATCTGCATGAAGGTCGCCACGATCGCCACCGCCGTGGCGATGAAAATGCCCGGATGGGTGGTGGCGGGCAGGGCGACGCCCATGACGGCGAGCAGCATGCGCGCGGATTCGGGGTTCGCGTCGCCAAGCTTGTAGGCGACGAAAAACAAAAGGATGGGAAACAGGTCGAAGAGCAGCTTCATCGGGGGATCCAGGCTCAGTGACGGGTGGTCCAGCGTGCGAAATATTCCTGCATCAGCGCCTTCACCATCGGGCCGTAGACGGGCTTCTCCGCCTGTCGCAGACCTTCCTCGAAGAAGGCCGGGGCGTCCTCCGGCAGGTGGTTCCCCAGCGTGTCGTAGGCTTCATGCATGAGTGTCGCATCCTGGGTGCGCGTGGCGACGATGGCCAGGTTGAGGTTGAACACCCGCCAGGGCCGCCCCGGATTGGATTTGTCCGCGTCCGCGCGCACGATGGGGCTGACATGGGCCATCACGTCCCGCATGCAATGGTACAGTGCCGCCAGTTCGGCTGGGTCCAGGGTGCTGTTGGCCCGCGCGGCGAAGCCATTGACCACCGCCTCGAGCTCGCGGAGCTGACCGTCGTGGCGCGCCACCCAGCAGGCAATCCCCGCGGCCACTTTTTCCATGTCCATTTTGGCGCCGCGCAAACCCAGCCGCTCGGCCCAGGTGGCCAGATCGGCGGCAATGGTGAGGCCGTGTTCCCCGAGCTCGGTCGGGTCGTCATAGGGCAGGGCACCTTTCGCGCCGTGGGTTTCGTCCAGCTTCGCAAACACCGACAGCAACTGCTCCATCGCCTCGCGCAGCTGGCCGGGACTCACCTGCCCGCCGCTGCCTTGTCCGCTCTGCACAAAGCGCGTCTGCACGGCCTCCACCGCTTGGGCGAACAGGGTTTGGGTTTCCGTGAGATCCAGCATGGGCGAGCCGTTTCAGGCAGGCGCGAGTGTAGCACGTGACGCCCAGACAGAGTAGTCGAGTTTCGCTATAATTTCAGACTTTTGGCGCATGCATCCAGGTTTGAGGGTCGATCTTCACAGCCATTCCACCGTTTCCGACGGCCTCATGACGCCGGCGGCGCTGGTACGCCACGCGCACGGCCAGGGCGTGTGCGTGCTCGCGCTCACCGACCATGACGACGTGGCCGGGATCGCCGAGGCGCGTGCCGAGGCGGACCGCCTGGGGGTGCGCCTGATTGCCGGTACGGAAATCTCGGTGTCCTGGCGTGGCCGGACGATCCATGTGGTGGGTCTGCGCATCGATGCACAGGCACCGGACTTGCAGGCGGGGCTGGCGCGGTTGCGCGCTTCGCGATTGCAACGGGCGGAGCGCATTGCCGCCGAACTGGAAAAAATCGGCGTCCAGGGCAGCCTCGCCGGCGCCCATGTCCACGCGAACGGGCGCATCATCAGCCGCACCCATTTTGCGCGCTTTCTCATCGACCAAGGTTACGCCCGTGACATGAAGGGGGTGTTCCGGCATTACCTCGTGAAGGGCAAGCCGGGATACGTCGAACACGTTTGGGCGACGCTGGAGGAAGCGGTGTCGTGGATCCGTAGCGCCGGCGGGCTGGCCGTGCTCGCCCATCCGGGCCGCTACGATCTCGGGCGTGCGCAGATGGACGAACTCCTCGGCGAATTCAAGGCGCTTGGCGGTGTCGCCATCGAGGTCGTGTCGGGCTCGCACACGCGCGAGCATTTCGACCGATTCGCGCAGCTGGCGCGGCGCTTCGGTCTGCTCGCCTCGCGGGGAACGGATTATCACGGGCCAGGCCATGGTCATCTGGACATGGGGCAGCTGCCGGAACTGCCGGAGGCCTGCACGCCGGTGTGGCACGACTGGGAGGACATCGCGCAGGCGGCCTGACGGGTCGCATGACTGCCGCTGCCATCATGGCCCAGCATTTTCAGGTGCATCCGGACAACCCGCAGCCGCGGCTCATCCGTCAGGCGGCGGCGATCCTGCGCGCAGGCGGCGTGATCGTCTACCCAACGGACTCCTGCTACGCACTCGGCTGCCGCATCGGCGACAAGGAGGCGGAGGACCAGATCCGCGCGATTCGTCGGGTCGGGCCGGAGCATCATTTCACTCTGGTGTGCCGTGATCTGTCGGAAATCGCCACCTACGCGCGCGTGGACAACTGCCAGTTTCGCTACCTCAAGGCGGCCACGCCCGGCAGCTACACCTTCATTTTGCAGGCAAGTCGCGAGGTCCCCCGTCGGCTGCAGCATCCCAAACGCTCGACCATCGGCCTGCGCATTCCCCAGCACGGGGTGGTGCGCGCCTTGCTGGAGGAGTTGGCCGCGCCGATCTTGAGTGCCACCCTGATCCTGCCGGGGGAGGACCGGCCGCTCAACGAGCCGGAAGACATCCGCGAGCGGCTCGACAAGCACGTGGCGCTGATTCTGGACAGCGGATCCTGCGGCGTCGAACCCACCACCGTGATCGACCTCACCACCGACATGCCCCAGGTGCTGCGCAAAGGCAAGGGCAGCCTGGTTCCGTTCGGATTGGAGCATTGATGGAATTGAGCGTCGCCCAGATCGTCATCGTATTTGCGCTGCCGGTGATTTTCGCCATCACCCTGCACGAGGCGGCGCATGGTTACGCCGCCCGGCACTTCGGCGATCTCACTGCCTATCAAGCCGGCCGCATCAGCCTCAATCCGCTGCGCCACATCGACCTGGTCGGCACCATCCTGGTCCCGGCGATGATCCTGCTCACCAGCAAACTGTTCGGCGGCGGCTTCATCCTGTTCGGCTGGGCCAAGCCGGTGCCGGTGAATTTCGCCAATCTGCGCCGTCCCAAGCAGGACATGTTCTGGGTCGCCGCTGCGGGACCGCTCGCCAACGCGTTCATGGCGCTGTTCTGGGCGGTGGTCTGGAAGCTCGGTCTCGCGCTCGGGGAACACCCCTATGGGGCGCCGATGGCGTACATGGGTGTCGCCGGCATCTTCATCAACGCGGTACTGATGATGCTCAACCTGCTGCCACTGCCTCCCCTGGACGGCGGCCGCATCGCGGTCAGCCTGCTGCCGCAGCCCTACGCCTACCGGTTCGCGCGCATCGAGCCCTATGGGCTCATCATATTGTTGGTGCTGCTGTTCACCGGCCTCCTGGGTCTGCTGGTGTGGCCCTTCGTCGGCCTGATGATGTCACTGGTAGTGGCGGTGGTGGGTGAGCGCTTCGAGACCTTCTTCAACGCATTGATGCAACTCCTCAAATAACTCGGGAACTCCACGCCATGTTCGTCGAACGCGTCCTCTCCGGCATGCGCCCCACCGGCAGCCTGCATCTCGGCCACTATCATGGCGTGCTGAAGAACTGGCTCGAGCTGCAGCATGAGTACGAGTGCCTGTTTTTCGTCGCCGACTGGCATGCGTTGACCACGCACTACGACGAACCCCAGATGATCGAGCAGAACGTATGGGACATGGTGATCGACTGGCTCGCTGCCGGGGTGGACCCAGCCCATGCCACGCTGTTCATCCAGTCACGCGTGCCGGAACACGCCGAGCTGCACCTGTTGCTTTCGATGATGACCCCGCTGGGGTGGCTGGAGCGGGTGCCGACCTACAAGGATCAGCAGGAGAAGCTGGCGGACAAAGACCTCTCCACCTATGGTTTCCTCGGCTATCCCTTGCTGCAAAGCGCAGACATCCTGATCTATCGTGCCAACAAGGTGCCGGTGGGCGAAGACCAGGTGCCCCACATCGAATTCACCCGCGAGATCGCGCGCCGCTTCAATCATCTGTACGGACGCGAGCCGGGGTTCGAGGACAAGGCGCGGCTGGCGGTCAAGAAGCTCGGCTCCAAAAAGGCCAAGCTCTACGAGGAGCTGCGTACCCGGTACCAGCAGCAGGGAGACGAGGAGGCGCTGGAGGCCGCGCATGCGCTGCTCAACGAGGCACAGAATCTGTCCATGGGTGACAAAGAGCGATTGTTCGGCTTCCTCGAGGGGGGCGGGAAGATGATCTTGCCGGAACCGGAGGCCCTGCTCACGCCGGCATCGAGGATGCCGGGCCTGGACGGGCAGAAGATGTCCAAGTCCTACGGCAATACCATTGCGCTGCGTGAAGACACGGACAGCGTGGTAAAGAAAATCCGCACCATGCCCACCGATCCTGCACGGGTGCGGCGCACGGATGCCGGCGATCCGGAAAGATGCCCGGTGTGGCTGTTCCATCGCGTGTACTCAGATGCCGCGATCCAGCAATGGGTCCGGGCAGGCTGCACCAGTGCTGGGATCGGCTGCCTCGATTGCAAGCAGCCGATCATCGATGCGGTGCTGGCGGAGCAGAAACCCATGCAGGAACGCGCCCGGGCGTTCGAGGAGGATCCGACCCTGGTACGCAACATCGTGGCGGATGGCTGTGAGAAGGCACGGGAGCTGGCGCAGGAAACCTTGCGCGACGTGCGCGAGGCCATGGGGCTCAGTTACAGCTAGGTTAGGCGCCAGCCAGGTTAAAATGACACGATGATGAGCGAAGCCGCCGCACCCGTCGAGCCGATCGCCCGCGTCTACGGCGAGCCCATTCTGCACCTGCCCCAGGATCTCTACATCCCCCCCGACGCGCTCGAGGTGATCCTCGAGGCCTTCGAGGGCCCGCTCGATCTGCTGCTCTACCTGATCCGTAGGCACAACCTGGACATCCTCGACATACCGATGGCCGAGCTGTGTCGCCAGTACATGGATTACGTGGAGGTGATCCGCCAACGACAGCTGGAGCTTGCGGCCGAATATCTGGTCATGGCGGCGATGCTAACCGAAATCAAGTCGCGCATGCTGCTGCCGCGGCCGACCCGTGAGGTGGAGGGCGAAGAGGCGGATCCGCGTGCGGTGCTGGTGCGGCGCCTGCTCGACTACGAGCAGATGAAGTATGCGGCCCAGCGCCTCGACCAGCTGCCGCAGGTGGGGCGGGATGTAAGCCTGGTGCATGTCGTGCTGGAGCGCGTGGCCGTGGCGCGGCTGCCGCAGGTGAATGTCGCGGACTTGCAGCAGGCATGGGAAGGACTGTTGGCGCGCGCCAAGCAGCATCGCCACCATCGCGTCACGCGCGAGGAACTGTCGGTGCGGGAGCATATGACCCGGATCCTGCGCACGCTCGCGAGCGGCGGCTTCCGCGAGTTCGCGGAGTTGTTCGATCCAGGGGCCGGCGTGCCGGAGCTGGTGGTGACCTTCCTCGCCGTTCTCGAGCTGGCAAAGGAAGGCCTGATCGAAGTGAGCCAGCAGGCGGGCTATGCACCCATTTACGTCAAGCTGGCGGAGAAGGAAGCAGGGGATGAGTGAGAGCCTAAACAACGTCAAACTGATCCTCGAGACAGTGCTGTTGGTGAGCCCGGAGCCGCTTTCCCTGGCCCAGCTCGCCAAGCTGTTCGAAGGGAACGTAGACACCGATAACTTGCGCAAGGTGCTAGACGAGATCAGGGGCGAGTGGTCATCGCGCGGCGTCGAACTGGTGCAGGTGGCGTCCGGCTGGCGCTTCCAGGCCAAGCCGGAGTATCAGGTCTACATCGATCGCCTCAGCCCCGAGAAACCACCCAAATATTCTCGTGCGGTCCTGGAGACGCTCGCCATCATCGCCTATCGCCAGCCGGTGACGCGGGGCGACATCGAGGACATCCGCGGCGTGGCGGTATCGCCGAACATCCTGAAGACGCTCGAGGGGCGTGGCTGGATCGACGTGGTGGGGCATCGTGAGGTGCCGGGCCGGCCGGCCTTGTATGCGACGACGCGGCAGTTCCTCGATGATCTCAACCTGCGCTCACTGCAGGAGCTGCCATCGCTGGACCAGTTCGTGGTCAACGAGCAACTCCTCGCAGAAGTGCAGCCCGTGGCGGCCCCCCACGCACCCCTTGGCGCCATCGTCGAAGATGCAGGCGCGTCGGCCTGAGGCTGCACCGCAGCGGCTGCAAAAGGTGCTGGCCGCGGCTGGGCTGGGTTCGCGGCGCGAAATCGAGCACTGGATTCTCGCTGGGCGCATTACCGTCAATGGTCAGACCGCCACGCTCGGTCAAAGCATCCGCCCGCGTGACCGCATCACGCTGGACCGCCGTCCCTTGCGGCTGAGGTTTGCCACTGAGCGCCTGCCTCGCGTGCTCCTCTACCACAAGCCAGAGGGCGAAATCGTCACGCGCCACGATCCGGAAGGACGGCCGACGGTGTTCGAGAAGCTGCCGCGGCTTCGCAGCGCGAAGTGGCTGCCGGTCGGCCGTCTCGACATCAATAGCAGCGGCCTGCTGCTCTTCACCACCTCGGGCGAGCTTGCCAACCGCCTGATGCACCCGCGCTATGAGATCGAACGTGAATATGCGGTCCGGGTGCTCGGCACCCTGAGTGCGGAGCAGATGCGTCGCCTGCTCGGGGGTGTGGTCCTGGAGGAGGGCGACGCCCGTTTCGACAGCATCGTGGACCGGGGCGGCGAAGGCAGCAACCACTGGTACCACGTGGTGCTCCGCGAGGGCCGCAAGCGCGAGGTACGGCGGCTGTTCGAGGCGGTGGGCCTGACCGTGTCACGCCTGATGCGCGTGCGCTACGGGCCGGTGGCACTCCCCCCCCGCTTGAAACGCGGTATGCTGCAGGAAATGGACAGGGCGGCGGTGGCGGCCTTGCTGCAGCAGGTCGGTCTCGGGCCCGGTCCGGTCGCGAAGCCGACGCCAGTACCCGGGCGCAGGGCGGCAGACGCCGGACCGCGCCGCCGCGCCCGTTAACTGCTCTTGTTGCGGCTGCTGATGTTTTTGATCACCTCGGCAGCCCAGTCGCGGCCGCCCAGGCCGAAGGCGATCGCCAGGGCCAGGCAGGCTGCTCCGAACGCGATCGCAAAGGCGATGGTGAGAAAGTGCGTGCCGATGTTGAGCTGCTCGAGTGCGACGAATACCACGAACACCTGGATCGCATATTCGGACACCGTGCTGATGGTCAGCGCGCCGTCGACACCGATGTTTTTCAGGTAGGCGAAGACCATGCGGTTGATGCCGCGTGCCAGCAGGGTGCCGAACACCAGCACGAGGATCGCGATGATGATGTTGGGAATGTAGAGGGCGACCTTGTTGAACAGTTCCGTCACCTTGGTCAGACCGAGGCTGTCCGAGACCAAGATGATCACCACCAGCATCACCAGCCAGTAGATCAGTTCCGCCAGGATGTTGCTCAGCGAGACGTCCAGCTCGCCCTGCTTCAGAAAAGACTCGATGCCAGACTTCTCTGCGAACTGATCGAAGCGCAGGACGCGCAGAAAACGCCGGAATGCGCTGCGGACGACCTTGGCCACCATCCAGCCGAGAAACAGCAATACCAGGGCCGCGAGCAGCTGCGGCACGAATGCGGCCAGCTTGGTCCAGAACGACATCAGAGACGCAACGAAAAGGTCAATCTGTTGTTCAATTTGCTGTTCCATTGAGACCTCCTGCGGAAAAGGTGCACACACACGGCACGCCCCGGGTGGGCGTTGGGATTAAAGCCGCTGGGCACGGGCTTGTCAAACCGCGTGACGGCTTGCGGTCGCCTGGTGCTCGTCCAGGTGCTCCCGCTTGAGCACAAAGACGTAATCATGTCCTGCGCTGGTCTCCGGCCAGACAAACGGCAGGTGCGGGAACGCGGCCTCAAGTGCACGCCGGTTGTGCCCCACTTCGACCACCAGCACGCCCTGCGGATTCAGATGTGCCGCGGCGTCGCGCAGGATGGCGCGCACGTGGTCAAGGCCGTCGCTGCCGCTGGCCAGTGCAAGCACGGGTTCCGCGCGGTACTCGGGTGGCAGGGTGCGCATCGCCTCCGCCGACACGTAGGGCGGGTTGCTGACGATGACATCGTAACGCCGGTCGCCGAGGGCTTCGAACAGGTTGGATTGCAGAAGTTCGATGCGCGACACCAATCCATACTCGGCGATGTTGCGCCGGGCCACGGCGAGCGCTTCGGGGGAGAGGTCGACCGCGTCCACCTTGGCACGGGGAAAGGCATCGGCCAACAGAACGGCAAGACAGCCGGAGCCGGTACACAAATCCAGCGCGGATTCGATGCCCTCCGGGTCGTCCACCCAGGGCACGAGGCGGTCGCGCAGCAGCTCGGCGATGAAGGAGCGCGGGACGATCACCCGTTCGTCCACGTAAAACTTGAATTGCCCCAGCCAGGCCTCGTGGGTGAGGTAGGCCGCCGGCTTGCGGGTCGTGATGCGTTTGTCGATGATGTTCAGCACCGCATCGATTTCATGGGGCAGCAGCCGGGCATCGAGGAAGGGGTCGAGCTGGTCCAGCGGCAGGTGCAGGGTGTGCAGGATGAGGTACGCGGCCTCGTCCAGTGCATTGTTCGTGCCGTGGCCGAAAAACAGCCCCGCCTCGCTGAAGCGGCTCACCGCGAAGCGCAGCAAGTCGCGCACGGTGGTGAAGTATTTCCGTTCGTTGTTGGGCATGTCGTTGGAGACCTCGAAAGGCAAAGACCGCCAAACCCACAGAGGAAAAGCGCCTTCTCTTTGCGATCTTTGCGTTGAATGCTTTTAGCCTTTCAGCAGTAAGTTTTCCAGCACCCGCTGATAAATCTGCTTCAACGGTTCCACGTCCGCCACGGCCACGCACTCGTTCAGCTTGTGGATGGTGGCATTCGAGGGCCCCAGCTCCACCACCTGAGGGCAAAGGGTGGCGATGAAGCGGCCATCGGAGGTGCCGCCGCTGGTGGACAGTTCCGTATCGAGGCCCGTGACTGCCTTGATGGCCTCGCTCACCGCAGCCACCAACTCGCCGCGCGGCGTGAGGAAGGGCTGGCCTGCGTACTCCCAGCTCAGCTCATAGTCCAGGCCGTGCTTGTCGAGGATCGCGTGCACCCTGTCCTGCAGGCTCTCCACCGTGCTGGCGGTGGAGAAGCGGAAATTGAACAGAATTTCCACGCTTCCGGGGATGACGTTGGTGGCGCCGGTGCCGCCATGGATATTGGAAATCTGCCAGGTGGTGGGCGGGAAGTATGCGTTGCCCTGGTCCCATTCGGTGGCCGCCAGCTCGGCGATGGCCGGCGCGGCCAGGTGGATGGGATTCTTCGCCAGATGCGGGTAGGCGACGTGCCCCTGCACACCCTTCACCGTGAGCTTGCCGGAGAGCGACCCGCGGCGGCCGTTCTTCACCATGTCGCCCACCCGGGTGACGGAGGTCGGCTCGCCGACGATGCAATAATCCAGCTTCTCACCCCGTGCCTTGAGTGTTTCCACGACCTTGGCCGTGCCGTTGACGGCGACGCCTTCCTCGTCCGAGGTGATGAGCAAGGCGATGGCGCCAGGGTGATGGGGATGTCCCGCGACGAAGTCTTCGATGGCGGTGATGAAGGCTGCGAGGGAAGTCTTCATGTCCGCTGCCCCGCGGCCATAGAGCATGCCGTCACGAATGGTCGGCGTGAAGGGGTCGCTCATCCAGCCCTCGAGGGGCCCCGGGGGAACCACGTCGGTATGGCCGGCGAAGCAGACCAGCGGCGAGCCCGTCCCGCGCCGCGCCCAGAAGTTGTCCACGTCGCCGAAACGCATGCGTTCGATCTGGAAGCCCAACTTTTCCAGGCGCGCGATCATCAGGTCCTGGCAGCCGGCGTCCTCCGGCGTAAGGGAGCGGCGGCGAATCAACGCCTGCGCGAGGTCCAGCGTCGCGCTCACTTGCCAAAGACCTGGGCGTACACAGCGGGGTCGAAGCCGAGCACCAGCTTGCCTTCGTACTCGAACGCGGGCCGCCGGATGGCGCTGGGCTTTTCCATCAGCAGCCTGATGGCCGACTGTTCATCTGTCACGGCCGCTTTCTCGGCGTCGGAGAGCTTGCGCCAGGTGATGCCCTTGCAGTTCACCACTTCCTGCCAGCCCACGGCCTTCATCCACTTGGCCAGCAGCGCTGGATCCACGCCCTGTTTCTTGTAGTCGTGGAACTCATAGGGGATGCCGTGGCCCTCCAGCCAGGCGCGGGCTTTTTTCACCGTGTCGCAGTTGGGGATGCCATAGACTTTCATTTTTACAACCGTTTTTCACCGCGAAGGACGCCAGGATGCGCGAAGGAAACCCAACCAAGAATTCCTTTGCGATCCTTCGCGTCCTTGGCGGTTCAAGCTTTTAAAATCAAACGCCGCGCAGCAGTTCATTGATGCCGACCTTGCTGCGGGTTTTCTCGTCCACCTTCTTCACGATCACCGCACAGTACAGGCTGTACTTGCCATCCTTGGAGGGCAGGTTGCCGGAGACCACCACCGAACCGGCGGGCACGCGGCCGTAGTGGATCTCGCCGGTCTCGCGATCGTAGATCTTGGTGGATTGGCCGATATACACGCCCATGGAGATCACGCAGTTGTCTTCCACGATCACGCCTTCCACCACTTCGGAGCGGGCGCCGATGAAGCAGTTGTCGCCGATGATCGTAGGGTTGGCCTGCACCGGCTCCAACACACCGCCGATGCCAACGCCCCCGGAGAGATGCACGTTTTTGCCGATCTGGGCACAGGAGCCCACCGTGGCCCAGGTGTCCACCATGGTCCCTTCGTCCACGTAGGCACCGATGTTGACGTAGGAGGGCATCAACACCACGTTCTTCGCGATGAAGCACCCCTTGCGCGCTGCGGCCGGGGGCACCACGCGGAAGCCACCCTCGCGGAAGTCGCGCGAGTTATAGTCGGCGAATTTGGATGGCACCTTATCGAAGTAGTTGGTGAATCCGCCTTTGATGAAGAAGTTGTCCTCCATGCGGAAGGACAGCAGCACGGCCTTTTTCAGCCACTGGTGGGTGGTCCACTCGCCATTGATCTTTTCGGCCACGCGTAGCGTGCCGCGGTCCAGATGCTCAAGCACGGTTGTGACCGCTTCCTTGGTCTTGGCATCCACGGTGCGCGGGGTAATGTCGGCGCGGCGCTCGAAGGCTTCGTCGATGATGGCTTGCAAATCTTGCATGATGCGGGTTCCTATTTAACTGATTATCAACCGCAGAGGCGCAACGACGCAGAGGGGTGTGAGATTAGGTTTTCTCGGCGCCTCCGCGTCTCCGCGGTTCAAAGTTTTTGCACAAATTCTTTGATCCGTTTCGCGGCTTCCATGCACTCCGCCTCGGAAGCGACCAATGCGATGCGCACGAAATTCGCGCCGGGGTTCACGCCATGGGCCTCGCGGGCGAGGAAACAGCCCGGCAAAACCGTGACATTATAGTCCCGATATAAACTCCTCGCGAATTCGGTGTCGGCGATCGGCGTGCGCACCCAGTAGTAAAAAGCCGCATCCGGCATCTGCAGCGGAAGCGTGTCGCCCACGATGTCCTTGAAGGCGGCGAACTTGGCGCGGTAGAGGCGACGGTTTTCCTGGACGTGGGCCTCGTCCTGCCAGGCCACCCGGCTTGCCTGCTGCACGCTGGGGCTCATGGCGCAGCCGTGGTAGGTGCGGTAGAGCAGAAACTTTTCCAGAAGCTCCGCATCGCCGGCGACGAAACCGGAACGCATGCCAGGCACATTGGAGCGCTTGGACAGGCTGTTGAACATGACGAGATTGGTGAAGTCAGTGCGGCCCAACTGGTGCGCCGCGTCCAGCGCGCCCAGCGGCGGATTGGCTTCGTCGAAATAGATTTCCGAATAGCACTCGTCGGCGGCGATAACGAAATCATAGCGGTCTGACAACTCGAACAGCGCCCGCCAGTCGGCCAGGCTCAGCACCTTGCCCGTGGGGTTGCCGGGCGAGCATACGTACACCAGCTGGGTGCGCTCCAGGATTCGCTCCGGCACCGTGTCGAAGTCCATGCGGAAATCGTTCTCGGGCAGGGTGTTCAGGAAATACGGCTCGGCCCCTGCCAGCAGCGCCGCGCCTTCATAGATCTGGTAAAAGGGATTGGGCGAAATCACCACTGGCTTGTCCGCGCGGTTCACGATCACCTGGGCGAAGGCGAACAGCGCCTCGCGGCTGCCCAGCACCGGCAGTACCTGGGTCTGGGGGTTGACGTGAGGCAGGCTGTGGCGCTTTTCCAGCCAGTGCGCGATGGCGATGCGCAGCCCGTCGAGACCATGCGTCGCCGGGTAGGCCGACAGGCCATCCAGATGATCCACCAGCGCCTGCCGGATGAAGGGCGGTGTGGGATGCTTGGGCTCGCCGATGGACAGGTTGATCGGGGTAAAATTTGCCGAAGGCGTGATGCCGTGAAACAGGCTGCGCAGGCGTTGGAATGGATAGGGTTGTAGCTTGGCGAGGTCGGGGTTCACGATGCGGGCGCGCGAAAAAGTGCAATTATAGGCTCTTGAGTTGAGCGTGACCAAACCCGACCGCTTTGCCCTCATGGGCCTGCTTGCCGGCGCCACCACCTGGGGCCTGGTCTGGTATCCGCTGCGTCTGCTGGAAGAGGCGGGTCTGGGCGGGGCTTCTTCCAGCTTCGCGATTTTCGTCCTGGCGCTGTTCATCGGGCTGCCCTTCACTTGGCGCAGCGTCGCCGAATTCCGCACTGGCACGACGCTGCTGCTGGGCATCGGGCTGGCGGCGGGCTGGGCCAATCTCGCCTACGTGCTCGGGGTGATCCATGGCGAGGTGGTGCGCGTGCTGCTGCTGTTCTATCTCGCGCCGCTGTGGACGGTGTTGTTGTCACGCGCCGTGTTGGGGGAGCGGCTCCTGCCGATCGGGTACGGGGTGATCGCACTTTCTCTGGGGGGCGCCGCCGTCATGCTGTGGCAGCCCGATCTGGGTATGCCGTGGCCGAAGAATGGCGCGGAATGGCTCGGACTCTCCGCCGGCATTGCATTCGCCTGCTCCAACGTGCTGAGCCGCAAGGCGCAGGCCCTGAGCGTCCAGGCCAAGTCACTGAGCGTGTGGGGCGGGGTGGTGGCGGTGGCACTGCTGGTGATGCTGGCGGATTCCGGTCTGGATGCGCGGAGCTGGGAGGCGGCGCGGGGTCACGCGGGGCTGCTCTTGGTCCTGGGTTTGACCCTCTGCGTCGTGACACTGATGATGCAATACGGCCTCACCCACACGCCGGCGAATCAAGCGATCGTCATCCTGCTGTTCGAGCTGGTGGTGGCCGCGGTGGCCGCCTATTGGCTGGTGCATGAGCCCCTGGGACTGCGCGAGTGGATCGGTGGGGCGATGATCGTGGCGGCGAGCCTGCTCTCCGGCCACATGGAGCACAAGCCGAAATGAAGATTCACGCCCTGCTGCATGCCTCCCTGCTGGTGACCGATCTGGCCAAGTCGCGCGCGTTCTACGAAGGTGTGCTGGGGCTGTCGGTCAACCCCCAACGCCCGGACCTCGGCTATGACGGCGTGTGGTACGACATTGGCGCGCAGCAGATCCATTTGCTCGCGCTGCCGAACCCCGATCCGGTCGAAGGACGTCCCGCCCATGGCGGCCGCGACCGGCATGTGGCGCTGGCAGTGGACGATATCGCCGCGCTCAAGGCGGCGCTGGATGCGGCGGGGGTGGCTTATACGATGAGCAGATCGGGAAGGGCGGCGTTGTTCTGCCGGGATCCGGATGGCAACGCGCTGGAGTTCGTCGAGGGTAACGCCGCGCCCGTCAGCGGCGCATAATGTGGCGCACACGGCTGGCGCGGTCGGACATCCCACAGGTTCGTACTGGCTCAATATCGAGTGGCGAAGGCATTCGGCCGGAGTCCCCGGGGCGCAGCACTGCTTGCAAGCGTGCAGCCCATTCGTGGGATGCGCCGCCGAGCCTATTTCGGCCGCGCATGCACCGCCCGCCGATGGTGGCGGAACAAGGTGCGGTCGAGCCAGTCCTGTGCTTCTTCGCTCAGGTGCACAATCCGGGCCCGGGTTTCGCCGTCGTGGCTCGCACTGACCTCCACCGGCAGCATGAGGGGCCAGGGCAGGTGGGGGGAGAGGTAGAGCGTCACCACCCCCTTGGCGTGCGGGGCAGGGGTCTGGGGCGAGCGCCAAGCCAAGCTGGTGGCCGTCAGCACGACCGGCAGTGCGGGCGGCAGTTGCGTCTGGCGGCGCAACAACTCACCGATCAGCGTGAGCGCGAGATCGAGCTTGGCTTCGACATGGGCCAGGTGATGGTCGGTGCGGTGCTCGCGCTCGCCGTAGTTGGCGAGCGTATCGAAGGTCGCCATCGCCTGCAGCAGCACCACGTTGCCGCGCATCCAATCGGCGAGCTCCGCGCCTGCAAAGCTTTCCCGCGCTTGCCAGGCAAGCGGGAACTCGCCGCTCAGGTTAACGCCGTTCGGCTGCATGGGGTCGTGAACCGGATCGTTGATGCCGTTCTTACATTAGCAGCTTGCTGCCGAGGCGGGCGAGCCGCGCCGCGCCATAGGCTGCTTCCCCATGGGCTGCGGCGCTCACCGGCACGCCGAGGAGACGGGCGCGGATGGCCGTCCAGGCCTCGTTCTTCGCGCCGCCGCCGGCGGTGATCACGCGCTTTAACGGGCTCGCACCCAGCTTTACGAGGCGCCGGTAGCCAGCGGCTTCGATGCGGGCGATCCCCTCGAGAAGACCTTGCAGGAATTGCACCTCGTCCGCCGGGCGCGGCTCGAGGCGCGGGGCGAGCTGGGGGTCGTTGACCGGGAAACGTTCCCCCGGCGCGGGCAAGGGGTAATAGTCGAGCCCGCTGGAAGTGGTGGGGTCGATCTTTTCCGACAAGGCCGCCAGCCGCTTGTCGTCGAAGAACTGGCGCAGCACTGCGCCGCCGCTGTTGGAGGCACCCCCCGCGAGCCAGCGCTTGCCCCAGCGGTGGCTGTAGACGCCGCTGGCCGCATCTTCCACACGGCTCTCCGACAGCAATTTGAGCACCAGGGTGGAGCCGAGTGAAGTGACGGCCTCCCCGGTCTCAGCCGCGCCCGCCGCCATGAAGGCGGCGACGCCGTCGGTGGTGCCGGCGCGGACGATGCAGTCGTCCGGGATGTCGAGTTTCATCGCGACCTCGAGGGGCACCATGCCCAGGGCAGCGCCCGGTTCCACGACACGGGGCAGGAGCGGCTTTACGCCCAGTTGGGTGATCCAGTCCGGCCAGGTCAAGGCCTCGCAGTCATAGCCCAGCTTGAGCGCATTGTGGTAGTCCGTGATGCCCGGGCGACCCGTGAGCATGGCGGCAAGCCAGCTCGCCTGGTCGGTGGCGTAACGCGCGCGGCTCGTGCCGGGCTGTACGCGTAGCCACATGACCTTGGCCAGGCTGGAGCTCGCGCTGGCAACGATGTGTCCCGGCGGGGCATGGACAGCGATTTGCGCGGCTTCGTTTCGGGCGCGGCTGTCGTTGTAGAGCAGCGGCGGGGTCAGTGGCCGGTTGGTGGCGTCGGTGAGCAGCACGGTGGAAGAGGTGCCTGCCACGGCGATCGTCCCCAACTTGTGGCGCACGTGCTTGGGGAGTTCGGCGAACAGCCAGGCCAGCGCCCGGACCCAGCTCATCCAGTCGTGAACGTCGTACAGGGCATGGGCCTGGGCGATGATGCGGTCGTTGGAATCGATCACGCAGGCGCGTGCGCCGCTCGTGCCGAAATCCAGGCCGAGACTATATTGTTGTTGTTCCATTGCCGGCATTCTAGCCTTGTTCGCCCCCGCTGCCATATACTCCCGTCATCAGGGGGGGTATTTTGGTCGATCCGCAGGGTTGGCAATGGGTTCTGGGCGCCGCGGTGGTGGCGGTGGCCTATTTGGTGCGCGGCATCGCCGGCTTCGGTTCCGGCTTGATTGCCGTGCCACTCTTGGCGCTGATGTTTCCGCTTACGGTGACGGTGCCGCTGGTGGTGCTGCTGGATTACGTAGCCTCGGCAAGCCAGGGGGTGGCAAACCGCCGCGACATCCGGTGGCGCGAAATCCTGCCGCTTTTGCCCTTCAGCGTGCTCGGCGTGCTGATCGCGCTGTTCGCCCTGTCCCGTGCCGACGCCCAGCTCCTGCTGCGGGCCCTCGGTGTCTTCGTCATCGCGTTTGCCCTCTACACCCTGTCCGGCTACACGCCGAAGCAGGGGGCCGCGCGGGGTTGGGGCGCGCTGGCGGGCACTTCCGGCGGCCTCATCGGCACGCTCTTCGGCACCGGCGGCCCCTTCTATGTCATGTACTTCAAGGCGCGCGGCCTGGACAAGTCGGCCTTCCGCGCCACCTTCGCCACCATCTTCCTGCTGGACGGTGCCGGTCGGCTGCTGGGCTATGTCGGCTCCGGTTTCTTTACCTGGCCTTTCCTCAAGATCGCCGCGCTGGCCTTGCCGGTGATGGCGGTGGCCCTGTACGTGGGCGGCCACATCCATACCAAGTTGTCGCAGCAGGCATTTCAGCGCGGCATCAGCGTGCTGCTGATCGCGAGCGGCGTGGCCCTGCTCCTGAAATGATCACTCGAAGCGGTTGCGTAGCACGCCGACACCCTCGATCGCCACCTCCACGGTCGAGCCGCGCGGCATGGGCTCCGTTCCCACCGAGGTCCCACAGGCGATGACGTCCCCGGGATACAGCGTCATGTCCCGGGACAGCAGGCTGACGATCTCGCGCGGGCGCACGAACATGTCCGCAACGGGGTAGTTCTGCTTCTCCACGCCATCGACCAGGGTCCGCACCCGCAGGCCGTCCGGATCGATGCCCGTGGCGATGCCCGGCCCGAAGGGACCGAAACCGTCGAAGCTCTTGGCGCGCACCCATTGCACGAAAGAGGGGTCGGCCTTGAGGATGCCCCGCGCGGTGACATCGTTGACACAGGTGTAACCGAAGATGAATGCGTCGGCCTCCTGCGGTGACACCTGGCTGCAGCGTCTGCCGATCACCACACCCAGTTCCCCTTCGAACACCACCGGCCCGTCGTAGGTCGCCGGTTGGCGAATGATGTCGCCGTGGGCGGCGTAGCAGTTGTTGGTCTTGACGAAATACAGAGGGTGGGGCGGACGTGACAGGCCCTCCTTCCGCGCGCGCTCGTGGAAATTGTTCCATAGCCCGAGCAGCTTGCCCGGTACACAGGGCGGCAGCAGACGCACCTCCGCCAGCGCGGCGCTGGCGCCCGTGGGTTGCGGACCGTCGAACATGTCACCGGAATGGAACACCACCCGTTCGCCCTCTAGCCGGCCAAATTTGACGCTGCCTTCGTGTTCGCAGCGGACCCAAATGCTCATGCGATCTCCCCGTAGTTAGCAACTGTCGGCGATGGCGCCTCGCCGCTTTCAGGCCTCAAGCGTAAAGGCTGGTGACCGTAAAGACAGGCAAGAATCCACGTGCCGGGCCGTAGCCTAGCACAGACTCGCGGCACAGATGAGGATGGCAGTCTCGATGGAACGGGCAGCACGCCTGACGTTGAACGTTTACGTAATCGGCGCCTTGTTCACGCCCTTTGCGGTTGCGGTGCACTGGCTGGGGGCCCAGCAGGCCACGCCGCCCGGAATCGGGCAGCTCATCCTGCTGTTCCTGCTCGTCGCCGTGCCGACCCTCGCCTTGCGGCGCTTGCGCCTGTTCGCGGCGCCGGAGACAGAACCGACCCCCTACGATTGATCAGCCGCGGATGTTGGACTGGGGCGGAAAGCTTTCCAGCTCCACCCGGGGTGCCGGTTTCCACCCTTTCTTGCGATACTCTGCCACCACATTGGTGAAAATCCCCCCGCGCACATAGAACTTTGCCGTCAGCCGCATGAAACGCGGCTGCGTCGCCCGCACCAGATCGTCGAGGATACGGTTGGTCACCGCCTCGTGAAAGGCGCCTTCGTTGCGGTACGACCAGATGTAGAGCTTGAGACTCTTCAACTCCACGCAGCGCTTGTCCGGAACATAGTCGAGGAAGAGGGTGGCGAAATCGGGCTGACCGGTCTTGGGACACAGGCAGGTGAACTCGGGGATTTCCATGTGGATCACGTAATCCCGCTTCGGATTGGGATTGTCGAATGTTTCCAGGGACTTGCTTGGCTGCGTGGGCATTTGTCGAATCTGGGGAAAAATTGGGTAGAATTATAGGCCATCCGCAAGCCATCCCACCGGGCGGCGGCGTGTGCGCTGCCCGCGATAAGAACGATACCCGACCGTGCGTCTCACCCACATCAAGCTCGCAGGCTTCAAGTCTTTCGTCGACCCCACCACCATTCACTTACCAGGCCAGCGTATTGGCGTGGTCGGGCCCAACGGCTGCGGCAAATCCAATGTCATCGATGCGGTGCGCTGGGTGTTGGGCGAATCCTCCGCCAAGCACCTGCGCGGCGAAACCATGCAGGACGTGCTGTTCAACGGCTCCGGCGGGCGCAACCCGGTGTCCCGTGCTAGCGTCGAGCTGGTGTTCGACAACAGTCTGGGCCGCGCCGGCGGGCAGTGGTCCCCCTATGCCGAGATCTCGGTCAAGCGCGTGCTTGATCGCAACGGGGACTCCAGCTACTACATCAATAACTTACATGTCAGACGCCGGGATGTGACGGACCTTTTCCTGGGCACCGGCGTGGGCGCCCGCGCCTACGCGATCATCGAGCAGGGCATGATCTCGCGCATCATCGAAGCCAAGCCCGAGGAATTGCGTGTGTTCCTCGAGGAGGCCGCAGGCGTTTCGATTTACAAGGAACGCCGCCGCGAGACCGAAAACCGGCTGCGGGACACGCGCGAGAATCTCGCTCGTGTGGACGACATTCGCCACGAACTGGCGGGCCAGCTCGAGCGGCTGGAGGCACAGGCCGAGGTGGCGAGGCGCTACCACGGGCTCAACGCCGAACTGAACGACGCGCAGCAACTCCTCTGGTATCTCCGCAAGCGCGACGCGGCGCAGGCAGTCGAGAAAGCGGAGCGGGAAGTCACGCGCCTGTCCACCGAGCTCGAAGCCGAAACCGCGCGGCTGCGGGAGGCGGAGAGCCGCCTGGAGCAGGCCCGCAGCGATCACTACGCCGCCAACGATGCCCTGCACCAGGTGCAAAGCGAGCTCTATGGCGTCAATGCCGAGGTGGCCCGGCTGGAACAGCAGATCCAGCATCAGCGCGACAGCCGCGCGCGCATCGCCCAGCGGCTCGACGCGCTGGCGCAGCAGGTCGCGCAGCACGAGGCACAGCGCAGCGACGCGGAAAAGGCGCTTGCGGACTGGCGCGAACGCCTCGAGATCGCGCAGCAGGCGGCAGAGCAGGCCGCACGGGCCGCTGGCGCGGAACGTGACAAGCTGCCCGCGGCGCAGCAGGCTTTCAATGCCGCCCAGGCGCGGCTGGCGGAGCTGCAGCGCCAGTTGAGCGATGCCGAGCAGCATCGTCGCGTGGAAGAGACCCACCTGGCTCACGCGGAAAGGATGCTGCAACAGCATGGGGCGCGGCTGGCGCGCCTCAAGGAAGAACAGGCGCAGCTCTCTCCCCCGGACCGCGCCCAGCTCGCGGCCCTGCAGGCGCAGGCCGCGGCACTGACGAGTGAACTCGACAACGCCCGCCGGCACTACGCCGCGCAACATCAAGCCCAGCCGGAACTGGAACGCGGCGTGCGCGAGGCCCAGCGGCGGGTGCAGGATCACCTGCAGCATCTGGCACGGCTCGAGGCGCGCATTCACACCCTGGAGCAGCTGCAGGCGGAGGCCGGCCAGGACGAGCAATTGCAAGCCTGGCTGGCTGCGCGCGGTCTCGACCGGCACGCGCGCCTGTGGCAGCAGTTGGAGATCGACGTGGGGTGGGACGTGGCGCTGGAAGGGGTGCTGCGCGACCGCGTGAACGCCTGGGTGGTGGACGATCTGCAGGGGGTCCAACAGTGGTTCGACGCCGCGCCGCCCGCGGCGCTCAGTGTGGTGGACAATCAGGGGGAGACCGGGGCGCCGGCGGCCGCCGCGCACGGCTTGACCCCCCTGGCGGCGCATGTGCGCTGGCGTGGCAGCGGCGGCGGCGTGTTGGCCGACTGGCTGCATGGCGTCTATGCGGTGGCTGACTGCGGCGAGGCGCTGGCGCGGCGCGAGTTGCTGGCGCCGGGCGAGTGCATCGTCTGCCAGAGCGGACATGTGATCACGGGGCACGCGGTCTATTTCCACGGCGAGCAGTCGCCGCTGCACTCGGTGCTGATGCGCCAGCGGGAGATCGAAGCGTTGCGCGAGGAGGTCACGCAGGTGCGGCGGTCGCTCGGCGATCTCGAGACGGCCGTGCAGGAGGCCGAAGCGCGGCTGGCACGGGCAAAAGCCGACCTGGCGGCGGCACAGGCCGAAATCGCGCGCCTGCAGCAGGAGCTGCACCGCGTGCAGATGGAGGCGCAGCGGCTCGCGCAGGCGGATGAGCAGGCGCAACAGCGTGGCAGTGCGATCGCGCGTGAGATCGAGGAATTGACCGGGGCACAGAGCGCGGAAGCGGCGAACCGTGCGCGGCTCGAGGAGAGTCTGCGCGAGGTGCGCGGGCGGATCGAGGCGGTGATCGAGCACCTGCACGATGCCAAGGCGGCGCGGGACGCCGCCGACGAAGCCCTGGCGGCCCAGCGCGAGGCCCTTGCGGCGGCAGAGCGCTCGGCCCAGGAGACGGCCTTCGAGGCGCGCAGTTGCGGCGCGAAGATCCAGGAGCTGGAACACATCGCGCGCCTGGCGGCCGAAGCCCTCGCCCGGATCGGGGAGGAGCGCACGCGGCTGGAGGAGGAATTACAGGGCCTCGACGAGGCCCCGTTGCGGGCGGCGCTGGAGGCTGCGCTGGGGCAGCGTCAGGCGGTGGAGCAAAGGCTCAACGCCGCGCGCGACGCGCTGGCAGGAACGACCCAGACCCTGCAGGGGTTGGAGCAGGAACGGCTCGCCGCCGAGAACCGTCTCTACCCCTTGCGCGACCTGCTGGAGCAGGCACGGCTGCGGGAACAGGAGGCACGCCTTCACGACGCCCAGGCGGCGGCACAGCTGGAAGAGGCGGGCGCGCCGATCGCCGCACTTGCCGAGCGCGCAGAGAAAGGCGTCCGCCCGGAGCGCCTGCAGGGGGACATCAACCGTCTGAAGCGGGAGATCGAGGCCCTCGGCGCGGTCAACCTGGCGGCGCTGGAGGAACTGCAGGCCGCCACGGAGCGCAAACAGTATCTCGACGCCCAGGCCGCGGACCTACAGCAGGCGGTGGAAACCCTGGAGGAAGCGATCCGCAAAATCGATCGCGAAACCCGTGCGCGCCTGCAGTCCACCTACGACACCGTCAACGGCCATTTCAAGGCGCTGTTCCCGGCGATCTTCGGTGGCGGGCACGCCGAGCTGATCCTGACCGGCGAGGAAATCCTCGATGCGGGCGTGCAGTTGGTGGCGCAGCCTCCCGGCAAGCGCAACAGCTCGATTCACCTGCTCTCCGGTGGCGAGAAGGCCCTGACCGCACTGGCACTGGTCTTCTCCCTGTTCAAGCTCAACCCGGCGCCATTCTGCCTGCTCGACGAAGTCGACGCGCCGCTCGATGACACCAACACCGAGCGCTTCTGCGAACTCGTGCGTAAGATGTCGGAACATACGCAATTCCTGTTTGTCACCCACAACAAGATTACGATGGAGCTGGCCGAGCAGCTGATCGGCGTCACCATGCCGGAATCGGGGGTGTCCCGGGTGGTGGCGGTCGACGTGGAGGACGCGATACGCATGCAAGAGCAGGCGGTCGCGTGAGCATGGGCGGGCGGGACACGCCGCTGGTGGAGGATGCGGCATGAGCGATTTGCATTTGAGCCTGATGGCCATCGGTGCGCTGGTGATCGCCGGCGTGATCCTGTACAACTGGGTCCAGGAGCGCCGCTTTCGCAAGCTGGCACAGCAGCGGTTCGAAGCGCCGCGGGAGGACGTGCTGATGGAAACCGTGCCGGCCGTCGGCGAGGACGTGCGCATCGAGCCGCGCCTCGGCGACGCCCCGACCGCCGAAGGACCGGAAGCCGCGCCGGTGGCCGACGCGCCTGCCTCATCCGCGCCGGTGGCGCCCGCGGCACTGGATGCCGCAATCGACTATGTCGCGCGCCTGGATTGCGCGGAGGCGGTGAGTGCCGCACGGGTGCGCGCGGTGCTGGCCGCACTCGACGGGGGACGCGCGCGCTGGTTCGGCCTCAATCGCGACGACGTCTGGGTCGATGTCGGCCGCGCGGCCGAGGCGGAGACCTTCTCGGTCCTGTGTGGCGGCATCCAGCTCGCCGACCGCGCGGGGGCGCTCACGCGCGACCAACTCGATGCGTTCGCCAGCCAGGCGCAGGCGCTTGCAGACCAGTTGATGGCGGTGATCGACCTGCCGGACCGCCACGCGGCTGCCGCTCGGGCCGCCGAGCTCGACAGCTTTTGCGCGGATGTGGACATCCTGGTGGGCGTCAACGTCGTGGCCCTGGAGCAGCAGTCCTTCCCGGGGACCAAGCTGCGCGCCCTGGCCGAGGCGGCGGGTCTGCAGCTCGCTGCCGATGGCACTTACCAGCTTCGTGACGAACAGGGCAGGGTGGTCTTTTCTCTCACCAATCAGGAATCGGCGCCATTTCGCGCCGACACCCTGAAACAGCTCAGCACCCATGGCGTCACCTTGCTGCTCGACGTCCCCAATGTCCGGCAGGGCCTGCGCGCCTTCGACCAGCTGATTGCGTTTGCGCGCCAGCTCGCCGATGCGCTGAAGGGCATGCTGGTGGACGACAACCTGCGGCCCCTGACCGCTGAGGGCATCGCCAAGATCAAGCAGCAGCTCACGCTGATCTACGCCAAGATGGACCAGCACGGTGTCCCCGCCGGCTCGGCGCGCGCACATCGATTGTTTTCCTGAGGCGGTGATCGCGCCATGAGCGATCGCGGTACGGTTGCGGAGCGCATACGCAAGCTGCGCGACGAAATCGAGCTGCACAACTACCGCTATTACGTCCTCGACGCCCCCACGATTCCGGATGCGGAGTTCGACCGCCTGTTCCGTGAACTGCAGGCATTGGAGCGCGCGCACCCGGAACTCGTCACGCCCGATTCGCCCACCCAACGGGTCGGCGGCATGCCCGCCAGCGGTTTTGCCCAGGTGCGGCACCGGGTGCCCATGCTGTCCCTCAACAATGCCTTCGACGACGCTGATGTGGCCGCCTTCGACCGCCGTGTGAGTGAAGCCCTGGGGATCGAAGACGTGGAGTACGCGGCAGAGCCCAAGTTCGACGGCCTGGCCATCAGCCTGGTCTATGAGCACGGTGTCCTCATGCAGGCGGCGACCCGTGGCGACGGCTATACGGGCGAGGACGTCACGGCCAACGTGCGCACCATCCATGCCGTGCCGCTGCGGCTGTCGATCGATAAGCCACCGGCCGTGCTGGAAGTGCGCGGGGAAGTGCTGATGCTGAAGCGGGATTTCGAGCAACTCAATGCGGAGCAGCGCGAAAAGGGGGAGAAGGCGTTCGCCAACCCGCGCAATGCTGCCGCCGGATCGCTGCGCCAGCTTGACCCGCGCATCACGGCCTCGCGCAAACTGACCTTTTTCGCCTATGCCCTGGGCGCGGTGGAAGGCATGGCGCTGCCGCCGCGCCACAGCGAACTGTTGGCGCTGCTGGAGCGCCTGCACTTCCCCGTCACGCGCGAGCGCCAGGTGGTGCGCGGGGTCAAGGGGCTGCTGCACTTCTACCGCGAGATCGGTGCCTTGCGCGACCGGCTGCCGTTCGAAATCGATGGGGTGGTGTACAAGGTGAACGATCTGGCAGCGCAGGCGCGGCTCGGGTTCGTGGCGCGCGCACCGCGCTGGGCCATTGCGCACAAGTTCCCGGCCCAGGAGGAAATGACTCAGGTGCTCGATATCGACGTGCAGGTCGGCCGTACCGGTGCACTCACGCCGGTGGCGCGGCTCAAGCCGGTGATGGTGGGCGGCGTGACCGTCACCAACGCCACCTTGCACAACGAGGACGAGATCCGCCGCAAGGACGTGCGTATCGGCGACTATGTCATCGTGCGGCGCGCCGGTGACGTGATCCCCGAAGTGGTGAGCGTGGTGAAGCACAAGCGTCCCCCCCATGCCCGCGCCTTCGTGATGCCCTCCCGTTGCCCCGTGTGCGGCTCCCACGTGGTGCGGCCGGAGGGGGAGGCGGTGGCCCGCTGCAGCGGTGGTCTGTACTGTCCCGCGCAGCGCAAGCAAGCCATCCTGCACTTTGCCAGCCGCCGGGCGATGGACATCGAGGGGTTGGGCGACAAGCTCGTGGACCAGCTGGTGGACAAGGGGCTGGTGAAGAATCCCGCCGATCTGTACCGCCTGCGGGCCGATGCCTTGGCGAAGTTGGAGCGCATGGGGGAGAAGTCGGCACACAACGTGCTGGAGGCCATCCAGCGCAGCAAGCAGACCGAGCTCGCGCGCTTCATCTACGCGCTGGGTATCCGCAACGTGGGCGAGGCGACCGCCAGGGATCTCGCACACCACTTCGGCAGTCTGGACGCCCTGATGGCGGCCGATTTGGCCCAGCTGATGGAGGTGCCGGAGGTCGGTCCGGTGGTGGCCGAGAGCATCCGTGACTTCTTTGCGGAACCCCACAACCGCAGCGTGATCGATCAGCTCCGCCGAGCGGGCATTCAATGGAAAGAGGGCGTGCCTAAGGTGGCGCGCGCGGTCCCGGGGGTCGCCGGCAAGCGCTTCGTGCTGACCGGCACACTGCCCCATCTGAGCCGCGAGGAGGCGAAGGCGAGGATCGAGGCCGCGGGTGGCAAAGTGAGCGGGAGCGTGTCGAAGCAGACCGATTATGTCGTGGTGGGCGTTGATCCTGGCAGCAAGCTCGCGCGTGCGGAGGCGCTGGGGATCCCGCTCCTCGACGAGGATGGGCTCCTGGCCCTGCTGCAACGAGGCTGATGAAAAAGCCTGTTAGAATCGCCCGGCGGAAAAGGACGCGGTCATGAAAAAGATACGCAAGGCGGTGTTTCCGGTGGCGGGCATGGGGACGCGTTTCCTGCCGGCTACCAAGGCAAGTCCCAAGGAGATGCTGCCGGTCGTGGACAAGCCGCTGATCCAGTATGCGGTGGAAGAGGCGGTCGCAGCGGGCATCACTGAAATGGTGTTCGTCACCGGGCGCACCAAACGTGCCATCGAGGACCATTTCGACAAGGCCTACGAGCTCGAGGCGGAGCTTGCGGCGCGGGGCAAGACCGAGACCCTGGAACAGCTGCGCCAGCTGCTGCCGGCCCACATCACCTGCGTCTACACCCGGCAGCCGGAGGCGTTGGGGCTCGGCCATGCCGTGCTCTGCGCCGCCGCGGTGATCGGCGACGAACCCTTTGCCGTGATTCTCGCCGATGACCTGATCGACGCTGCGCCGCCGGCGCTCAAGCAAATGGTGGATCTTTACGAGCAGCACGAGTGCTCGGTGCTGGGTGTGGAGAACGTGCCGCGTGCCAGCACCCGTTCCTACGGCATCGTGGCTAGCCAACCGGTCGCGGCCGGGGTGCACCGGGTGAGCGGCATCGTGGAGAAACCTGAGCCGGCCGATGCGCCTTCCACCTTGGCGGTGGTGGGGCGCTACATTCTCACGCCGCGGATATTCAGTCTATTGGAGAGGGTGAGCCCGGGTGCCGGCGGTGAGATCCAGCTCACCGACGGGATCGCCGCGCTGCTCCACTACGAGGCCATTTTTGCCAAAGAATTCAACGGGGTTCGCTATGACTGCGGCAGCAAGCTGGGATACCTGCAGGCCACCGTGGGTTACGCGCTCAAGCACCCGGAAGTGGGTGATGCGTTCCGGGAGTATCTGACATCGCTGCAGGGGGAGCTTCAGGGGCGTGGCTAAACCCTCAGGCGCTCATGGGTTTTCCTTATAAAACATTGAGATGGGCATTGAGCGCGTGAGCGAAAGGAAGCGATTGGGCGTATAATCGCGGCGGCGCGGGTTAGTAAAACCGCATATTCTTATGGATAACCGACTGGAGAACGCAGATGGCCGACAAACTCATGATCGTGATGGTGAACACCGACCCCAAGAACGGCTCCGAACTCGGCGCGCCGTTTTTCCAGGCCACCGTGGCGGCCGCGATGGAGTATGAAGTGGAGGTCATCCTGACCGCCCGCGCGGGCGAGCTGGCCATGAAGGGCGTGGCCGAAAAGCTCTACGTGAAGGAAGGTTCGCCCAAGAGCGTGTACGATTTCATCAAGGATGCCCACGAGGCGGGAGTGAAATTCAAGGTGTGCACACCAACCCTGGAGCTGTGGGGCGACGACATGATTCCGGAGATCGAGGAAACCGTTGGCGGGGCCTACGTGATCCAGCGGGCAATGGATGATGACGTGGTGACCTTGACCTATTAAACTGCGTGGCCATGCGCTCGCGCGAAGACGCATGGAAGATTCTGGAGACGGCGGAGCAGCTTTGCTCCGCCGTTTTCGTTTCCGAAAGCATCACCCGGGTGGCGGGCGAGATCACCGCGCGGCTGGGGGAACGCTACCCGCTCGTGCTCACGGTGATGGGTGGGGCCATCGTCTTTGCCGGGCAGCTCATTCCACAGCTGCGATTTCCCCTGGACCTCGACTACGTGCATGCGACCCGCTATCGCAACGGCACCCAGGGCCACCAGATCGAGTGGAAGGTGCTGCCGAAGGAGGATGTGCGCGGGCGCACCGTGCTGGTGCTGGACGACATTCTCGACGAGGGCCATACGCTGCTCGCCGTGCGGGACAGGCTGCTCGAGATGGGCGCGGCGGCGTTCTATTGCGCCGTGCTGTGCGACAAGGTCATCGGCAAGGCCAAGCCGATCCAGGCGGATTTCGTGGGTTTCACGGTGCCAGACCGCTATGTGTTCGGGTGTGGCATGGACGTGCGCGGGGCCTGGCGCAACCTGCCGGCGATTTATGCGCTGAAAGGCGAAGCTTGAGGATTGTGATACATTTCGCCCGTCTGCATCGATGTTCCGCGTGAGTCTGGTCTTATGCTAGCCATCATTGGGGGTTCCGGCCTGACCCAGCTTGCCAATCTCGAAATCCAGCATCGCCAGGTGATCCGTACCCCTTACGGCGAGCCCTCCGGGCCGCTCACGTTCGGGCGCATTCGGAACGAGGAGGTGATCTTCCTCGCCCGTCACGGCTATGGGCATACGATTCCGCCTCACGAAGTCAACTACCGGGCCAACATCTGGGCACTGCATTCCCGTGGCGTGACCGACGTCGTGTCGGTGGCCTCGGTGGGCGGCATCCACCCTGACCTGGTGCCCGGCACGGTGGTCATCCCCGACCAGATCATCGACTACACCTGGGGCCGCAAGGGCACCTACCGCGAAGGCAAGGACACGCCGGTGGTCCACATGGACTTCACCGAGCCCTATTGCCAGCGCATGCGCGAGTTGTGCATGCGTGGGGCGGAAGCCGCCGGTGAGCGCTATATCGACGGCGGCGTATACGCGGCGGTACAGGGGCCGCGCCTGGAAACCAAAGCGGAGATCGATCGTCTCGAGCGCGACGGCGCCACCATGGTGGGCATGACCGGCATGCCGGAGGCGGCGCTCGCCAAGGAAATCGGACTGTGCTATGCCGCCATCGGGGTGGTGGCCAACCACGCCGCCGGACGTGGCAGCAGTGCGAGCGCCGTGCGCTACGACGAAGTCGAAGCGGTGTTGAAGCAGGCCATGGGCCGCGTCCGCAAGATCCTCGAACACATCGTGGCTCTGCATGCCGGTTAGGGACATTTTGCGCATGGGCGATCCGCGGCTGCTGCGTGTCGCCGAGCCGGTGGATGCATTCGACACACCGGCGCTGCACGCGTTGGTCCGGGATCTGCATGACACCATGACCGCTGCGGACGGTGCCGGTCTGGCGGCACCCCAGATCGGTGTGAACCTGCAGGTGGTGATCTTCGGCGTGCAATCCAACCCCCGTTATCCCGACGCGGAGGAAGTGCCCTATACCGTCCTCGTCAACCCCACCCTGATCCGCCTCGACGAGGAAATGGAAGAGGGCTGGGAGGGCTGTCTTTCGGTGCCGGGCATGCGCGGGGTGGTACCGCGCTACAAGCGCCTGCGCTACACCGGTTTCGATCAATTCGGCGCCCCCATCGACCGGACCGTGGAGGGGTTCCATGCCCGCGTGGTGCAGCATGAGTGTGACCACCTCTACGGCATCCTCTATCCAATGCGCATGAAAGACATGCGTCTGTTCGGCTTCACCGAGGTGCTCTTTCCCGGTCAGGACGTGAAAGACGATTGATGCCGCGCCCCGCCGTGTTCATCGACCGCGACGGCACGCTGAACGTGGAGAAAAACTATGTCCACAAGTGGGAGGACTGGGAGTGGATCCCCGGCGCGGTGGATGCCATCAAGCGCCTCAACGCCGCGGGCTACCTGGTGATCGTCGTCACCAACCAGGCCGGCATTGCCCGTGGCTATTACACCGAGGCCGACGTGCTTTCGCTGCACCAGTGCGTGGACGAGGACTTGGGAAGCCAGGGCGGGCGGATCAACGGCTATTATTACTGCCCGCATCACCCGGAGCACGGCGAGGTGCGCGACTGCGACTGCCGCAAGCCTGAGCCGGGCATGCTGCTCGCGGCCGCGCGGGAGCGCGACATCGACCTGCCGCGTTCGTTCATGATCGGCGACAAGGCGGCCGACATCGAGGCCGGCCTCGCGGTTGGGGCAACACCGATTCTGGTACTCACCGGCTACGGCGAAAAGGAGCGCAGCGAGGTGCCGCCGGCGACCTTCATCGCGCGGGACGTCGCCGCGGCGGTCGATTGGATCCTTGCCGAGAGTCGCGACTGAGGTCGCTGAAGCGCTTCATATGCGACACCGAGCCGCGCAACTTAGTTAAATACTCGTCTTATCAGTGAGATAGGGTGGCACACCAAGGCCCGCCGTACCGGATCGGTCCCCCGGACTCAAGTCCAGCCAATGGCCGCCGCTAACTAAACACGAGAGAGGAATTCCCCCATGCGGCGGCCGGAGACGGATGCGGCGCTCGAGAGGGATGACCCGACACACCGTCGCGGGTGAGGGAGCAAGCCGTGGGGCTGTATGAAGACATTTGTGTAATTTCCACCTATCTGCCGATCGATGGCGCGCAGGCTGTGCTGTGGAACAAGTTGAACGCCGAGCTACGGGCGAACGGAGTGTTTTTGGTGTTGTTGACGACCACGTCCAGCGAGCGGCTGGAGGCGTGCTACCTACAAATTCCATATTTGCTTACCGGTTTCGCGGCGGAAGCGGGCGCGGTGACACCAAGCGTCTGTTACCCTGCGTCGTATTTGGAGTCCGATGCCGCATGGAGCCGGCGATCGGCTCCGGCACCGGGCAGTACAGCCGGGCTTGCGCGCTGTGTCGATTTTTACCGGACGCTGCTGGATACGCTGGAGCCCTGCGTCACCTTCGCCTGGAACACCACCGTGCCGCAAAGCCGCGTGCTGCACGCGGAAAGCATCAAGCGTGGCATTCCCGCGTTCGCCCTCGAACGAGGCTTTTTCCCTAATACGCTCATGGTGGAAAGCCGCGAAAACAGCGCGCTTTCCGACCTGAATCTCAACCCCGCATTGTTGTCGGCACAGGCAGACTTCGTCGCAAGCGCGGAGCGGCTTGCGGCAATCCGCGCCTACTATCAGGCCCATCGGGTCGCGAAATATCCCTGCCGACAGGCCGTGACGCCGGAGCAGTATCGACATCAGCATCGCATCGGGAAGGATGAGCGCCTGGTGGTCCTGTTCGGGTCGGCTGCGGCCGCAAACTGGTTGCCGCGCAGCCATCATTCTGCCACTTACAATTCACCCCATTTCGGCTCGCTCGCCGAAGCGGCACGAGCGCTGCTCGAAGTCCTGCCGGACGACTGTCGTCTGATCGTACAGCCCCATCCCATTGATGGCACACCGCCAGGGCTGGCGGCCGAACGCGTGATCGTGAACGAGGGCGAAAGCATCCACACCTTGCTCGAGGTTGCGGATGCCTATGCCTTTCTTGGCTGCACCACGATCCAGCAGGAAGCCTTGCTGTACCAGCGCCCCGTCATCCTGCTGTCGCGTTCCCAGCTCAGTGGTAAAGGGGTGGCCTATGAGTATGAGGGGTATGATCTGCGCGGCGTCGTGGCGCAGGCCTTGAGGCGCGTGGCATGGACGCCACGCTGCCATGCCGCCGCGCGCTATCTCGATTTCGTGTTCCAGCATTTCCTGTACGGACACGATGGCGCGCCCACGGCGCATGATCTGGGCGATTTCGCCCGCTTCGTTGCCCGTACCGCAAGTGGGCACCCAAGCCCGCCGTTGGCACGCGTCGAGCAGCTCGTCGCCCAGGTGGAAGCGATGGGTTAGGCAGAGAGGAGCACACCATGAAAGTCGTCGCGTTTCTGCCCGCGAAAGGCACCAGCGCGCGGGTGGAAAACAAGAACCTGCGCCTTTTGGACGGCAAGCCGCTGTTTCTCCACACTTTGGAGAAGCTGATGGCCTGTGATTTCATCGACGAGGTGTATCTCGACACGGAATCCGACGAAATGATCGGCCTGGCGGCGGAGACCGGCTGCCGCGTGTTGCGCCGCGACCCGCAGCTGGCCACGAACAAGGTGGACGGCAACGTCCTTTTCATGAACGAAGTGGCCCATGTGGATGCGGACATCTACATCCAGATCCTGTGTACCAGCCCTTTCATCAAGGTGGAAACGCTCAAGCAGGCCGTTGCGATCCTGACGGACCAGGGAGACTGCCACGACTCCGTCGTCCTGGTGCGGCGCGACAAGCAATATACCTGGAAGGAGGGACGCCCGAGCTACGACATCGATCACATTCCGAACAGCGTGGACCTGCCCGAGACGGTGATCGAGACCATGGGATTGTATGTGATGCGCCGCGAGGCGGCCCATCGTACCCGTCGCCGGATTGGCGACCGGCCCTATCTGCTGGATGCCACGCCGCTGGAGGCCGTCGACGTGAATTGGCCGGAAGATCTGGAACTTGCCAACCTGATTGCGGCAGGGCAGCGCGAACGGGAACGCAAGCTGCTCAACAATCTGCGCAATCAACTCACCAGCTCGTTGTTGTCGGACCTGCTCGACGACGCCGGTTATCACCATCAGGTGATTCGTGGGCTGAAGCCCAATCTCGCCGGTGCCAAGATGATCGGACGCGCAAAGACCCTGCGCCTGCGTCGGCTGCGTGAGGGTGAGGACTTCCGGGGGATCTACAAGGCCCTGCAGTCCTACAAGACGATCGTCCCGGGTGACGTGATCGTGGTGGAAAACGAAGTGTCGGACCACGCCTACTTCGGCGAGCTCAACGCCAATCTGGCCATGCGCGCCGGGGCCGTCGGGACCGTGGTGGGGGGCATGACACGGGATTCCAAGGAGGTGGCCGACATGGGTTATACGGTGTTCGCCTTGGGACACACCTGCCAGGACGTGCGCAAGCGTGCCACCTTGGATGCGATCAACGTCACCATCCAGCTCCAGGGGGTGAAAATTGCCCCTGGAGATCTGGTGTATGCGGACAGCGAAGGAATCGTCGTGATCCCGCGCAAGGTGGAAGAAGCCATCATCGCGCAGGCGCTGGACAACGCCGTGAACGAGAAGCGGCTGCTACTCGACGTGTCGTTGGGGATGGATGCCGACACGCTCACGGAGAAATATGGATTCTTCTGAGACGCAAGCCAGGCATGAGCAATCTGTCTCGGCCTTGGGGGATCGTCCGTCGCGAGCCCAGTGGCCCGTGAGCGAAACAGTCTCGCCGACTTCATGGCAGCAAGATGCCACCCTGCGCGAGCTGCTGGGTTATCTTGATGCCCATCCCGAAGTCAAGGTGGTGTCGTTTGACTTTTTCGACACCCTCGTCTTCCGGCTGTGTCCGGAACCCGTCTATGTATTCAATGAGGTCGGTCGCCGGCTGAAGACAGCCGGGCAGCTGACGCGTGCGGCTACCCCGGAGGAATTCCGCTACCTACGCGAGCATGCCGAAGCCAAGGCGCGCAGGGAGGCGATCACCCATACCGGCAGTGCCGAGGTGACGCTGCGCACCATCTACCGCGCCTTCGGCGGGATGATCCGCGACATCGATGCGGCATCACGCATGGAGCTGCAGGTGGAGTGCGAGCTCTGCGTACCCAATCCCATGATCGTGAGCTTTTTGCAATGGGCCAAGGCAAAGGGCTTGCGTATCGCGATCCTTTCCGAGACCTATCTGCTTGAGGGCGAGTTGCGCCAGATCCTGCAACACAATGGTGTCGAGCCTGCGCAGGTGGATTTCTGGCTGGTCTCGAACCGAATCGGATCGGGCAAGTGGGATGGCACCATGTTTCGCAAGCTGCTTGCCCAGTTCGCCGTAAAGGGCAGCGAGGTGCTGCACATTGGCGACAATGTTCATTCCGACGTCAAGGGGGCGGCGCTCGCAGGGGTGAAGGGGTGGCACTATTATCGCACCCAGGCCTATCACGACGAGGTTCTGGCACACGAACGCGCGCATTATCCAGAGTACGGCGCGCACACCTTTGCCCTTGACGCTCTCCGCGTACTTGCGCAGAAGGGCTTTTATGAGGATGAGGCGAGCGCCGCTTTCCGCTTTGGTGCCTATTTGCTCGGCCCGGTCATCACGCCGTTCATCGTGTGGGCGTGCCAGGAGTTTCAGCAGGCGGGGGTGCGCAAGGTGCTCGCCTTCATGCGGGAAGGAGAGCTGTTCACTGCCCTGGCGCAGACAGCAATCGCGCAGCTGGGGTTCGAGCTTGAGGTGGTGCCGTTCTACACGTCGCGCTTCGCGACCGCGCTAGCGTCGCTGGGCGAGGTGACCGAGCGTAGCCTGACCGAGCGCATCGTGCCGCGTACCCAACCGACCCTGCGCGACGCAGCGGAATTTCTCGGGCTGAGCGAGCACGTGGGGGAATTTGATCCATACATCATCGGTGCTTCGACCCGGAACAAAAATGCCGTGAAGGAGTTCGTGGCACAGATCATGGGTTCGCCGATGAAGGCTCGCATCGAGGCGGAAAGTGCACAACGCCGCGCACTCGTGGCCGACTACATCCGTCAGTACGATGACGGCCAAGGCAAACTCGGGGTGCTCGATCTGGGCTGGGGGGGCACGATCCAGCGCAACCTGCAGCGCATCAGCGCGTTGGAGGGTTTGGGCGTTGAATTCATTGGCCGTTATCTGGCCACCGACCGCCGGGCCGGCGGTGAAGTGATCGACGGCCTGGACATGCGTGGCTACCTGGGCCATGCCGGGACGCACAGTGCGCAACTGAACGCGGTGTTCCGCAGTCCGGAAATTCTCGAGCAGGCGGTCAACGCGGTATGTGGCTCGACGCTTGGATACCTCCGCGAGGGTGGCACGGTGGTGCCGCAGCTGGAAGACACACGCCTCGATCCGGATGAACTTGCCACGCGGGAGGCGCTGCAAGCCGGGATCCAACAGTTTCACGCCCATTACTGTGCAGTGCGTGCCCGCAAGTCTGGAGTGTTCGAGCGCTTCGCTGAGGAGGAAAAGGCGTACAGCCGGGCCGTGCTCTATCGCCTGATCAACTTTCCGCTGCGCGTCGAGGCCGAATGTTTCGGGAGCTTGCACCACGACGACAATTACGGCTCCGCCTCTTGGCTCCGCATCTGCGACCCCGCGTTCGAGCCTGTCTTGCAGCACGAGGGTGTGCCCGGACTGTTCATGGACAAATGGGTGTACTGGCCGCAGGGGGTGGTTGCCAGGCGGCGGCCGGAACTGGTGCGGGTGGCCTCGCTCGGCTGGCGCGATCAGCGCCATCTGGCCGACCTGGGTACCGGGGGGGTGTTGCAGACCCGTGCGACGGACGCCAGCCCTGGGTTTCTCAACGGTGCGCTCCGGGTGGTGGAGCTCTATCGTTGCAACGTGTTGATCGTGGTCGGGTGGGCCCGGCGGCGTGAATGGCTGGTGCCCTTTTTGGAGCGCCTTGGCACCATGGGGATCGTGGGTATCAACCTGTTGCCGGCGGCGGACGCCGAGACTTTCCGGCAGGATCTTGCCTCGCTCAGCGAGATTGCGGAGTCGGACGACGTCCACGGCGTGGGCGTGCTGGTTGACCCGGATGTCGAATTTCCGAATTCCGCGACGCTTGGCGAGCTGCTGGATGCGGTGAGGGCGCGACTCAATGTCGTGGCCTTCCACTACGGGGCTGCGGATTTGCACGAAAGGGCCTTGGCAAGGGGGGTGCGGCGTCAGCTGGAAGAGTGGTTCCTGACGGTGGGCCGGCCACTGGGCTTTCGCATCGGGCGCCACCCCGGCTTGCCATACTACGTCGGCGAGGAGTTCCTCCTCATCGATCGCGAGCGGCAGGCCCGGGCGAATGAAGCATGCGCGGACGACATTCCAGAAGACCAATACCGGCTGTGGCGCGCGACGTCGAGCCTGCAGGAAATCGACGCGCAACTGCACGCAGAGCGCATGATGCTTCGCTGGCCGGACAGACCGCGATTCCTGTTCGTGTTCTGGCAGGATCAGGGTTCGCTGGACACGGCACTGGAAGAAACGCTGCACAGCCTGCGTGCCCAGCTGTACCAGGACTGGCGCGCGGTCGTCCTGGTCGACGAGCCCGGCGGGCGAGCGGTGGCCGAGCCGCGTCTTCAAGTGCTGGCGCGCGGAGCACGGGAGGATGACCTGGCGCGCCTTCGTCAGCTCGTTGCGGCCCAAGGCGCGGCTTGGGTTGGAACCTTTCCGCTGGGCACCACCGTCGAGCCGCACCTACTGCTTCGGGTGGGTGACGAGCGCCTGCTCAATCCACGGGTGCAAGTCGTCTATGTCGACCATGACCGTATCACGGAGGACGGCCGCCTGGTGCGGCCTCATTTCAAGTCCGGTGTAAATGTCCAGCTGGCACTGAGCAGTTTCTACGCCGGCACCGCAGCCTTCGTGCGCAGCGACGCCTTGGCGGCGCTGCCGTCGGCGACGCCGCTTGCGCTGCTGGCGGACGCTGCGCTGCTGGAGGGGGTCACATCCGAGGCGGGGGCCCGTGTGGCGCATTTGGCGGGGCCCGCCCTTCATTTGCCCGTTTCTTTCCGGGCACCTTCCAAACAGGCGCTCCTGGAGGCGCATCTGGCGCGTCATGGCGTCGCCGCCGCGGTCGAGCCGGGCCATATCGAGGGACATTACCGCGTGCGGTACCGGGCCCCGTTCCAGGACGTTTCGGTGGTGGTGCCCTGCGACCGACCCCGCGAGCAGCTCGAATCCTTTCTCGAAGGCATTCGGGGACACCGGCATTTCGACGGCAAGCTGGAGTTCGTCTTCGTGCTACCGGGCGGACACCCGGACTCAGGGGCGTTGCGTGCCCGCCTCGAGGTGTTCGCGGCGGAGTCCGGCATGACCGTCCGGATCGTCGACGGGGCTGCGGACGCGACCCGCCCAATGTTATACAACACCGGCGCCCGCCATGTCCGGCATGAGGCACTGTTGTTCCTGAGTCCTGACACCACCGCGGTGCAGGACGGGTGGCTCGATGCGCTGAGCGGCTATCTGGCCCACGGGGAGGTGGGGGCCGTCGGGGCACGTATCGTGCAAAGCGAGACCGGGGTCGTGATGAATGCAGGCTACGTGCTGGGCCTCAACGGCGCGATCGGCTCGGCGTTCGATGGCGAAAAGCGCCTCCTCGATACCGGGTACATGGGCCTGCTCCAGACCGATCAGGACGTGAGTGCGGTGTCCGAAGCCTGCCTCCTCACGCGCAGGAGCCTGTTCGAACGGCTGGGCGGATTTTCCGAGGACGAATTCCGATATTTCTTTTTCGACGCGGACTACTGTCTGCGCCTGTGGGAAACCGGGGGGCGCGTCGTGTGGACCCCTTATGCCACCCTGGCGCGTCACCTCGCGTTTCCGGAATACGAAACCCCGGACAATCGCACTGAGGCGCTGCGGGCTTTCTACAGGCGCTGGTTGGCGCGGATCGCGGCCGACCCGCTGTTCAACCGCCATTTCGACCTGACCCAGTCCAACTACCGCCTGTCCACCGACATCGTCATCGACTGGGATCCCCGCTTCCACGACCGTCGCAAGGTGCTGGCGGTGCCGCTGCCCGGCGGGTCGGGACATTACCGCGCGATCGCGCCCTTGCGGGCATTGAGCCAGGCCGGCGTGCTGCAGGCGACCTTTACCCGTGCCAAGAAGTATGGCAGCGTGCGCTATCCCAATGTGGTCGAGCTGCGACGCAGCGGGGCCGAGGTGATTTACGTTCAGAATGCGCTGGGCGATGGTTACCTGGATGCGCTGGCGTCCTATCGCGAATTCGCACCCGATATCCGCGTCGTGCTTTCTCTCGACGACCTGCTCACGGACATTCCGGAAAAGAGCTCCTATAAATGGCAGTTCCCCCCGGATACACCGGCGCGCCTGCGCCGCCTGCTTGGCTTGGTAGATGCGGTGGTGGTGACCACTGCCCCGCTGGTAGAGATGTGCCGGCCGTTTTGCGATCGGATCCATCGCATCCCCAACCGGCTGAGCAAGACGGCGTGGCAAGGCCTCGCAGGACGCCATCGCAAAGCCGGCCGTCCGCGCGTGGGTTGGGCAGGTGCTCAGCAGCATCTGGGCGATCTGGAGTGGGTGGCGGAGGTGGTCAAGGCGACCCGCGACGAGGTGGACTGGGTGTTCATGGGCATGTGCCCGGACGTGATCCGGCCCTACGTTGTAGAGTTTCATCCCTTCGTCCTGTCGGTGGACGCCTATCCGCGTGAGCTGGCCAAGCTCGATCTCGATCTCGCGATCGCGCCGCTGGAAATCAACCCGTTCAACGAAGCCAAAAGCAATCTCAGGCTCCTCGAGTACGGCATGCTAGGCTGGCCGGTGGTCTGTACCGACATCCTGCCTTATCAGGACGCGCCCGTGTGCCGCCTGCCCAACGATCCCCGGCGCTGGATCGAGGCCATCCGCGAGCGGGTGGCTGATCCCGAGGCTCTCGCCGAGGAAGGGCGCGTGCTCAAGCAATGGGTCGAGCAGCATTATCTGCTCGAGGATCATCTGCAGGAGTGGGCCGAGGTCTTTCTGCGCTGCCCGGGGCAGACCGTACTTTCGTCCATGCCGCTAAAGCTTTGAGCCCCTTGTACCGATAGTGAGCCCAAGGACGGTGTGATGGACACGCCGTTCTTGTCCGCGAGACCGCGGCGAACAGCAAGGAGAATGAACATGGCTCTGATCGTCAACACCAACATCGCGTCTTTGAATGCCCAGCGCAACCTGAACACTTCGGGCAACCAGCTGGCCGTCACCCTGCAACGCCTGTCTTCCGGCCTGCGGGTGAACAGCGCCAAAGACGATGCGGCGGGCCTTGCCGTGGCGCAAGCCTTCACGGCACAGATTCGTGGTAACAACCAGGCGGTGCGCAATGCCAACGATGGCATTTCCCTTGGCCAGACGGCTGAAGGCGCCCTGGGCCAGATTGCCAACAACATCCAGCGGATCCGCGAAATCGCGGTGCAGGCTGCCAACGGCACCATCAGCGACACCAACCGCGCACAGCTGCAGAAAGAGGTCGACCAGCTGACGCAGGAGATCTCCCGGATCGTGGCGACCACCGAGTTCAACGGCACCAGCCTTCTGTCCGGGGCGGCCACCCTGACCTTCCAGGTGGGCGCGAATGGCCAGGCAAACAATCAGGTGGCGGTGACGACGACCGACCTGGCGCAGTCCGGGTCGGCGGGCCTTTATACCTACAACGCGAGCTTGACCGCCACCGGCACCATCAATGTCAGCACCCAGGCGAACGCTTCGGCTGCCATCGCCCAGCTCGATGCGGACATCAGCCAGGTGTCGACCATCCGCTCGACCTTCGGTGCGGTGCAAAACCGTTTCGAGGCGGTGATCGCCAGCCTGCAGAACTACGTGGAGAACCTGGAAGCGTCCCGTAGCCGTATCCTGGATGCGGACTTTGCCGCCGAAACCGCCAACCTGACCCGCGGCCAGATCCTGCAGCAGGCCGGTGTCGCGGTGCTGGCCCAGGCGAACGCGCTCCCGCAAACTGCGTTGAGCCTGTTGCGGTAAGCCTGAGCGAGTGGCCTATGGCGCCGCGCGCAGGTGAGCGGCCACGCCGCCTGCGCGCCGCCGGAGGCTGAAGGAGGGCACAGCCATGCGAAACGACCCACTCAGCAGTATCGGTCAGGCCACCCCGCGCGAGCCTGGGGGGGCGCCGAGCGCCCGGCCCGTGGCGAGTGCGTCGGCGCCCGTGGCGGCTGTCCCGGCGGCTCAGCAGCAGTCAACCAGTGGCGAGTCGGTTCCGGTCGCGGACCCCGCCGTGGTGAACAAGGCGGCTGAGCAGATCAACGAGTTCATGCGCGCGAGTTCCCGCAATCTGGAGTTTTCCGTGGACAAGGGGACCGGACGCATCATCGTCAAGGTCGTTGATCAGGAATCGGGCGAGGTCATTCGCCAGATTCCGCCGGAAGAAACGCTCGCCATTGCGAGGAACCTGGACACGCCCCAGGGCGTGATCATCCGGTCCAAGGCTTGATCTGTAATCCCAGGGCGCGGCCCGGCAACGGGCCGCGCCGTTTCAACCGGTAGGCATGGGACGCATTTCGGCACTGGAGGATTGACAAGTGGCGATTTCATCGGCCGGCCTCGGCTCGAACCTGGACATCAACTCGCTGGTCTCGCAGTTGATGGCGCTGGAACGCCGCCCGCTCACGCAGCTCGACCAACGCAAATCCCAATTCAACTCGCAACTGTCCGCTTATGGGCGGATTTCCAGCGCCGTATCGGCGCTGCAGAGCGCAGCCGCCGCGCTCAAGGAGGCGAGCGGCTTCAAGCTGTTCAAGGCGACGCCGGACGACGGCGCGGTGCTGACCGCCACGGCCGATGCCACGGCCAGCGCCGGTATGCATTCCATCACCGTCACGCAGCTGGCCCGCGCCCAGAAACTGGCTTCCGCTGCCTTTGCCGATACGGATACCACCACGCTGGGTACTGGCACGCTGACCCTGAGCAACGGCAGCAGTTCCTTCAGCGTCACGATCGACGGGAGCAACAACACCTTGGCCGGCGTGGTCAATGCGATCAATTCGGCGGCGGACAATTTCGGCGTGTCCGCCTCGATCCTCAACGACGGCAGCGGCTATCGCCTGGTGCTGGGCCCGAACGAGACCGGTGCCAGCAAGGCGATCACGGTGGCGGTCAGCGGTGACGGCGATGGCGACGACACCGACGACCATGGCCTCTCCCGTCTGTCCTATGCGCCCGGGGCGACGCATCTGACGCAAACCCAGGCGGCCCAGGACGCGGTGATCACGGTGGATGGACTGGCCGGGATCACCAAGCCTTCCAATACCATTTCCGACGTGATCCAGGGCGTCACCCTCAAGCTCAAGCAGGTGGGCACCACCGCCCTGGACGTGGCCGTGGATACCGCCGGCATCACCGCCAAGATGCAAAACTTCGTCGATGCCTATAATCGCCTGGTCAGCGAAGTCGAAACGCTGCGGCGCAAGGGGGGCGTGCTGGAAGCGGACAACACGGTTCTGTCCGTGCAGAACCAATTCCTGGTGGTCTTCAACACCGGCGTCAATATCACTGGCAGTGCGTTCAGCTACCTGGCCCAGCTGGGGGTGAGCGTGCAAAGCAATGGACGGCTCGCCATCAATGGGGCGACCTTCGAGAACGCGGTCGCCGGCCGCCTCGACGACGTGGTCAAGTTTTTTACCGACAGCGCCCAGGGCGTGATGCAGCGGGTCTACGACCGGGCACGTGTACTGCTTCAGCCCGATGGTGTACTTGACGCGCGGACCGATGGCATCCAAGCCAACATCGCCAACATCGACGCGCGCATGGCTCAGATGGAAGCCCGACTGGTGAGCGTGGAGCGTCGCCTGCGCGCGCAATTCAGCGGGCTTGACAGTCTGCTCGGGACCCTGCGTTCCACCAGCGACTATCTGGCCCGGCAGTTTTCCAGCCGATCGTAAAGGGAAGGGTGGGAGATGAACTCGACACTCAAGGCGCTCAATGCGTATTCGCAGGTGGACCTGGAGTCTGCCGTCAACTCGGCCAGCCCGGTACAGCTGGTGGTATTGCTGTACGACGGCGCAATCGGTGCCCTGGCCGCGGCCAAGGGACAGATGCAGCAGATGCGTTTTGCGGAGAAGGGACGCCTGATTTCCAAGGCGATCGAGATCATCGAGGGGCTGCGCGTGGTGCTCGATCACGACAAGGGGGGCGCCATCGCCAGAAACCTGAACGATTTGTACGAATACATGAAGCACCGTCTGACGGTGGCCAACCTCAAAAACGACCCGGAAGGCCCTGCCGAGGTCATCCGGCTGCTCACCGAGCTGCGCAGCGCCTGGACGGTTTTGGGCGAGCGCGAACGGGGTGCGACGGTATCGGGGCTCGCCTCGGCCCCGGGACGGGATGGTGTGAGTCTGCGCGCATGAGTGCCGCAAGCGTACTGGACCTGTATGAGGCGCTTTGGGCCTCGAGCTGCGACATGCTGCGGGCCGCCGAGGCCGAACAGTGGGACGCCCTTGCCGAGCTCGAGGCGACGCGGCGCGACATTCTGGCCCGCCTGATGCAGTCTGGCGGGGATGTGGAACCGGGTTCCCGGGCGCGCCGCGATGCGCTGATCCAACAGATCCTGGCCAACGACGCCCGCGTGCGCGCCCTGACCGAGGCGTGGATGGGCGAATTGCGCGCCACGCTGGAGAGCATCCAGGCGCAACGTCGCCTCGCCCAGGCGTATCAGTCGGCGTAAGCCCGATGCTGCTGGCGGCGCCTGCCCCGTGCAGCCGGCCCGAAGCGGAGCCGGCTCCCTGGAAAACCTGGCGCCGGCGTACAATGTCCCAGGCAAGATTCGGGGACAAGACCATGGACGGCAGCTTCGTCATTACCTGGAAAGAAATTCTGATCGGCGCGGTGATCGTCTTGGGGATTTACATCGCCGAGGTGGTGCTGCTGCTGCGTGCCGGCCGCGGCATGCGCAGCTTTCTTGGACGGTCCAGCGAAGCACGGGACATCGAACGGCTCGCGGCCCGTGTTGCCGCACTGGAACGACGCCTGGCCATGCAGGCCCCGCCGACGCCGACGGAGCCCGAGCCAGGCCCGGGTGGGCCAACACCTTATGCGCGTGCTTTCGCGCTCGCGAAGGAGGGCGTGGATGTCGCGCAGGTGGCCGCCCGCTGCGGCATCTCCCGGGCCGAGGCCGAGCTGATCGTGGCCATGCAGCGCAAGGCGCCGCACTAGGCCGAGGCGCTCGCCAAGGCGAAGCGGCACCATGGCGGTCAACGATGTCTTGAGCCAGCTGCAGGCGCTCATCCAGGGCACTTCCGGCCGCCTGATCTCGGTCACGGACCAGCCCAAGGAAACCTTTCCCTTCGTACCGGGCGAGCGCTATACGGCGCGCGTCGAGCAACAGCTCGCCAATGGCCGGTTTCTCGTATTCATTCGCGACCAGACCCTCGATCTCAATCTGCCGCGCAACACCCAGCCCGGCCAGACGGTGGACCTACGCTTCGTGGCGCGCGAGCCGCGTCTTACCTTCGTCCTTGCGGAGGAGCCCACTGCCGGCCGGCACTCCACCCCGGTGAACCTGAGCGACGGCAGCCGTTACCTGAATGCCCTGCTCGATCGCGTGCGCGACCTGGCCCTGCGGCAGATGGAGGGCGCGTCGGCCGGGGCGCCGCGCGTGGCCGCGGGTGGTGGTGGGCCCGCCGGGCCAGGCGCACCGCAGGTGCAGACCACGCCGTTGCAGCATGCCAAGCCGCTGGTGGAAGGGGCGCTGCCGCCGGCAACCCAGTTCGCCGCATTGCTGCGCGAGGCGGTGACCCGCAGCGGACTGTTCTATGAATCGCACCAGGCCGCCTGGGTTGCGGGGGAGCGGTCGCTCGCGGATCTGCTGCGGGAGCCCCAAGGGCGGCTCTCGCAGCCGCAGGCGTTTGCTGCAAGCGGCGTCCCCCCCGAGGAGGCCATCGCCCGGGGCGATCCCCATGCCGTTCCGCGCGGCGCGGAGGCGCTGCTGAAGGCGGCCGACGGTGCGGCCGAGCCCGTCCATCCGCACACCGCCCCCATCGTACAGCAGCAGCTGGACGCGCTGGACTACCGTCAGATCGTTTGGCAGGGCTTGCTGTGGCCGGGCCAAGCCATGCGCTGGGAGATCGAGGAGCGTGAGGCGCGTGGCGAGGACGGCGAGGCGCAACGCGAGTGGCAGACCCGCCTGGATCTGCAGCTGCCCCAGTTGGGCGAGGTGGGGGCAACCCTGCGCCTGACGCCGCAGGGTGTGCGGATCGAGATCGAGGCCGTGCTGCCCGACAGCGTGGCGCAGTTGCGGGCGGCGGCGCCGGCACTGGTGGAGCGCCTTGAGCAGGCCGATCTGAAGGTGGCCCAGCTCCAGGTGGCGGCGCGCGATGGATAAGCCAGAGGCCCGCCGTTCCGCCGTGGCGCTCGCCTACCAGGCGGGCATGGTCGCGCCCAAGGTGGTGGCGAAGGGGCGCGGCTTGCTGGCCGAGGCCATCATCGCCCGCGCCAAGGAGGCCGGGGTTTACGTGCACGAGTCACCCGCCCTGGTCGCCCTCCTGATGCAGGTCGATCTCGATCAGCACATCCCGCCTGAGCTGTACTTGGCCGTGGCGGAACTACTGGCGTGGCTGTATCAGCTCGAACACGGTGGTAATACTGCACCGCCCCCCCGAGCTTAAGACAACCTAGCCCCGAGCTTCCACGCACGAGGACGCCCTGGCATAGGACGCTCATCGGTAGAGGAAAAGCCCCTCCACGCATCTCGCGGGAAAGCGATTGGGGCCGCCTCCCTCACGCATGAAATAGCGGAGCCCGCCCATTACTGTGTGCGCAGCGCGGCGAGCAGGTCGGTCTCCAGCCGCAGGCGCAGTTTCTCGCTGTTCAGCCGGTCATCCTCTGCATGCACGAGGAAGGTGTCCTCGGCCCGTTCGCCCAGGGTGTTGATCTTGGCGCTGTCCAGTTCGATACAATGGGCCAGCAGGGTTTGCGCGATGCGCGACAGCAGGCCGGGGCGGTCGCCGGCCGTGATGGAAAGCACATGATATTGCCCGCGTTCGTCGGCCACGATGCTCACGCGGGGCTCGATCGGGAAGTGCTTGAGCTGGCGTGACACGCGCCCCTCGAGCGGCGGCTCCGGTGGTGCGGGATCGGCGATGCGCCGCGCCAGCTCGAACTCGATGAAGGACAGCAGGTCGCGATAGCTCTGCACCGTATTGTCCACGTCCAGCACCACGAAGGTATGCAGCGCATAACCGTGCGGGGTGGTGTACAACTTGGCTTCGACGACGGTGTAGTTGATGCGCTCGAAGAAGGCGCAGATGCGCGCGAACAGGTCCGCCTGCGCAGACGTGTAGATCATCACCTGGATCCCTTCGCCGTTGGGCGCGGCCCGGGCGCGCACGATCGGGCTTTGGGTATGCACGTGCCGGTACAGGTGACGGGTGTGCCAGGCGATCTCCCGCACCGTGTGCCGCAGGAAATAGCTGTCATCGAGCTCGCGCCAGAACAGGTGGTCCGCTTCGGCGGGCAGCATGTCGGCGCGCAATTGCTGCCGCGCTTCTTGCTTGCGCAACTCCATTTGCTGATCGATCGGAACCGCGCCGTCGGTGAGCAGGCGGCGGGTGGCGCGGAACAGGTCTTCCAGCAGCTTGCCCTTCCATGCATTCCACACTTTGGGGCTGGTACCGCGGATGTCGGCGACCGTGAGAAGGTAGAGCGCAGTGAGGCGGCGCAGGTTGCCGACCTTGGCGGCGAAGGCCTCGATCACCGCCGGATCGGAAAGGTCCTCCTTCTGTGCCGTGGCGGACAAGGTCAGGTGGTGTTGCACCAGCCAGGCCACGAGTTCGGTATCGTCCTGGGAGAGACCGTGCGCGCGGCAGAAGCGGCGCGCCTCCAGGGCGCCCAGGGTGGAATGATCGCCCCCGCGGCCTTTGGCAATGTCGTGAAACAACCCCGCCAGATACAACACTTCCGGACGTTCGAAATTGCTCATGAGGCGGCTGCACAGGGGGTACTCATGGGCGAATTCCGGCAGCGTGAAGCGGCGCAGGTTGCGCACCACGAACAGGATGTGCTCATCCACGGTATAGACGTGGAACAGGTCGTGCTGCATCTGGCCGACGATGCGTCCGAAAGCGGGCAAATAGCGGCCCAGCACGCCGGCCTGGTTCATGTGCCGCAGCACGCGGGTTACGCCGCGCCGTGCGCGCAACAGGGCGATGAAGCGGGCGCGGTTGGCCGGATCGCGGCGGAACGCCGCATCGATGCGGTGCCGGCAGCGGAGCAGGGCGCGCCAGGTGTCGGGGCTGAAATCGCTGAGTTCCCCATGGTGTTGCAACAGGGCAAAGGCGGTGAAGATCTTGGCCGGTTCGATGTCGAACAGGTCGGGTCGCCGGCATTGCAGCAGGCCCTGCAGATTGGTGAAGTCGGCGTCGATCGGCAAGGCCGGACCCGGGGAAAGCGGCGTGATGCGGCGCTGCAGATCGAGGAGCATGATCTTGTGCGCCAGGGTGATGGTCTTGGCGGCACGATAGTAGCGCTGCATCAGCATCTCGGCGGCGCTGCGTCCACCCTTTGCGGCCAGCCCCAGTTCACGAGCGAGGCTGTCCTGGTGATCGAACAGCAGGCGGTCCTCACGCCGGCGCGCCAGGAAATGCAGACGGATGCGCAGATCCTGCAGCAGTCGCTCCGCCTGCCGCACATGGCGTGCTTCGTCGGCGCACAGCAAGCCGCTTCGGACCACGGCCGACCAGTGGCCGCCAATGCCCAGGGCGCGGCAGACCCAGAGGATGTGCTGCAGGTCGCGCAGGCCGCCGGGCGTCTCTTTCAGATTGGGCTCGAGATTGTAGGCGGTGTCGTGGAACCGTGCGTGGCGCTGCTGCTGTTCCAGCAGTTTGGCCTCGAAGAATGCCGCGGGAACGCGCGTCGCAGCCAGGGCGCGCGTGAGGCGGCGTGCCAGGGCGCGGTTGCCGGTGAGCCAACGCGCTTCGAGCAGGTTGGTTTCGACCGAGATATCCTTGCGCGCTTCCTCCACACACTGTTCGATGGTGCGCACGCTGTGGCCCACCTCCAGGCCGATGTCCCACAGGAAGGTGATGAAACACTCCAGCGCGGCACCGGTGGCCGTGTCGGGCTCGGCATCGAGCAGGATGAGCAGATCCACGTCAGAGTACGGAAAGAGCTCGCGGCGTCCATAGCCCCCCACGGCGAGGAGCGCGACCTGGGGCGGCAGTCCACTGTGAGCCGCGGCATCGATCAGCACACGGTCGATGAGTGCCGACAGGCCGCGCAGGAGCCGGGCAGGGCGTGGCCGCTGCAGATACTCGCGCCGCAGCGTTTCGCGGCCCGCGGCGATGCGCGCGCGCCATTGCGCCGCGACTGCCGGCGCCGGTGGCGCACAGGCGACTTCAGGCATGGGCAGGGCGGAATGGGGGTTTGGCCGGCATGCCGGCGGAGACTGTCAGCACTTCATAACCCGTGGAGGTGACCAGCACGGTGTGCTCCCATTGGGCTGAAAGGCTGTGATCCTTGGTGACGATGGTCCACCCGTCGGCCAGTTGGCGGATGTCGCGCTTGCCGGCATTGATCATCGGCTCGACCGTGAAAATCATCCCGGGCAGCAGCTTGACCCCGGTATGCGGACGGCCGTAATGCAGCACTTGCGGCTCTTCGTGGAACGCCCGGCCGATGCCATGACCGCAGAATTCCCTGACCACGCTATAACCATGCGCCTCGGCATGGGTCTGGATGGCATGGCCGATGTCGCCCAGAAACTTGCCCGGGGCGATCTCTTCGATGCCGCGCCACATGCACTCGTGGGTGACCTCGCACAGTCGTCGCGCCTGGATCGAGGGTTCGCTCACGTAAAACATGCGGCTCGTGTCGCCGTGGAAGCCGTCCTTGATCACGGTGATGTCGATGTTGATGATGTCGCCCGGCTTGAGTTTTTTGGACTCGCTCGGGACGCCGTGACAAATGACATGGTTGACCGAGGTGCAGATCGACTTGGGGTAAGGGGTGTAACCGGGCGGCGCATAGTTCAGCGGGGCGGGAATGGTGCCCTGCACGTTCACCATGTAGTCGTGGCAGAGCCGGTCGAGCTCGGCGGTCGTCACCCCGGGTTTGACGTAGGGAGCGATGAAGTCGAGCACCTCCGCGGCCAGGCGTCCTGCCACGCGCATTTTTTCGATTTCCTCTGGTGTCTTGATGGTGATGCCCATGAGCGCACCGGGGCTTTCCTGTGGGTTCGATGCCGCATTATAGCGCCGAACGCCGGGAAAATGCCTTTACGCTTGAACCAGATAGCTGCGCAATGATAGAATTCGCCGCTTCGTTCGCGGGCCTTCTTGCCGCTGGGTCGGATGGGCGCGGACGAAAAATCGCACATCCGCTTTCACGTAAAGGGTGCCCGGCCGTGCTTGCACGCGGGTGTCAGACAAGCGGGTGGAGGACTTAACCCTTTATTGAAGGAGTACTTCCATGTCCGTGACCATGCGGCAAATGCTGGAGGCCGGCGTTCATTTCGGCCACCAAACGCGTTATTGGAATCCGAAAATGGCACCGTTCATTTTCGGCGAACGCAACAAGATTCACATCGTCAACCTGGAAAAGAGCCTTCCGCTCTACCAGGAAGCCCTGAAATTCGTCCGTCAGCTGGCATCGAACAAGGGCACGATCCTGTTCGTCGGCACCAAGCGTCAGGCGCGCGACATCGTCAAGGAGGAAGCCGAGCGCTGCGGCATGCCCTACGTGAATCATCGCTGGCTGGGCGGCATGCTGACCAATTTCAAGACCGTCAAGCAGTCGGTCAAGCGCCTGCGTGACCTGGAACAGATGACCCAGGACGGCACGCTGGAGAAAATGGCCAAGCGCGAGGCGCTTAATTATCAGCGCGAATACGCGAAGCTGTTGCGTAGCCTGGGGGGCATCAAGGACATGGGTAGCCTGCCGGATGCGCTGGTGGTCATCGACGTGGGTTACCAGAAGGGCGCCGTCACCGAGGCGAACAAGCTCGGTATCCCCGTGGTGGGTGTGGTGGACACCAACAATTCGCCCGACGGGATCGATTACGTGATCCCGGGCAACGACGATTCCAGCCGCGCCATCCGTCTCTACCTGCGTGGTCTGGCCGATGCGGTGCTGGAAGGCAAGGCCCAGATCATCAAGGAAATCATCAGCGACGAATTCGTCGAGGTGGAAGAGGAAGACCCGGCCGCGTGACGGGCGACGGGGCCTTCGCCCTGTATCGCAGCAGTGTTCAATTTGCAGTATTCGATTTGTAGGAGTGGGTTATGGCGGAAGTGACCGCAAGCATGGTGAAGGCGCTGCGTGAGCGCACCGGGCTTGGCATGATGGAGTGCAAGAAGGCCCTGGCGGAAGCCAATGGCGACATGCAGAAGGCGGAAGATCTGCTGCGCATCAAGAGCGGCGCCAAGGCGAGCAAGGCCGCCTCGCGCATCGCTGCAGAAGGTGTGATCGGCAGCTACGTGAGCGGGGATGGCAAAATCGGCGCCCTGGTGGAGCTGAACTGCGAAACCGACTTCGTGGCCAAGAACGACGAATTCGTCCAGTTGGCCAAGGATGCTGCCAAACTCGTGGCGGAGCACAATCCCCCCGATGTCGAGGCTTTGTCCGCGCTCAAGCTGGCTTCGGGTCAGACGGTGGAAGAGGCCCGCAAGGCGCTGGTGATGAAACTGGGCGAGAACATCACCATTCGTCGCATCGCACGTTTCGAGACCACCGGCCATCTGTCGGTGTACCTGCATGGCAACAAGATTGGCGTGCTGGTGGACATGCACGGCGGCGATGCGACGCTCGGCAAGGACATTGCGATGCACGTCGCGGCGTCGAAGCCGGTGGCGGTTTCCAAGGAGCAGGTGCCGGCGGAGAGCATCGAGCGCGAACGCGCGATCGCACGGGCGCGTGCCCTGGAGTCCGGCAAACCGGCCAACATTGTCGACAAGATCGTCGAGGGCAGCATTGCCAAGTTCCTCTCCGAGGTCACCTTGCTGGGTCAGCCCTTCGTGAAGAACCCGGATGAGACGGTCGAGAAGCTGCTCAAGTCCAAGGGGGCCATGGTCAACGGCTTTACCCTGTTCATCGTCGGCGAGGGAATCGAAAAGAAAGTGGTGGACTACGCCGCCGAAGTCGCTGCTGCGGCCAAGGTTTGAGCGTCATGGCGCCGTCGCCGAAATATCGACGGATCCTGCTCAAGCTCAGCGGCGAGGCGCTGATGGGTCCGGGCAGCTATGGCATCGACCGCGTCACCATCGACACGATGGTGGGACAGGTGGTCGAAGTCGTGCGTCTCGGTGTGCAGGTCGCCATCGTCATTGGGGGGGGGAATATTTTCCGTGGTGTCGCGCCGGGTGCGGCCGGCATGGATCGCGCCACGGCCGATTACATGGGCATGCTGGCGACCGTGATCAATGCGCTCGCATTGCAGGATGCGCTGCGTCGTGCCGGGGTCGAAGCACGCGTGCAGTCGGCCCTCACCATCGAGCAGGTGGCGGAACCCTACATTCGCGGCAAGGCCTTGCGCCATTTGGAAGAGGGCAGGGTGGTGATTTTCGGGGCCGGGACCGGCAACCCCTTCTTTACCACCGATACCGCCGCCGCCCTGCGCGCCATGGAGATCAACGCGGAGGTGGTCCTGAAAGCCACCAAGGTGGATGGCATCTACACCGCCGATCCGAACAAAGAACCCGCCGCACAGCGTTATGCCCGCCTGACCTTCGACGAAGCGATCAGCCGCAATCTCGGCGTCATGGATGCGACGGCCTTCGCCCTCTGCCGCGAGCAGAAGATGCCGATCTGCGTTTTCAGCATTTTCAAGTCCGACGGCCTGCGCCGGGTGGTGGTCGGCGAGGACGAGGGGACGTTCGTTACCGCCGCCTGAACGGGCGCGCGCCACGAAAGGAGAGCGATGAGTTCGATCCCTGAAATCAAGAAATCCGCCGAGCAGAAGATGCAAAAATCTCTCGAGGCGCTCAAGACCGGACTGGCCAAGATCCGGACCGGACGGGCCCACGCCGGTTTGCTTGACCACGTGACGGTGGATTACTACGGCACGCCGACACCGATCAACCAGCTGGCCAACGTGACCGTGCTCGACGCGCGTTCTCTGGGGGTCCAGCCGTGGGAGAAGAAGATGGTGGCCGCGATCGAAAAGGCGATCCGCGAGTCCGATCTCGGCCTCAACCCCTCTACCCAGGGTGAATTGATCCGGGTGCCGATGCCGCCGTTGACCGAGGAGCGACGGCGCGAGCTCGCCAAGGTCGTGCGGGGCGAAGGGGAGGAGGCCAAGGTGGCCGTGCGCAACGTGCGGCGTGATGCCAACAACGCCCTGAAAGAGCTGCTCAAGGCCAAGAGCATCAGCGAAGACGAGGAGCGCCGCGCCCAGGAGGACATCCAGAAACTGACCGATCGCTTCGTCGCCGAGGTGGACAAGGTGCTGCAGGCCAAAGAGGCCGAACTGATGGCCGTCTAGGAGCCCGCGTGGCCCTGTTCACGAGTTCCACGCGCGTGGTGCCCGAGGCACCGCACATGCCGCGCCATGTTGCCATCATCATGGACGGAAACGGTCGCTGGGCACGCAAACGCCACCTCCCGCGCGTGGAAGGGCATCGCCGCGGCGTGGAGGCCGTGCGCGAAGTGATCCGCCTGTGTGCCGAGCGCGGCATCAGCTATCTGACCCTGTTTGCCTTCTCCAGCGAGAACTGGCGCCGCCCCCAGGAAGAGGTGAGCCTGCTCATGCAGCTGTTCACGGCAGCGCTGGAGCGCGAGGTGGCGAAACTGCACGAAAACGGCATTCGCTTCCGCGTCATCGGTGACCGCAGTGCGTTCGACCCGCGCCTGCAACAGCTGATCGGCGCCGCCGAGGCGCTGACGGCAGCCAACGACAAGCTGCACCTGACCGTTGCCGCCAACTATGGCGGGCGTTGGGACATCCTGCAGGCGATGCGACGCATGCTGGCGGCGCGCACCGACCCTGCTGCGGAATTTGACGAGGAAGACCTTGCCGCACATTTGTCCATGGCCTTCGCACCGGAACCCGATCTGTTCATCCGCACCGGCGGCGAGCAGCGGATCAGCAATTTTCTGCTCTGGCAGCTCGCCTACACGGAGCTATATTTCACGGATGTGTTGTGGCCGGACTTCAACGCCGCCGCTCTGGACGCGGCAATCGCCTCCTATCAGCAGCGGGAACGGCGTTTTGGCCGCACCAGCGAACAGTTGCGGGAACATGCTTAGAGCGCGTCTGCTCGCGGCCCTGGTGCTGATTCCTGCATTCATCGCCGCGCTGTTCTCTCTGCCGGATTTCGCTTGGGCCGCCCTCGTGGGGTTGATCACGATCGGCGCGACCTGGGAATGGGCGCGTCTGGCCCGATTGTCCGCCGGCGGTTGCGCCGTTTTCGCCATCATGGTTGGGGGGGCGATGGTCGGGCTTTACCTCATGGTGGTCGGGCGCGATCTGGGTCTGCTCTGGGGCATCGCGCTCGTGCTCTGGTGCGCGGCCATTCCGCTCAGCCTCAAACGCTGGCTGAGATGGCGTGGGCGCGGCCGGCTCCTGGCGGCGGGCGCGACGGTGCTGCTGCTGACCTGGCTCGCGTTCGTGGAGCTGCGCTCGGCGACGCCCCTGCTGGTGCTCTATTTGATGGGGCTGGTGTGGATCGCCGACAGCGCGGCCTATTTCGCCGGCCATTATTGGGGACACCGCAAGCTTGCACCGAGCATCAGCCCCGGCAAGACCTGGGAAGGGGTCATCGGCGCCATGGGCGCAGGCTGGCTCTTTACGGCCTCATGGCTGCTGGTCGCGCCCAGTCCTTTGGCGCCCGTGGCTGATTTGTCGGGGGCCTGGCTGCTGTTGGGCGCGCCGCTGCTGGTGGGCGTGAGCATCGTTGGCGATCTGTTCGAGTCGGCGGTCAAGCGCGGTGCCGGTGTCAAGGACAGCGGCGAGGTCATTCCCGGGCATGGGGGGATCCTCGACCGCATCGACAGCCAGACTTCCGCCTTTCCGGTCGCGATGGCGCTGGTGTACGCGGCGCAACGGTGGCCACATGGCTGACGCCTTGCCACAGCGCCGGGCCGTCACGGTGCTGGGCGCGACCGGCAGTATCGGGATGAGCACCCTCGATGTGATCGGCCGCCATCCGCAGCGCTTTTCCGTGTTCGCACTGACTGCCCACCGCCAGTGGGAGCGCCTCTTGGAACAATGCCTGCGCTTTGCGCCGCGCTATGCGGTGGTCGGATCGGCGCAGTCGGCGGAGGCACTGGCGCGCGCCTTGCGCGCCGCGGGTGCCCAGACCGAGGTGCTGTACGGTGAGACGGCCCTCGCCCAGGTGGCTGTGGCTCCCGAGGTCGACACGGTGATGGCGGCCATCGTGGGTGCCGCCGGGCTGACCCCCACGCTGGCGGCCGCGCGCGCAGGCAAACGCGTGCTGTTGGCCAACAAGGAAGCCCTGGTCATGTCGGGCGAGATCTTCATGGAGGCGGTGCGTGGCAGCGGCGCGACGCTGTTGCCGATCGACAGCGAGCACAATGCCGTGTTCCAGGCCCTGCCAGCAGGCGCGCAAACCGGCGCCGAGAAACATCTCGGACGGCTGGGTGTGAAGCGCATTCTCCTCACCGCGAGTGGCGGGCCGTTTCGCACCACGCCGCTGGAACGGCTGGGCGAGGTCACGCCGGAAGAAGCATGCGCCCATCCGAACTGGGTCATGGGGCGTAAGATTTCGGTGGACTCGGCCACCATGATGAACAAGGGGCTGGAGGTGATCGAGGCGCACTGGCTCTTCGATGCCGCGCCGGAGCAGATCGACGTGGTGATCCATCCCCAGAGCATCGTGCATTCCCTGGTCGAGTACGTGGACGGTTCAGTGCTGGCACAACTCGGCAATCCAGACATGCGCACACCGATTGCCCATGCGCTGGCCTATCCGGAGCGCATCGAGAGCGGCGTCGGCGCACTGGATCTGTTCCAGGTGGCGCGGCTGGACTTCGAGGCCCCCGACCGCGCACGTTTCCCTTGCATCGATCTCGCATATGCCGCGCTGCGCGCAGGTGGCACGGCGCCGGCGGTGCTGAATGCCGCCAATGAGGTGGCGGTGGCGGCGTTTCTCGCCGGCGCACTGCCTTTTCGCGCCATCGCCAGCGTGATCGGCGAGACGCTGGCGCGTGTCGGCTCGCTCGCCGCCCACGACTTGCAAACGATCTTGGACGCGGATGCCACCTCGCGTCGCGTCGCCCAGGAGCTGGTCGCCAAGGCCGCCTGAGCATGGTCACGCTGCTCGCCTTCCTGTTCGCCCTCGCGGTTCTGATCGTGTTCCATGAATTTGGCCACTATCTGGCCGCCCGTGCGTTCGGCGTCAAGGTGCTGCGCTTCTCCGTCGGCTTTGGCAGGCCGCTCCTGCTGCGGCGCTGGGGCCGGGACCAGACGGAATGGGTTCTGGCGGCGATCCCGTTCGGCGGTTACGTGAAGATGCTGGGGGAGCAGGACGACGACGTACGCCCGGAAGAGGTGCCGCGGGCCTTCAACCGGCAGTCGGTGGCGCGCCGCTTCGTCATCGTCGCGGCGGGGCCGTTGGCCAATTTCCTCCTCGCGATCCTGCTGTATTGGGGGCTGTTCATCCACGGCATGCCGGGACAGCGACCGCTGCTCGAGGCCCCGGCACCGGGAACCGCGGCGGCGGCCGCGCACTTTGCGCGCTGGGAGGTCATCGAACGAATTGACGGCATCCCGGTGCAGACCTGGGAGGACGTCAACTGGCAGCTGGCGCGGCGCATCCCTGCAGGCGGTTCGGTCCGCATCGGCGTGCGCGATGTGTACGATCACCATCGCGAACGGGTGCTGAGGTTGGATGGCGTCGGGGGGACCGACCTGGACAAGGATTTTCTCGCCCGGCTTGGTCTCGCCCCAGCGCGCGAGATTCCGGCTCGCCTCGGCCAGGTCATGCCGGGGTCCGCGGCCGAGCGTGCCGGCCTGAAACCCGGTGACCGGATCACCCATGTGGATGGCACCGAGGTGACGGACTGGCGTGCCTTCGCCGAGGCGATCCGCGCGAGCGCAGAACGGCCGATGGATTTGACGCTGGTGCGGGACGGGCGCAGCCGTCACATCACGGTCGTGCCCCTCGCGGTGGTGCAGGATGGCAAGCGGATCGGGCGCATTGGCGTTGCGCCGGATGTGGCGGTCCGGGTGCAGTACGACCCCTACCGGGCGCTGCTGCGCGCGGTGCAGAAAACCTGGGACACCAGTCTGTTCAGCCTGGAGATGCTCGGCAAGATGCTGATGGGGCAGGTGTCGTGGAGCAACCTGAGTGGGCCGCTGACCATTGCACATTATGCGGGCGAGACGGCGCAGATGGGCTGGCTGCCCTTCATGCTGTTTCTCGCCCTGGTGAGTGTGAGCCTGGGGGTGATCAACCTGCTGCCCATCCCGATCCTGGATGGCGGGCATTTGATGTATTATACCGCCGAGGCGATCATGCGCCGGCCGGTTTCGGAGCGTGCCCTCGCCTTCGGCCAACGCATCGGCATCGTGGTTTTGATCCTGCTGATGGCGGTTGCGCTCTACAACGACCTCGTACGCCATTTCGGGCTTTGACCGCCATGCGTTCCACGTTCGCGTCCTTCGTCCTCCTGTGTGCCCTGGCGACGCCGGCGGCGGCCTTCGAGCCATTCGTCATTCGGGACATCCGGATCGAGGGGATTCAGCGGACCGAGGCCGGCACGGTGTTCAGTTACATGCCGGTCAAGGTGGGGGACACCCTCACCGAGGCCCGTGCCGCCGAAACGATCCGCGCGCTGTTCGCGACGGGCTTCTTCAAGGACGTGCGGCTGGAGTACCAGGGTGATGTCCTCATCGTGCTGGTGGAGGAACGCCCTGCCATCGGACAGCTGGATTTCTACGGCATCAAGGAATTCGACAAGGACCAGATCCGCAGCTCGTTGAAGGAACTGGGTCTGGCCGAAGGCCGGATCTACGACCGCGCCCTGCTGGACAAAGCCGAACAGGAACTCAAGCGGCAGTATCTGGCGCGCGGCAAGTATGATGCCCAGGTCAGTACGACCGTGACGCCCTTGGAACGCAACCGCGTTGCAATCCGTTTCGATGTGAGCGAAGGCGAGGTCGCCAAGATCCGCCAGATCAACATCGTCGGTGCCACCGTGTTTCGCGAAAAGGATCTGCTCAGTCTGATGAACCTCACCACGCCGACCTGGCTCAGCTGGTACACGAAGAACGACCAGTACTCGCGCCAGAAGCTCGCCGGCGACCTGGAGACGTTGCGTTCCTATTACTTGAATCGGGGCTATCTGGATTTCAGCATCGATTCCACCCAGGTGCAGATCAGCCCCGACAAGCGCGACATCTACATCACCATCAGCATCTCCGAGGGTCCGCGCTACGTGATCGGCGACGTCAAAGTGGGTGGCGAGCTGCTGCTGCCGGAAGAAACGCTTCGCAAGCTGATCAAGATCCGTTCCGGAGAGGTCTTTTCGCGCGAGCGCGTCAATGCCTCGGTCAGCGCCATCGCGGACCGGCTGGGCAATGACGGCTATGCCTTCGCGAACATCAATGCGGTCCCGGAAGTGGACAAGGCCAATCAGCGCGTGAGCTTCACCTTCCTGATCGATCCAGGCCGGCGTGTCTACGTGCGACGCGTGAACGTCGCCGGGAACACACGCACCCGTGACGAGGTGATCCGGCGGGAGGTGCGTCAGTCGGAGGGCGGCTGGTACGCCCAGGACAAGATCAAGCTCTCCCAGCAGCGCCTTGACCGGCTCGACTACTTCAAGAGCGTGAACATCGAGACGCCGGCCGTGCCTGGCACCACCGATCAGATCGACATGAACATCACCGTGGAGGAGAAACCCACCGGCAACATCATGGCGGGCGCGGGCTTTTCCTCCACCGAGGGTCTGGTCCTGTCGGGTTCGGTGACCCAGTCCAACGTCATGGGCTCGGGCAATATTCTTTCCGTGCAGGCGAACACCAGCAAGATCAATACCACGTACGCCCTGTCCTTTACCAATCCCTATTACACCGACGACGGCCTCAGCGTCGGTTTCGATGTGTACTGGCGCGAGGTGGATGCCTCGCAGCTCAGCATCTCGTCCTACAACACGGGGACCAAGGGACTGGGCGGGCGCATTGGCGTGCCCCTGAACGAGACCGACTTCATCAATTTTGGGCTGGCGGCCGAAAAGACGACCCTGAGCCTGGGCAACACGATGACAGCCCAGTACAACGCCTTCGTGGCAACCTACGGGGACAGCTTCACCACGTTGCGCGGCGAGGCAAGCTGGGCGCGCGACAGCCTCAACAGCCGGCTGTTCCCCACGCAGGGGACGAAGCAGCGTGCCACGCTGGAAATCGGTCTGCCGGGCGGCGAGTTGCAGTACTATAAAGCGTCTTACCAGCACCAGTGGTTCGTGCCGATCGGGCGCGACAGCGCATTCATGCTCAATGGTGACATCGGCCTGGGGGACGGTCTCGGATCGAAGCCGCTGCCGTTCTTCAAAAACTTCTATGCCGGCGGCGCCACCACGGTGCGTGGCTTCGCTGCCGGCACCGTGGGACCGAAGGATCCGGCCACGGGGGATGCGCTGGGGGGATGGCGCCGCGTGATCGGGAACGCGGAATATTTCTTTCCGTTTCCCGGCCTGGGCAATGACAAGTCTGCGCGGCTGAGCGCATTTTTCGACGTGGGGGGCGTGGCACCGACCGGCCAGTCTTTCAGTTCGGACGATTTCCGCTACAGCGCGGGGGTAGGGCTGACGTGGGTGTCGCCGCTCGGGCCGTTGAAATTCAGCCTGGCGGCACCGTTGAAAAAGGAAAATGGCGACAAGACCGAGATGTTCCAGTTTCAGTTTGGCAGCGTGTTTTAGGAGTGTCGTGTGAAGGGCTATCGATGGATCATGTACGGACTGGCGGCGGCCACGCTGGTGGCACCACTGGCGCAGGCGGCGGAGCTCAAAATCGGTTTCGTCAACACCGAGCGGATCTTTCGCGAATCGGCGCCGGCGGTGCGCGCGAGCAAGAAGCTCGAGCGGGAATTCGCCGGGCGTGAGCAGGAAATCCAGAAGCTCGCCAAGCAGTTTCGCGATTTGCAGGCCCAGCTGGAGCGTGATGCCGTGACCATGAGCGAGGCCGATCGACGCGCCAAGGAGCGCGAACTGGCCAATCTCAATCGCGATCTCCAGCGCGCGCAGCGCGAATTTCGCGAGGATCTGAGCGTGCGCCAGAACGAGGAGCGCGCCGCGTTCCAGGAGCGCGTGAACAAGGTCGTGCTGGAGATGGCGGAAAAAGAGAAATTCGACATCATCCTCCAGGAGGCGGTCTACATCAGTCCGCGCGTGGACATCACCGAGCGGGTGTTGCGCGCACTGGCGGACAAATAACGCCTCGTCGTCACGCCGTGGCCGCACCCAAGGGCCTCACCCTGCGCGAACTGGTCGAGCGCTTTGGCGGGGAACTGCGTGGCGATGGTGCGTGCACCGTGTCGCGGGTCGCGACGCTGGCGTCGGCGGGCCCGGACGCCATCAGTTTTCTGACCAACCCGCGTTATCGGGCGCAGCTGGCGAGGACGCGGGCAGCCGCCGTCATCGTCGGACCCGACGATGCGGAGGTGGCCGGGCGGCCCTGCATCGTGAGTGCCAATCCCTACGCCTACGTGGCAAAGGTCTCGGCGCTGTTCCATCCGCCGCGTGGACCCCGGCCCGGCATTCATCCGAGCGCCACCGTGGATGCCAGTGCAGAGCTGCCTGGCAGTTGCGAGGTGGGCGCACAGGCCGTGGTGGGGGCGCGCGTCCGCTTGGGGGAGCGGGTGGTGATCGGCGCCGGCGTGGTGATCGGCGAGGATGTCACCATCGGTGACGACAGCCGGCTTTATCCGGGCGTGGTGATCTATCACGGCTGCCGACTGGGCGCGCGGGTGACGGTGCACAGCGGCGCGGTGATCGGTGCCGACGGCTTCGGCCTGGCGCGGGAGGGGGGGCGCTGGCTCAAGATGCCGCAGGTCGGCGGCGTGACCATTGGCGACGACGTGGAAATCGGCGCCAACACGACCATCGACCGTGGGGCCTTCGACGACACGGTCATCGAGGAGGGCGTCAAGCTCGACAACCAGATTCAAGTGGCGCACAACGTGCGCATCGGGGCGCACACCGCCATCGCCGGCTGTGTGGGCATTGCGGGCAGTGCCGTGATTGGCCGCCACTGCATGATCGGTGGCGCGGCGAACATCCACGGCCATATCGAAATCGCGGACGGCACGGTGATTTCTGCCTGCACGCTGGTGACCAAATCGATCACCGTGCCCGGCACCTATACCGCCATGTGGGCGGCGCAGCCCCACCGCGCCTGGCTGCAGCAGGTGGCGCAGTTGCGCCAGGTGGAGACGTTGCGCAAACGCGTGCGCGAACTCGAACAACGATTGCAACGACTGGAGGGAGATGGGGCATGAGCGGGATGGACATTCACGAGATTCACCGTTATTTGCCGCACCGCTTTCCTTTCCTGCTGGTCGACCGGGTGGCCGAGCTGGAGCTGGGCAAGCGCATCGTGGCTCTCAAGAACGTGACCATCAACGAGCCGTTTTTCCCGGGCCATTTCCCCGGCCGACCCGTCATGCCCGGCGTGTTGATCATCGAGGCTTTGGCACAGGCGGCGGCCATCCTGTCTCTCAAGAGCGAGGGGGTCACGCCGGACCCGAATGCCGTGTACTATTTCGTCGGCATCGACGCGGCGCGCTTCAAGCGCCCTGTCGAACCGGGCGATCAGCTGCGTCTCGAGGTGAACTGGGTGCGTTCGCTGCGCGGCATATGGAAATACGAGGCGAGCGCCTGGGTCGGCGGAGAACTCGCGGCCGAGGCCGAATTGATGTGCACGGTGCGCAAGGTCGCATGATTCACCCCACCGCGATCGTTCATCCCAAGGCCAAGCTTGGCAAGAACGTCAGCATCGGCCCCTATGCGGTGATCGGTGAGCACGTCGAACTCGGGGATGGCACCAGCGTGGGTGCACACGCGGTGATCACCGGTCACACGCGCATCGGGCGGGACAACCGTATCTTCCAGTTTGCCTCGCTGGGGGAAATGCCCCAGGACAAGAAATATGCCGGCGAGCCGACGCGGCTCGAGATCGGCGACCGCAATACCATTCGTGAATTCTGTACCTTCAATACCGGCACCGTGCAGGACCAGGGCGTCACGCGCATTGGCAACGACAACTGGTGCATGGCTTACGTGCACGTGGCCCATGACTGCCAGCTGGGCAACGGCATCGTGCTCGCCAATTGCGTCACCTTGGGGGGGCACGTGCACGTGGGCGACCACGCCGTGTTGGGGGGATTCACCGCGGTCCACCAGTACTGCAAGATCGGCGCGCATGTCATCACCGCCGGCGGCACGGTGGTGTTCAAGGACATCCCGCCCTTCGTGATGGCCGCCGGCGCGGATGCCGCCCGGCCCCATGGTCTCAACACGGAAGGCCTCAAGCGCCGGGGCTTCTCGCCCGAACGCATCAAGGCCCTGAAGCAGGCGTACAAGACCCTGTATCGGTCGCAGCTCACCCTGGAGGAAGCGAAGCAGCGTCTCGCGCTCCAGGCGCAGGAGGCCCCGGACGTGCAAGTGCTGGTGGATTTTCTTGCCGGCGTGACCCGCGGCATCATTCGTTGAGAGGACGGCTTTGCGCATTGCGATCGTCGCCGGCGAGGCGTCGGGGGATTTGCTCGGCAGCCAAGTGGTGGCGGGTTTGCGTGCCCGTTTGCCGCAGGCGGAGTTCTTCGGCGTGGCCGGCCCGAACATGATCGCGGCGGGGGTCCGAGCGCTGTTTTCGCTCGACACCCTGGCAGTACGCGGCTACGTGGAAGCCCTGCGCAAGCTGCCGGACATCCTAAGACTTCGGCGTGCGCTGAAGGCCAGACTGCTGGCTGCACCGCCGGACCTCTACATCGGCGTGGACGCACCGGATTTCAATCTGGGTCTGGAGCGGGCGCTGCGTCGGCGCGGGGTGCGCACGGTGCACGTTGCGAGCCCGTCCATCTGGGCTTGGCGCGGCGGCCGCATCAAGACCATCCGCCGTGCGGTCGATCACATGCTGGTGCTGTTTCCCTTCGAGCGTGCGATCTACGAACGTGCCGGCGTCCCGGTGACCTACGTTGGCCATCCCCTGGCCGATGCCATCGATCTGGAGCCGGATACGGCCGCGGCTCGCGAGCGCCTGCGCCTCACGCGCCGCAGCCCGATCATTGCCCTGCTGCCGGGCAGCCGCGACAGCGAGCTGGAACTGCATGCGGACCTTTTCATCGCCACGGCACAGCGCTTGTGGCAGCAGTTTCCGCAGGTGCATTTTCTGGTACCGCTGGCAAGCCGCACCACTTGGGATCTGTTCGAGGCCGCGTTGTATCGCAACCAGGCCCAAGAGCTGCCCTTGAAGATCTTGTTCGGGCACGCCCAAGAGGCACTGGTCGCCGCCGACGTCGTGCTGGTGAAATCCGGCACTGCGACCCTGGAGACCGCCCTGTGCAAGAAGCCCATGGTGATCACCTACCGTGTGCCGCGCCTCACCGCGTGGCTGATGGTGAAACGTGCGCACATCCGGTGCGTGGGACTGCCCAACGTACTGGCGGGCCGCTTCATCGTGCCGGAGCTGCTGCAGGACGAAGCCACCCCGGACAATTTGGCGCAGGCGGTGGGCAATCTCTGGCGTGATCGCCGTCTCGCGCAGGGTCTGGCAGGCGAGTTTCGCATCCTGCATGAGCAGCTGCGTCAGGGCATGCAGGCGCGCGCCGCGGAGGCGATCCTGCCGCTGTTGCAGGAAGGCCGGGCGCATGACTGAGCCCATCGTGTGCGGGGTGGACGAGGCCGGCCGCGGCCCGCTGGCGGGCGCCGTGTATGCCGCGGCAGTGATTCTGGATCCGGACCGGCCGATCGAGGGTCTTGCGGACTCCAAGAAGCTTTCTGCCGCTCGCCGCGAGGCGCTGGCGGCCTTGATCAAGGCGCGCGCGGCGGCCTGGTCGGTGGCATGGGCCAGTGTGGCGGAGATCGATGCGCTTAACATCCTGCAGGCGAGCCTGCGCGCCATGGAACGTGCGGTGGCGGGCTTAAGCCTCATACCGGACGAGGTGCTGGTGGACGGCAACCAGCGTCCGCGGCTGACGATGGCGGTTCGTACCATCGTCAGGGGCGATGCGAGCGTACCCGCCATCGCCGCGGCCTCGATCCTGGCCAAGACCGCGCGCGATGCGGAGATGCAGCGTCTCCACGAGCGCTATCCCCTCTACGGCTTCCGTCAGCACAAGGGCTACCCGACGCCGCTGCACCTCGCCGCCCTGCGCGAACACGGCCCGTGCCCGGAGCACCGCATGAGTTTCGCACCGGTGGCGCAGCTTGCGCACCGGCGGACATGAACCCTCAGGAGAACCGCCATGGATCACCACATCGCATTGCTGCTGCACGTCTTGAGTGTCGTTGTCTGGGTCGGGGGCATGTTTTTCGCCTACATGGCCTTGCGACCGGCCGCCGTGCAGACCCTGGAGCCGCCCCAGCGCCTGCCCCTGTGGGCAGCCACCTTCGACCGCTTCTTCCCCTGGGTTTGGCTTGCGGTCACGCTCATCCTGGGCAGCGGCCTGTACCTGATCGCCCGCTTCGGGGGGTTCGGCGCCGTCGGGCTTTACGTCCATGTCATGTTCGCCCTCGGGCTGGTGATGATGGCCATATTCGGCCATGTCTTTTTCGCCCCCTATCGCCGCCTCAAGCGGGGTGTCGCGGCCCAGGACTGGAAAGAGGCGGGCGCTGCCCTCGGCCAGATCCGCCTGCTCGTGGGGGTGAACTTAAGCATTGGAATCGTCGTCATTTCCGTCGCGATCCTGGGAAAGTTCTTTGCCTAGGCTAAAGCCTTTCCCCCAACTTGCCGTAGTTTGAGCCAGGCTTCTGCTACGTCAGGTTGCTCCCGTTCCGGGCTCAGGGTGCCCGGGGGCGCTGCCTGCCGGCCGCGCACCGCGCGGGACCTTGGGACGGGACTTCGAGCATGTTTCTCATCGTCGGTTATCTCGTGATTCTCGGCTCGGTGCTGGGCGGCTTCGTACTGGCCGGGGGCCATCTGGCGGCCCTGTTCCAGCCGGTCGAGCTGCTCATGATCGGTGGCGGCGCCCTGGGTGCCTTCGTGGTGGCCAATGGCGGCAAGCCACTCAAGGCGGTCCTGAAAGCCCTGCCCAGCGTGCTCAAGGGTTCGAAGTACAACAAGGCCCTGTACATGGAGCTGCTTTCGCTGCTGTACGAAATCCTGGCCAAGGTGCGCAAGGAAGGGTTGATGGCCATCGAATCCGACATCGAGGCGCCCCAGGAGAGCCCCCTGTTCAGCAAGTATCCGGCCATTGCCGCCGACCATCACGTGATGGAATTCCTCACCGACTACCTGCGTCTGATGGTCAGTGGGAGCCTCAATGCTTTCGAGATCGAGAACTTGATGGACAACGAGATCGAAACCCACCACAAGGAAGGGGAGGTGCCGGTTTCCGCCATCACCAAGCTCGGCGACGGGCTGCCCGCCTTCGGTATCGTCGCCGCGGTGATGGGCGTGGTGCACACCATGGAATCGGTGGGCCTGCCACCGGCGGAGCTCGGCATCCTGATCGCCAAGGCCCTGGTGGGAACCTTCCTGGGGATCCTGCTGGCCTACGGGTTCGTCACCCCGGTGGCCAACAGTCTCGAGCACAAACTCAATGAATCGACCAAGTTCTACGAGACCATCAAGGTCACGCTTCTTGCCAGTTTGAACGGTTACGCGCCGCAGATCGCGGTGGAATTCGGGCGCAAGGTGCTGTACTCCACCGAGCGCCCAACCTTCGCCGAGCTGGAAGAAGAAGTCAAGCAGCGCAAGAACAAATAGCCCAGCATGAGCGACGACTCCCAGCGTCCAATCATCGTCCGGCGCGTCAAGAAGCACGGCCACGGTCATCACGGCGGCGCCTGGAAGATCGCCTACGCCGATTTCGTCACGGCGATGATGGCCTTCTTCCTGTTGATGTGGTTGCTGGGGTCCACCACCAAGGCGACCCTCGAGGGGATCGCCGAGTACTTCAAAAATCCGGTGAAAGTTTCCATGTCCGGCGGGTCTGGTGCGGGGGATGCGCTGAGCGTGATCCAGGGCGGCGGCACGGATCTCACCCTGCGCACGGGGCAGACCCAGAAATCGGATCTGCCGGCGAAAAAAAAGACCATCGACACGGAAGCCGCCAAGGCCGAGGAGCGCAGGCGCGAGCGGGAAGCGCTCGAGGCCCTCAAGGCCAGGCTCGAGCAGAAGATCGAGTCCCATGGGATCCTCAAGCAGTTCAAGAAGCAACTGCTGATCGACATCACCGCCGAGGGGCTGCGCATCCAGATCGTGGATGAAAAGAACCGGCCCATGTTCAACGTCGGCAGTGCCGTGCTGCAGCCCTATGCGCGGGAGATCCTCAAGGAGATCGCCGGCGTGCTGAATCAGGTGCCCAACACGATCAGCATCTCCGGTCACACCGATGCCACCCCCTATTCGGGCGGTGAACGCGGCTACAGCAACTGGGAGTTGTCGGCGGATCGCGCCAACGCCTGCCGCCGCGAGCTGGTGGCGGGGGGGATCGAGGACGGCAAGGTGCTGCGGGTGGTGGGCCTGAGCGCTGCGGTGCCGTTCGACCGGGCGGATCCCTTCAATCCGATCAATCGCCGCATCAGCATCATCGTGATGAACAAACAGACGGAAGAAGCGGTGCGTCAGGACGGCGGCCAGCCTGCCCCCGACCCGATCCCCCCCAAGGAGGCTGCCGATGCCGGGGCCGCCGCCGCTCAACCGTAACGCGCCTGCACGGTGGCGGCTGCCGCCAGTGGCCTGGGCGCTGGTGGCCCAGCTCCTGGCTCTGCTGGGCAGTGCCGGGGTGGCCATGGGGGCCGCCTTCCTGGGCCGTCCGCTTTCTGCGCCAGAGCTGCTTACGGTACAGGCACTCCTCGCGGTGGTGAGCAGTGCGCGCCTTGGGCTTGCGCCCTGGTGGTGGCCGCTGCAGGCCGCCTTCGTCCCCGCAGCGGTCGCCCTGGCCATACTGGACGTGCCGGCCGAGCGGTTCCTGCTGGGTTTCGCCCTGCTGGCATTGGTCTATGGCAGCACCTATCGGACCCAGGTGCCTCTGTATCTGTCGCGGCGCCACGTGTGGGAGGCGGTGGGCCAACGGCTGTCCGACACGACGCCGCAGCGCTTCATCGACCTCGGCTGTGGCCTCGGGGGACTGGTTGCCTACCTGGCTAGGTGCCATCCCCGGCACCGCATCGAGGGCATCGAGTCCGCCTTTCTGCCTTGGCTCGTCAGCGTACTGCGTCTTGCCAGGACACCCGGCGCCGTGTGTCGCTTCGGGGATTTCTGGCGCCTCGATCTCGGCGATTACGACGTGGTCTTTGCCTACCTGTCGCCGGTACCCATGCCGGCACTGTGGGAAAAAGTGAGGCGCGAAATGAAGCCGGGCACCCTGTTCATCAGCTATCGCTTCCCGGTGCCCGGCGTTGCCGCCCACGAGGTGGTCGAACTTGGCGACTTTGCCCGCACGCGGCTCTACCTCTGGCGGATGTAGCCGGGGTGGAAGCCTTGCACGGCTTGCCCGCGCGCCGGGTGCCGCCCGGGCGACCGTCCTGCTGCAACTGCCCGTTAAGCAGATCGTCGCCCGTATCCATCGCACCACCGTGCTGGTAGCGGGTGAGTGGCGCTGGTACGAACTCCCGCCGGCGGGCACGCTGGCTGCCTCTCCTGCCGGCCCGCCGCGAGGTTCAGCAGCCGCCTGGTGGGCCTGCTCTACGGGGATCGCCGCGCGCGGGGCCTGGGTGCACTTCACGCCGATGCGCATGCGTTATTCGAGGTGGTGAGCCTCACCTTCGCTCGTGCGTTGGCGGCGCTGGCCTCACCAGCCGCAGCCACGCCCGCAAAGCGCGTGCTTCCCGTGCCGGCGTGAACAGATGCGCTCGCGCCCGGCAGTGGCTGCGCAAGGCGCGATAGAAATCGGCATCCGTCGCGGCACGGGCGATCAGACGTGCCAATGCGCGTTCATTGCCAAATGGGAAATAGCCTGGGTAGTCGGCCCCCAGCATACCGATGTTGCCCGGGATGCGCGAGGCCAGCACCGGCAGGCCGCAGGCGAGGGCCTCGCTGATCACGTTGGCGCCCCCTTCCATGCGTGAGCTGACCACGAGCACATGGCTTGTCGCCATCGCGCGCCGCACGGCAGCTGGGCTCACCTCGCCGCGCCAGCGATAGCGTGGTTCATGGCGCGCCAGCGTGCGGGCAGCGCGCGCATAACCCGGTTCGATCGCGGCGCCGAGCTGCAGCACCCGCACCGGCAGATCGGTGGGCAGATGGGCGAGGGCGAGGGCGGCCCGCAGCGGATCCTTGACCGCGCGCAGGTGACCCACTACGCATACCTGAAAGTGCCTGGCGGGCTTGCGGGCGGGCCGGCCGGGCACGGCCGACTGGTGGATCACCACGCTGCGGCTGCGCAGTCCGCGCGGCAGCCGTTTCAGCGCCTCCTCCTGCAGGACGGCAAAGGCGTCGGCCATGCGCAAGGAGGCCCGTGCCTGCGGATCATGGGGGAGATCCCGGTACAGGTCGGTGCCGGTCAGCGCCAGCAGGATGGGGCGATCGGGATGGGTCGCGCGGAAGCGCCGGATGGCATCGTGACTGTGGTGCGCATGCAGTGCCAGCAGAAGGTCGGCCGCCCGGCCATCCCAGGTGGAACTGACCCGTACCCGATGGCCCTGGGCGCGCAGCATACGGGCCCAACGCTGGGCGGTGGTGCGGTTGCCGGTGCGCACCTGACGCACCCGTGGCGTGACGAGAGTGATTTTCATGGTCAGTGCTTCGCGCTAGACTGTCCCGGCGCATGCGTGGCCTAGGACTATACCAAACCGCTCCTGCAAGGGCAGGGGGCGCGCGATGAAAACCCAGACCCTCTGGTATCTGCGGCGTCATGGGCAAGTCCGCGGCCCTTATCCGGCACGGCTTCTCACCCGTGATCTTTTGCTGGGGCGCATCGACGGCCGCGATGAGGTCAGCATCGACCAGGTATTTTGGCAGCCCGTGTCGGAAGTACAGGCGTTGCAGCCCATGATCCCAGTCAAGGCCCAGGCGGCCAACGATGCGGAAATCGATTGGCGCGCGGAGCGTCTGCGCGCCGCGCGGCGCTGGGCGGACGAACGGCGCGGACGCGAGCGACGCCAGGCGACCGATCGGGTTGCCCAGAACCGGCGCCGTGGAGATCGGCGCCGTCACCAGGAAGATGTGCAACTGGCTGTCCTCCGTGCCCGCCACGAGGCCTGGGAGGCGGCAATGCGGTGCCAGCGTGAACGATTCTGGGGCGTGGCCGCGTTGCTAATACTGTTGACAGGGCTCGCGGTGTATGGCGCGTTCAATTTTGCCAGGGTCAATCCGCTGCCGGTGCGGTTCATGGCCCCCGCGCCCGCGTGCGAGGCGCCGGCTGCACCCCAAGTCAACTGGCGCGGATGCGACAAGAGCGGCGCCTGGCTCAAGGGGGTCGATTTGGCGAGTGCGGTTCTGCACGAGACGCGCCTCAACGCGGCGAACCTCAGCCACAGCAACCTCGCTTACGCCAATCTGATCGCCGCGGACCTCACCTTCGCGAACCTGACCCAGGCCAGGCTTACGGGCGCCGATCTCAGCCAGGCCAATCTGGCTTATGCGGAACTGCGCGATGCCGACCTGCGACATGCGGATCTGCGCGGCGCGCAAGTGGCCGCCGCGACCCTGGTCGGTGCGCGGCTGGATCATGCCCTCTGGGTCGACGGCCGCCGATGCGCCGTTCCATCCGTGGGTGAATGTCGCTGATGGCCGACACGGTCATCGCCTCGCTTGAGAATCCCCAGTTCAAACGGCTCAAGCGGCTCGCCCATTCGGCCCGCGAGCGGCGCAAGACGGGACAGACCCTGCTGGAGGGCGTTCACCTGCTCAAGGCGCTGGCGGAGGCAGGCGGCCGGCCGGAAGCGATCATCCTGCGTGCGGGTGCCCCACCCGCCGGGGAGACCCAGGCGGTGCTGCGGCACTTTTCCACTGTGCGCCGGATCCAGTTGGCGGAGGCATTGTTCGACGCCGTGTCCAACTTGGCGGAACCGGCCGGGGTGATGGCGCTGATCGACATCCCGCCACCGGCCCGACACGCTCGGAACTGTCTGGTGCTCCTCGAGGACCTCCAGGACCCGGGCAACATCGGCACGATCCTACGCACCGCGGCGGCGGCGGGCGCGGACGCAGTGTACCTTTCCCAAGGGTGCGCCGAGGCATGGTCACCGAAGGCATTGCGTGCCGGCATGGGTGCGCAGTTCGTCGTGGCGGTGCACGAGCGCGCCGATCTCGCGGCGGTGGCTCGGGATTTCGCCGGCGAGGTGGTGGCGACCACACTGGCGGCACCACAGTTCCTGTATGCGCTGGACGTTTCCGGCCCCACCGCATTCATGTTCGGCAATGAAGGGGCCGGGTTGTCTGCCGAGCTGATCGCCTTGGCGACGCGGCGCGTAGCCATCCCCATGCCCGGCAGGGTCGAGTCGCTGAACGCTGCCGCCGCCGCGGCCGTCTGCCTCTTCGAACGCGTGCGCCAGCTCGGCGCGCGTTGATGGGCGCTGGCGGCGGCGCCGCATCGCTCAGGGCCGGGCGCGCAGGCTGCGCTCGTGCACGATGCGCGCGGCGATTTCCTCGATCGACATCGCGGTGGAATCCACGAACGGGATACGGTGCGTGCGAAACAACGCCTCGGCTCGCCGCACCTCACGGAGACAGGTGTCCAGTGCCGCGTAATCGCTACCAGGCTTGCGCTGGGCGCGGATCTGCGCCAGCCGCTCAGGCTGGATGGAGAGGCCGAACAGGGATCCCTGCAGGCCGCGCAGCGGGCCAGGCAGGGCCTCAGCGGCGAGATCTTCGGCGGTGAGTGGATAGTTCGCCGCATGCAGGCCATAATTGAGGGCGAGATACAGGCAGGTCGGCGTCTTGCCGCAGCGCGAAACACCCATCAGGACCACATCCGCTTCGCCCAGCCGTGTGCCCAAACCGTCATCGTGATCGAGGGCGAAATTCATGGCCTCGATACGCCGGCCATAGTTCCGATGCATCCCGTGGGCCTTGCCCATGGCGCCGGAGGGGCTGCTTCCAAGCTCCGCCTCCAGGGGTGCCAGCAGGAAGTCGAAAAGATCGATGACCCGTCCCTGCGCCTGGGCGAGGGCGGCGCGCAAGTCCGGATCGGCCAGGGTGCTGAACACGATCGGGCGGGGCCCATGGGAGGCGGCAAGGTTGATTCGCGCCACCGCCTCGGCGATCCGCGCCCGGCTGTCGGCGAAAGGTAGAACCTCCTGCACGAATTCCATATGATCGAACTGGCTCATGAGGGCGCGCGCCATCGCCTCGGCGGTGAGGCCGGTGCGGTCGGAGACGATGAACACGGCGCGCTCGGAACCCATCACATGACAACTCTACAGGCGCGGCTATGAGCGAACAAGCATACGTGCGTTGGTTCGAGGAACTCGGCATCGAGGATGTCGCGAGCGTCGGCGGCAAGAACGCCTCGCTGGGCGAAATGATCCGCATGTTGACCGGGCTGGGCGTACGCGTGCCCGGCGGTTTTGCCACCACTGCCCACGCGTTTCGCGATTATCTCCGTTACAACGACCTCGAAGCACGCATTCATGCCGCCCTGCTCGCGCTGGACGTGAACGACGTCGCGGCGCTCGCCGCCACCGGCGCGCAGCTGCGTGCGTGGGTGGAACACGGCAGCTTGCCGCCAGCACTGGAACAGGCGATCAGCGAAGCCTATGAGCGGCTCGCGGCGGCTTCGAACGGGTCGCTGTCGGTGGCGGTGCGCTCCTCGGCGACGGCGGAGGATCTGCCCACCGCATCCTTTGCCGGGCAGCAGGAAACCCTCCTCAACGTGGTGGGCCTGCCGGCGGTGCTGGCTGCCGTAAAAACTGTGTTTGCCTCGCTCTACAACGACCGCGCCATTGCTTATCGCGTACATCAGGGTTTCGACCACGCAAAGGTGGCCTTGTCCGCAGGCATTCAGCGCATGGTGCGCAGTGACCTTGCCACGAGCGGTGTGATGTTCACCCTCGATACCGAATCGGGCTTTCCCGACGTGGTGTTCATCAACGGGTCCTACGGGCTGGGCGAGATGGTGGTGCAGGGTGCGGTGAATCCGGATGAATTCTACGTGCACAAACCGATGCTGGAGGCCGGCAAGCTCGCGATCGTGCGCCGTACCCTGGGCAGCAAGGCGAAGCAGATGGTTTACGGGGAGGCGGGGGTGCCGACCCGCGTCATCGACGTGCCGGATGCCCTGCGGAACCGCTTTTGCCTCACCGATGCCGAGATCGGTGAGCTCGCACGGATGGCGGTGACCATCGAACGGCACTATGGGCGCCCCATGGACATCGAGTGGGCCAAGGATGGCCTCAGCGGTGAGCTCTTCATCGTGCAGGCGCGGCCGGAGACCGTCAAGGCGCGCGCAACACAGGGGCGCCTCCTGCAATACCACCTGAAACAGCGTTCGGCCGTGCTCGTGAGCGGACGCGCGATCGGGCAACGCATCGGCAGCGGGTCGGTGCGCCTGGTCCTGCGCGCGGCGGACATGCACCAGGTGCAGCCGGGCGATGTGCTGGTGACGGACATGACGGACCCGGACTGGGAACCGGTGATGAAACGCGCGGCCGCCATCGTCACCAACCGCGGGGGACGCACCTGCCATGCCGCGATCGTGGCGCGCGAACTGGGTATCCCCGCGGTGGTGGGCTGTGGCGACGCCACGGAAAAACTGCGCACCGGGCAACCGGTGACGGTGTCCTGTGCGGAGGGCGATACGGGCATCGTATACGACGGGCTGCTCGAGACGGAGGTGCGCGAGCTCAATTTCGACGAGATGCCCATGCTGCCGGTCAAACTCATGATGAACGTGGGCAATCCAGAGCGTGCCTTCGATTTCGCCATGCTGCCCAATCATGGGGTCGGTCTTGCGCGGCTCGAGTTCATCATCAACCGCATGATCGGTATCCATCCCAAGGCGGTGCTGGAATACCCGGCCCTGCCTGATGAGCTGCGCGAGGCCGTGGCACGTCAGGCGATCGGTTATGCAGACCCGGTGAGCTTCTATGTTGAGCGGCTCGCCGAAGGGGTGGCGACCATTGCCGCGGCTTTCTGGCCCAAGCCCGTGATCGTGCGCCTGTCGGACTTCAAGTCCAACGAGTACGCCAACCTGCTCGGCGGAGAGCGCTACGAACCCCGAGAAGAAAACCCCATGCTCGGCTTTCGTGGCGCCGCGCGCTACGTGGCGGAATCCTTCCGCGATTGCTTCGCGCTGGAGTGCCGTGCCATCAAGAGAGTGCGCGAGGACATGGGCCTGACCAATGTCGAACTCATGATCCCCTTCGTGCGCACGGTGGAGGAGGGCCGTGCGGTGCTGGCGCTGCTTGCGCAGGCGGGGCTCAAACAGGGCGAGCATGGCCTGCGCGTGATCATGATGTGCGAGATTCCTTCCAATGTCATTCTGGCGGACGAGTTCTTGCGCTTCTTCGATGGGTTTTCCATCGGTTCCAACGATCTGACCCAGCTCACCCTGGGTTTGGATCGGGATTCCGCGCTGGTGGCGTCAGCGTTCGATGAGCGCAATCCGGCGGTGAAAGCCCTGCTGCATCAGGCCATCGGCGCCTGTCGCCGGGCCGGGAAGTACGTGGGCATTTGCGGCCAGGGTCCGTCGGATCATCCGGACCTCGCCCAGTGGCTGCTGGAGGAGGGTATCGAAAGCATCTCCCTCAATCCGGATACCGTGGTGTCGACCTGGCTAAGGCTCGCGGGCGATACGCGCGGTGGTTGATTTGTCATTTGGCCGATACGCGCTTTTGGAGTATGATGAACTCCCGTCTGGCGTCAGGCCCCTATGACCAAATACATCTTCATCACAGGCGGGGTGGTTTCCTCTCTCGGCAAGGGGATTGCGGCGGCCTCCCTCGCGGCCATCCTGGAGTCCCGTCGCCTCAACGTCACGCTCCTCAAGCTCGATCCCTACATCAACGTCGATCCCGGCACCATGAGTCCGTTCCAGCACGGCGAGGTGTTCGTGACCGAAGATGGCGCCGAGACGGACCTGGATCTCGGCCACTATGAGCGCTTCGTCAGCCGCCGCATGCTCAAGCGCAACAATTTCACCACTGGCCAGATCTACGAAAGTGTGATCAAGAAGGAGCGCCGCGGTGACTATCTCGGCGGCACGGTGCAGGTGATTCCGCACATCACCGACGAGATCAAGCACTTCATCCGCCTCGGCGCGGGCGACGCCGAGGTGGCCATCGTCGAGATCGGGGGGACCGTGGGCGACATCGAATCGCTGCCGTTTCTGGAAGCGATCCGCCAGATGGCGATCGAGATCGGCCGTGCCAATGCCTGCTTCATCCATCTCACCCTGGTGCCCTACATTCCCTCGGCCGGCGAGATCAAGACCAAACCGACCCAGCATTCGGTCAAGGAACTGCGCGAGATCGGCATCCAGCCCGACGTGTTGCTATGCCGGGCCGACCGGGTGATTCCTGCGGACGAGCGGCGCAAGATCGCGCTGTTCACCAACGTGCCGGAGGAGGCGGTGATTTCCGCCATCGATGTCGACAGTATCTACAAGATTCCGCGCCTGCTGCACGACCAGCATCTGGATGAAATCGTCTGCCGCAAGCTGGAGCTCGATCCGCCGCCGGCTGACTTGTCACAATGGGACGCGCTGGTGCATGCCCTTGAGCATCCGGAGCACGTGATCGACATTGCCATGGTCGGCAAGTATGTCGGGCTGACGGAATCGTACAAATCGCTCTCGGAGGCGTTGATTCACGCCGGCATGCACACGCATACCAAGGTGAACATTCATTACATCGACTCCGAAACCCTCGAAGGCGGCGATCTCTCTGCCTTGAACGGCATGGACGCGATCCTGGTGCCTGGGGGCTTTGGCAAGCGCGGTGTGGAAGGCAAGATCAATGCCATCCGTTATGCACGTGAGCATGGCGTGCCCTACCTCGGCATCTGCCTCGGCATGCAGCTTGCCGTGATCGAGTATGCGCGCGACGTCGCGGGCATGGCGGGCGCGCACAGCACCGAGTTCGACCCCGCCACGCCCTGGCCGGTGGTGGGTTTGATCACCGAGTGGCGCGATCGCAGCGGCACGGTCGAGCAGCGCTCGGCCACCTCCGATCTCGGCGGCACCATGCGCCTCGGGGGGCAGGAGTGCGATCTGGCGCCCGGCAGCCTGGTGCGCGCGGTGTATGGACAGGATCGCATCCTGGAGCGACACCGGCACCGCTATGAGGTCAACAACCAGCTCCTGGCGCGCCTGGAGCAGGCGGGGCTGCGGGTCAGCGGCCGCTCCACCGGCGATGAGCATTTGTGCGAAGTGATCGAGCTGCCGGACCATCCGTGGTTCGTCGCGGTGCAGTTCCACCCCGAATTCACCTCGACGCCACGCAGCGGGCATCCCTTGTTTGCGGCTTTCGTGCGCGCGGCGATCGCGCGGCGGGAACGCGCCGAGCGCGGTGGCGCCGCAGTCCGCGCCGAAGCGCAGAAAGTCACGCCATGAACCTGTGCGGGTTCGAAGTGGGCCTGGACCGGCCCCTGTTCCTGATTGCGGGTCCCTGCGTCATCGAATCCTTGCAGCTGGCGCTGGATACGGCCGGACAGCTGAAGGAGATCACCGCCGCCCTGGGCATGCCGTTCATCTACAAGAGTTCCTACGACAAGGCCAATCGCAGCTCTGGGCAGTCCTTCCGGGGCCTGGGCATGGAGGCCGGCCTTAACATCCTCGCCGAAGTGCGCAAGCAGATCGGTGTGCCGGTACTGACTGACGTGCACACCGAGGCGGAAATCGCGGAGGTGGCGGCCGTGGTGGACGTGCTGCAGACCCCGGCCTTTCTGTGCCGGCAAACGGATTTCATCCAGGCGGTGGCGGCCACGGGCAAGCCGGTGAACATCAAGAAAGGCCAGTTTCTCGCCCCCTGGGACATGAAGAACGTGGTGGCCAAGGCCAAGGCCGCGAATGGTGGCGCGGACACGATCATGGTGTGCGAGCGCGGCGTATCGTTCGGCTACAACACGCTGATCTCCGACATGCGCGGACTGGCGGTGATGCGCGAGACCGGCTGTCCGGTGGTGTTCGATGCCACGCACTCGGTGCAGCAGCCAGGCGGGCAGGGCACGAAAAGCGGCGGACAACGCGAGTTCGTGCCGGTGCTGGCGCGCGCGGCCGTGGCCTCGGGGGTCGCCGGGGTGTTCATGGAGACCCATCCGAAGCCGGAGGAGGCGCTCTCCGACGGTCCCAATGCCTGGCCGCTTTCGTACATGAAAACGCTGCTGGCGACGCTGAAAGAACTGGACGGTTTGGTGAAGCGCAACGGTTTCATCGAAAACCACTTTATGTAGCGATCTGAATCAGGAGGCACGCAAAACGCACGAAGCCGCACCATCGCGAGTCGGGTTCGTGGGCTTCGTGCCCTTCGTGGTGAAGCATTGAAAAGGAACGAGCAATGAGTGCAATCGTTGATGTCATCGCCCGCGAAATTCTCGATTCCCGCGGCAATCCCACGGTGGAGGCCGACGTGCTCCTGGAATCCGGCGTGATGGGCCGTGCCGCCGTGCCATCCGGCGCCTCCACAGGAAGCAAGGAAGCCATCGAGCTGCGCGATGGCGACAAACAGCGCTACCTGGGCAAGGGCGTGCTGAAGGCAGTGGAAAACATCAACACGGAGATCTGTGAAGCGATCATCGGTCTGGATGCGGAAGAACAGACCTTCATCGACCAGACCCTGATCGATCTCGACGGCAGCGAAAACAAGTCGCGCCTGGGCGCCAATGCGCTGCTGGCGGTGTCGCTCGCGGTCGCGAAGGCGGCGGCGGAGGAATCCGGCCTGCCGCTCTACCGCTACCTGGGCGGCGCCGGGCGCATGCAGCTTCCGGTGCCGATGATGAACATCATCAATGGGGGCGCGCATGCCGACAACAGCATCGACATGCAGGAATTCATGATCCTTCCGCTCGGCGCGCAAAGCTTTCGCGAGGCGTTGCGCTATGGTGCCGAAGTGTTCCATGCCCTGAAGCGGATCCTGCGTGCCAAGGGCCATGTCACCACCGTGGGGGACGAGGGCGGTTTCGCGCCCAATCTGCCCAGTAACGAAGCGGCGCTGGAGCTGATCATGGAGGCCATCGTGGATGCCGGCTTCGTGCCGGGACAGGACGTGGCGATTGGCCTGGATTGCGCCAGTTCCGAATTGTATGAAAACGAACGTTACCTGCTGGCCTCGGAGAAGCGCGCCTTGAGCTCGGCGGAGCTCGTCGATCATCTCGCCGGCTGGTGCGACAAGTATCCCATCGTGACGATCGAGGACGCCATGAGCGAGCACGACTGGGCGGGCTGGAAACTGCTCACCCAGCGGCTCGGAAAAAAGGTGCAACTGGTGGGTGACGATATCTTCGTCACCAACACCAAGATTCTGCGTGAGGGCATTCAGCAGGGAATCGCCAACTCGATCCTGATCAAGATCAACCAGATCGGCACGCTGACCGAAACCTTCGCTGCGATCGAGATGGCAAAGCGTGCGGGCTACACCGCAGTGGTGTCGCATCGCTCGGGCGAGACCGAGGACACCACCATCGCCGACATCGCCGTGGCCACCAATACGTTGCAGATCAAGACCGGCTCGCTGTCGCGTTCCGAGCGCATCGCCAAATACAACCAGCTGCTGCGGATCGAGGAAGAGCTCGGCGATGGCGCCAGCTATGCCGGACGCGAGGCGTTCTACCAGTTGCGCTGACGATCCCCGCGCCGATGCGCTGGCTTACGGTGGTGCTGGTCATCCTGATCGCCGCGCTGCAGTATCCTCTGTGGTTCGGCAAGGGCAGCTGGCTCAAGGTGTGGGAGGTGGATCAGGCGCTGGTCCGGCAGCTGGAGGAGAATCGGCGTCTCGAGGCGCGCAATGCCGCCCTGGAAGCGGACGTCAAGGATCTCAAGACCGGCTATGAGGCGATCGAAGAGCGCGCCCGCAGTGAACTCGGCATGATCAAGCGAGACGAGGTTTTCTTCCAGTTGCTCGAGGATCCCAAGCCCGCGCCCGTCGCCACGCCGCCCGGTGGCTCTGCCGCTAGTCGCTGAAGCATTCCACGTGCCGCGTGCCGGATAGGTGTGCGGCGAGCCCGGCCCTGTCGCAGGCGTGAGCGAGCCGGGTCTCGAACGGCTCATCCGCCGGCACGTTTTCATAGACCTCCATCCACAGCAACGGCTCGTCGCGCTTCTTCAGCAGCCTTCCTGACACGCCCACTTCCGCCTCGAGGGTGCGAAGGATCACCTCCGTAGCGGCTTCGGCCTCTCCCACGCTGTCGGGTGCCACGCGGTAGTACACGTAGTAGTGCAGCATGCTCAATCACGTGGGCACCGCATAGGGCAGGGGGCGCAGCGCCAGGGCCGGGCCACTCAGACTGCCCCAGTGCACGCTACCCGCCGCCACGCTGCTGATCTGGATCACTGCCAGTACATCGTGACCGCCAACGGGCGCGGGTGCGGCATTGACGATCATGCCGCAGGACTGATCGCCCATATCGGCACTGAACAATTCGTCGCCGGGCCGGGCGGCCTGATCCAGATGACCGAGGTACATGCGGCGTTTGAGCTTGCCCAGGTACTGGGTGCGGGCGACGATTTCCTGCCCGGGATAACATCCCTTCTTGAAGCTCACCCCGCCGATGAGCTCGAAGTTCACCATTTGTGGCACGAACTGTTCCTGGGTGGCGGGCAGGATGGTGGGCAGCCCGGCCTGGATGAGCAGCCAATCCCAGACCGCGGCGCCGGCAGGACGCGCGAGCGCTACCAGACGCGCCCAGACCGCTTTCGCCGCCTCCGGCGGCAGCACCACTTCGAACAGGTTCGAGGACGGACGCAGCAGGTGGCCGCCCTCGAAGCGCATCACGTCGTGGGGATTTTCGGGGAGCGCGCCGAACACCTGGGCCGCGGCGGCGTCCGCCCCCGGGCCACCCAGGCCAAGGCGCAGGAACCGCCCGGACGCGTCCGTCAGCGTGACTTTGGAGCGCAGGACGAACAGGGACAGCCGCTTCTGGATGGCGGCTTGCAGGCTGGCCGGCAACTGCATCACATAGGCATCCGGCGCCGTTTGCCAAAGAAGGAAACTGGCCAGCATGCGTCCCTTCGGCGTGCAGTAGCTGGAGAACTGGCTGGTGCGCTCGTTGAGCAGGCGGACGTCGTTGGAAAGCTGACCCTGGAGAAAGGCTTGCGCGTCGGCGCCGGCACATTCGATCAAACCGAAATGGGACAGATCGGCTAGAATGGGACTCTCGGAGGCGTGCTGGAGTTCGGTGGCGGGATCGCCGAAATGGGCGACGGCTTCGTCAAGGAACACCGCGCCCCGAGTGGAAAGAAATTGCTGCCACGTGTCGATCATTGCCGGTTTCACTTTCGTTCGAGTCACTTCGATTGAGGCAGGGGATTTGCTGCCAAACGTCCTAACCATAATGAGCCCGGCCTGGTTTGACAAGCGCCCATGAACGCTCGGCGTCCGGTCTTCCTCAACCTCCTTTTGATCCATCACCCGCTGCCTGCGCTGGTATCGATTCTGCACCGGGTGAGCGGCGTTCTGCTCTATCTATGCCTGCCGGCCCTGCTGCTTTTCCTGGAAGCCCTGCTGGCGGGGCCGGAGGCGCTCGCGGCTCTGCGCGGGCGCAGCGTGCTGTTTTCGGCACTGCTCGCCTTTGCCTGTGCATACCTCTATCACTGTCTCGCCGGCGTGCGCTTCCTGTTGCTGGATCTGCAATGGGGGATCGGGCTGCGCGCGGCGCGCGCCTCCGCCGTTGCGGTGCTGACGCTTGCCGCACTCGGCGCCGCCACATGGGGGCTCTGGGTGTGGTGAGGCGCGGCGTCACAGGCGCGCGCTACGGCGTGGTGGGTTGGATCGCGCAGCGGGCGGCGGCGGTCGTCATGCTGGTGTATACCATGCTGATCGTGGTGCTGCTGGTGATCGGTCCCGGCATCGATGCGGTCGCATGGCATGTGACGTTCACCGCACCCTGGTTGCGTCTTGCAAGCGCCCTGTTCGTGCTCAGCTTGCTGTTGCACGCCTGGGTCGGCGTGCGCGACGTGCTGATGGACTACGTCCCTGCAACGCGGCTGCGCTTGCCGCTGCAAGTGGTGGTGCTTCTGAGTTTGGCCGGCTACGCCCTGTGGGCGCTGTGGCTGCTGTGGGGTGGGGTGTGAGCCTGCCCAAGCGCAGTTTCGATGCCTTGGTGATCGGCGCAGGGGGCGCCGGTCTGCGCGCCGCCCTGCAGTTGGCCGACGCGGACCTGAAGGTTGCCGTGGTCTCGAAGGTGTTCCCGACCCGCTCCCACACCGTTGCGGCCCAGGGCGGCATCAACGCAGCACTGGGCAATGTGACGCCGGACAACTGGTACTGGCACATGTACGACACCGTGAAGGGATCGGACTACCTGGGTGATCAGGATGCGATCGAATTCATGTGTCGCGCCGCAGCGCAGACGGTGTACGAACTGGAACATTTTGGACTGCCGTTCTCCCGCCTCGACAACGGCAAGATCTACCAGCGGCCTTTCGGTGGCCAATCGACTGAGCTGGGACGCGACCAGGCCGTTCGCACCTGCGCCGCGGCGGACCGGACCGGCCACGCCATGGTGCATACGCTGTACCAGCAGAACATCCGTGCCAAAACGCATTTTTTCGACGAGTATTTCGCCGTCGATCTGGTGAAAGACGATGCCGGCTACGTGTTGGGTGCGGTGGTGCTGGACATCGAGAGCGGGTCGGCGGTGCTGATCGAGGCGCGCGCAACCCTGCTTGCCACGGGCGGGGCAGCGCGCATTTTCCGCAGCTCCACCAACGCCCTCATCAACACCGGCGATGGGCTCGGCATGGCGCTGCGCGCCGGCATCCCGCTGCAGGACATGGAATTTTTCCAGTTCCATCCCACCGGTATCGCCGGCGTGGGCTGTCTCATCTCGGAGGCGGCGCGCGGGGAGGGGGGCTATCTCGTCAACGCCGAGGGCGAGCGCTTCATGGCACGCTATGCGCCCCAGTCGCTCGATCTGGCCAGCCGCGACGTGGTGAGCCGCGCCATCGTCACCGAGGTACGCGAAGGACGCGGCTGCGGGCCGCAGGGTGACCATGTCCTGCTCAAACTGGACCATCTCGGGGCGGAGAAGCTCGACGCGCGCCTGCCGGGTGCCTGCGAGCTGGCACGGCGATTCGCCCATGTGGATCCACGGGTGATGCCCATTCCCGTGTTTCCCACCGCCCATTACATGATGGGTGGCATCCCCACCAACCGCTATACCGAGGTGGTGGCACCGACCGCCACCGGGCCCGAGGAACCGGTTCCTGGCCTGTACGCGGTGGGCGAGTGCGCGTGCGTGTCCGTGCATGGCGCAAACCGGCTGGGCGGCAACTCTTTGCTGGACATCGTCGTGTTCGGCCGCGTGGCGGGGGAACGGATGCTGCGCTACCTGCGGGAGAACCCATTTCCGCGTCCCATTCCGGCCTATGCCACGGAGATTGCCCAGGCCCGTCTCGCCCGTTGGGAGCGGCCGAAAGGAAGCGAGTCGCTGTCCGAGATCCGCGAGGCCCTGCGCGCGGCCATGGAAACCTACTGCGGCGTATTCCGCGATGCGGAAAACCTCTCGCGCGGGATCGCCGCGGTCCGTTCCCTGCGGGAACGGCTGGAACACGCGGCGCTCCTGGACCACAGCCGCATTTTCAATACCGAGCGGATCGAGGCACTGGAACTGGAAAACATGATGGAGACAGCACTCGCCACCGTGGTCTCGGCGGCCGGACGCACCGAAAGCCGCGGCGCGCATGCGCGTGCCGACTATCCGATGCGCGATGATGCGAACTGGCTCAAGCACACCCTGTATTTTCGGGAGGGCGAGCGGCTCGACTACAAGCCGGTTCGCCTCAAACCGCTGACGGTGGATTCGTTTCCGCCGGTCCCACGGAGCTACTGATGGCCCTGCGCTTTCTGATCTACCGCTATGACCCGGAGTCCGGAACCCCCCCGTACATGCAGGCGGTCACGCTGGACATCGAACCGGGGCGAAAGATGCTGCTGGATGCGGTCCTTGCCATCAAGGATCGGGATCCGACGCTGGCCGTGCGCCGCTCCTGCCGCGAAGGCGTGTGCGGCTCTGACGCCATGAACATCAACGGCCGCAACGGCCTGGCGTGCATCACGCCACTGGCGCAGCTTCGGCAGCCGATCACCCTGCGCCCGCTGCCGGGATTGCCGGTGATCCGTGATCTGGTGGTGGATCTGACGCAGTTCTACCAGCATTACCGTTCGATCAAGCCATATCTGATCAACCACGACCCGGAGCCCGAGATCGAACGCCTGCAGTCCCCGGCGGAGCGCGCCGCCCTCGACGGCCTCACGGAGTGCATCCTCTGCGCGTGCTGTTCCACCGCCTGCCCGTCCTTCTGGTGGAATCCGGAGCGCTTCGTCGGGCCCGCAGCGCTGTTGCAAGCCTACCGGTTCATCGCCGACAGCCGTGACCAGGCCACGCGCGAGCGCCTCGACGACCTGGAGGATCCTTATCGCCTGTTCCGATGCCACACCATCATGAACTGCGTGGAGGTGTGTCCGAAGGGGCTCAATCCCACCGCCGCCATCGGTCGCATCAAGGCGTTGCTGGTGGAGCGTGCCGTATGAGCGTGCCGCGACGTTTGCTTTGGCAATGTCGGCGGGGCAGCCTGGAACTGGATCTCGTGCTACGGGATTTTCTGTGTCGGCACTACGTTTACCTCGGCCCAGGGGAGCGGCATGCATTCGAGCGCCTGCTTGAGCAGCCCGACGAAACCCTTTGGGCCTGGATCAACGCGACGCCGCCAGGCATCGAGCCGGCGCTGGCAGCAGTGCTGGAGCGCTTGCGGGCATGAGTAAGGCGGTGTTGATCGGCGCCTCGCGCCGCCTGAGTGCGGTGCTGCTCGCCGGGCATTTCGCGGCAGTAGTCTGCGTGCTCGCCGTGCCGCTTCCGACCCTCTTCCAGGGCCTCGTGGGCCTGGCACTCTTGATCAGCCTGGCCGGCAGCCTCTGGCACCACGCCTTGCGCCGGGCGTCCCGTGCCATTGTTGCCATCGAGCCCATGACGGACGGTTGGGTGGCAGCACACTGCCGCGACGGGCGCTGCTGGACCGGTCGCGTGGCACAGGACAGCTTCGTGAGCCCCGCCTGGGTCGTGCTCCGGATCGTTCCCGATGGCATGCGGCGGGCGCGCACGGTGGTGATTCCCGGCGATGCGGTGCAGGCGGAGGCATTTCGCCGTCTGAGGGTGTGGCTGCGCTGGGGCGTGCCGGCGGTTGGACCTGGCGCGGCGACGCACGATCCCGCGCCGAGTGTCTAGGGCGTGAGGACGGTATTCTTAGCCGTCAGCAACAAGTCCGGGTAGTCGCGGCTAAAATGCAGGCCGCGGCTTTCGTGGCGCTGCGAGGCACAGCGCACGATGAGCTCGGCCGTCACCACCAGATTGCGCAGCTCGATGAGGTCGTTGCTGACCCGGAAGTGGCGGTAGAACTCGTCGATTTCCTCGCGCAGCAGGCGGATGCGGTTGAAGGCCCGTTGCAGACGCTTGTTGGTGCGCACGATGCCAACGTAGTCCCACATGAAGCGGCGCAGTTCGTCCCAATTGTGGGCGATGACGATTTCCTCGTCGGCATCGGTGACTCGGCTTTCGTCCCACTCCGGCAACGCCGTGGGGCGCGGGGCGGTCTGGGCGAGGATGTCGTGGGCGGCGGCACGGCCAAAGACCAGGCACTCCAGCAGAGAATTGCTCGCCAGCCGGTTGGCGCCGTGCAGACCGGTGCAGGCGACCTCGCCCACCGCGTAAAGGCCCGGGAGGTCGGCGCGCCCAGCCAGATCGGTGACCAGGCCGCCGCAGCTGTAATGGGCTGCCGGGACCACCGGGATCGGCTGCCGCGTGATGTCGATGCCCAGTTCCAGGCAGCGCCGGTGGATGTTGGGAAAGTGCTGGGTAAGGAAATCCGGGCTCTTGTGGGAAATATCCAGGTACACGCAATCAAGCCCGCGCTTCTTCATCTCGAAGTCGATTGCCCGCGCCACCACGTCCCGGGGCGCCAGTTCGGCGCGCGCGTCGTGCTCCGGCATGAAGCGGGTGCCGTCGGGCAGGCGCAGGACACCGCCTTCGCCCCGCACCGCCTCGGTGATCAGAAAGGATTTGGCGTGGGGGTGATAGAGGCAGGTGGGATGGAATTGGATGAACTCCATGTTGGCGACACGGCAGCCAGCGCGCCAGCCCATCGCCAGGCCGTCCCCCGTGGCGACATCCGGATTGGTGGTGTAAAGGTAGGCCTTGCCCGCGCCGCCGGTGGCCAGGACCGTGTGGGATGCGGCGATGGTCACCACCCGGTGGCGGGTGCGATCCAGCGCGTAAAGCCCCAGACAGCGGTTGTCCGCGCGGCCCAGCTTCGCGCCGGTAATGAGGTCAATGGCGATGTGCTGTTCGAGCACGGTGACATTCCGATGGGCCCGGGCGCGTTCGATCAGCACGCTCTGTATGGCATGGCCGGTGGCATCGGCGGCATGGATTACGCGCCGCTGGCTGTGTCCGCCCTCGCGCGTGAGGTGGTAGCTGTCGCTGCCCGTCTCGGTGGAGAAGGCCACGCCGGTGCGAATCAACCAGTCGATCATGGCCGGACCCTGGCTCACCACGTACCGCGTCACGGTCTCGTCGCACAGCCCGGCCCCGGCGCGCAGGGTGTCCTGAACGTGGGCCTCCACGGAGTCCGTCGGACTCAGGACGGCCGCGATGCCCCCTTGCGCCCAGTCACTCGCGCTGTCGAAGAGGCCACGCTTGGTGATGATCGCCACCCGGCAATGGTCCGCCAGGTGCAGCGCGACGGTGAGTCCGGCCAGGCCGCTGCCGACCACGGCCACGTCGAATTGCAGCAAAATGGGCTCCTATTGGTGCGCGCGATCATAGCATGGCGGGTGGGCGCGCTGCGCGGTGAACTAATGCCCAGCGCGTCGGTCAGTTAGTCGAGTAGGTCATCCGTTCACGGCCAGGCGAGGCAGGGGGTATACTTTGGGCCGCATCGTCGATGTTCCAGTCGGGGCCTTGTCCCCGTCCACAATCACGACCGAACGGTTCCCCATGGGTGAACGGGAAATTGACCAGGCGCTCGTCGAGCGGGCGCAGTCCGGCGACAAGCGCGCCTTCGAACTGCTGGTGGCGAAATACCAGCGCAAGCTCGCGCGCCTGCTGTCCCGCTTCATCCGCGACCCGGCCGAGGTGGAGGATGTGGCGCAGGAGGCCTTCATCAAGGCCTATCGTGCGCTACCCTCGTTTCGTGGCGACAGCGCGTTCTACACGTGGTTGTACCGGATTGGCATCAATACCGCGAAAAATTACCTCGTGTCGCAGGGCCGGCGAGCGCCCACCACGACGGAGTTCGATGCCGAGGAAGCGGAAAGCTTCGAGGATGCCGTGCATCTACGCGACCTGAACACCCCGGAAGCGGCGATGCTGACAAGCGAGATCGGTCGTACGGTGAACGCCGCGGTGGAGAATCTGCCCGATGAACTGCGCACGGCCCTCACCCTGCGCGAGTTGGAAGGGCTGAGTTACGAGGAAATCGCGCAGGTGATGGATTGTCCCATTGGCACGGTGCGTTCGCGCATCTTTCGTGCGCGTGAGGCGGTGGCGGAGAAATTGCGTCCTCTTCTGGGGACGAGCAAAGATCGGAGGTGGTAATGATGAACGAACGGATTTCGGCCCTGATGGACGGCGAGCTGGATGCCGACGAGTCGGCGGCGATCCTGCGAGATTTGCGGCAGGACGAGGCATTGCGTGAGGCCTGGGCGCGCTTCCATTTGATCGGCGATGCGATGCGCGGCAGCGGCGTGCTGCGGCCGGATTTCGCTGCGCGCGTGTCAGCGCGTCTGATGCTGGAGCCCACCGTGATGGTGCTGGTGCCGCGCCCGCCACGCCCGGCGGCGAAGCGGTATGCCTTACCGCTGGCGGCCTCGGTGGCGGCTCTGAGCTTTGTCGGTATCCTGGCCTGGCAGCTTGCGCAGTTGAACCGGGCGGGCGAAGGTACGCCGCAGATCGCCTCAGTATCGACGTCCGGGCCGGTGGCCACCCCGGTGAGCACGCGCAGCGTCAGCGCCGCATCGCATGCGTATTTGCTGGCGCACCAGGAATTTTCGCCCAGCTATGCCATGGAAGGCACGACGGCCTACATCCGTACGGTTTCGGCGCAGCGTTGACACGGATCTGCATGGGTAAGCTCAGGATCCTTCTGCTCGCCGCAACCCTGCCGCTGGCGGTCGCCTGGGCGGGCGACAGTGAAACCGACGCCTTGGCGTGGCTGCAGCGCGTCGCCAATGCGGCACACCAGCTCAGCTATGCCGGCAAGTTCATCTATCAGCACGGCAATCAGGTCGAGACCTCACGCATCGTCCATGTGGTGGACGAAACCGGGCAGCATGAAAAGCTCGTGACCCTGGATGGCACCCCGCGCCAGATCTATCGGGTGAATGACGAGGTCTACCACTTTCTGCCTGACGACAAGACCGTGGTGGTGGATCATCACCGGGTGCGCACTGGCTTCCCGGCGCTGCTGCCACGCCAGATTGCGGAACTGAAGGACTATTACCAGATTTCCCTGGGCGGTCCGGATCGCGTCGCTGGCCGGGACGTGCAGGTGATCGTGCTGGAGCCGCGCGACCAGTACCGCTACGGTCACCGCCTGTTCGCCGATGCCAAGACCGGCCTGTTGCTGAAGGCGAGTACCTGGGACGACAAGAAGCAGCTGGTGGACCAGTTCGCCTTCACCGACGTGAGCATTGGAGGGCCCATCGACAAGAGCGAGGTGAAGCCGCCACTGGCGGGCAGGAAGCTGGTGCGATCCACCGGCGAAGGGGTGCGCGGCGGCGCCCCGGTGGATCCGGGCTGGGAGGTGGGCGCTGTGCCGCCCGGCTTCAAGCGTGTCTCGGCCATCAAGCGGGTCCTGCCGGGTCAGAACATGCCGGTCAACCAGTTCGTGTTTTCGGACGGACTGGCCGCTGCCTCCGTGTTCATCGGCCCGGCCCCCCCCGGTAACGAGGCAGGGCTGGCACAGCAGGGTTCGATCCACGTCTACACCCGTCGCATTGCGGACCATCAGGTCAAGGTGGTGGGCGAGGTGCCGCCCGCCACCGTGATCAGGATCGGTGACTCGGTGGCCCGAAAATAGCCATGCTCGAGTCGGCCGCCATCGTCGTGAGTGTGCGTCCGGGCGAGGCCCTCGTGGAAGCCGAGGCACCCGGCAGTTGTGGTGGTGCGGCCTGTGGTCCCCAGGGTTGTGGCACCGCAGTGCTGGTGCGCATGTTCAGCCAGCGGCGGCGCGCCTTTCAGGCGGCGAACCCCATCGATGCCCAAGTGGGGGAACGGGTGGTGGTGGGGCTCGCCGAAGAAACCTTTCTGAAAAGCGCCCTGCTGGCCTATCTGGCGCCCCTCGTGGCGGTGCTGGTGGGCGCCGTGATTGGCACGTCCGTCGCACCGGCAGGGGCCGTCACCGACCTTTATGGCGCGGGGGGAGCTGTCTTGGGGCTGGTGTTTGGCTTCGCCGCCCTGCGCCATGGCAACCGCCGTCTTGTGCACGGCGCTGCCCGCGCCGTGATCCTGCGGCGCGCGTAAAGCACTTGGATCATCAGCGAACGGTCCCACGGCTGACCCTCTATGGCCGTGTCGAGTGTTCCCTGTGCGAGGACATGCACGCGGCGATCGCAGAGCTGGTGCCGGTCCTCGGGTTCGAGGTGGAATTCGTCGATATCGACGCTGATCCCTGGCTCAAGCAGCGCTACGATATCCTGGTGCCGGTGCTCGCCGGCGGTGAACGCATCCTTTGCACCCATTTCCTCGATCTGGCCGCCCTCGAGGGCTTCCTCGGCGCCACCGGAACTGAAACGCAATGATTTTTCGGCGAATTTCCGCTAGAATGCGCGCTGACTGAGAGCCACGGGGGCACCTTCGCGTGTGCCCCCTTTTGTATTGCCTCGATGCAAAGCCATATTCGTAATTTTTCCATCATCGCCCACATCGACCACGGCAAATCCACCCTGGCGGACCGTTTCATTCAGCGTTGCGGCGGACTGTCGGAACGGGAAATGGCGGAACAGGTGCTGGACTCCATGGACCTGGAGCGGGAGCGCGGCATCACCATCAAGGCGCAGACCGCCGCGTTGAACTACCAAGCGCGCGACGGGCAGATCTATCACCTGAACCTGATCGATACCCCGGGGCACGTGGATTTTTCCTACGAGGTGTCGCGTTCCCTCGCCGCCTGCGAGGGGGCCTTGCTGGTGGTGGATGCCTCTCAAGGGGTGGAGGCGCAAACCGTGGCCAACTGCTACACGGCGATCGAACAAGGCGTCGAGGTCGTACCGGTGCTGAACAAGATCGACCTGCCCCAGGCCGACCCGGAACGTGTCATCCAGGAAATCGAGGACATCATCGGCATCGACGCCACGGATGCGGTGCGTGCCAGTGCCAAGACCGGCCTCGGCATCGATGACATCCTGGAGGCGGTGATCGCCCGAATCCCGCCGCCCCAGGGGGATCCCGATGCACCGCTGAAAGCGCTCATCATCGATTCCTGGTTCGATAACTACGTCGGGGTGGTGATGCTGGTGCGCGTGGTGGACGGGGTCCTGCGGCCCAAGGACAAGATCCTCCTTATGGCCACGGGCGCAAGCTATGTCTGTGAACAGGTCGGCGTCTTCACGCCCAAGTCTGTGGGCCGCGACCGGCTCGCCGCGGGCGAGGTGGGTTTCGTCGTCGCCGGCATCAAGGAGCTCAAGAGTGCGCAGGTCGGTGACACCATCACCCGTGCCGACCGTCCCGCGGCAGCGTCCCTGCCGGGCTTCAAGCGCATCAAGCCACAGGTGTTTGCTGGGCTGTATCCGGTGGACGCCCACGAGTACGATGCGCTGCGCGATGCGCTGGAGAAGCTGAAGCTCAACGATGCCTCGCTGCAGTACGAGCCGGAAACCTCCCAGGCCCTTGGCTTCGGCTTCCGCTGCGGCTTCCTGGGTTTGTTGCACATGGACATCGTGCAGGAGCGGCTGGAACGCGAATACGGCATGAACCTCATCATCACCGCACCGACCGTGGTGTACGAGGTTCTGCTGCGCGATGGCACGCTGCTGGAAATTGAAAACCCGTCGCGCTTACCCGACCCCTCGAAAATCGCCGAAATCCGCGAGCCCATCATCACCGCCACGATTCTGGTGCCGCAGGAGTACGTCGGCAACGTGATCACCCTGTGCACGCAGAAGCGGGGCGTGCAAAAAAACATGCAGTACCTCGGACGGCAGGTGATGCTGACCTACGAGCTTCCGATGAACGAGGTGGTGGTCGATTTCTTCGACAAGCTCAAGTCCACCTCACGCGGCTATGCATCCCTGGACTACGATTTCAAGGAATTCCGCCCCGCCGATCTGGTGAAACTGGATATCCTGGTGAATGGTGATCGGGTCGATGCGCTGTCGACGATCGTCTTTCGCGGCAGCGCGCAGGCGCGCGGCCGCGAGCTGGCGGCCAAGATGCGTGAACTGATTCCGCGTCAGATGTTCGACGTGGCGATCCAGGCGGCGATCGGTTCACACATCATCGCGCGCGAGACGGTAAAGGCGCTGCGCAAGAACGTGCTCGCCAAGTGCTACGGCGGCGACATCACGCGCAAGAAGAAGTTGCTGGAGAAGCAGAAAGCAGGCAAGAAGCGCATGAAGCAGGTGGGCAACGTGGAGATCCCGCAGGAGGCCTTCCTCGCCGTGCTGCAAGTGGAAGGGAAGTAGGCCGTGAATTTCGCACTGATCATGCTCATCGCGCTTCTCGTCACGGGCGCGATCTGGCTGCTGGATCTGCTGGTGCTGCGCAAGCGGCGAGCGGCCGACCGCAAGGAGCCGCTCCTGGTGGAGTATTCCAAAAGCTTCTTTCCGGTCATCCTGATCGTGTTCATGCTGCGTTCGTTTTTGGTGGAGCCGTTTCGCATCCCGTCTGGTTCCATGATCCCGACACTGAGGGTCGGTGATTTCATCCTGGTGAACAAGTACGCCTGGGGTATCCGCCTGCCGGTGGCCAACCTGAAGCTCATCGAGATCGGCCAGCCCCAGCGCGGTGACGTGGCCGTGTTCAAGTACCCGGTGGACCCCTCCTTGGACTACATCAAACGCATCGTCGGACTGCCGGGCGACACGGTGGAATACACCCAGGACAAGCGCCTGTTCATCAACGGCAAGCCGGTCCCCACCCTCTATGAAGCGGACTACACCTACACGAAGGCCGGCCTGAACCGGGTCAGCGCGCGCCTGTATCGTGAGCAGCTGGGCGGACACCGCCACGCGATCCTGGTGCAGCCGGATGAACCGCCGGTGCGCTTGGAGCAGGTTCGGGCGTTTCAGGGGCGTGCCAATTGCGACTACAATGAACGTGGCCTGCGCTGCACGGTGCCGGCGGGACATTATTTCGTCATGGGGGACAATCGCGACGACAGCACCGACAGCCGTTACTGGGGCTTCGTGCCGGACGCCAACATCGTAGGCCGGGCTTTCTTGGTTTGGATGAATTTCGACGATTTCAGCCGCATCGGCACGTCGATCGACTAGGGGGAGTGGGGAATGAACCAACAGCGCGGACTGTCCGTGATCAGCCTCGTGTTCCTGATTGCGCTGGGCATCTCGATCGTCTTGATCGGCGTCAAGCTGGCGCCGGCCTACATCGAGTTTTTCGCGGTCAAGAAGGTATTGGCCGCGATGGCGGCGGAGCCCGGCTTTGCCGACATGTCGCCGAAGGAACTGCGCGACGCTTTTGATCGCCGTGCCACCATTGATTACATCGAGTCGGTCACGGGCAAGGATCTGGACATCACCAAAGAAAACGGGCAGAACGTGGTGTCGGCCGAATACGCCCTCAAGATCCACTTGGCGGGCAACGTCAGCGCGTGCCTGGATTTCTTCGCCAGCACCTCCGGGGCCGCCAAACCGCGAGGCGAATGACCGCCAAACTGCAACGGCTGCTCAAGCCGCTCGGATACCGGTTCAAAGCGCCCAAGCTCCTGCGCCAGGCGCTGGTTCATCGCAGCCACGGTAGCCCGCACAACGAGCGCCTGGAATTCCTCGGCGACAGCGTGCTCTCGCTGGCGATCTCCACGCATTTGTTCCATGCCTACCCAAATCTGACGGAGGGCGAACTGTCCCGTGTGCGGGCCCATCTCGTGAAGGAATCGACCCTGGCCGAGATTGCGCAGTCGCTGGGCCTGGGCGACCATCTGCTGCTGGGGGAGGGGGAGCTCAAAAGCGGCGGCTTCCGTCGCCCCTCCATCCTGGCCGATGCGCTGGAAGCGCTGTTCGGTGCGATCTACCTGGATGGTGGTCTCGAGGCGGCGCGCACGGTCGTGGAGACCTTGTACGCGGGGCACCTCGCTAGCCTCGATCCGAAGCATCTGTCGAAGGATCCCAAGACCCAGCTGCAGGAGTATCTGCAGGCACGTCGGCTGCCGCTGCCCAAGTATGTGCTGGTGGCAACCGAGGGGGAGGCCCATGCACAGCATTTCAAGGTCGAGTGCGTGATCGCGGCGCTCGACCTGCGCGCGGTGGGGGAGGGGTCGAGCCGGCGCCGCGCCGAGCAGGAGGCAGCGCGGGCCGCCTTTGCGCTGGCAAGCGAGCGGTTGGCGTGAACGGCAGCGCTTTTCGCACGGGCTTCGTCGCCATCGTCGGCCGGCCCAACGTGGGCAAATCGACCTTGCTCAATGCCTTGGTCGGACAGAAGCTCAGCATCACCTCCCGCAAGCCCCAGACCACGCGCCATCGCATCAAGGGCATCGTCACCACCGCGACCGCGCAGTGCATTCTCGTCGACACGCCAGGATTCCAGCTCGAACATCGTGGCGAACTCAATCGCTTGATGAACAAGAGTGTGACCGACATGCTCACCGATGTGGACGTGATCCTGTTCGTGGTGGAGGGGTTGTGCTTCGATGTGCGTGACGCGCGGGTACTGGATCTGCTGCCCCGTTCACGTCCGGTGGTATTGGTCATCAACAAGGTGGACCTGCTGCGCGACAAGGCATTGCTGCTGCCCCATATCGCGCAGCTCCGCGAGCGTTTTCCCTTCCATGACATCGTGCCGGTCAGCGCCGAGCGCGGCACCCAGGTGGCGGCGCTGCTGGAAGTCATCGTGCCCCTGCTGCCGGAAGGTCCGCCGCTGTTCGACGCCGATGCGCTGACGGATCGCAGCGAGCGTTTCCTCGCAGCGGAAATCCTGCGCGAGAAGGTCTTTCGGCTCGCGGGTGACGAGGTCCCTTACGCAACAACGGTGATGATCGATCGATTTACGCAGGAAGAGCGTTTGCGGCGTATCCACGCGACCGTGGTGGTGGACAAGCCGAGCCAGAAGGCGATCCTGATCGGCCAGGGCGGCACACGCATGAAGCGCATCGCCACCGAGGCACGCCAGGAGATGGAGCGGCTGTTCGGTGGCAAGGTGTTCCTCGAGGTGTGGGTGGCGGTGAAAAGCGGCTGGGCGGATGATGCGCGCGCATTGAAATCCCTGGGGTACGGCGATGCATGAGCGTTTGCAGGACCATCAGCCCGGCTTCGTGCTGCACAGCTACCCTTATCGTGAAACCAGCCTGATCGTCGAAGGCTTCACGCGCGACTTCGGCCGCATCGCCTGGGTTGCGCGCGGGGCGCGTCGCCCGCGCTCAGCGCTGCGGGGCGTGCTGATGCCGTTCCAGCCGCTCACCCTGTCCTGGTTTGGCAAGGGGGAGCTGCGCACGCTGAAGGGCGCGGAATGGCAGGGCGGGCAGCGCCTGCTCGGGGGGTCGGCGCTCATGTGCGGCTTCTACCTGAACGAGTTGCTGTTGAAACTCCTGCCGCGCGAGGACCCGCATCCGGGTCTTTTCGAGCACTATCAGCAGGCCCTGCGGGCTCTCAGTGAGGGCGCCGCGCAGCCACAGGTCCTGCGTCGCTTCGAGAAGCGGTTGATGCAGGAATTGGGTTACGCAGCGCAACTCGAGCGGGAAGCCGACAGCGACGCGCCCATCGACCCGCAGGCCATTTACGTCTATGCCCTCGAACGCGGTCCACTCCGGGAGCAAGCGGGCCCCGAAGGTGTACAATTGCGCGGCAAGACCTTGCTCGACATGGCGCGCGACGATTACTCGGATCCGGTCACCCTGGCGCAGGCCAAGCAGCTCATGCGCTTTTTGATCAGCCATCATCTCGGCAACGAGGCCTTGCAGACGCGCCAGTTGTTGCTCGAACTCCAGGCCCTATGATTTACCTTGGTGTCAACATCGACCATGTCGCGACCCTGCGGCAGGCACGGGGCACGCGCTATCCCAGCCCGGTGCAGGCGGCGCTGGTGGCGGAAAGCTGCGGCGCGGATGCGATCACCCTGCATCTGCGCGAGGACCGCCGGCACATCCAGGATGCGGATGTGCAGATTCTCCGGCAGGTGCTGCAAACGCGCATGAACCTGGAAATGGCCGTCACCGATGAGATGCTCGCCATTGCCCAGCGGCTGCGGCCACAGGATGCCTGCCTGGTGCCGGAGCGGCGCGAGGAACTGACCACCGAAGGGGGGTTGGACGTGGTGGCGCATTTCGAGCGCGTGCAGCACGCCTGCGCCACCCTGGCGCAGGCCGGCATCCGCGTCTCCCTGTTCATCGACCCCGAGCCGGAACAATTGCGCGCGGCCCAGGCGGCCCAAGCGCCGGTGATCGAGCTGCACACCGGCCATTATGCTGCTGCCGAGCCCGGTGCGGCCCAGGATGCCGAATTCGAACGTATCCGTGCCGCGGCGGAGCTGGGGCAGCGCCTTGGTCTTCAGGTCAACGCCGGCCACGGCCTGCATTACCACAACGTGCAGCGCATCGCCGCGATTCCCGCCGTGCGCGAACTCAACATCGGCCATGCCATCGTGGCCCATGCGTTGTTCGTCGGCTGGGAGGCGGCGGTGCGTGAAATGAAGCGGCTCATGCTTGCCGCGCGCGGGCTGTGATTTACGGCATCGGCACCGACGTGATCGCCGTGGAGCGGGTGGCCGCGCTCTGGGCGCGTCACGGCGAGCGCTTCGGCCGGCGGGTGCTGGCGCCCGAAGAATGGGACGAGTATGCCGGCAGCCCTTCGCCGGCCCGTTTTCTCGCCAAACGGTTCGCCGCCAAGGAAGCGTTCTCGAAGGCCATGGGCACGGGGCTGCGCGGCCCCGTCAGCCTCGGCAACATCCGCGTGACCCATGACCGCCTGGGCAAGCCCATGCTGCAATTCGCCGACGCCCTCGGTGCCCTGTTGCGAGCCCGCGGCATTGGCCCCTGCCATCTCAGCATCAGCGACGAGCGCGATCTCGTCGCCGCCTTCGTGGTGCTGGAATGGGCGGAATGAAGCCACTCGGCCCGCTCATCGTCGACCTGCTCGGGGCTGCATTGAGCGCCGAAGAGCGCGAGTGGCTGGCGCATCCCCTCGTCGGTGGTGTGATCCTGTTCAGCCGCAACTACGAATCGCCGCGCCAGCTGAGCGCGCTTACCGCTGCCATCCATGCCTTGCGGGAGCCCCGTTTGCTCATATGCGTGGACCACGAAGGCGGGCGGGTGCAGCGTTTCCGTGACGGCTTTACCCCCCTGCCGGCGATGCGGCGCCTGGGCGAGCTCTGGGATCGCCATCCGCAGCAGGCACGCCGGCTGGCGCACCAGGTGGGATTCGTGTTGGCTGCCGAGCTGCGCGCCTGTGGGGTGGATTTCAGTTTCACGCCAGTGCTGGATCTCGACCATGGACACAGTGCCGTCATCGGCGACCGGGCTTTCCACCGCGAGCCCCAGGCGGTGGCGGAATTGGCCCATCAGCTGGTGCTGGGCCTCAAGGCAGGTGGCATGGCCAGCGTGGCCAAGCATTTCCCCGGTCACGGTTACGTCGCCAGTGATAGCCATGTGGACGTACCGGTGGACGAGCGTCGCTTCGCCGACCTCATGCTCGAGGACCTGGTGCCGTTTCGCCAGCTGATCGACTTCGGCCTTACCGCCGTGATGCCGGCGCACGTGATCTACCCGCGTGTGGACGCACGACCGGCGGGTTTTTCGCCCGTGTGGCTCAAGGACGTGCTGCGGGTCCGGCTCGGTTTCGATGGTCTCATCGTCAGCGACGATCTCAGCATGGCGGGCGCCCGGGTGGCTGGCGGCCCCCTCGAGCGGGCCGAGGCGGCTCTTGAAGCGGGCTGCGACATGGTGCTCTTGTGCAACGATCCGGTGGCGGTCGGAAACGTCCTCGACGGGCTCAAATGGACCATGCCGGCACCGAGTCTGGCGCGGCTTGCCCGCATGCACGGCCGTCCCCACCCCGCGGATCTGCCCCACCTGCACGAGGACGCCCGTTACGCGGCCGCCGTCCATGCCATCGGCGGTATCGGCCAGGAAAACGGCGAGCTGCCTTTGAGTCCATCCGCCTGAGGGGGCTGCGATGGACACCCACAGCTTTTCCGCCGACTGCTCCGAGTGCCCGCGTCTTGCCGCCCATCTGGCTGACATTCGGCTGCGCTACCCGACTTACCATGCCCGCCCGGTGCCACCGTTCGGGGACCCGGCGCCGAGATTGCTGATCGTCGGCCTTGCTCCCGGCCTGCATGGGGCGAACCGCACCGGACGCCCCTTCACGGGGGACTACGCGGGAGGGCTGCTGTACGAGACCCTGCACCGTTATGGCTTCGCGAGCTCGAAAGCTTCGTTCAGCGCAGAGGATGGCCTTGAGCTCATCGCATGCCGCATTACCAACGCGGTGAAGTGCGTGCCCCCGGAAAACAAACCGTCATTGTCAGAAATAATACAATGTAACAAATATTTATCGAATGAACTTAAAGTGCATTGTACGAATGGTGCGGTGCTGGCTCTGGGCCAAATCGCACACCACGCCGTGCTCCGGGCCCTTGAACTCCGACTGTCCGCCTACCCCTTCGCCCACGGCCGCATGCACCGGCTTCCGGACGGTCGCGCCCTGTTCGATAGCTACCACTGCAGCCGCTACAATACCCAGACCAAACGCCTGACGCCCGAAATGTTCCGCGCCGTCTTCGAGGCCATCCAGGCGTATTTCGCAGGAGACTCGACATGCCCTACGTGAACATCCGAATCGCCGGCTCGCTGACCAGGGAGCAAAAGCAGAAGATTGCCGAAGAGATCACCGATACCCTGGAACGCATCGCCCATAAACCCAAGTCCTACACCTACATTGCCTTCGATGAACTGCCGGAGGAGCAGTGGGCTATCGCCGGCAAGCTTCTTGGCGAAAAATAATATTTTATCACAACTTGTTGGACGACTTTATTAAAGTATTTTGTCATGGACGTGGCCGCATTGATCGCGGGTCTGCCCCATCTGCCGGGTGTCTACCGCATGCTGGACAAGGACGCGAACGTCCTCTACGTGGGCAAGGCGCGTGACCTCAAGAAGCGGGTATCGTCGTACTTCCAGAAAAGCCCGTTGTCCCCGCGCATACGTCTGATGCTCGCCCAGGTGGCCGACATCCAGACCACCGTCACGCGCTCCGAGGCCGAGGCGCTGCTGCTGGAAAACAACCTGATCAAGGGCTTGCGCCCCCGTTACAACATCCTGTTTCGGGACGACAAGTCCTATCCCTTCGTGGTGCTGACCGGGCACCGCTTTCCGCGTCTGGCGTTCCATCGTGGTGCCCAGAGCAAGGGCAGCCGTTACTTCGGTCCCTTCGCCAATGCGATCGCCGTGCGTGACAGCATTGCGCTGTTGCAGAAAATTTTTCGCTTGCGCACCTGCGCCGACACGGTGTTCGCCAACCGCTCGCGCCCCTGCCTGCTCTATCAGATCAAGCGCTGCAGCGGTCCCTGCGTCGGTGCCATCGACGAACACGGCTATGCCGAGGATGTGCGTCGGGCCGGCGCGTTTCTGCAGGGTCATGGGCAGGAGGTTCTGGCAGACCTGCAGCACAAGATGGCGGAGGCGGCGGCCCGGCAGGCCTACGAAGAGGCGGCGGTCTACCGTGACCAGCTGCAGGCGCTGCGGACGGTGCAGCAGCGCCAGTTCGTGGAGAGCGCCCGTGAGCGAGACGTGGACGTGATCGCGGTCGTGAGCGAGCGCGGCCTCGTGTGTGTGAACCTCACCATGATCCGCGGCGGCCGCCATCTGGGTGACCGCACTTTCTTCCCACAGAACGCCGAGGAACGCACCCCCGGGGAAGTGCTGGAAGCCTTTCTCGGACAGCATTATGAAGAAGGTGGCGTGCCCCCCGTGCTGATCCTGGGCGGCGTCGACGATCCTGCCGCAGCGGCGGAATCGTTCCACGGCACGTTGGACAAGCCTGTCCAGATCGTGACACGGCCAGTCGGCGAGCGCCGGGTGTGGCTCGAGATGGCGGAGAAGAACGCACGTCTCGCGATCGATCAGAGGCTTTTGCGACAGGGCTCCCAAAGCGCGCGCCTTGCCGCCCTGGCGGAAACCTTGGATCTGCCGGACGGTCCCCTGCGCATCGAGTGCTTCGACATTTCACACACGGGCGGCGAGGCGACCGTTGCCGCCTGTGTGGTATTCGACCAGGCTGCCATGCAGAAGGGGGAGTACAGGCGTTACAACATCACGGGCATCACGCCCGGCGATGACTACAGCGCCATGCGCGAGGCCCTGACCCGCCGTTATCGCAGGGTCGCAAGCGGTGAGGCCAAAGTCCCAGGACTCATCCTCATCGACGGCGGCAAGGGTCAGGTCGGCGTGGCGCAGGAGGTATTGGCGGAATTGGGCCTCGCGGACGTGCCCATCGTCGGTGTCGCCAAAGGACCGGAACGCAAGGCGGGGCTGGAGGCACTGGTTTTCCCCGATGAGCGCGCGCCCCTACACCTGCCCGCCACCCATCCGGCCTTGCATCTGATCCAGGAGATCCGCGACGAGGCCCACCGCTTCGCGATTGCCGGCCATCGCGCGCGCCGCGGCAAACGCCGCACCCGCTCGGTACTCGACGAGGTGGACGGCATCGGGCCGAAGCGGCGCCAGACCCTGCTGGCACGCTTCGGCGGCTTGAAGGGCGTACTCGATGCAAGCGTCGACGAGCTCGCCCAGGTCGAGGGCATCAGCCGCGCCCTCGCGGAACGCATCTACGACCAGATCCACTGAGCCTTAAATGCCGCTCAACGTTCCCAATGCGCTGACCTGGCTGCGTATCCTGCTGATCCCGGTCTTCATCGTGTTCTACTATCTGCCGGAGGACTGGTTCGACATGCGCACCATCAATCTGGCGGCGGTCGTCGTGTTCGTGGTGGCGGCGGTGACCGACTGGCTGGACGGCTACCTTGCGCGCACGCTGAACCAGATGTCCGCCTTTGGCGCCTTCCTCGACCCGGTGGCGGACAAGCTCATGGTGGCTGCGGCCTTGATCCTGCTGTTGCAGTTGGGCCGGGTGGATGCGATCGTCACCCTCATCATCATTGGTCGCGAGATTGCCATTTCGGCCTTGCGGGAGTGGATGGCCGGGGCAGGGCAGCGCAAGAGCGTTGCCGTGGCCGCCATCGGCAAGGTCAAGACGGCCGCGCAGATGATCGCCATCATCTTTTTGCTCTACCATGAGCCCCTCGCCGGGGTGGACATTCCCCGCCTCGGGACCTGGCTGATCTACATCGCAGCCATCCTCACCGTGGCATCGATGATCTATTATTTCCTGCAGGTGCTTCACGGCACCCGCAAGCCCGCGAATTGATTGACATTCGGACGCAGGTCGGTACAATGGCGCCTCTCGGTTACGCGGGAATAGCTCAGTTGGTAGAGCGCAACCTTGCCAAGGTTGAGGTCGCGAGTTCGAGACTCGTTTCCCGCTCCAAATGCAGGGAAAGCGAAGCCGAAAACTTCGTTTTCCCTTTTTAATTTCCAGCGCCCAGGCGCGTTCCTCTTTCAGGTCGTGTTTTTGCCCGGGCGGGGTGGCAGAGTGGTTATGCAGCGGCCTGCAAAGCCGTGTACGCCGGTTCGATTCCGACCCCCGCCTCCACACCCTCCGCCCGGATGGTGGAACAGGTAGACACAAGGGACTTAAAATCCCTTGGCCGCAAGGCCGTACCGGTTCGAGTCCGGTTCCGGGCACCACAGCCAGTTCCTAAAGCCTCGCACAATCCCGCCGTTATCTTCGTTGTTACACGGACTCAGGCGGACACGGGCGTGCCTTCAAGGAAACCTACGGTAACCACTGCGAGCGGGCTCGAGGAGCGGGCTTTGCTCGCCCAGCTCGCGGCGCTGAACGCCGCGTTCGAGGGTGCCCGCGCTGGCAGCTCCGGAGCAGCTCACGCGCGCCAGGCACTGGCCATGGAGGCGGTGCTGGAACGTTTTCTCCTGGAGCTGGCTCAACCGGAGGGGGTGGGACTGGCTCGATAAGGGTCCCGGTGGCACCGCGGCAAAAAGGCGCCCCTTGGCGCCTTTTTTGTGGGGTTCGAAGACCTTGCTCAGCGCCGACGCATCCGCGTCAGACCCATGAGACCCGCGCCCAACAGCAGCAGGGTAGCCGGCTCCGGCACCCCATTGCCGCCGGAAGGCCGCTTCTCGCCATACAGTACCGCCAGTTTCACGTAGTCATTGCCCTTGTCGAGGTTGGTGCCAGAGCCGAAGGCGTTGTTGTAGGCGCCGATCAGCCAATAGCTCGCATAGATGTTGCCGGCATTGATGCTGGTATCGGCGTTCACGGCCACATTGGCATAGTTGCCCACGACGGTCCAGTCTCCGCTCGAAACGAGTTGGGCGTAGGTTTTGCCGGCAAGGATGGGGGTACCGGCGCCCACATAGGCCAACACCGACAGATCGGAGTCGGTCGAGCGCCAGCCCAGCCTGAGTTGGGTCAGCTTCACTTCAGTGTCGAACTGGAACATGATGGAATCATAGCGACCGTTGTTGTCCAGGGCGTGTTCCGGGCTCTGGCCTTCACCGGAGTCGGAGCTGTCATGGTAATCCTTGTTGACCACGCCAAGCCCGTTTGAGCCATAGACGCTCAGATAGGCGGATTCGATGATCACATTGTTCTGGCTGGAGGAGTTGGCGGTGTTGGCCCAAGCGCTTGCCGTAACCGAGGTGGAGCCGTCACTGCCCGTGTAGGTGCGGGTATTGCCGGCCTGGTTGAAAAAACAGCTGGAGGAGGTGTTGGTCGAGCAGTTGGTGCCACTGGTGAGCTGCCAGCTGATTGCCGCGTGGGTGGGCAGTGGGAGCAGGGCCCCCAAGGCCACGAGCGCTGTGGTCGTCGCCGCGGTCGTCCAAATGTCTTTCATTCTGATCTGCTCCTGACTGGATCGCTTTGCCGCGTGTCAAGCAAATTGTGGGCCATATCCACCAACTGATTGATTATTTATCAGTCATGTCCTGTGGATGGGCTGGAAAGCAAGGAAATTGTAAGAATTTTCGACAAGGCCGTATCAAACTCCGGACAGTTCCTGAGCCAGGCGGCGCGCCGCATCCCGTTGCTCGAAAGGCCGCTCGGCGCGCAACGCGGCATCCAACTCGGCGCGCGCTTCCCCCCGTCGTCCGGCTTTGGCCAGGGCGTAGGCGAGGTGATAGCGGATTTCCGGATTTTGTGGATCACGCAGCCGTGCTTCACGCAGGTAACGCAGGCCCTGCTCGAGCTGGCCGGCCTGTACGAGCAGCCAGCCCAGGGTGTCGTTGACGTTGGCATCCCGGGGGGCCAGCCTGTAGGCACGTTCGGCAAAGTTCAAGGCGGCTGGGTCGTTCTGGCGAAAGAGGGCGTAGGCGAGATTGTTGAGGATCCCCACGTCATTGGGCAGGCGCTTGAGCAGGGGTTCGTAAACGGCCCGGGCACCCGCCCAGTTGCCGGTGCGCAGGTGCAGCTCCGCAAGTGCGCGTTCTACGAGATCGTTGCCAGGATGATCGATGCGCGCGCGTTCCAGCAACTGGATTGCGCGTCCCGCCTGTCCCGCGTGCTGTAAGGCCACAGCGAGGCGAATCAGGGTGTCCGGGTTGGGCGCCCGGCTGAGGGCGGCCTCGTACTCCGCGACCGCTGCTGCGTACTTCGCCTGTGCCATGGCCACGTCCCCCAGCAGGCGATGACCCAGGGCCGTGCTGCCGGGGCGTGCCTTGATGGCGCGGGCCCGGGTCTCCGCCTGGGCCAGGTCGCCATCGGCGAGATCGAGCTCCAAGAGCATGGTCTCGGCGCCCAGATGGTTCGGCTCGGCAGCGAGTATTTTCTCGATGTTCAGGCGCGCCCCGCGCCTGTCGCCCGCCATCACGTAGTAGCGGGCGAGCTGCAATTGTTGCGTGCTGTCCAGGGTGGCGAAGCGGCTCATGCGCTCGAAGATCCCGCGGGCGTTCTGGAATTCGCCGTTGGCAATGTGGGCCCGGGCCAGGGCGGCCAGGACATCTAAGCGCTCCGGCGCCCTGGATTCGATCGACTTGGCCACCGCCAGCGCCTGATCGGGTCTGCGGCTGTCGATCAGAAGATCGGTCAACTCGATGCCCGCCTGGAAATGCCGAGAATTGACCGCAAGGACCTTCTCGTACCAGCGCCGGGCGTCTTCCAGGCGGCCAGCGCGCCGCTCCAGCTGCGCCAATTCCAGGAGTGCCTGCTGATCGTTCGGGTTGCCCTTCAAGAGGGCAGTGAGGGCGGCGCGTGCCGGCTCGAATCTTCCCTCGGCCGCGTCTAGCTTCGCCAGATTGAGACGGGCAGGGCGCATCTGTCCATCGAGCGTCAACGCCCGTTCGTAGGCGGCGCGCGCGCCGTTTCGGTCTCCGGCGGCGGCACGCGCCACACCCGCCAGATTTTGCACCACCGGGTTGTCGCCCTCGTGCTCGAGCAACAGTTCCACGGATTGCAGTGCGGCCTTGGTGTCACCCCGCTTCAGATCCAACACGACCAGTGCGGTGGCCACACGCACCTGCCGAGGATCGGCCTTGAAGGCGCGCCGCAAATGTTCGACAGCCGCATCGGTCTGTCCGGTACCGAGCAGGGTGAAGCCGAGGAATGCACGGGTGGATGCCTCCATGTCGCCGCTTTGAAGTGCACGCTGCAACATTTCCGTTGCGCTCTGGGGCCGGTTCAACCCCATGTACGCGCTCGCGAGCATGGACATCGCATAGGCATCCCTCGGCGCGGCCTTGAGCACGGGCTCGAGCATGCCCACCGTACGCAAATAATCCTTCTCCGCGAGATAGATGGATCCAAGCAGCCGGCGCGCGGGCAGGTCCGACGGGTTCGCCTGCACGAAACGCTGGAGGTAGGATTTGGCCTTTTCCTGCTGGCCGAGCGAGGCATAGGCAACGCCGCCGATCAGCAGATACTGTGGCTTGCGCTCGAGGGCTGCGGCGGGGAGCGTGTCCACCGCGGCGCCGGATTCCGCCAAGGCGGCACGTGCGCCTGCGGAATCGCCGGACCGAGACAAGTGCTGCGCCCGCAGATAGTTCACCCGCGGGTCGGTGGCGGCAGCCTTGCGCAGCAAGGCGAGATCGGCCGCCGCCTCCTGGTCGCGCCCAAGATCCAGCAGCAAGGCCGCACGGGCGAGTCGGGCCTCGCTGAAGTCCGGGTTCAGCGCCAGGGCTTGGCCGTAGTCCGCCAATGCGCCCTTGGCATCACCCGAGGCGTGGGCGACGGTGGCACGGGCATTCCAAGCCTTCGCCTCCCTCGGTCCAAGGCTCACGGCCAGGGCCGCGTGGCTCCGCGCCCGCGGCAGGTCACCTCGTCGCAGGGCCAGGGTGGTGGCCGCGATGGGCACGCTCACTGCTCGGCCATCCGTCCGAGCCGCTTCTTCCAGGGTGCGCTCCGCCGCACGCAAGTCGTTCAAGTCCATTTGCGCGTACGCCCTTATGACCAATACCTCGGTGCGGGCGCTCGCGGGGAGCCGGCCAGGGTCGAGGCGCTCCAGGAGGGCGCGTTGCTTACCCTGTTGCAGCATGGCCTGACCGAGCAGGGGGAACACTTCACCCGGGGCGATGCCGAGATCCAGGGCCGTATTGAAGGCGAGTTCGGCTTCGTGGGTGCGGCCCAGCTCCAGCAGGATGCGGCCGCTGAGCAGATGGGCCTGCAGCAGGCGAGGGTCCTGCTGCAATGCATTCTTGAGTTGAATCAGGGCCCCGTCGAGGTCTTTGCGTTCATACCTCGCCAGCGCGTCTTCGTAGAGCGGTGCCGCCTTTTCTCGTGTTTGCGCCAAGGCGGCGGGGCAATGGCCGGGTGGGAACGAGAGCAGCGCCGCGATGAGAAGCAGCGGCGCGGTCCGGATGCGGATCTTATTTGACATAATATACATTATGCGCATTATCAGGCTGGGACACCCATCCGGCAACGCACAAGGCGTTCCAGCACCCGCCCAACCGCCCCTCTGGGTCGCGGCGGCATAACTCAATGGAATGGCGGTAATTTGCCGGCCACCGCGCTACCTCCAGACAGATATGTCTAAACCGCCGCCGACACCGCGACAGAAACGACGTCTTCTCATGCCGTGTCCACGAACTGCTGGGCGCTTAGCGCGCCATCGATGGGGCGGGCGCCTTGGGCGCGGCGGGAGCCGCGCCGGCGCCCGCCCGCCGTGCCGCCTCGATTAACGCGGCGATGTCCGTATTACCGCGTTCCAGGGCGAGTTCACGAGCAGTCTTCCCATCCTGATTGACGGGGCTCGTCAGAGCCCCGGCGCCGAGCAACACCCGCACCACCTCCCTGTGGCCGTTCATCGCCGCCACCATGAGGGGTGTGAGCTTGCTGTGGGAAGCCGCGTCGACGTTGGCGCCATGGGCGATGAGTGTGCGCACGACCCCGGCATGGCCGTTGAAGGCCGCGTAGGCGAGCGGCGTCCAGCCATGCTTGTTGGCTCCCAGGCTTGCGCCTTTGGCCAACAGCATGTCGACGATTTGGGCGTGCCCGCCCAGGGCCGCAAACATCAGGGCGTTGTCCCCATTGGCATTGAAGCCGTGAACCCGTGCACCGGCATTGATCAGCACCGCTGCGGCCTGGGTCGCGCCCGCCCGTGCAGCCATCATGAGCAGCGTATCCCCGTCCGCATCCAGATAGTTGGGGTCCAGGCCGCGCCGGAGCCCCCTTTGCACGCCTGCCGCATCGTCTATGGCAATGGCCTGCACGGTGTCGTCGATCACGTCGCCGAGGCCGAATGCCCCTGCCGGCATCGCCCAAAGCAGCATGCACAGAAATACACTAACCTTTATATTCCGCGGCATATGAAAACAACTTAAAGAAGTTTCTAGTTGTGATATTGCCCACCTCACCCACGTCGATCCCCTTCAGGCGGGCGATCTCTTCCGCGACGTGGCGCACCCAGGCAGGTTGGTTGGTCTTGCCACGATACGGCACCGGGGCCAGGTAGGGGGCGTCCGTCTCGATCAGCATGCGTTCGAGGGGAACTCGACGTGCCACTTCCTTGAGCGCCTGGGCGTTCTTGAATGTGACGATGCCGGAGAAAGAAATGTAAAAACCCATTTCCATCGCCGCTTCGGCGGTTTCCCAACGCTCGGTGAAGCAGTGCATCACGCCGCCCACTTCCCCTGCCCCCTCCTCCCGCATCAGTCGCAGGGTATCCTCCGCCGCCGCCCGGGTGTGGATGATGAGAGGCTTGCCGACAGTTCGGGCGGCACGGATGTGGGTGCGAAAACGCTCGCGTTGCCAGGTGAGATCACCCTTGAGGCGGTAGTAATCCAGTCCCGTTTCACCGATCGCCACCACCCTGGGATGGCGCGCGAGGTCGACGAGCTTCTCCACGTCGGGTTCCGGCGTGTGCTCGTAGTCCGGGTGAACGCCGACGGAGCAGAACAGGTTGTGATGCGCTTCGGCCAGGGCACGCACGCGCGGGAAGTTGGGTAGATCCACCGCCACGCACAAGGCGTGACTGACCTGGTTGTTTGCCATGTTGGCAAGCAGGCTCTCCGTCTCCCCGGCGAGATCAGGGAAATCCAGGTGGCAATGGGAATCGACGAACATGGGTGCGCGCCCTGCGGGCGCCTTACATGGTGTGGGTGGGCCGGGTGGACTTGAGCGAGCCTCCGAGCAGGACCTCGATCTTGTTGCGTGCCGCAGTGCCGCTTTCGTTCGCAGCGAACTCCACGCCGATTCCCTGGGTTTTGCCCCCCTGGGCCCCTGCCGGGGTGATCCACACCACCTTGCCCGCCACGGGCAACTTGTTGGGATCGTTCATCAGCGTCAGCAACAGGAACACCTCATCGCCCAGACGATAGGTCCTGTTGGTCGGGATGAATATCCCGCCGTGCTTGAGGTATGGCATGTACGCCGCATAGAGGGCTGACTTTTCCTTGATGTTCAGAGAAAGCACGCCGGGACGGCTGCCTGAAGCGGGCTTGGCCGGGGTGTCGGTCATGGCCGGATCAGGCTCCTGTAGCCCAGCAGCAGATCTTCCAGCACCAGCTGGACATTGAGCGGATGCTGGGCAAAGCGCTTGGTCTGGTTCAGCTGACGCAAAAATTCGTGCATGCGCACTACGTTAGCGCGGGTGCCGAGTTCCTGCAAGCACGAGGCGAAATCCTGGTTGTACCGGATGCGGCCGGTCAGTTTCACCGCCATCAGGTCATAAACCCAGGTCTGCAGCCATTGCAGGCACGGCACGAGTTCCACCTTTGCCGCGCGCTCCGCGAGCTCGAGCCAGTTGAGGGACGGGGGTTCCGCAAGCGCTTCCAGAAAGCGCCGTCGTTCCGCCAGGCATATGCCGTCCGCGAGCGCCTGGGCCCGCAGGGGGGCACCCCCGGCCAGGGCGAGGCAAAGCTCGGCATCCGGGATGCCCGACCGCGCCAGCCAGTCCCGCGCCAGCGCCTGCGAGGGACGCGGCATGCTGAGGCGCTGGCATCGGCTCCGGACGGTGGGAAGCAGGCGCTGGGCCTGATCCGTCACCAGCAAAAAGTAGGTCGCCGGCCCCGGTTCCTCAAGGGTTTTCAGGAGCGCGTTGGCAGCGGCTGGATTGAGCGCGTCCGCAGGACTCAGGACGACCACGCGCGCGCCGCCGCCGACACTGGAAAGATTGACGAAGTTTTCCAGGGCGCGCACCTGTGCGACGGTGATTTCGCGTTTTTTCCGTGTGGGCTGCCCGCCCTCCTCCTCCCCCCCTTCCTCCGTCAACGGCTCGAGGAGGCAAAAGTCGGGGTGGGTACCGGCCCGGAACCAATGGCAGGATGGGCAGCGTCCGCAGCCGCCGGCCTGTGTGAGCGGCTTCGCGCACAGCAGCGCGGCGGCCAATGCCAAGGAAAAATCACGCTTGCCGATGCCCGCAGGGCCTTCCAGCAGCAGGGCGTGGGGCAGTCTGTGCGGATCGGCGCTCAGACGCTGCCACACACTGCTCTGCCAAGGGTAGATCTTCATAGCCCGGAAAGCAGGCTGGCGAGGTCGCGCCGGATCTCGGCGATGGCGCGATGTCCGTCGATGATGCGGATCCGCTCCGGATAGCGCGCGGCGCGGGCGAGATAGGCATCGCGAACGCGGGCGAAGAACGCCTGCTGCTCCCGCTCGAAACGATCGAGCGCTGCATTCATCTCCAGCCGCGTGCGGCTCACTTCCGGGGAAACGTCGAACAGCAGCGTGAGATCCGGCTGCAGGCCCTGCTGCACCCATGCCTCGAGGATTTCCAGACGCAGCGTGTCGATGCCGCGTCCACCCCCCTGATAGGCAAAGGTCGCGTCGGTAAAGCGGTCGGACAACACCCAGGTGCCGCGCGCCAGAGCCGGACGGATGACCCGCTCGAGGTGCTCGCAGCGCGCGGCGAAAACGAGCAGGGTTTCCGTATCCGGATGCATGGATTGGGACAGGACCACGTCCCGCAGCATTTCCCCCAGGGGCGTGCCGCCTGGCTCGCGCGTGACGATCACTTCATGCCCCTTGCCCCGCAAGCACTCTGCCACGAAACTCAGGTGCGTGCTCTTGCCCGCGCCGTCGATCCCTTCCAGGGTAATGAATTTGCCACGCGTCATGGTTTCTGATAGCGGCTGACCGCCTGATTGTGTTCCGCTAGATTGCTGGAAAAGTGGTGTGACCCGTCACCGCGGGCGACGAAATACAGCGCCGGGGTCCTGGCCGGCCGCACCGCCGCCAAGAGCGCCTCCCGGCCGGGCATGGCGATCGGCGTTGGCGGCAAACCGGCGCGTGTGTAGGTATTGTAAGGGGTGTCGGCCAGCAAGTCGCGCTTGCGCAGATTGCCGTCGAAGGCATCGCCGAGCCCGTAGATCACACTCGGGTCGGTCTGCAGCCGCATGCCGATGCGCAGCCGGTTCGCGAACACACCGGCGATCAGCGCACGCTCGTCGGCGCGGCCCGTTTCCTTCTCGATGATCGACGCCAGAATCAGGGCTTGCTCCGGATCGGACAAGGGGATCCCCGCGTCACGCTGCTGCCAGGCGCGGTCGAGTTCCCGTTGCATCATGGCGTGAGCGCGGGCCAGCAGTGCGAGGTCGCTGCTGCCGGCACTGAAATAATAGGTATCGGGAAAGAAGCGCCCCTCCGGGTGCTGACCAGGGAATCCCAGGCGTGCCATGATCTCGGCGTCGCTGAGTCCCGCAGTGTCCTGACGCAGATCCGGATGCGCCCGGATGGCGGCGCGGACCTGGGCAAAGGTCCAGCCTTCTATGAAGCGGATCTCGCGCTGCGCCACGTCGCCACGGGTGAGTTTGTCGAGCAGCAGCCAAACGGTGACGGGATGCTCTAGCGCATAATTGCCTGCCTTCAGGGCCGATCCCCGTCCCGTGATGCGGGCGAGCCACACGAAGAGCCTGCCGTTGCGAAGCACGCCCGCCTGCTCCAGCTGCTGGGCCAGGCCATACATCGTCGTGCCGGGTGGCACCTCTAGGGCAAAGGGTGTGCTCGGCAGCCGCAACGGGCTGTGGATATAGGCCGCCACGCCGCCGGCGAACAGCAGCGCGACGAGCACCGCGAGGCTAGTCCAACGCCGCATCCAGCGCCTCCCGCAGGTTTTGGGCCATCGTCCCGGTCGCAATTGGCTGGGTACCGATCTGCCGCACCGGCCACAGGCCGATGACGCTGTTGGTCAGGAACACCTCGTCGGCCTCGTGCAGGTCGGAAAGGGTCACGGTGCGTATGCTGGGCACGAGTCCCAGCCGGGGTGCGCAGGCGAGGACACGCGCGCGCTGCACCCCGGCGACGCCGCACTGGGAGAGATCGGGGGTCACGAGAGCGCGGTCACGGATGAAGAACAGGTTCGACATCGTGCCCTCGATGACTTGCCCCTGCATATCGAGGAGCAAACCCTCGGGCAGGGCCGGATCGCTCCATTCCATCCGCGCCAGGACGTTCTCCAGGCGGTTGAGGTGTTTGATCCCGGCGAGCCGGGGCTGATGCGCGAGGCGCAGGTCGCACACGCGCACCGCCACGCCCTCGCGGGAAAACTCGACCGGATAGCTCGGCGGCGCGGTCGCCACGACGAAGCGGGTGGGCACCGCTTTGGGCGGCGGCGCGTAGCCGCGCCCGCCCGCGCCACGGGTGAGCACGAGTTTGGCGACGCATTCGTCGCTGGCCGTGGCGAGCATGGCGAGATCCGCCTCCCAGACCTCACGGGGTGGGCAGACGATCCCCAGGGCCGCCGCATCCCGGGCCAGCTTGTCGTAGTGCAGCGGCCAGGCGGTCACGCGGCCGGCACGCATGCGCAAGGTGCGAAACACGCCGTCGCCGTACATCAAGCCGCGTTCGGCTCCCCATGCAGCGGGCGCGGGCTGGCCGTCCACCAGTGCGCGCAAGATTTCAGCCATGGGCCCCTTCCAGGGCCCTCAGCAGCCCTTCCGCCTTGGCGCGGGTTTCCGCGAGCTCACGCCGGGGGTCGGAATCGGCGACGACACCGGCCCCGGCCCAAAACGCGAAGCGGCCGCCCGCCTCCACTATGAGGCTGCGAATCAGAATGTTCAGATCCATGCTGCCGTCGTGGTTCACGTAGCCCATGCCGCCGGTGTAGGCAAGACGCGGGTGCGTCTCGAGCTCGCGGATGATCTGCATGCAGCGTACCTTGGGACAACCGGTGATCGTACCACCCGGAAACAGCGCGCGGATCACCGCGCCGGGCGTCACGCCCGCACGCAGGGTGCCCCGCACCGTGCTTTCCAGATGGTGCACGTAGGCGTAACTCGTCACCTCCAGGAGTTGCGGGACGGTGACGCTGCCCGGCCGGCATATGCGCCCTAGGTCATTGCGTTCCAGGTCCACCAGCATGATGTGTTCCGCCCGTTCTTTGGCGGTCGCGAGCAGTTGCGCCTTGAGCTGCACGTCCCGCTCAGGATCCGTCGCGCGCGGGCGGGTGCCGGCAATCGGCCGCGTCTGCACCGTGCCCTGAACGATCTGTACCAGCCGCTCGGGCGAAGAACTGACCACCTGGCAATCGCCGAAGTCGGCCAGGCCGCCGTAGGGCGCGGGGTTGGTCCGCGACAGCCGCTCATAGAGCGCCACCGCGCTGCCGCGGATGCTGCCGTGCCAGCGTCGCGCCAGATTGACCTGAAACACGTCCCCTTCGCGTATGTAGCGTTGAATGCGCGCGACGCCATCGAGAAAGGACTGCGGATCGTCCTCCACCACTTCGGCATCCACCGGTGGCAGCGAGGGCACCCTGGGGGTTTGCAGGATGTCCCGACGCATGGATTCCAGCAACTCGGCGTGCGTGCTTTCGCTGTACAGGTAGGTCACACCATGGATCCGGTCCACCATGACCGCCGCCGGTACCCGTGCCGCGTACGCGATCGGGAAACTTGCCCCATCGGACCGGGCCGTCACACGAGGCTCGATCTCCTGCAGCAGCTCATAGCCTAGATAAAGAAACCAGCCGCCGTGGAACGGCAGCCAGCAGGTGTTCGGTTCGTGGGATGCGGTTGCGCTGGCACGCTGCCAGGCCTCATCGAAGGTGGAGAGGAAACCCAGGGGCTGCCCCAGGCCCTTGCGCAGCGTCCCCTGGGGGTGCGCGAGGAGGATGTCCCAGCCCGGATGCCCGCCCAGGGTTTGGAGCAGATACGGATAGCGTTCCGGCCACACCGCATGCAAGGCCAGCGGGTCGATGGGGCCGGGAAGGGTCAGAAAGGGCATGGCCGGCGCGGCGCGGATTCCGGGCCGGGAACGGTCAGAGACGGCGAAACACCAGGGTCGCGTTCGTGCCACCGAAGCCGAAGGAGTTGGACAGGGCCACGTCGATCTTCATCTGTCGCGCCACGTTCGGCACATAATCCAGGTCGCACTCCGCGTCCGGCTCCTCGAGGTTGATGGTGGGCGGCGCCACTTGGTCACGCAAGGCCAGGACCGTGAATACCGCTTCGATACCGCCAGCGGCACCGAGCAGGTGGCCCGTCATGGATTTGGTCGAACTCATGGCGAGACGTTTGGCGTGATCGCCGAAGCACAATTTGACCGCCTTCGTCTCGGCCAGGTCGCCAAGGGGCGTGGACGTGCCATGGGCATTGATGTAGTCCACTGCATCCGCGTTGAGCGCGCTGTTAATGAGTGCGTTGCGCATGGCCCGCGCGGCGCCGGAGCCATCCTCCGTGGGAGCGGTCATGTGGTAGGCGTCCGCGCTCACTCCATACCCCACCAGTTCGCAATAGATGCGCGCCCCACGCGCCCGGGCCCGCTCGTATTCCTCGAGCACGATGACACCGGCCCCTTCCCCCAGGACGAAGCCATCGCGCCCTTTGTCCCAGGGCCGGCTGGCCGCCGCCGGGTCGTCATTGCGGCTCGAGAGGGCCTTCGCGGCGGAAAAGCCCCCCACCGAGAGACCACAGATGCTGCCTTCGGCGCCGCCAGCGATCATCACGTCGGCGTCGCCGTGTTCGATCAGGCGCGCCGATTCGCCGATGCTGTGATTCGCCGTGGCGCAGGCGCTGACACAGGCCAGGTTGGGGCCTTGGAAACCGTAGGCAATCGACACGTTACCCGAGATCATGTTGATGATCGTGCCGGGGATGAAAAACGGCGAGATGCGGCGGGGCCCGTTGGCCAGCAGCTCTTTGTGGGTCGCCTCGATGGTCACCAGTCCGCCGATGCCCGAGCCGATGTTGACGCCGATGCGCTCGGCATCGGCGGGATGGGCTTCCAGACCGGCGTCCCGAATGGCCTGGATGGCCGCCGCCATGCCGTAATGGATGAACACGTCCATCCGTCGCGCCTCTTTGGCCGACAGATACTCCTCGGGATGGAAATCCTTGACTTCAGCCGCGATGCGGGTCGCGAACCCACTCGCATCGAAGCGGGTAATGGGTCCGACGCCCGAATGACCGGCGACGATGTTGGCCCAAGCGGTTTCGACGGTGTTGCCGACGGGCGAAATGATGCCGAGGCCGGTGACGACTACCCTGCGTCTGGACAAGCGAACTCCGATGGTGAAGGGGAAGCGCGGCTTACTTGCCGGGGTGGGCGATGATGTAATCGACGGCTTGTTTGACGGTGGTGATCTTTTCGGCCTCTTCGTCGGGAATCTCGCAGCCGAACTCTTCTTCCAGCGCCATCACCAGTTCCACGGTGTCGAGGGAGTCGGCGCCGAGGTCATCCACGAAGGAGGATTCGCTCTTCACCTCCGCTTCGTTGACGCCCAACTGCTCGGCGACGATCTTTTTCACACGCTGTTCGACGTTTTCCATCTAATTCCCTTTCTTTGGTGTCGAAGAAAAAGCGACGGCATTGTATCAAAAAACCTTACGGCCGGCACCGCTGCCAATAAGCCCTTATTCCATATACATTCCGCCATTGACATGCAGTGTGGCGCCGGTGATGTAGCCGGCTTGCGGGGACGCCAGAAACGCGACCGCTGCCGCGACGTCGCTCACCTGCCCCAGGCGCCCGAGGGGAATCTGGCCGAGCAGCGCTGCCCGTTGGGCGTCGCCGAGCGCGCGCGTCATGTCGGTGTCGATGAAGCCGGGTGCCACGCAATTGACGGTGATGTTGCGGCTGCCCACCTCGCGCGCCAGCGATTTGGAGAAACCGATGATGCCCGCCTTGGCGGCGGCGTAATTGGTCTGACCGGCGTTGCCCATCGTGCCCACCACCGAAGCGATGCTGATGATGCGCCCGTGGCGCGCCTTCATCATGCCCTTGAGCACCGCCTGGCTCAAGCGAAACACCGACTTCAGGTTGGTCTCCATGATGTCATCCCACTCTTCTTCTTTCATGCGCAGGAGCAGGTTGTCGCGGGTGATGCCGGCGTTATTGACCAGGATCGTCACCTCGCCAAACTGGCGGCGTACCGCATCCAGACACTGCTCCACGCTTGCCGCGTCGCGCACGTCCAGACACAGACCGGTGCCGACGATGCCCGCTTCCCCGAGGTAACCGACAATGGCTGCCGCGCCGGATTCAGTGGTGGCCGTGCCCACGACGGTTGCACCCTGCCGGCCCAGTTCGAGAGCGCATGCTTGACCGATGCCCCGGCTTGCGCCGGTGACGAGGGCGATCTGCCCTTGCAAGCCAAAGTTTCCATTCATGACAATACGCTTTAAGTATGATTGATAAGATTATGTTTTCAAAGCGTTCAAAGTTGACTCGCAGCTGGCAGGATCGACCAGTGCATGATTCCCCAGCTCGGGCACGATGCGCTTTGTGAGACCGCTCAACACCTTGCCGGGGCCACATTCGGCCACCGCAGAGACGCCATCGCCCGCGAGCTTGGTGATGGTCTCCACCCAGCGCACCGGACTGTACAGCTGGCGCACCAGGGCGTCCTTGATCGATGCCGGGTCCGTATGGGCCATCACGTCCGCATTCTGGATCACTGCTACGGCCGGGCTGGCGAGAGGGATGCCCCGCAGATGTTCGGCCAGACGTTCCGCGGCCGGCCCCATCAGGCTGCAGTGCGAAGGCACCGAAACCGGCAGGAGTAAGGCACGCTTCGCGCCCTTGGCCTTGGCAAGCGTCATGCCGCGCTCCACGGCTGCGCGATGTCCGGCGATCACCACCTGCCCCGGCGAGTTGAAATTCACCGCCTCCAGCACGTCTCCCTGAGCCGCTTCTGCGCAGAGCAACCGCACATCTTCGTCGGACAACCCCAGAACCGCGGCCATGGCTCCCACCCCTTCGGTGACCGCGTCCTGCATCGCCTGGGCACGCAGGCGCACCAGCGGGATGGCATCGGCCAGGCTGAGCGCGCCTGCGGCCACGAGGGCGCTGTACTCCCCCAGGCTGTGCCCCGCCATGGCCGCCGGTTCGGGCCCGCCGAGGGCGCGCCAGTAGCGATACACCGCCACCCCGGCGGCGAGCATCGCCGGCTGGGTTTGGGTGGTCTGGTTGAGCACCTCGGCCGGTCCTGCAGCCACCAGCGCCCAGAGATCCTGATGCAGGGCGTCAGAGGCTTCGGCGAAGGTGTCGCGGACCACCGCGATACCTTCGAATGGGGCCATCATGCCCACCGACTGGGAGCCCTGACCGGGAAACACGAAAGCGAATTTCATCGGGATGCCTCGTCAATATCTGAGCAGCGCCGAACCCCAGGTGAACCCGCCGCCGAAGGCCTCGAGCAGCAGGGTGTCGCCGCGTTTGATCCGGCCGTCGCGCACCGCGGTGTCGAGCGCGAGGGGCACGGAGGCGGCAGAGGTATTGCCGTGCCGGTCCACGGTCACCACCACCCGCTCCATGCTCAGGCCGAGCTTCCGGCCGGTTGCCTGAATGATGCGGATGTTCGCCTGGTGTGGCACCAGCCAGTCGATCTGGGATTTGTCCAGGCCGTTGGCCGCCAGTGTTTCGTCCACGATCGCATCGAGCGTGTTCACCGCCATCTTGAAGACTGCGTTCCCTTCCATGTGGATCGCCGTGGGTGCATCGAAGCCGCTGGAGGGGCCGACGGGCACGTTCAGGAGATCCTCGTAGCGACCGTCCGCATGCAGGTGTGTTGCGATGATGCCCGGAGCGTCGGACGCCGTGAGGACCACCGCACCGGCCCCATCCCCCCACAGGATGCAGTTGGAGCGATCGGTCCAGTCCACGATGCGCGAAAGGGTTTCGGCGCCAATGACGAGTGCGCAGCGTGCATTCCCGGCGCGGATGAATTGGTCCGCCGTCGCCAGCGCGTAGACGAAGCCGCTGCACACGGCCTGCAGGTCGAAGGCCGGGCAGCCGTTGGTGATGCCGAGCTTGCGCTGCACGATGCAGGCGGTGCTGGGGAACACCACGTCCGGCGTGGTGGTGGCCACCAGCAGGAGATCGACCTGGTTCGGCTCCACGTCCGCGCTCGCCAGGGCGGCCTGCGCCGCGTGCACCGCAAGATCACTGGTTTTTTCCTCGGGTGCAGCCAGGTGGCGTTCGCGGATCCCGGTGCGCGAGACGATCCATTCGTCGCTGGTATCCACCATCTTTTCCAGGTCCGCATTGGTCAGAATCCGCTGCGGCAGGTAGCCGCCGGTGCCGGCGACGCGTGCGAAACTCATGCGGCTGACTCCCTCCTGGACGCGGGATGTTCGAGCGCCATCTGCTCGGTGATGCGCCGCAGCACCCCGCGCCGCACTTCCTCCACCGCTCGTTCGAGGGCGAAACCGAAAGCAAAGCTGTCCGCACTGCCGTGACTCTTGATGACGATGCCGCGCAAGCCCAGCAGGCTGGCGCCGTTGTAGCGGCGCGGATCGACGCGGCGCTTGAAGCGCTGTAGCACTGGCCAGGAAAACAGCGCCGCCAGGCGCGGAAACAGACCGCGATTGAATTCTTCGCGTAAAAACGCGCCCAGCATCTGCGCCAGCCCTTCGGAGGTCTTGAGGGCGACATTGCCGACGAAGCCGTCGCAGACGACCACGTCGGTGGTGCCCTTGTAGATGTCGTCGCCCTCCACGTTGCCGTAAAAGTTGAGATGGCTTGCGCGCAGCAGTTCGCCGGCGGCCTTCACCACGTCGTTGCCCTTGATGGCCTCTTCGCCGATGTTGAGCAGGCCCACGCTGGGGCGGGGATTGCCCTCAACCGCCGATGCCAGCATGGCGCCCATCACGGCGAACTGCAGCAGGTGTTCGGCACTGCAATCCACGTTGGCGCCCAGATCCAGCACGTAGGAGCGGCCGCGCCGCGTGGGCAGCACGGTGCAGATCGCCGGACGATCGATCCCGGGCAGGGTCTTCAGCACGAAGCGGGAGATGGCCATCAAGGCACCGGTGTTGCCGGCGCTCACCGCCGCATGGGCCTCACCACGCTTTACCAGATCAATCGCCACGCGCATGGAGGAATCCTTCTTGTTGCGCAGGGCGAGCGCCGGTGGGTCATCCATGGTGACGACCTCACTCGCCGCGTGCACTCGCAGGCGCGGTCCGGTGGCAGCCTTGTTGGCATCAAGCTCGGCCATCAGGGCGTCTGCCAGGCCGACGAGAATGATGTTGACTTCGGGGTCGCGGCGCAGCAGAGCCAGGGCGGCAGGAACCGTGACGTGAGGGCCGTGGTCGCCCCCCATCGCGTCTATGGCTACGGTGATATCCATGCCCCAGGAGGACGTACCGCACGGCACGTCCGCAAGGCGAACGTCAGTCGCCTTTGACCTTCAGGACCTTCTTGCCCCGATAGTAGCCGCTCGGGCTGACGTGGTGGCGCAGGTGCACCTCCCCGGTGGCCGGTTCCACGGCCAGCGGCGGGTTGGTGAGAAAGTCGTGGGCGCGATGCATGCCGCGCTTGGACGGGGATTTCTTGTTTTGTTGAACTGCCATGATTTACTCCAGAAATGTCATTCATCGTTGCGCGGCCGCCATGTGGCCAGTGTGGCGAACGGTCCCGCAGGTCCCTCCTGCAACGGCATGGCCACGCCCGCACACTCCGATTCGGGGTGCCGCGGCGCCATCGGCAACGCCAGCAGAATCTCGTCCTCGATCAAGGCCTGCACGTCCAGCGGCTCGGTGGCCAGCACACGGTCCGGCTCCTCGGGCCCATCGTCCTGCAGCTTGGCAGGATCGGTGACCAGCACGAGTTCCGTCTCGGTCGACAGCGGCAGCCGCATGGTGCCCAGGCAGCGCTGGCAGACCAATTCGACGCTGACCTCGGTGCGACAGGCGACTATGGGCTCGCCGCGCGCGTTGATGCCACCCTCGATCCGGTAGGTCACGCATCCGTGAGGGGCGGCCAGTCGGTCCAGCAGCCGGTCCAGTTCCGCGAGCGCGAAGCTGCCCTCCATGCGCTCGCGCCCGCGCGCAAACTCGTTGGGATCGGCGATCACCCGTGCAGACATAAGCATGCCATGATATAGTTTTACCCTTTGAAAGTCAAAGGAAAGTACGGGCGTGTTCAAGAAAATCCTGATCGCGAACCGCGGCGAAATCGCCGTGAGGATCGTGCGCGCATGCTCGGAAATGGGCATCAAGTCGGTGGCCATCTACACCGACGCAGACCGCCACGCCCTGCACGTAAAAAAGGCCGACCAGGCTTTTCACGTCGGGTCCGATCCGGTGATGGGCTACCTGAACGCCCACAACATCGTCAACCTGGCGGTGGCCTCCGGGTGCGATGCCCTGCATCCGGGCTACGGTTTCCTGTCGGAGAACCCGCAACTGGCGGAGATCTGCGCGAGACGCGGGGTGAAGTTCATCGGACCCTCCGCGGAGGTCATTCGCAAGATGGGTGACAAGATCGCCGCGCGCCAGGCGATGATCAAAGCTGGCGTGCCGGTGATTCCGGGCTCAGAGCACAATCTGGAATCGGTGGAGGAGGCCGTGGCGCTGGCCCGGAAGATCGGCTATCCGGTGATGCTCAAGGCGACCAATGGCGGCGGCGGGCGCGGCATCCGGCGCTGCAATTCCGAAGAGGAGCTCATCAAAAACTACGATCGTGTGGTGTCCGAGGCCAGCAAGGCCTTTGGCAAGCCAGAAGTGTTCCTGGAAAAGGCGATCATCAACCCGCGCCATATCGAAGCGCAGGTGCTGGGCGACAACTACGGTAACGTGATCCATTTGTATGAGCGCGATTGCTCGATCCAGCGCCGTAACCAGAAACTGATCGAAATCGCGCCGTCCCCGCAGCTCACCGAGTTGCAGCGTCAGTATGTCGGCAAGCTCGCGGTGCAGGCCGCCAAGGCAGTGAAGTACGTCAATGCCGGCACCATCGAATTCCTGCTCGACGCCGACAACCAGTTTTACTTCATGGAAATGAACACGCGCCTGCAGGTGGAGCACACCGTGACCGAAACCATCACCGGGGTCGATATCGTCCAGGAGCAGATCCGCATCGCCAGCGGGATGCCGTTGCAGTACAAGCAGAGCGACGTGAACTATCGCGGCTTCGCGATGGAGTTCCGCATCAACGCCGAGGACCCCAAGAACGACTTCCTCCCCAGCTTCGGCCGGGTCACGCGCTATTACGCTCCGGGCGGCCCGGGCGTGCGCACCGATGCGGCCATGTATACGGGCTATGTCATTCCCCCCTACTATGATTCCATGTGCGCCAAGCTGACCGTGTGGAACCTGACCTGGGAGGGGGTCATCGAACGGGGTAGACGCGCATTGAGCGACATGGTGGTCTACGGGGTCAAGACCACGATCCCCTACTACCAGCAGATCCTGCAGCATCCGGATTTCCGCCGCGGCCGCTTCGACACCAGTTTCGTCGAGCAGCACCCCGAACTGCTGCAGTACCATACGCCCATCCCCAAGGAGCTGCTGGCGGCGGCGGTGGCGAGTGCCATCGCGGCCCATGAAGGGTTGTGAACCAAAGAACGCTGGAACGATGCCCAAAATACAAATCACCGAATTGATCCTGCGTGACGGCCATCAGTCGATGATCGCCACGCGCATGCGCACCGAAGACATGCTACCGGCGCTCCCCAAACTGGACCGGGTGGGCTTCTGGTCGATCGAGGCCTGGGGTGGTGCCACCTTCGACGCCTGCGTGCGTTTTCTGAAGGAAGACCCGTGGGAGCGCCTCAAACAATTCCGCAAGGGTCTGCCCAACACACGCATCCAGATGCTGTTGCGGGGCCAGAACCTGCTGGGGTACCGCCATTACTCGGACGACGTGGTGCGTGCCTTCGTGCAGAAGTCTGCCGACTGCGGCGTGGACGTGTTCCGCGTCTTCGACGCGATGAACGACCTGCGTAACGTGCGCGTATCCGTCGAAGCGGTCAAGAAGGCTGGCAAGCACGCCGAAGGCACGCTCTGCTACACCACCAGCCCGGTTCATGATATTCCCTATTTCGTCAGTCTGGCGAAAGAGCTCGAGGCGATGGGCTGTGACAGCATCGCCGTCAAGGACATGGCCGGTCTCCTCACCCCCTACACCACGGCGGAACTGGTGGGTGAACTGACCCGGGCGGTGCGTCTGCCCATCCACCTCCACAGCCATGCCACATCGGGCCTCGCCTCCATGTGCCATCTGAAGGGGGTGGAGAACGGCGCCCTGCTGGTGGATACCTGCCTGTCCGCCTTCTCCGAGGGGGCGAGCCACCCCACCACCGAGAGTTTCGTGGCCGCGCTCAAGGGAACCGAATACGATACCGGCCTCGACCTGTCCCTGCTACAGGAGATCGCACTGTATTTCCGCGAAGTACGGCGCAAGTACTGGCAGTTCGAGAGCGAGTTTACCGGCGTGGACACCCGTGTCCTCGTCAACCAGGTCCCGGGCGGCATGATCTCGAATCTGTCAAACCAGCTCAAGGAACAGGGCGCGCTCTCGCGCATGGACGAGGTGCTGGCCGAAATTCCGCGGGTGCGCGAGGACCTGGGGTTTCCGCCGCTGGTCACGCCCACCTCGCAGATTGTCGGCACCCAGGCGGTCCTCAACGTGCTGACAGGGGCACGCTACAAGAGCGTGACCACCGAAGTGAAACATTACCTGCAGGGCTACTATGGCAGGGCGCCGGGAAAAATCAATGAGGAGGTGAAAAATCTTGCCATCGGCAACGCCGAGGTCATCACGGTGCGCCCCGCGGATCTGCTGGAAGACGAACTCGACAAACTCCGCAGCGAGGTGGAAGGGCTGGCGCGTTCCGAGGAGGACGTGCTGACCTATGCCATGTTCCCGGACCTCGCACGCACCTTTTTCCAGGAACGTGCCGCCGGCAGCCTCAAGCCCGAACCGCTGCTCCCCAAGGAGGCGGCCCAGGCCAGTGGCAAGCGTTTTGCACCGAACGAATTCAAGATCACGCTGCATGGCGAGACCTTCCACATCAAGCTCACGGGCAGTGGTCAGCCAGGGGAAGACCAGCGGCCGTTCTATGTGTCAGTGGACGGGGTCACCGAGGAGGTGTTCGTCGAAACGCTGAGCGAGGTGGAAGTGAGCCCGAGCGGCAGCGCAGGGGCGGCGCGGGCCAAAACCAAAACCGCCCCGACCTCGAGCGGCCGTCCGCGCCCGACCCACGAGGGTCATGTCAAAACCGCCATGCCCGGCACCATCGTCGACGTGCTGGTGGAAATCGGCAGGCAGGTCAAGGCCGGTGACCCGGTGCTGGTGATCGAGGCCATGAAAATGGAAAACGAGGTTCAAGCGCCGATCTCCGGCACGGTCATCGGCATCTTCGTCGGCAAGGGGGACGCCGTCACCCCGGACGAGGCCCTGGTGGAGATCCAGCCGGAGTAAGGTCCCATTCCGCGCCGCGCCCCGCACGCGGCGGCGTGGTACACCCCCCTTCCATGCAGACATTGGTCCTGGCTTCGTCGTCTCCTTACCGGCGCGAACTGTTGAGCCGGCTGCGGCTGCCGTTCGAAGTGCTGGCGCCCGAGGTGGATGAATCACCCCAGCCCGGCGAGCGCCCCGAGGCGACGGCCCTGCGCCTCGCCCAGACGAAGGCGCGTGCCGTGGCCAGACGATTCCCCGATGCCCTGATCATCGGTTCCGACCAGGTGGCGGTGCTCGATGGCGAGGTCTTCGGCAAGCCCGGCGACTTCGCCAACGCCAAACGGCAGCTCCTTGCCGCCAGCGGCCGCAAGCTGGTGTTTCACACCGCGTTGTGTCTGTACAACGCTCAAACGGGCCGGATGCAGGCGCGCATCGTCCCCGTCGGCGTGCAGTTTCGCCAACTGCATGAAGCGCAAATTGAGCGCTATCTGCGCGCAGAAGAACCTTACGACTGCGCGGGCAGCGCAAAATCCGAAGGTCTGGGGATCGCCCTGATCGAACGCATGGAAGGGGACGATCCCAACGCGCTGATCGGTTTGCCTCTCATCGCGCTGGTGGACATGCTGGCGGCCGAAGGCGTCAGCGTGCCTTAGATCGGCATCGTCTGCCCATCCGCAAGCCGTAGCCAGCCGCGAATGATGCGGTAGAGAATCCACAGCCCCACGCCGAGCAGCAGGAGCCACGCAAAGGGAATGCCAATCAGGGTCAGGATCAGAAGCGCCGCAACGACGAGCCACAGCAGCGCGAACCAGAAGGTCCTGACCTGCCAGCGGAAATGGGACTCGAGGTAGGTGCCGCGCACAGCGTCGCGCTTGAGGTAATTCAGGATCACTCCGATGATGGACGGCCAGCCGGAAAGAAAGGCGGTCACGACGAAGGCCGGGCTCAACAGGCCAGTCAGTGCGCTGAATCCATGCAGGGCGTAGATCACATGGGTCAGCGTCACCAGCCCTTCGCGCGGGGGCACGCGCTGCGCTTGGTTGTTCACATGGTCCGCTCCGGAATGCGAAACCGCAGTATAACGTTGCCGGTCGCGTTGTCGATCGGGCGGCAGTCCCGTAAGCTGAGCCGCCTATGCCAACCCTCCTGCCCTGGGACCACTCAGTGGACTGGCTCGCTCTTGCATTGTTGTGCGCCCTGAGCCTGGCCGCGGCCGACGCATTCACCAAGAAGTGGCTGGGGCGGCACGGCGCCGCAGAACTGGTGATGGTGCGCTTCGGGCTGGCCGCGGTGCTCCTCATTCCCTGGCTGTTCGCCCACCCGCCCACCCTGCCCGCTGCGCCGTTCTGGCTTTGGGTGGGCACCGCGCTGCCGCTCGAAGTGCTGGCGATGGTACTCTACGTGCTCGCGATCCGCGACAACCCCCTCGCTGATACCCTGCCCTACATGGCCTTCACGCCGGTATTCGCGAGTCTGATCGGCTGGCTGCTGTTGGGGGAGCAGATCTCGGCGCACGGGCTGGCCGGGGTGCTGCTCGTCACGCTGGGCGCCTATACCCTGAACCTGAACCACGCATGCCGCGCCGACCCCCGCACCTGGCTTGCGCCCTTCTTCGCCATCTATCGTCAGCGCGGTTCGCGGCTGATGCTGGCCGTGGCGCTGATCTACAGCGTCACCTCGGTACAGGGCAAGGGCGCCATGCAATACATGGCGGGCATCGAATTCGGAGCGTTTTATTTCGTCCTGCTGGGCGCCCTCACCTTTGGCGTGTTCGCCTGGCGCGAACCCGCATCGGTACGCATCCTGCTTAAACCGCCGCCGGCGGCGATCCTGGTGGCCGCGCTGATGGCCGCGATGGTGGTGACCCATTTCCTGGCCCTGGAAAAAATCCAGACCGCCTACATGATCGCGGTCAAGCGCACCAGCATCCTGTTCGGCATCCTATTCGGCGCCCTGCTGTTCGGGGACCGTCGCCTGCCTCAGCATCTGGCCGCGGGGAGTGTGATGGTCGCCGGCGTTGCACTCATCGCATTGCAGAAGGCAAGCTGAGCGCATGCGCCATGGCACCCTGTATCTCATTCCCACCCCCTTGGGGGAAGGTCCGCTCGATATGGTTCTGCCGGCCGGCGTGCGTGCGCTGGCGTGTCGGCTCGACACCTTCATCGTCGAGCGTCCGAAAACCGCGCGCGCATTCCTCAAGCAGCTGGGCACCGACACGCCCCTGCCGCGCCTGACCCTGCTGGAACTCTCGGAACACACGCCGGAGAAGGCCCTAAAGACCTTGCTTGAACCGCTGCTCACAGGAAAGGACGTGGGATTGATTTCCGAGGCGGGTGCGCCCGCAGTCGCCGATCCGGGTGCGAACCTGGTACGCCTCGCCCATGCCGCCGGGATCCGCGTGATCCCGGTGGTCGGCCCCTCGGCGATCCTGCTTGCGCTGATGGCATCGGGCCTCAATGGTCAGCGCTTCGCCTTTCATGGTTATTTGCCGGTGGAGAAACAGGCGCGCCGCGACACGCTGCGCGAGCTGGAGGCACGCTCGGCGCGCTGGGACGAAACGGAAATCTTCATCGAAACGCCCTACCGCAACGAGGCGCTGTTCGCCGCCATTCTGGAGCATTGCGCGCCACACACCCTGCTGTGCGTGGCATCGGATGTGGCCTGCGCGACGGAATCCATCCACACCCGTACCCTCGCGGACTGGGCGCGACAGCCGCCGGCACTCCACAAACGCCCGAGCGTGTTCCTGCTCTACGCGCGCTGAATTTCGCTGAACGATGCCAGGGCATCGAGACGCAGCACGTGCTCGGTGCCGGACACGTCACGGAATCGCAGCCATTCCGCCCCTGCCCGGGCATAAACGTCGAGCACGTGCCCCTCGAGTTGCCCTCCGTCCGTAAGCGTCAGGCGCAGGGACAGTCCCCTGAGGGCGGCGAATTCCAGCCGCTCGTGGTCCGCACACGGGATGGGGCGGTAATCCACCATCAGCGCAGCTGGACCCCGGCCCCCAAGGACTGGGCCAGTGCCGCGCCGAAACGCTTGGCAAAGCGGTCGGCCAGGCTTTCCTTGGGCGTGAAATCGACGATTTTTTCCGCCTTGATCACCTCGCGCGCCACGGTTTCCGCACTGCCCAGGGCATCGGCCAGACCCAGTTCGATCGAACGCTCGCCGGTCCAGATGAGCCCGCTGAAGGTGTCCGGGTGCTCCTTCAGACGTGCGCCCCGCCCCTTCCGGACCACCTCGATGAACTGTTGATGGATCTCCCCCAGCATGCCGACCGCATGGGCGCGCTGGGCCGGATCCATCGGCGAGAACGGATCGAGAAAGCCCTTGTTCTCGCCAGCGGTCAGCAGACGCCGCTCCACGCCCAGCTTATCCAGCGTGCCGGTGAAGCCAAAGCCGTTCATCAGGACGCCGATGGAGCCCACCAGCGAGGCCTTGTCGACGTAGATTTGGTCCGCAGCCGCCGCCACGTAATAACCGCCGGAGGCACAGATGTCCTCCACCACCGCATACAGGGGGATCTTCGGATACTTGGTGCGCAGGCGCCGGATTTCATCGTTGATCTGCCCCGCCTGCACCGGACTGCCGCCGGGGCTGTTGATGCGCAGGATCACGCCACGGGTATTCTTGTCGTCGAACGCTGCTTGGAGACCCTTGATGATGCGTTCGGCGCTGGCCGGCGTGTTGGCGGCGATCTCCCCTTCCAGGTTCACCAGGGCCGTGTGGGGCTTGCCCGCGGCTACTTCGCCGCCGTCCATGCGCCCGAGAAAGAGTCCGAGCAGAATGAACAGGTAGAGAAACCCAAGGGATTTGAAAAAAATGCCCCAGCGGCGTGCCCGGCGCTGTTCCGTCAGGCTCGCCATGGCGAGCTTTTCTATGGTCTGTCGTTCCCAACTCTCCGGTTCCGCCATCTCAGTCCTCTTCCATTACATACACCTGGCCGTCACGTTCCTGCACCGCCAGCTTGGTCAAACCTCGCCCGTCGCAACGCCCGCCCAGGCATGCACCGCTGGCTGGATCGTACAGTGCGCCGTGGGTGGCGCAGACGAAGTATAGTCCGGAATCATCGAAGAACTCGCCTTCGGCGAAGTCGAGCTCGACCGGCACATGGGCGCAGCGATTGAGGTAGGCCACCGCCCGCCCTTCGTAACGCACTACGAAGGCGGGGACGACTTGCCCCCCATGGCGCAGTTCGAAACGCACGCCTTTGCCGCCCTCGACGAGGGCTTCCGAGGCGCAGATCAGGCGTTCGCGGTGAGCCACGCGTGCAAGGCCTCCATGCTGTCGACGCAGGCCAGCGGTTTGAGTGCCTCCAATTCGGCGCGCGGATGCGCGCCATAGCTCACCGCCAGCGCCGCCACGCCGGCATTCTTCGCCATGGAAAGGTCGTGCGTCGTATCGCCGATCATCAGCGTGCGCTCGCGCGCCGCGCCCAGCTCCGCCATGATCTGCTCCAGCATTTCCGGGTGCGGCTTGGAGAAGCACTCGTCCGCACAGCGGGTGCTGTGGAAGTACGGTTGCAGTCCGGTGAAGGCCAACACCCGGTCCAGCCCCTTGCGGCTCTTGCCCGTGGCCACGCCGAGCAGGTAGTCCGCACCGTGCAATGTCCGTACCAGCTCGTCCGCGCCTGTAAAGAGGGGAATCTGCGCATCGCGCGCCAGGTAGTGATGCCGGTAACGCTCCACGAGCTGCCGATAGTCTTCTGCCGGCAGTTCTGGCAGCAGGCTCTGCAGGGCTTCGGTAAGCCCCAGACCGATGATGTGGCGCGCCGCCGCCTCGCTGGGCTCAAGCAACTTGAGGTCGCGGCACGCCGCCATGATCGAACCGACGATGACGCCGGCGGAATCCATCAGGGTGCCGTCCCAGTCGAACACGATGAGGTCGAAACGTTTGGGCATTCAGTGATCGAAATGGGGCGTCATGCCGCGCGGGGCGAGAGGCGATCTAGCAGCGCTCATCCGTGAACGCTTCAAGGTGTTGCAGAAAATTTCTGAGCTCGGCGGGCAGCGGCGCCTCCAGCACCAGCGGCGCCCCAGTCAGGGGGTGTGCGAACGCCACCTGATATGCGTGCAGAAACATGCGTTTCAAGCCTCGCTTGGCCAACGTCTTGTTGAGGGCGAAATCGCCGTACTTGTCGTCTCCCGCGATCGGGTAGCCCAGGTGAGCCAGGTGCACGCGGATTTGGTGGGTCCGCCCGGTCTTGAGTTCTGCCTCCAGCAGACTGAAACCTGGGTAGACCCCGCGCCGGGTAAACACGGTATGGGCGGCCCGGCCCGCCTCATCGACCCGTACCCGTCGCTCCCCTTCGGGCGTGACGTACTTGTGCAGCGCTGCCTTGACCGCCTGCTTCGCATGGGGCCATTTGCCCTTGATCAGGCACAGATAGCGCTTTTCCACCGCCCCGTCCCGCAGCAGGGCGTGCAGGCGCACGAGGGCGGCGCGCTTTTTCGCCAGGATCAGCACGCCCGAGGTTTCCTTGTCGAGCCGATGGGCCAATTCCAGGAATTTGAGCTGGGGACGTTCCGCCCGTAACTGTTCGATGACCCCGCGCGAGACGCCGCTGCCCCCGTGCACCGCCACGCCACCGGGCTTGTCGATGACCAGCAGGGCCTCGTCTTCGAACAGCACCCTGCGGGAAAGCCACGGCCGCACCGGCTGCGGCACGGTGGCACGGGGCACAGCCCGCCGCAGCGGCGGCAGCCGCACCCGGTCACCCGCCGCCAGGCGGTGGGTCGCCGTGACACGCGCGCTGTTGACCCGCACCTCGCCGCTGCGAAGAATACGGTACACGTGACTTTTAGGCACGCCCTTCAAGCACTTGAGCAGGAAATTGTCGATACGCTGGCCGGCGGCGGCATCGTCGATTTCGAGCCAAGTTACGGATTCTTTGCCTAAATCTTTCATTTTCCTTATACTGCCCGGTGCGATTGGGGTTGGAAAGCCGCTCACCCTGCGGACCGCCGCAATCCAACGGCCCCGGCGCCCTGCGATCGGCCAGCCCGAAACCATGCACGCGCCGGCACCAGGGTTATCTCGCTCACCCGGCAAACAAAAGCAGCGATGTTAAATTGAATGCGCGCTCAGAGCACATGAATTTGTACCCCGGCGCCCTGCGCCGGGAAGAAGCACCCAAAGCGACCGCCGCCCTCGTCATCACCGACTGCCGCGACTCGAATTTGGCGCTTTTTCAACCTGGACAAGCCAGACGAAGGCAATGATCCCATTGCAGCTCACAGGTCGATCACCCTGTTGACCGGGGCGCCGCCACGCGAGCAGTGGCGCGGTTTGTCCGTCCCGTGTGGCTGAGCGCGGGAGACATGGAATGAAACGTATGTTGTTCAATGCCACCCAGGCCGAGGAGCTGCGGGTGGCGATCGTCGATGGGCAGAAGCTCATCGACCTGGATATCGAATCCTCCACCAAGGAGCAGCGCAAAAGCAATATCTACAAGGGGGTCATCACCCGCATCGAGCCGAGTCTGGAGGCCGCGTTCGTCGATTATGGCGCCGAGCGGCACGGATTCCTCCCCTTCAAGGAAATCGCACGGGCCTACTTCAAGGAAGGTGTGAGCCCCTCCCGCGCCAGCATCCAGGATGCGGTGCGGGAAGGACAGGAATTGATCGTCCAGGTCGAGAAGGACGAACGTGGCAACAAGGGCGCGGCACTCACCACCTTCATCAGCCTGGCGGGCCGCTACCTGGTGTTGATGCCCAACAACCCCCGTGGCGGCGGGGTCTCGCGCCGCATCGAGGGCGAGGAGCGTGACGAGCTGCGCGATCTCATGGCGCAGCTGGAGCTGCCCCAGGGCATGAGCGTGATCGCGCGCACGGCGGGCATCGGTCGCACCCTGGAGGAGCTGCAATGGGACCTCAACTACCTGCTGCAGCTCTGGCATGCGATCGAGAACGCCGCCAACAGCATGAAAGGCCCGTTCCTGATCTATCAGGAGGGCAGCCTCGTGATCCGCGCCATTCGCGACCTGTTCACGCCGGACATCGGTGAAATCCTCATCGATACCGAAGAGATCTACGACCAGGCGGTGCAGTTCATGAGCCATGTGATGCCCGCCAACGTCAGCAAGGTCAAGCTCTACCGCGACGACGTGCCCCTGTTCTCGCGTTTCCAGATCGAACATCAGATCGAATCGGCCTATGCGCGCGAGGTGTCACTGCCCTCCGGCGGCGCCATCGTGATCGACCACACCGAGGCGCTAGTGTCGGTGGACGTCAACTCGGCGCGCGCCACGCGTGGCGCCGATATCGAGGAGACCGCCTTCCGCACCAACCTCGAGGCGGCGGACGAGATCGCGCGCCAGTTGCGCCTGCGTGACCTGGGCGGCCTGGTGGTCATCGACTTCATCGACATGGAAAGCAGCCGCAACCAGCGCGAAGTGGAAAAACGCCTCGCCGACGCCCTGCACCTCGACCGGGCACGGGTGCAGATGGGCAAGATTTCGCGCTTCGGGCTCTTGGAGTTGTCGCGCCAGCGGCTGCAGCCGTCCCTGGGCGAGACCAGCCATACGATGTGCCCGCGCTGTAACGGTACCGGCCATATCCGCGGCACTGAATCGACGGCGCTGCACATCCTGCGCATCATCCAGGAAGAGGCCATGAAGGAGCACACTGCAGCCGTCCAGGCCCAGATCCCGGTGGACGTGGCCACTTTCCTGCTGAACGAGAAGCGCGCGGACATCTGGAAGATCGAAGCGCGCTTCAAGGTTAGCGTGATCCTCATCCCGAACGTTCACCTGGAAACCCCGCACTATACGGTGACGCGCCTCAAGGCGGACGATCTGGCCGCGATCTCCAAGCCGAGCTACGAGCTGGTCGATGCGCCGGAGGCGCACGCGGTACCCGCTGCCGCCGCGGCCGAGCCGGCCAAACCGCGCCAGCTCGCCGTGGTGCGCAACATCACGCCCAGCCAACCCGCGCCCACACCGTTCCGATCTCCCGCGCCGGCGCCGCCGGAGATCAAACCGGAAAATCAGGCTTGGCTTGCCAAGGTAAAACGTTGGTTCCAGGGCATTTTTGCAGAAAAGGAGGCGACAACCGTTGCACCCACCGAGCCGGTGCGGCCGGCCCGCGGCGAACGGCCCGAACGGAACGAACGCGGCCAGCGCCGGCGTGGCCGCGAGCGCGAGCGGCGTGAAACCCGTCCCGCCGGCACGGGGCGTCCGGTGCGGGAAGAAAGCGCACCGCGCGAGGAGCCTCGCGCGGAGCAAAGCCCCCGACCGGAGCGGTCCTTGATCGAAGCCAGCGCCGGCGAGGCCGCAGCGGAACAGCCGCGCGGTCGCGGTCGCCGCGGTCGCGGCCGTGGGCGGGGCGAACGGGAAACGGGAACGGCGACGCCCAATCTCAACGCAGAGTCCCGGCCGCAGCAGGCGCAACCCCAGCCGCGCGCTGAACGCCATGAACACGGGCCCCGCCGCGAACGCGCCCCGCGCCCCGACCGTGGCCCCGCCGAAATCAGCGCCATCATCGAAACCGTGGGGGCCCCGGCGCCGGTGCCGGTCGCGCCCGCCCAACAGGCGGAGCTGCAATTCAGCGCGGCGGAGGCCGCACCGCCACCGGTGCCCAGACTGGAGGCCATCATTGAGTATGCCCAGCCCAAGGCGACGTCCGCGCCGGCCGCTCTGCCCGCGCCTCAACCGGTGGACCTCGCTGCGGCCGGCCTGGTGATGATC
>FWPV01000273.1_pt1 | contig 174776 bp, 176 predicted proteins | sample 2228371 | NCBI WGS metagenome assembly FWPV01 (sample SAMEA103939776, study PRJEB20133) | metagenome | reverse complement strand
CGCCCCACAGGTTGAGCAGCAACGCGCTGCCGCCGGCGCCGGCTACGTAGTTGTCGGCGTTGACGGTGAAGGTGGCGCTGGCCGGCGGGCCCCAGGCCACCAGGCGCGTGTCGTACCAAGGGTCGCTGCCCCGGGCAACCGGATCGTAGTCGTTGTTGCGAGCGATGACGGTCGTCTCGCGGTAGGTGGCCACGGGCTGGCCGGTGGGCACCTTGCTCTTGTCCACATCGACGCGCGTCGCCAGGTTACGATTGACCTGCAGGACATAGACGTTGGTGTCGGTGTAGAGGGTATCCAGCGCCCTGCCGTAGAACTCGATATAGGCGCCCGGGCCGAAGGTTGCGAGCAGGATGTAGGCGCCGGCCAGCGTGATGTTCTTCATCATCATGATCTGGTTGAGTACGTTCAGCCAGCCATTGGCGGCGGCCGGGAAGTCCGGAACATTGATAGCCGAACCGTGGAAGACGACGCCGGTGAACACGCAGAACAGCGCGAGCAGCCAGCCGGCGATCTTGGTCTGGAAGCCGACGAGCACGGCGAGGCCGGCGACCAGTTCGAACAGGCCGGCGAGATAGGCAAGCGCCGTTGCCGCCGGCAGGCCGGCGCCAGTGATCATGCCGGCGGTACCGGCCGGGTCGACCAGCTTGCCGTAGCCGGAATAGATGAAGATGAAGGACAGAAGAATGCGGGCCACCAGGATGATGGCGTTGTTGCTGCTGGACATTGTCGGCTCCTTGGCACGGGCGGGATCGTTGCGCCGGTGCTTGCTGGTTGAATGTGATGGAGCCGTTGTCTCATCTCTGCTTTGTTGGCGATAGATAGACAATCTTTGACTAATCGTTCGATAAAAGGAAACGATAGGATGTAGGGTGGCAGAGGCTCGCCGGAAGCGGCAAGCCTTAAGAGAGGGCTCGCAGGGACGGGGCAGCCGCCAGCTTGAAGCGCGGAAAGACAAAGATGCCGATCATGCTGCCGGTGCTCGACTGCTCCAGGCCGTCGGACTCCCCGACGCAGAACACCGGCTGGCGATGCCCATTGGGCAGGCCGATGGTCGTCGAATAGCAGAAATGCGAGGACGAGGTCGCGGCCTGCTCGAACAGTTCGAGGATATGGGCGCGATCATTGGGATCGTAGCAGCGCATCATGCTCAGCAGGCCGCATTCGGGCGTGTTCAGTCCGTGCAGAAGGGTTGCTCGCTCGCCGAGCTTGATGACGCCGTTGGAGAGGTCGCCGACCCAGCGTTCGGAGACGGTGAACTGGACGAAGGCGTCGCTTTCGCTGTTCTCGAGCTCGGGAAACCCCGTGCTGAACGACGCTGCAAGACTGGCTCTGGCAATCTTAAACAAGGCTGTCCCCAGGCATGTGCCGATTATTGCGTTATAGTTCTTGGATCAATTGCGACAGCGGCCGCCCCAAGCGCCCGTTCTCTTCATCATCCCTCGTTGACCCAAGGAAAAGAAGTCCGCCACAATTGCGCGACTTCCGCCAAGTGGAACGAAGTATTAGTGCCTAATCATAAACGTAAGCGATAGATTATGCGCTACGCGCATAGGTTACAAGCGCCCCATTCCCCCTGATGCATGGCAATCATGCCATTTACCATGGGTGGTGCCACCCCCGTAGCAGTCACCCCGGCATTTCAATCAATCGCTGAAGCGTTATAAATATTTCACGCGGTCCGCAATGCGATTTTTCGCGTTTCTGAGTATTTTTTGACAACTGTAATTTTCCACGTTCTCTCGCTTCGGTGCCGCATTTTCGCCCCTATCGAACTAGGGGCGAATTCGCTGATAGCATGGTTGTCGAAATATGAGAATGCCTCATGTTCGCCCTGAAGCTGAGATTTTTGAGGTCTGGCCGCCAAGCAAGCGTCGATCCCTGCCTGCAATGACGCAGTTTCGGGCGCCGTTTGCGAGCCTGTCGCGACGTCAATTGGATGTGCGAGTATAAATCGTAAGTTTAATTACTATTTGCGTATGTGAATACAAACGAATGGCCCGATGTGGCGGCAGGTTGCATAAGGGATGGCTTGTTTTGGCCTCCGTGCGCCTGCTCCGACGTCAGCGCGACAACAAAAAAAGGGCGACCCGAAGATCGCCCTTTCTGACTGAACCGGTTGGATCAGTGCGATAGGCTGGCGCCTATCACGATCCATGTCCATGCCGCCCGTCCGGCGCGCTTGACGCGCCGAACCACTTTAAGTGCATGGGCGAAGCTTTATGGCCATGGCTGCGATAGGCTGACGCCTATCACATCATGTCCATGCCGCCCATGCCGCCCATGCCGCCCGGCATTGCCGGAGCATCCTTCTTCGGCAGCTCGGCGATCATGGCTTCGGTGGTGATCAGCAGCGAAGCAACCGAAGCAGCGTCCTGCAGCGCGGTGCGAACAACCTTGACCGGGTCGACGATACCCATGGAGATCATGTCGCCGAATTCGCCGGTCTGGGCGTTGTAGCCGAAGTTGTCCTGATCCTTGTCGAGGATCTTGCCGACGATGATGGAAGCTTCGTCACCAGCGTTCTCGGCGATCTGACGGCACGGAGCCTGCAGAGCGCGACGGATGATGTTGATGCCGGCTTCCTGGTCGTCGTTGGCGCCCTTGACGGTGATCTTGACGGAGGAGCGCAGCAGAGCCGTGCCGCCGCCCGGGACGATACCTTCCTGAACGGCTGCACGGGTTGCGTTCAGCGCGTCGTCGATACGGTCCTTCTTTTCCTTCACTTCGACTTCCGTCGAGCCGCCGACGCGGATGACGGCAACGCCGCCAGCGAGCTTGGCAAGACGTTCCTGCAGCTTTTCGCGGTCGTAGTCGGAGGTGGTTTCTTCGATCTGGGCCTTGATCTGGGCGACGCGGCCTTCGATGTCGGACTTGGCACCGGCGCCATCAACGATGGTGGTGTTTTCCTTGGTGATCGAAACCTTCTTGGCGCGGCCGAGCATGTCGAGGGTGACCGACTCGAGCTTGATGCCGAGGTCTTCCGAGATCACGGTACCACCGGTCAGGATCGCGATGTCTTCCAGCATGGCCTTGCGGCGGTCGCCGAAGCCCGGAGCCTTGACGGCAGCGATCTTCAGGCCGCCACGCAGCTTGTTGACGACGAGCGTTGCAAGGGCTTCGCCTTCGACGTCTTCAGCGATGATGACGAGCGGCTTGCCGGTCTGAACGACGGCTTCGAGAACCGGCAGCATGGCCTGGAGGTTCGAGAGCTTCTTTTCGTGCAGGAGGATGAACGCGTCTTCGAGGTCGGCGATCATCTTTTCCGGGTTGGTCACGAAGTAGGGCGACAGGTAGCCGCGGTCGAACTGCATGCCTTCGACGACTTCGAGTTCGGTTTCGGCGGTCTTGGCTTCTTCAACGGTGATGACGCCTTCGTTGCCGACCTTCTGCATGGCTTCGGCAATGTCGAGGCCGATCTGCTTTTCGCCGTTGGCCGAGATCGTGCCGACCTGGGCAACTTCTTCCGAAGTGTTGATCTTCTTGGCCTTAGCCTGGAGATCCTTGACGACTTCGGCAACGGCGAGATCGATGCCGCGCTTCAGGTCCATCGGGTTCATGCCGGCGGCAACAGCCTTGGCGCCTTCGCGAACGATGGCCTGGGCAAGAACGGTGGCGGTGGTGGTGCCGTCACCGGCGATGTCGTTGGTCTTCGAAGCAACTTCGCGGACCATCTGGGCGCCCATGTTTTCGAACTTGTCTTCCAGTTCGATTTCCTTGGCGACCGAAACGCCGTCCTTGGTGATGCGCGGAGCGCCGAAGGACTTGTCGATGATGACGTTGCGGCCCTTGGGACCGAGGGTAACCTTCACTGCGTCAGCGAGGATGTCGACGCCGCGCAGCATCTTTTCGCGCGCAGTACGGCCGAACTTGATTTCTTTAGCTGCCATTTTCAAAACTCCCGGGACTTAGCCCATTGGTGAATTGTTGATTTTGGGAAAGGGTGACGCGGCTAGGATCAGCCGATGACGCCCATGATGTCGGCTTCCTTCATGATCAGAAGGTCTACGCCGTCGAGCTTGACTTCGGTGCCGGACCACTTGCCGAACAGGACGCGGTCGCCGACCTTGACGTCGAGCGGTACGAGCTTGCCCTGGTCGTCGCGGACGCCCGAGCCGACAGCGATGACTTCGCCTTCAGCCGGCTTTTCCTTGGCAGTATCGGGAATGATGATGCCGCCCTTGGTCTTTTCTTCGGACTCGACGCGCTTGACTACAACACGGTCGTGAAGCGGACGGAAATTGGTGCTTGCCATTGTCTAATCCCTCGATCAAATGACATGGGCGGACCCGGAAAGGATCCGCGTTGATTTTGTTAGCACTCCCCTCAGGCGAGTGCTAGCGGGCTGGAGATAAGGACGGTCCTCGTTCGAGTCAAGAACGGGCTGTCGAAAATATTTCACGCAGGATCGTTAACACGGGCGCATGACAGACAATGTGACAGCGCCGCCTCGCGACCTTCCCGAACATGCCGAACCTGTGCCCTTTGCCGAGCTGGTCAAGGCATTTTCCCGTATCGGCCTCTTGAGTTTCGGCGGGCCTGCGGCCCAGATCGCGCTTCTCCATCGCGTCTGCGTCGAGGAGAAGCGCTGGGTGTCGGAAGACCGGTTCCTGCATGCGCTGAACTTCTGCATGCTCTTGCCGGGACCGGAGGCGCAGCAGCTCGCGACCTATATCGGATGGCTGGTCCACGGCGTGCGCGGCGGCATGGTCGCCGGCCTGCTCTTCGTGCTGCCCGGCCTTGTCGTCATCCTCGGCCTGTCGACGCTTTACGCCTATTATCACGAGGTCGGCTGGGTCGCCGGCCTGTTCTTTGGCCTGAAGGCGGCAATCCTCGCGATCGTCGTCGAGGCTGTCGTGCGGATCGGCCGGCGCGCCCTCAAGACCCGCTTCCATCGCTGGATCGCTCTCATCGCATTTCTTTCCCTGTTCGCCCTGGCCCTGCCTTTTCCGCTCGTCGTGCTGATGGCCGCACTTGCCGGTCTGGCCGAAGCGCGCATTCTTGTCCGCAGCGCTAATGAGGATGCGCCGGCGGAGGCGGTCCCAGTTGGGGCAGGGGGCGGGCGGCGGCGGTTGGCGCGTTCGCTGGCGACGCTCCTTTTCTGGCTCCTCGTCTGGCAGGCGCCGCTCGTGCCGCTGTGGCTTCTGGCGGGCGAGGGGGGGCTTTCCGACCTCTTCGCCTTCTTCTCCCGCATGGCGCTGGTGACGTTCGGGGGCGCCTATGCGGTGCTGGCCTATGTCGCGCAGGTGGCGGTCGAGGAGTATCAGTGGCTGCGGCCCGGCGAGATGCTCGACGGGTTGGCGCTCGCCGAGACGACGCCGGGACCGCTCGTCCTTGTTCTCTCCTATGTCGGCTTTCTGGCCGGCTTTCGCGAGGCGGGGGCGCTGCCCACCCTGGCCGGCGGGCTGCTTGGCGGCCTGCTCGCCGCCTGGGCGACCTTCGTGCCGAGCTTCATCTGGATCTTTGCAGGCGCCCCCCATGTCGAGCGGCTGCGCGGCAACCGCATGATCACGGCGGCGCTGTCGGCGATCACGGCGGCCGTGGTGGGCGTCATTCTCAATCTCGCCGTCTGGTTCGCGCTGCACGTCCTGTTCGCCCGTGTCGACCAAGTGCGGATCTGGTCTTTTCCCTCCAGCGTTGCCGACGGTTCGCAGCGGCCTCTGCTCCAGCTCTCTCTGCCCGGCCCCGACCTTGCGAGCCTCGATCCGGCGGCACTGGCGCTGGCGCTCTTTTCCACCGTCATGATCGTTGTGCTGAGGCAGGGCATGGGGCGCACCCTGGTCGCCGCCGCGGCCCTCGGCCTCGCCTATCGCCTGATCGGCTGATCCGCCACGGCGGCAAGCGGCAGGCGGCCAATTTGTCCCGGTGGCCGCAAAGGCCCTTGCCTTCCCGACATTCCTTTGCAATGTCAGCCCTTGAATTTTTGCAGACAGGAACAGCGAATGGCCGAGCGCATTTCAACCTTGAGCGATGTCACCGAGCGGTATGACGTCATCCTCTGTGACGTCTGGGGCGTTCTGCACAATGGCGTAGATGCGTTCCCGGCCGCCTCCGAGGTGCTGACCAAGGCGCGCGCCGCCGGCGTCAAGGTCGTGCTGATCACCAATTCGCCGCGCCGCTCGCAGGATGTCATCAGCCAGCTGCGCATGATCGGTGTTGCCGACACCGCCTATGACCGCATCGTCACCTCGGGCGATGTTACCCGAACTCTGATCGCCGCCGGTCCGAAGAAGATCTATTTCCTCGGCCCCGATCGCGACCTCAACCTCCTGGAGGGGCTGGACGTCGTGCGCGTGCCCGCAGAAGAGGCCGAGGCCATCGTCTGCACCGGCTTCTTCGACGACGAGACGGAAACGCCGGAAGACTATCACGACGTGCTCGTTGCGCTCTCGGCCCGAAAGGCGCCGCTGATCTGCGCCAACCCGGACCTGATCGTCGAGCGCGGCCATCGCATGATCCCGTGCGCCGGCGCCGTCGCCGCCTATTACGAGCAGCTCGGCGGCGCGACCCGCATTGCCGGCAAGCCGCACCGGCCGATCTACGAGGCGTCGCTTGCCGCTGCCGCCGAGGCGCTTGGCCGGCCGGTCGAGACGGGGCGCGTCCTCGCAATCGGCGACGGGATGCCGACCGACGTGCGCGGTGCTCTCGATGCCGGTCTCGATCTCCTCTACATTGCCGGCGGCATTCATGCCGGCGAGTACACCGTCAACGGCAAGCCGGACGAGGCGATCCTCAATGCCTGGCTGAAGCGCGAGAACGCGGCGCCGAACTACTGGATGCAGAGGCTCGCCTGAGGCGAGGGCCGACATGATGAACCTGCGGCAAGTCACCCCCCTCTGCCCTGCCGGGCATCTCCCCCTCGAGGGGGGAGAGCGGCAAGACGCGCTGCCGGCATTCCCTGTTTCGACTTCTTCCGGTTCGTATTGGGACCGGGCCAGGCCTTGGCCGCGATCGATCTCCCCCTTTGAGGGGCAGATGGCCGGCAGGCCAGAGGGGGGTAACCGAACGTCGCCCGGTCTACCGTCTCGCGGAGGCAATTCATGACCGTCTTTCACCGCAACGAAAAGAAGACGCCGCTGCCGGAAAAGCTGAAAGGCGGCGTGATCGCCATCGGCAATTTCGACGGCGTGCACCGTGGCCATCAGAGCGTGCTCAACCGGGCGCTCGATATAGCCCGCAGCCGCAAGGCGCCGGCGCTGGTGCTGACCTTCGAACCGCATCCGCGCACGGTGTTCAATCCGGACAAGCCGGTCTTCCGCCTGACGCCGGCGCCGGTGCGCGCCCAGGTGCTGGAGGCCATGGGCTTTCATTCGGTGATCGAATATCCTTTCGATCGTGAATTCGCCTCGCGCTCGGCCGAGGATTTCGTCCGCTCGATCCTGGTCGACTGGCTGGGTGCGACCGAAGTCGTCACCGGCTTCGATTTCCATTTCGGCAAGGGCCGCGAGGGCGGTCCGGCCTTTCTGATGGAGGCCGGCAAGCGCAATGGCTTCGGCGTAACCCTGGTCGATGCCTTCCGCGACGAAGGCGCAGAGGTGGTCTCCTCCAGCCGCATCCGCGGACTGCTCGCTAAAGGCGATGTCGCGCAGGCGGCCGGCCTGCTCGGCTATCGGTTCACAGTCGAGGCGGAGGTCATCAAGGGCCAGCAGCTCGGTCGCACGCTCGGCTATCCGACCGCCAACATGGCGCTTGCGCCGGAGGCGGAGCTGAAGCCGGGCATTTATGCGGTGCGCCTGCGCCGGCCGGATGGCAGCCTGCATGACGGGGTCGCGAGCTTCGGCTATCGACCGACGGTCACCGAGGACGGCGCGCCGCTGCTGGAAACCTTCGTCTTCGATTTCTCCGGCGATCTCTATGGCGAGCACTGTCGCGTGTCCTTCTTCGGTCATCTCCGCGACGAGCTGAAGTTCACCGGCCTCGAACCGCTGGTCGAACAGATCCGCAAGGACGAGGAAGAGGCGAGGGCGCTGCTTTCCGGCGTCACGCCGCTCGGTCCGCTCGACGCCAAGGTGGCCTTCTAACCGCGATCACAAACGGTTCCCGTCCAGGCAATCTGGCGCAAAAGCGTTTCCCCCGGCCTGCGCCAAATATAAAGATGTTTCTATGTGTCCGTGCCGCGGCGCTGTAGAATGCGCGCCATCCCGCCTTTGATCCCGCGAACCGCCGGACCCTTTCAGGATATGCCATGACCGAATTCACGCCGCTCCTTTCCTTTGCCGGAGGCCTGCTCATCGGCCTTGCCGCCGTGCTGCTCATGGCCTTCTGGGGGCGGATTGCCGGAATGTCGGCGATCGTCATCGGCGTCTTCCCGCCGGTCGCCAGCGACTGGGGCTGGCGCGCGGCCTTTCTCGTCGGGGCGATCGGGGCGCCGGCGCTGCTGGTGCTGGCCGGCTACGAGGCACAGTTCTCGGTGCCGGTTCCGCTGGCCGCCCTCATCGTCGGCGGACTGGTCACCGGCCTTGGCGTCACCTTCGGTTCCGGCTGCACCTCGGGCCATGGGGTGTGCGGCATGGCCCGGCTTTCTCCCCGCTCGATCGCAGCGACCGCGAGCTTCATGGCCGGGGCCCTCGTCACCGTCTTCGTCATTCGGCACGTTCTTTAGGAGGGGAAGCGATGAAGTATCTGAGCGCAGTCGTGATCGGCGCGATCTTCGGCATCGGCATCGTGCTCGCCGGCATGGCCGATCCCGCCAAGGTCATGAACTTCTTCGATGTCGCCGGCATCTGGGACCCCAGCCTCGCCTTCGTCATGGCGGGCGCGCTTTTGGTCACGGCGCCCGGCTATGTGCTGATCCAGCGCAGCCGCAAGCAGCCGGTGTTCGACGAGAGTTTCCACATTCCGGCCAAGGGCCGCATCGATGCGCGCCTGATCGGCGGCTCGCTGCTCTTCGGCGTCGGCTGGGGCATTGCCGGCTTCTGCCCGGGCGGCTCCATCCCCGCGCTGGGGCTCGGCCATCGCGAGGCCTATGTCTTCCTTGCCGCCCTGGTGACGGGCATGATGATCGCCCGCTGGCTGCTGAAGTCCAATGTCTTCGGACTGCCTCAGCGCGCCGCATGATGATTAGGGTCGCGCGACCCCTTCCTTTTCGCCGGAAAACCCCTTAAACAACGCCCACAATGACCAGGGTTCGGCTGACCATATCCCTTCGAATTATGGGCCCGGCCTTCCGCGCGCTTTGAGCTGCCGGAGGGTCCGGGTTTTTGGCGTTTCTGAGAACGCCCTCCGTCACCGCGATTTCCAAGACCAATGCGCGACCCCTTCCGGGCGCCCCTCGATGGCAAGATCATGACCGATACCGCTGACAAGAACGACTATTCCTCGACCCTCTATCTGCCCCAGACCGATTTCCCTATGCGCGCAGGCCTGCCGCAGAAGGAGCCGGAAATGGCGAAGAAGTGGAAGGAGATGAACCTTTACAAGCGCCTGCGCGCCTCGGCCGCCGGCCGTGAAAAGTTCGTCCTCCACGACGGCCCGCCTTACGCCAACGGCAACATCCATATCGGCCATGCGCTGAACAAGGTGCTGAAGGACGTCATCACCCGCTCCTTCCAGATGCGCGGCTATGACTCGAACTATGTGCCCGGCTGGGACTGCCATGGCCTGCCGATCGAATGGAAGATCGAGGAAAAGTACCGCGAGAAGGGCAAGGACAAGAACGAGGTCCCAGTCAACGAATTCCGCAAGGAATGCCGCGAGTTCGCGCAAGGCTGGATCAACGTCCAGTCGGAGGAATTCCGCCGTCTCGGCATCGAGGGTGACTTCGACAATCCCTACACCACCATGGCCTATCATTCGGAAGCCCGCATCGCCGGGGAACTCCTGAAGATCGCCATGTCCGGCCAGCTCTATCGCGGATCCAAGCCGATCATGTGGTCGGTTGTCGAGCGCACCGCGCTGGCCGAAGCCGAAGTGGAGTACCACGAGGTCGAGAGCGATACGATCTGGGTGAAGTTCCCGGTGGTTTCCGGTTCGGATGCACTGGCTTCCGCCGCCGTCGTCATCTGGACGACGACCCCCTGGACGATCCCGGGTAACCGCGCGATCTCCTACTCGTCTCGGGTCGAATATGGTCTTTACGAAGTGACCGCGGCGGCCAACGACTTCGGTCCGCAGCCGGGCGAGAAGCTGATCTTCGCTGACAAGCTGGCGCCGGAGTCTTTCGCCAAGGCCAAGCTCGACTTTACCCGCCTGCGCGGTGTCTCCGCCGCCGAACTCGCCGCCATCACTTGCGCCCATCCGCTGGCGTCCCTCGGCTACACCTTCGACGTCCCTCTTCTCGACGGTGACCATGTCACCGACGATGCCGGTACCGGCTTCGTGCACACCGCCCCCAGCCACGGCCGCGAAGACTTCGAGGCCTGGATGGGCCATGCCAAGACGCTCGCCGAGCGTGGGATCGACACGAAAATCCCGTTCCCGGTCGACGATGCCGGCTTCTACACCGAAGACGCCCCCGGGTTCGGCCCCTCGGCCGAAGGTGGGGCCGCCCGCGTGCTCGACGACAACGGCAAGAAGGGCGATGCCAACAAGCGCGTCATCGAGGCGCTGATCGCCGCCAACAACCTGTTTGCCCGCGGCCGCATCAAGCACGACTACCCGCATTCCTGGCGTTCCAAGAAGCCGGTCATCTTCCGCAACACGCCGCAGTGGTTCGTCTACATGGACAAGGAACTCGGCGACGGCACGACGCTGCGCACGCGTGCACTTTCGGGGATCGATGACACGCGCTTTGTTCCCGCCGGCGGCCAGAACCGCCTGCGCGCCATGATCGAGCAGCGCCCGGACTGGGTACTCTCGCGCCAGCGCGCCTGGGGCGTGCCGATCTGCGTCTTTGCGGATACGGAAGGCAATGTACTGAAGGACGAGAAGGTCAACGCCCGCATCCTCGAAGCCTTCGAGAAGGAAGGGGCAGACGCCTGGTTCGCGGAAGGCGCCAAGGAGCGTTTCCTCGGCAACGAGCACGACGGCGACAAGTGGCAGATGGTCACCGACATTCTCGACGTCTGGTTCGACAGTGGCTCGACCCACACCTTCACGCTCGAAGACCGTCCGGATCTGAAATGGCCGGCCGACGTCTATCTCGAAGGCTCCGACCAGCATCGCGGCTGGTTCCATTCCTCGCTGCTCGAAAGCTGCGCCACGCGCGGTCGCGCGCCCTATAACGCCGTCGTCACCCATGGCTTCACCATGGCCGAAGACGGCCGCAAGATGTCGAAGTCGCTTGGCAATCAGGTCTTCCCGCAGGATGTCATGAAGGAATCGGGCGCCGATATCCTGCGCCTGTGGGTCATGAACACCGATTATTGGGAAGACCAGCGCCTCGGCAAGACGATCATCCAGACCAATATCGACGCCTACCGCAAGATCCGCAACACCATCCGCTGGATGCTCGGCACGCTCGCCCACGACACGGGCGAGGAAATCGCCTATGCCGATCTGCCGGAGCTGGAAAAGCTGATGCTGCATCGCCTGGCCGAGCTCGATCGTCTCGTGCGCGCCGGCTATGACGAATTCGACTTCAAGCGCATCGTGCGCGCGCTGTCGGATTTCGCCAATGTCGAGCTCTCGGCCTTCTACTTCGACATCCGCAAGGACACGCTCTACTGCGACGCGCCGTCCAGCCTGAAGCGCCGCTCGGCCCTGTTCGTCATCCGCAAGCTGTTCGACTGCCTGGTGCTGTGGTTTGCGCCGATGATGCCGTTCACCACCGAAGAGGCCTGGCTGTCGCGGGATCCGAAGGCGGAATCGGTGCATCTCGAACAGTTCCCGGTCATTCCGCCCGACTGGGCAAACGAGCCGGTTGCCGAGAAGTGGAGGAAGGTCCGCACGGTCCGCCGTGCCGTCACCGGTGCGCTCGAAATCGAGCGCAAGGACAAGCGCATCGGCTCCTCGCTGGAAGCGGCCCCGGTCGTGCATGTCGCCGATCCGGAACTGCTGGCGGCGCTTGAGGGCCTCGACTTCGCCGAGATCTGCATCACGTCGGGCATTTCGGTCGTGGCCGGCGAAGGCCCGGCCGAGGCCTTCCGTCTCGACGATGGCACCAAGGTCGCAGTCGAGCCGAAGCTGGCCGAAGGACGCAAGTGCGCCCGCTCCTGGAAGATCACGACGGATGTCGGCTCGGACCCGGACTATCCGGACGTCTCGGCCCGTGATGCACAGGCATTGCGCGAACTGGCAGCCCGGCATTAACGAAATGTTACCGGATGATTTGCGCTTTCGGCGGTCATCCGGTAAAACTGCCTGAAATTGGCCGAAATCTTAACCCACGCGGATGGTAAGACAATCGGCAGAAGCATAACCAGCGGCGAGGCTCGAAGGCATTCATGAAATCGGCAGATTTGTTCAGAGTTGGCGTCGGTTTGGCCGGCCTCTTGCTTGCCTGCTCCGCCCTGACCGGCTGTGTCGGCAGCCCGACCTACGGCACCGACAAGACGGCCATGGAACAGCTGGTGGATGACGTCGGCTCCGCCGTTTCGCTCGGCTCGGACCCGAACAAGAACAAGGGCACGAAGTATAATCCGCGCCCGGCTCTGGTCATGCCGCCGGAAACCGCCAAGAACAATCTGGCCGCTCCGCAGCAGTCGCTCGCCGGCAAGGAAAATCCGCAATGGCTGGAAAGCCCGGAAGAGGCGCGTGAGCGTCTCGTCGCCGAGGCCGATGCCAATGCCGACAATCCACGCTACCGTTCGCCGCTGCTCGCCGGCTACGGCACCAACGGCACCATGACCGAAAGCCAGAAGTGGCAGGCCTTCCGCGAGGCACGCCAGCTGCAGAAGGGCGCCTATCTCGATCAGCGTCGTTTCCTGTCCGATCCGCCGGCGGAATACCGCCAGGCCGACGAGACGGTGCTCACCGATCTTGGCGAACCGGAAGCGAAGAAGGAAAAGCGTCGCAAGAAGATGGCCAAGGCTGCCAACCAGACGAACCAGTGGTGGCTGCCTTTCCAATAAGCTTCGAGGCTCTCGAGTTATCGACATCATCAGGGGCGGGCCGGACACGACCTGCCCTTTTCCTTGCCCGCCTTGCTCTTGAGGACCGAGATGAACTTCGCCATTCGCAATGCCACGCCCGACGATGTCGGCACCATCCTGCGCTTCATCACCGAACTGGCGGTGTTCGAAAAGGCCGGCCACGAGGTGGAGGCGACGGAAGAGAGCCTCGTAGCGTCTCTGTTCGGTCCGCAAGCGGTGACCGGCGCGGTGATCCTGGAGGCGGATGGTGTGCCCGCCGGCTTTGCCGTCTGGTTCTTCAACTATTCGACCTGGCAGGCGAAGAACGGTCTTTACCTGGAAGATCTCTACGTTTCCCCGGACTATCGCGGCTCGGGCGCGGGCAAGCTGCTCTTGAAGCATCTCGCACAGATCGCGGTGGAGAAGGGCTGCGGCCGCTTTGAGTGGAGCGTGCTCGACTGGAACGAGCCGGCGATCCGTGTCTACGATTCCATCGGCGCCGAACCGCAGAACGAATGGATCCGCTACCGGCTCGCCGGCGACCGCCTGAAGGCCTTTGCCGCCGGTTGATCCGGTCGACGAAAACCGGAGCGTGCAGGGCGCGGCATCACGTGACGTTAACTCTGTGTCGGGTAGCGTGCGGCCCATGTTCGGGGTCAGCAGACAGACATGGATCAAGTCGGCGCTCGTCACGGCGGGTTCCGTCGTGGCGTCGGTGTCGATCGTGCTGGCCATCGTGCCGCTTCTCGGTGGCCATCCCGACGGACCGGGTTTCTGGATGAGCGTCGTCTGTCCCCTGGTGATCGCCGGGCCGGCGAGCCTTTGGCAGCTTCATCAGAAGGACGTGATCCTGCGCCAGCGCGACGAGCTCGCCCGCATGCATGTCGAACTGGAGGACATGCATGTGGAACTGCGCCGCCTGCATGAGGACCTGCGCTTTCGCGCGCGCCGCGATGCCCTGACCGGTGGTCTCAATCGCGAAGCCCTGTTCTCCCAGCTGGGGGCGATCGGACCTAGCCATTCGGGATCGGCGGCGCTTCTGGTTATCGATGCCGACCACTTCAAGCGCATCAACGATGCCTTCGGCCATCTGGTCGGCGACGAGGCCCTGCGCCGCATCGCCGCCTGCATCGGCGCCACGCTCGAAAGCGGCGACGTCTGGGGACGCATTGGCGGCGAGGAGTTCGTCGTCTTTCTTGCCGAAGCGGATACGACACGGACACTGCGCGCGACCGACCTCCTGCGCCGCGCGGTGGCAGGGATCGATCTTGTCGCCGACGGACGCCGGGTGCCGGTCAGCGTCAGCATCGGCGCGGCCACCGTCGCCGGCCGTTTCGACCCCGTCGACCTCTTCCGGCGGGCGGACGAATATCTCTATCTCGCCAAGAACGGTGGGCGCGACCGCATCGTTTTCGACGGCCGCGAACTGGCCCCGTCGGTCGCCTGAGCCTTGCCGGTCAGCCTGTGCGGCTGGCCCGGAGGGTCACGCCATTCCCCTTTTCGTCTGGAAGAAGTCCTTGAGCAGCGCCGCCGCCTCGGTTTCGCCAAGGCCGGAATAGACCTCCGGCACGTGATGGCAGGTGGGTTGCCCATAAAAGCGCACGCCATTGTCGACGCCGCCGCCCTTGGGGTCCTCCGCCCCATAATAGAGCCGGCGCACGCGCGCGAAAGAAATCGCCGCCGCGCACATGGTGCAGGGCTCCAGCGTCACATAGAGGTCGGCGCCCGACAGCCGCTCGTCGCCGATCGTGGCCGCCGCCCGGCGAATGGCCAGGATCTCGGCATGGGCGGTCACGTCGGCCAGCGCCCGCGTCTCGTTTCCGGCGCGCGAGACGATCCGGCCGTCGACCACCACGACGGCACCGATCGGCACCTCGCCGCGCTCGCCGGCGCGCCGCGCCTCCTCGAGCGCTGCCGCCATGAATCCGTTCGTCTGCGCCACGTCCACAACTTTCCTCTTAACCAAGCCGCCCTGACCTGATAGGACAGCCCAAACCACAGGCAAACAGCAAATGACATTCAAAGACAAGTCCAGGCGCCCCGGACCCAAAACGTCCGACCGCGGCGGCAAGCCGCTCACCCGCAAGCCGAGCAAGGCATCCGACAAGCCCGCGCCCAAGGCCGCGCCTAAGGCCGCGAAGGCTGCGGCGGCCATCGAGGCCGAGGATGGGGTGAAGCCCGAGCGTATTTCCAAGCTTCTGGCGCGCGCCGGCGTCGCCTCGCGGCGCGACATTGAGCGCATGATCATGGAAGGCCGCGTCACCTTGAACGGCAAGGTGCTCGAAACCCCCGTCGTCAACGCCACCTTCGCCGATACGATCGAGGTCGACGGTCAGCCGATCCGCGGCATCGAGCGCACGCGGCTCTGGCTCTATCACAAGCCGGCCGGCCTGGTGACGACCAATGCCGATCCTGAAGGCCGCCCGACCGTGTTCGAGAACCTGCCGGAAGAGCTGCCGCGCGTCATGTCGATCGGCCGCCTCGACATCAATACCGAAGGCCTGCTGCTGCTGACCAATGACGGCGGGCTTGCCCGCGTGCTCGAGCTGCCGACCACCGGCTGGCTGCGCCGCTACCGCGTGCGCGCTTATGGCGAGATCGACCAGCCGGCACTCGACAAGCTGAAGGAAGGCATTGCCGTCGACGGCGTGCTCTACGGGGCGATCGATGCCAATCTCGACCGCAAGCAGGGCCACAATGTGTGGATCACCATGGGCCTGCGCGAAGGCAAGAACCGCGAGATCAAGAACGTGCTCGGCGCGCTCGGTCTCGAGGTCAACCGCCTGATCCGCATCTCCTACGGTCCCTTCCAGCTCGGCGACCTGCCGGAGGGCAAGGTGGTCGAGGTGCGCGGCCGCATGCTGCGCGACCAGCTCGGTCCCCGCCTGATCGACGAGGCCAAGGCCAATTTCGACGCCCCGGTCTTCGACCACGGCGGCGGCGACGACGAGGACGAGGCAGCCCCCGCCAAGGCCCGACCGGCCAAGGCCGAATGGGCGCGCGAGGACAAGCCGCGCGGCCAGGGCAAGCGCGAGAGCGCAGGCCGTGATCGGCGCGAAGAGGCGCTTGGCCGTCTCGATACGCGCCGCGACGACACGCGCGGCAAGCCGCAGGGCAAGCGCGCCGGCGACGATCGCCGCAAGGGCGATTTCTCCGACAAGCGTGGTTTCGGTGCACGGCCCGAACGGGGCGAGCGCGATCTTGCCGACAAGCCGCAGCTTCGCACGCCAGGCTCCTCGCGCACGGCCAATGTGTGGATGGCGCCCGGCGCCCGTCCGCTCGGCGAAAAGGCAGCGAGCGAGGCCGCGGCCAAGGAAAAGCGCATGAGCCGTGGCCGCCCGGATGCGGCTCAGGGCAACCGTTCCGCTCGGGGCACGGAAGGCAAGCCGGGCCGCCCGGCCGGTCGCTTCGATGACGACCGCAGAGCTGCCACGGATCGTGGTCGCCCTGAGGGCGCGCCGCGGGTGATGGTCAGCCGTCTGCGTGACGAAGAAGGCGAATGGATCCGCGCCGAAGGCGTCGAACGCCGCAAGGATGATGACGGCTTCGGCCGCAAGCGCGGCTTCGGCTCCGGGTCCGATCGCGGTGATCGTCCGGGCCGTGACCGTCCGCGTGGCGAGGGCGCGCGCGAGGGTCGGCCGTTCGAGGCCCGTTCCCGTGACGACCGGCCGCGTGAAGATCGTCAACGCGAGGATCGTCCGCGGGGCGACCGTCCCTTCGGCGACAAGCCGCGGGGGCCGCGCACCGGCGGCGATCGCCCGTTCGGCGACAAGCCCCGCGGCGGCAAGCCGGCTGGCAAGTCTTTCGGCGGCAAGCCCGGCGGAAGCAAGTCCTTTGGTGGCAAGCCGGGTGGTGCAAAGCCCTTTTCCGGCAAGCCCGCAGGCGGGCGCTCCGGCGGCGGCAAGCCGGCCGGTGGCCGTGGTCCTTCCAAGGGCAAGAGGTAAGCGGCGGTGCGGATCGTCGGCGGTGAATTTCGCGGCCGCGTGCTGGCGGCGCCGAAGTCCAATGCGATCCGGCCGACCACGGACCGGACACGCGAGAGCCTGTTCAACATCCTGGCGCACGCCCATCCGGGCGTGCTCGACGCCACCCGCATCCTCGACCTTTTCGCCGGCACCGGCGCGGTCGGCATAGAGGCGCTGTCGCGCGGCGCCAAGTCCGCCCTGTTCGTCGAAAACAGCGTCGAGGGCCGCAGCCTTCTCTGGGAGAACATCGATGCGCTCGGCCTGCATGGCCGCGCGCGCATCCTGCGCCGCGACGCCACCCAGCTCGGCCCGGCATCCAACAGCGAGCCCTTCCAGCTGGTGTTTGCCGATCCGCCCTATGGCAAGGGCCTTGGGGAAAAGGCGCTGTTTGCCGCCCATGCCGGCGGCTGGCTCGCACCCGATGCGATCGCCATCCTCGAGGAGCGCGCCGATGCCGAGGTGATGGTCGATCCGGTCTTCCGCTTCATCGAGGAACGCAGCTTCGGCGACACGAAAATGTACTTCTTTTCCTATAAACCCTCCTGACAATCAGTCGGGGACCGATCCGCATGCAGGATGACAATGCTTTGACCGTCGCCGCACCGCCCATTCGGGCGGCGGGCACGCCCACCATCGGCCTTGCGCTCGGGGCCGGCGGCGCACGCGGCTTTGCGCAGATCCCCATAATCGAGGCCTTCGACGAACTCGGCATTACGCCCGCGATCATTGCCGGCTCGTCCATGGGCGCCATTCTCGGCGCCGGCATGGCCGCCGGTATGAGCGGCCGCGATATCCGCGACTACACGGTCGAGACCATCGGCCATCGCGCCACCGTGGTGAGCCGTCTCTGGGGGCTCGGCCCCTCCACGATGCGCGACGCGCTGGGCGGCTTCAAGCTCGGGCAGTTCAATCTTGAGCGAATTCTCAAGGCCTTTCTGCCCAAGGAGATACCGGCCGCGTTCGAAGGTCTGCAGATCCCGTTCAAGGCGATCGCCACGGACTATTACGGCCAGTGCGAGGTCGTCTGCGACAGCGGCGATCTCTACGAGGCGCTGGCCGCGTCCGCCGCGATTCCGGCGCTGTTCATGCCGATCCATCGCGAGGGCCGCCTGATGATCGACGGCGGCATCTTTAATCCCGTTCCCTACGATCATCTCGGCGAGAGCGCCGACATCATTGTCGGCGTCGACGTCATCGGTGGCCCCGACACGGCCGGCGGTTTCGTGCCCAACCGCATCGACAGCCTGCTCGGCGCGACCCAGCTTTTGATGCAGTCGAACGTGGCCCTGAAGATGAAGCTCTGCCAGCCCGACCTCTATATCCGGCCGGAGGTCAATGCCTTTCGCGTGCTGGATCTCCTGAAAGCGCGCCAGATCATCGAGGGCAATGAAGGGATCAAGGATCAGTTCAAGCGCGATCTGGAAGCGCGGATCGAGGATTTCATCCGGCGCTGACGGAAAGCTCAGGCGTCTTCCGGATCCGCGCTCACCGGCTCGGGTTCGCTCAGCGCCGTTGTCCGTTTCGGTTTGAGCAGCGGCTCCGGGCTGACCGGCCGGTTGTGCAGCATGTGCCGCCCTGCATGCAGGCCTTCTGTGACCTGGATCTTCAGCCGCTCTTCGTCGCGGCGGCGGATGTCCTCGACGATGGCCACCGCATCCTCTTCGCTGACACCGAGCGCCTCGATCGTCCGGCGTCCGAACAGCAGACCCGATTCCAGCGTCTCGCGCAGTTCGTAATCAACGTCGCGCTTCCTGAGTGAAATGCTGTGCACCCGGTCATAGGCGCGCACGAACAGCCGCATGTCGGGATATTCGGCCCGGATCAGATCGACAATCCGGTCGGTGATCTCCTGCTTTTGGGTGCAGACGGCGACAATCTTTGCCTTTTCCACGCCCGCCGCTCGCAACACGTCCAGCCGTGATCCGTCGCCGAAATAGATGCGGAAGCCGAAGGACGCCGCCTGGCGGATGCGGTCGGCGGAATCGTCGATGATCGTCACGTCGCGGCCGCTGGCGAGCAGGATCTGCGCGGCGATTTGGGCAAAACGCGAAAAGCCGATGATCAGTACGTCCGAACCTGCGCCCTCGAAATTCTCCTCGATCTCTTCTCGCGCCGCCTCGCGGATCAGCCGGCGCGAGACGAGCGAGCCGAACGGCATCAGCGCCATGGACAGGGTGACGATGGCAATCATCAGCGACGACGTACTGGCGCTGATCACGCCGGTCGTGGCGGCCGTGGTGAACAGCACGAAGCCGAACTCGCCGCCCTGCGGCAGAAGCAGGGCGATGCGGATCGCGTCCTCGTGGCCGGAGCCGGTCAGGCGGCAAAGCATGTAGAGCACCGCCGCCTTGATCGCCATCAGCGCCGGGACGGCGATCAGGATGGTGGAAAGATTGGCCCAGATGACGTCGATCTGCATCGACAGACCGACCGCCATGAAGAACAGCGCCAGCAACAGACCGCGGAAGGGCTCGATATCGGCCTCGAGTTCGTGGCGGTAGGAGGATTCCGCCAGCATGACGCCCGACAGGAAGGCGCCCATCGCCATCGACAGCCCCGCCACCTGCATCAGCATGGCCGACCCGAGCACGACGAACAGTGCCGCCGCGATCATCACCTCGCGCGCGCCGGTGCGGGCGATCACCTGAAAGAGCGGCGTCAGCAGGAAGCGCCCGGCCATGATCGTCGCGATGATCGCGCCGATCGAAATGCCGGCATCCACCAGCGGCGAATGGCCATCGCCCTCGCTGGAACCGCCGAGGATCGACACCAAGGCCAGCAAGGGGACGATGGCGATGTCCTGCAGTAGGAGGATCGAGAAGGCCCGCTGTCCGTGACGGCTGTTGACCTCGCCATTGTCGTTGAGGATCTGCAGCGCAAAGGCGGTGGAGGACAGGGCAAGGCCGAAGCCCATCACCAGGGCGCCGCGCCAGTCGGCAAGGCCGGTGGCGACGCAGGCCGCGGTCAGCACAAGGCCGGTCACGACCACCTGCGCGGTGCCGAGCCCGAAAATGTCATGGCGCATGTGCCACAGCCGCGTGGGTTTCAGCTCCAGCCCGATGATGAACAGCAGGAAAACGACACCCAGTTCGGCGACGGCGAGAATGTCATGGCTGCCGGTGATCAGATGGGCGATCGGACCGATCAGCACACCGGCGGCGAGATAGCCGAGAACGGTGCTGAGCCCCAGCTTGCGGAACACCGGGGCCGCAATGATGGCGCCGCCCAGCAACAGCAGCGTTTCGGTAAAAAGCGCCTCCGCCCCCGTCGACAATCTCCCGCTCTCCTGTGTTTGTGATGGTCCTTGGCCGGTGAATCACCGGGCGACCCTTGATGCCTTCCGTAATGCACAATAAATGGAGCGGGAATGAAAGGCCAAATCATGCCCAGCCAGATCGATTCCGCCAGCCTCCTCTCGCGCGCCGAGGAACTCGTGGCGCTTGCCCTCAAGGCCGGCGCCGACAGCGCCGATGCCGTCGTGGTGCGGTCCCGCTCGACCTCCGTCAGCGTCCGTCTCGGCAAGGTCGAACAGACCGATGCCTCTGAAGGCGATGACTTCTCGCTGCGGGTCTTCATCGGCAAGCAGGTGGCGAGCGTCTCGGCCAATCCGGGCTTCGACCTGAAAATGCTCGCCGAACGCGCGGTGGCGATGGCCAAGGTTTCGCCGGAAGACCCCTATGCGGGTCTGGCGGACGCCACGGACCTTGCCCGCACGCCGCTCGATCTCGACCTGTTCGACCCGACCGAGATTTCGAGCGACATGCTGCGCGAGGCAGCGCTTGCGATGGAAGCCGCAGCTCTCGCCGTCGAGGGCGTCACCAATTCGGCCGGTGCCGGCGCTTCCGCCGGCCTCGGCGGCATGGTGCTGGTCACCTCGCATGGTTTCTCCGGCAGCTACATGGCCTCGCGTTTCAGCCGCTCCGTCGGGGTGATCGGCGGCGAGGGCACGCGCATGGAGCGCGACCACGATTTCGACAGCCGTCTCTTTTTCAACGAACTCGACGCGCCCGATGTGATCGGCCGCCGGGCCGGCGAGCGTGTGGTCAAGCGGCTGAACCCGCGTCAGGTGCCGACCGGCAAGGGTGTGACGGTGGTCTTCGACCCCCGCGTCGCCCGCGGTTTCGTTGGGCATATCGCCAGCGCCATCAACGGCGCTTCGGTGGCCCGCAAGACTTCGTTCCTGCGGGATCGCATGGGCGAACAGGTGCTGAAAGCCGGCCTCAATATTACCGATGATCCGCTGAAGGTCCGCGGCTCCGCCTCCCGTCCCTTCGACGGCGAGGGCGTGCGCGGCGAAAAGCTGACGATGATCGAGGACGGGGTCTTGAAGCACTGGTTCCTGTCGTCGTCGGCCGCGCGCGAACTCGGGCTGCACACCAACGGCCGCGGTGCGCGCGGCGGCACAGCCGTTTCGCCGACCTCGACCAATTTGGCGCTGGAGCCCGGCACCATTGCGCCCGAGGACCTGATCCGCCAGATCGGCACCGGCTTCTACGTGACCGAGCTGATCGGCCAGGGCGTGGACATGATCACCGGCGAATACAGCCGGGGCGCCACCGGCTTCTGGATCGAGAACGGCGAGCTCGCCTATCCGGTCTCGGAGGTGACGATCGCTTCGAACCTGAAGGACATGTTCATGCGGGCCACCCCGGCCAATGACATTGATCGCAAGTTCGGCGTCGCCGCTCCGACCATCGCCATCGAGGGCATGACCCTTGCCGGTCGCTGATCGGCGGGTATCTGAGACGGCGGGCCGAAAGAGACGGAAATGACGGGCAACATGACCTTCGACTGGCAGGCGGATCTGGCGCTGATCGTCCAGGCCGCGCGTGACGCCGGTGCCGTGGCGCTCAGCTATTTCGGCCAGTCGCCGGAGGTCTGGTGGAAGAACGAGGGCCATTCCCCCGTCAGTGCCGCCGACTATGCCGCCAATCGCTGCCTCGAGGCGCAGTTGCGCAAGGCCCGCCCGAACTATGGCTGGCTCTCGGAAGAGACCGACGACGATCCGGCGCGGCTCTCCTGCGACACGCTCTTCGTCGTCGATCCGATCGACGGGACCCGCGCCTTCATCAACAACCGCAAGACCTGGTGCGTCAGCGTCGCGGTGGTGCATCAGGGGCGGCCGATGGCCGGGGTGCTGGTGGCGCCGGCGCTCGACGAGGAATTCGCCGCCTGTGTCGACGGCCCGGCGACGAAGAACGGTGACCCGATCACGGTCGCGCCGCATCGCCCCGGCGAGCGGCTGCGGGTGGCCACCCCGCAGGACATCGTCTCCGCCTTCGACGCCGAAATCCGCGCCCGCATCGAGCGCGTCGAGCACATCCCCTCGCTTGCCTATCGGCTCGCCATGGTCGCCGAGGGCCGGATCGACGCCACGCTGGTCAAGCGCAACTCACACGACTGGGATCTCGCGGCCGCCGACCTCATCCTCGAGCGCGCCGGCGGCCGGCTGGTCGATCTGGCTGGCGATCTGCTGCGCTACAACCGTGCCGACGTCAGCCATGGCGAACTCTGCGCCGCGATCGATGCCGAATTGCCCGACCTTCTGAAGCATCTGCTCCTTCTGCCGCGCGGTTGACCTTTGCCGCGAAATCGAGCAGAGGAGGGAGACAAACAGTCCGAATGGAAAGAAACCGAAAATGACGGAATCCAGCGATAACAAGCAGCTTCTTCACCTCGTCTTCGGCGGCGAACTGTCGAGCCTGGAAGACGTCCAGTTCCGCGATCTCGAGGCCCTCGATATCGTCGGTATCTTCCCCGACTATCAGAGCGCGCTGGCTGCCTGGAAGGCCAAGGCGCAGCAGACGGTCGACAATGCCCACATGCGCTACTTCATCGTTCACATGCACCGCCTGCTCACCCCCGGCGGCAAGACGATCGAAGGCTGAGACTTTTTTCGGCAACGGCCTGTGGACGATAGGTCCGGCCGTTGCCGCATGTCACTTTTAAAACGTAGTTTTGAAGCATCAGAAGTGTTTGCGTAGCCACCCCCGGAAAGGGCGAAATGGCGTTCATGATGAACAGAAACGGTTCTAATCCATGGCTTTGAGCGATGGTCTCGCATCGTTGGTCATTGCCTCCTACGGCTGGCTGGGCGTTGCCGCTTATCCGCTGACGGGGCCGCTCCTGGCCGTGCGCGCCGCCAAGGGTAAGGAAGACCGTGCCCGTCGTCTGGAACGCTTCGGCTATCCGGCTCTCGATCGGCCGGCCGGTCCGCTGGTGTGGATGCACGCCGCAAGCGTCGGCGAGACGCTGGCGATCGTTCCGCTGATGCGCGAGCTGCGCCGGCGCGACATCAATGTGCTGCTGACGACCGGCACCGTGACCTCCGCCGAGCTCGCCCGTTTCCGCCTCGATGGCGAGATCCTTCATCAGTATGTGCCGCTCGACGTACGCCCCGCGGTGCGCCGCTTTCTCGACTACTGGCAGCCGGACCTCGCCATCTCGGTCGAATCCGAGATCTGGCCGACGACGCTGATGGAACTCGACAAGCGGCACATCCCGCAGATCCTCGTCAACGCCCGCATTTCCGACCGCTCCTTCGCGCGCTGGTCGCGCCATTCCGCGGTAGCCGAGAAGCTTTTCTCGAAGCTCGCCCTGGTCATTGCGCAGTCGGATCTGGATGCCGAACGCTTCCGTGATCTCGGCGCCTGGCCAGTGCATGTCTCGGGCAATATCAAGGTGGATGGCGACGCGCCGCCGTGCGACGACGCGGTGCTCGAGCGATACCGCCAGCAGATCGGGGATCGCAAGACCTGGGCGTCCATCTCGACCTTCGAGGGCGAAGAGAAGATCGCCACCATGGTGCATCGGGCGCTCAAAGCCCATACCGGCCTTCTGTCGATCGTCGTGCCGCGCCATCCCGAGCGTGCCGACGAGATCGAGGCGATGATGGTCGAGCGTGGCATGAAGGTCGCCCGCCGGACCCGCGATGACGTGATCACCCCCGATGTGGATGTCTTCCTCGGCGATACGATCGGCGAAATGGGCCTTTACCTGCGCCTGACCGAGATTGCCTTCGTCGGCCGGTCGCTGACGGGCGACGGCGGTCAGAACCCGCTGGAGCCGGCCATGCTCGGCTGCGCGGTCCTGTCCGGCCCCAAGGTCGGCAATTTCCGCGAGAGCTATCAGCGGCTGGTGCGCAGCGGCAGCGCCCGCATCGTGCGCGATGCCGAAATGCTGGCCAAGGCCGTGCATTTCCTCATGAGCAACGAACTTGCCCGTCACAAGATGATCGACGCCGGCATGGAGAGCATGCAGGAAATGCGAGGCGCGTTGATGGCAACGGTCAAGGGCCTGGAGCCCTATATCAATCCGCTGACCGTCAAGGCGAAGCTCGAACCGCGTGCCGCGCGCCTCGGCTGACAGATCGATGGGGGAGGGGTCATGGCTCAGTCTGCGCAGATTGCCGGCATTCTGTTCGACAAGGACGGAACGCTTCTGGATTTCGACGCGAGCTGGGAGCCCGTCAACCGTCAGGTCGCGCTGATCGCCGCTGGCGGCGACAAGGCGCTGGCCGACCGGCTGCTTCAGACCTGCGGCATGGATCCGGCGACCGGCCATATCGCTCCCGACAGCCTGTTTGCCGCCGCCAATACCCGCGAGATCGCCGAGGGCCTGATTGCCGCCGGGGCACCGTTCGAACTCGAGGAGCTCGTGCCGTTGATCGACGATCTGTTTGCCGGTGCAGCCGAGATGTCGGTGCCGGTGACGGAACTGAAGCCGCTCTTTGCCCGCCTGCGCGAGCGGGGTCTGCGACTGGGGATCGCCTCCAGCGACAACGAGCGCTCCATCCGCGTGGCCGTGCGGCGCTTCGGGATCGATGATTACGTCGATTTCGTCGCCGGTTATGACAGCGGCCACGGCACCAAGCCGGGCCCCGGCATGGTGCTCGGCTTCTGTGCCGAGACCGGCCTTGCCCCGCATCAGGTCGCCGTCGTCGGCGACAGCAATCACGACCTCCATATGGGCCACAGTGCCGGCGCCGGCCTCAAGGTCGCCGTACTGTCCGGCACCGGATCGCGCCAGTCGCTCCAGGACGCCTGCGACGTTCTCCTCAACGACATCACCGAACTCGAAACCGTGCTCGCCTAGGTGGCCGTGCCAAAATGATGCGCCCGGCTTGACGAGCATGCCGTGCTTGGTCTCTCCTGCGCGCCACGTGCGGCCGTGGGAGCGGCTGCGGAAACAGGGATGGTGGAGAAGACATGGTATCGGAAGCACCGCCGTTCTGGTGGATGAAGGCAGACTGGCGGGCCTATGGCCTGGCGCCGGTGTCCTTCCTCTACGGCAAGGTTGCGGGCTACCGCATGGGGACCAAACGACGCCATGCGCCACCGGTTCCGGTCATCTGCGTCGGCAATTTCACCGTCGGCGGCGCCGGCAAGACCCCAACCGCGCTTGCCATCGCCCGGGCTGCCAAGGCCCGGGGACTGAAGCCCGGGTTCCTCAGCCGCGGCTATGGCGGATCACTGGACGTCACCACCGTCGTCGATTGCGAGCATCATCGCTCGGTGGACGTCGGCGACGAACCGCTCCTGCTCGCCCGTGAGGCGCTCACCGTGATATCGCGTCGCCGCGTCGCCGGCGCCGAACGGCTGGTCAAGGAGGGCGTCGATCTCATCATCATGGATGACGGCTTCCAGAGCGCGCGGCTGACCGTCGATTGCGCGCTCGTCGTTGTCGACAGCCACCGGGGCATCGGCAACGGCCATATCGTGCCCTCCGGTCCGGTGCGTGCGCCCATTTCCGTGCAGATGCGGCATCTCGATGCCATTCTGAAGGTCGGCGACGGCAATGCCGCCGACGCCCTCGTGCGCCAGGCGGCCCGGGCGGGAAAGCCAGTGCTGGTCGCCAAGCTCCAGCCCGAGGGCAATTCCGGTCTCGCCGGGCGGCGCGTGCTCGCCTTTGCCGGCATTGCCGACCCCGGCAAGTTCTACCGCACGCTGGAGACGATCGGCGCAACGGTCGAGGAGACCCGCGGTTTCCCGGACCATCACCATCTGAGCGACGACGAGATCGACGATCTGATCACCCGGTCAGAGGCCAGGGGGCTGACGCTTGCGACAACCGCCAAGGACAGGGTGCGCCTGATCGGCGGCCATGGTCGCTCGCAGGCGCTGCTCGAGCGCATCAGCGTGGTCGATGTGGAGATGGTGTTCGACGATCCGATGGCACCGAACCGTCTGATCGACAAGGCGATCGAGGCCTGCCGGGCGCGCCGGCTGAAGAAGCAGCCGGCCTAGACGATCAGCGCTTCTGGTTGGGGAGGGAGCCTGCGCGCTTCTCCGCCTCGAACGAGGCGGCCGCATCCACATAAGCTTCCTGACGCGCAACGCTCCAGTATTTCAGCTCGTCCACCATGATCGGCTGGCCGGTGATTGCGCAGGTCACATAGGAACCCGGAGACAGGATCTGGAAGTCCGCATCGAGATAACGGATCTTGGCTTCCCGGCTTCCGCCTTCGAAACGGTTCATGTGACGGTGTCTCCTGCGACTAACAAAACTGCCATAACGCGCCATCGTCGCGATTTCCAGTTCTTTCGGAGCCTCAGCTGCGGCCGAACAGGCGTTCGATATCGGACAGCTTAAGCTCGACATAGGTCGGCCGACCGTGATTGCACTGGCCGGAGCCAGGTGTCTCCTCCATCTGGCGGAGCAGGGCGTTCATTTCCTCGACCCTCAGAAGCCGGCCGGAACGCACCGAGCCATGGCAGGCCATGGTTGCCGCGACATGCTCCAGCTTGGCGGAAAGTCCCTGCGCCGTGTCCCATTCGGCGATCTCGTCGGCGAGTTCGCGTACCAGCCCCGGCACGTCCATCTCGCCGAGCATGGCGGGTGTCTCGCGCACCGCGACGGCGCCCGGGCCGAAGCGTTCGATGGCGAGCCCCAGCTGTTCGAGAGCCTCTGCATGCGTCATCAGCCGGTCGCAGTCCTCTTCCGGCAGGTCGACGATCTCGGGGATCAGCAAGCCTTGCGACGGCAGCCGGCGGCCGGAGAGCGCCTTGCGCATCTGCTCGAACACCAGCCGCTCATGGGCGGCGTGCTGGTCGACGATGACCAGCCCGTCCTTGGTCTGCGCGACGATATAGTTGGCATGCACCTGGGCGCGTGCCGCGCCGAGCGGATAGGCAACCGGCTCGGCCGAAGCCGTCTGCGCCGGCGCGGATGAGGCGGAGACTGCGGCGCGAGCCGCCGGCATGGCCGTCTCGCCAAACGTCGCCTGCGCCGCCTCGCCAAACCCGAAGCCGGAGGCAGCCGCAGCCGTCCCCGTGGGCGCAGGCTGGCTGTCGAAGGGCCGATAGGGCGAGGCCTGGAAACTCCAATTGCCGCTCGGCGTCGCCGTGGCAGCAGGTCGGAAGCCCGGCCGGAACGCCCGCAGCATGCCGCCGGCGCCGGTGGTCGAGGCGCGGTCGCCCTCGCGCTTCAGCGCCTCGCGAATGGCGCCGACGATCAGCCCGCGGACCAGACCCGGATCGCGAAAGCGCACATCCGACTTCGCCGGATGCACGTTGACGTCGACCAGCGCCGGATCGAGCGTCAGCGACAGGGCGGCAACCGGATAGCGCCCCTGCGGCATGGTCTCGGCATAGGCGCCGCGGATCGCCGAAAGGATCTGCTTGTCCTGCACCGGGCGACCGTTGACGAAGGCGTATTGATGGGCGGAATTGCCGCGATGGAAGGTCGGCAGACCGGCAAAGCCGCCGAGGTGAACGTCCTCGCGTTCGGCATCTAGCGCAATGGCGTTGTCGCGGAAATCGGTGCCCAACACCTGGGCGATGCGCGCGAGGTGGTCGTCGCCGGTCGCCGGCAGTTCGAGCGTCGAGCGATCGCTGCCCGACAGCACGAAGCGGATCGCCGGGAAGGCAATCGCCATGCGCTTGACCACCTCGGTGATCGCCGCGGCCTCCGCCTTCTCGGTCTTGAGGAACTTCAACCGGGCAGGGGTGGCGAAGAACAGGTCGCGCACCTCGACGGTGGTGCCGGGATTGGCGGCCGCGGGCCTGACGGGCGAGACCTTGCCGCCGGCCACGACGATCTCCGCCCCGCCGGAACTGCCCGGCGTGCGGCTGGCGATGCTGAGGCGTGCGACAGAGCCGATCGACGGCAGCGCCTCGCCGCGAAAGCCGAGCGTGCGGATGTCGAACAACGTGTCGCTGACCTTGGAGGTGCAATGGCGGCGGATGGCAAGCTCGAGGTCGTCGGCCTCCATGCCGCAACCGTTGTCGGCGACCCGCAGCAGGCTCTTGCCGCCACCGGCCGTCGCGATCTCGATGCGGGTGGCGCCTGCATCGATGGCGTTTTCGATGAGTTCCTTGGCAGCGCTCGCGGGGCGCTCGATGACTTCGCCGGCGGCGATCTGGTTGACCAGCGTTTCGGACAGTTGCTTGATGTTCATTCGGCCATTTTCGTGGATTCGTGCCGCCGAGGGAAGCGGGAACTGCGCCGACTGCACAAAAGCGGGACAGCCGCTATCGGCCATTAAGCTGACTTTAAACTTAGGCGGATAGTTTCAACGCAGACTTGAAATGTTTTCCCGGCTCGGCTGGCCTGCCAGCAGGGGGAAAGACGGCGTCGAAGCGTCTTTCATTCCTCCCCTTTGCCGCCTCAAGGCTTTCTCTTCGGCATGTCTGGTCGCGTCTGCGGAAGACAGTGTGCGTTCGGACCTGCAATCCGGCCCCTGTTGTGCAGACGCCAGCGTAAACGAGCGTGTACCAGTCCCTCAAGGGACAGGCCGAAGAGGAATGGCGGATGGTCAGCGAGGTATCGGATGCAATGATGCAGACGACCATGCTCGACGCTGTCTCCGAAGCGCTGTCGGTGGCCTTCTTCGTGTATGACCGCAATGACGAGCTGGTCTATGCCAGCCGCCTCATTCGCAACTATTTTCCGGTTCCTCCGCAGTTCCTCACGCCCGGCACCCGGCTCAGGGACTATCTCGGTGCGCTCTACGACACCGGCTGGCGCGGCCTGCCGTCGAACGGCAAGGTCGAATCGGCGCACAGCCGCGAGGAGTGGATTGCCGAGCATATCGCTGCCCATTGGCGCGAACGTTCCGAAGTCCAGCAACACGACGGACAGAACCGCTGGACCCGGCTCACCAAGCGGCGGTTGCCCTCGGGCCACGGCATCTGCGTCATCAGCGACATCACCGACCAGAAGAAGCGCGAAGAGCAATGGCGCGCCGACATGGAGCGCGTGCAGCTCACCGAGGAAATCCTCGACAACCTGCCGCAGCCGGTCTTCGTGCAGGATCGCAATCTCGGCATGGTCGCGGTCAACAAGGCGTTCTGCGGCTTCATGGACCTCCAGCCCGACAGCGTGCTCGGCGGTGCCCTGTCGCATGCCTTTCCCGACGAGATCGCCGGACAACTGACCGGCGTGACGCGCCACGTGTTCGAAACCGGCACGCCCTCGGCCACGACGGTGGATCTGCCGGCGGCCGCATCGGGCAGTCGCCGCGTTCTGCTGCGAAGCCAGCGGGTGGGCAAGCCCGGCCGCTACTTCGTCGTGACCAGCTTTGCCGAGGCCGGAAATTCCATGGTCGAGGCGGCGGGGCCATCGGCGGCTGCCACCCACCACGCACCGCTGTCCCACGAAAAGCATGGCGCCACCGGCGACCTGCGGCCCATCCATGTCGGGCGCAAGGCGCTGATCGTGAGCACCGACACCGAATTCGAGGCAAAATGCCTCAAGACACTGCAGAGGCTCGGCCTCGACGTCTGCTGCGTCCGCGATCCGGTGGAGCAGGACGCCTTCCTCAGTGTTGCCCGCTCCGTCGGGGTCGGCATCGATCTCATCGTCGTCGACACGGAAATGGACGTCAAATGCCTTGAAGTGGCCGATCAGTACGGGATCGGCACGATCACCCTCGACGGCTTCCAGCTCGACACCGAACTCGCCTTCCTCGTCATGGAGAAGCTTGCGGGCCTCGAGCCCGCAGAGCCTGCGGATGATTGGGAAATCAGCACGGCGGAGCCGCCGGCAAACGCCAGGCCGGCGCACACCGCCATGCCCTTCGTGCTCGTCGCCGAGGACAATGACATCAACCAGATCGTCTTCTCCCAGATCCTCGAAGGCCTCGGCTTCTCCTACCGGATTGCCGCGGATGGCGAGGAGGTCGTGAGGCTCTGCCGCGAGCTTCGTCCCGACATCGTGCTGATGGACGTCACGCTGCCGCGTCTGAACGGTTTCGAAGCCTGCCGCCGCATTCGCGAGGACGAACGGGGCTCGGGGCGCTCGACCCCGGTGATCGGCGTTCTGGTCCAGGCTTTCGAGCGCGATCGCGACGAGTGCTTTGCCGCCGGCATGAACGACGTGATCCTGAAACCGCTGAGCCCGGATGCCGTTGAGGCCGTGCTGCAACGCGTCGCGCCGCAGCTCAAGGGCGTCTCGGCCGGTTGAGGAAGCGTCAACCCCCTAAATGAGGGGTTACAATCCATAGCCAACTTGGCGAAATCGCTATTCTTTTTTAATGTTTGGAACCCATCCTGTAGGTCTGTGAGAGGATTCTATCCAGGATTAGCCGATGGGCTCTGCCGGACCAACATTGCCTCAGGTAAGCCAGAACGAGCTTCAGGCGATGGCCTATACCGACCAGTTGACGGGTCTCGGCAATCGCTATCGTCTGCGCGACAAGGTCCGACTGCTGGCCAGCGAACGCGCCGCCGATCCGGCGCCCTTCACCGTCGGCATCGTCAATCTCGACGGCTTCAAGCCGATCAACGATCTGTTCGGCTCGGTCGCCGGCGACGAAATCCTGTGCCAAGTGGCGCATCGCCTCAAGGCCTGCGTGCCCGACGGCGCGACGGTTACCCGCCACGACGGCGACGAGTTCGCCATCATCCTGCCGCTGGTCTTCGAGCGCCTGGGCGCCGAGCGCACCGGCCAGATGATCAAGGACGTCCTGTCGGCGCCCTATGATCTCGGCGACCGCAATGTGCGCCTCTCGGCGTCGCTCGGTTTTGCCGTCTATCCCTTTGCCGGCGCCGATTTCGAGGAACTGATGAAGAGCGCCGAGACGGCCCTCTATCGCTCCAAGCGCCGCGGCCGCGGCCAGATCACCGTCTATTCGCGCGAGATCGCGCAGGAAATGAAGCGCGCGACCCAGCTCGAGCAGGCGCTGCGCCATGCCATCATCACCGACAATGTCGACGTGCATTTCCAGCCGATCGTCTCGCTCGCCGACAATCGTGTCGTCGGCTTCGAGGCGTTGGCCCGCTGGAACGATCCCGATCTCGGCTTTGTCTCGCCCGCCATTTTCGTGCCGCTGGCCGAGGAGCGTGGCTTTATCGACATGCTGTCGGAAACCCTGCTGCGCAAGGCGGCGGAGGCGACGCTTGCCTGGCCGCGCGAGCTGTTCCTGTCATTCAATCTGTCCTCGGCGCAGTTGATGGATCCGCGGACCACTTTCAACACGCTGTCCATCCTCTCCGAGGTCGGCTTCGATCCCCGTCGCCTGGAGCTGGAGATCACCGAAACGGCGGTGATGACGTCGGCCGATACGGCGCGCCGCATTCTCGGCGAACTGCGCGACGCCGGCATCCGCATTTCGCTCGACGATTTCGGCACCGGCCAGTCCAGCCTCGGGCGGCTGCGGGACTTCACCTTCGACAAGGTCAAGATCGACCGCGCCTTCGTCTCGGCAATCACCACCGACCGCACCTCCGAGCACATCATCAAGGCGATCGTCACCATGTGCGAAGGCCTCGACCTCGAAGTCGTGGCCGAAGGCATCGAGACCGCATCCGAAGCGGAAAAACTGCGCCGTCTCGGTTGCGGTATGGGGCAGGGCTACTATTTCGGCAAGCCGGCCGACGCCGCCGCGACGCTGCGCTACCTCGACGACCATCATCACGAATTCGCCCTGGTCGAGCGGGCCATTGCCTGAAACGTTTCAGGCGGTGATGCCGGTTGCCGGGTCGGACAAGAAAAAGGGACGGTGCCGCAGCACCGCCCCTGATCATTCAACACGTCCCGCGTTCCAGGTTACTTGGTAACCGTCGACGAGGTGGTGGTGTTGTCGGTCGGAGTCATGGTGGAGGAAGCATCCGCCTGGGCGTCGAGACGCTTGAACTCCGGAGCGGCCTTCAGGCTTTCAGCCGTTTCCATGGTCGTCAGGCGCAGCTCATCGACATTGTCCGCATCGCGGGTGACGGTGATCTTGCTCATCGGGACGGCCACGTCCTTCTCGCCGATGCCGAGGAAGCCGCCGACGCCGACCACGGCCGCGACGATGCCGCCCTTTTCTTCGAGAATGAGGTCGTTGATTTCGCCGATCGATTCATCGCCGGACGTGTAGACCGACTGGCCGATGAAGTTGTTGGCGCTGATCTGGGTTTCACTCTGTTCCGTCAGATAGGTGTCGGAGGTCGCGGCCATGTTGGAGGTCGCAGCGCCCGGAGCCGGCGTGGTGGCCGCGGCATCAGCATTCGGGTCGGTGACCGGCGGTACGGCCGGAGCCTGGGTGCCGGTGGCGGCGGGTGCCTGGGTGCCGGCTGCCGGCGCATTGGCGTCCTGGGCGTAGGCGAGCGGGGCCATCGCGGTCGAGCCGAACAGAACGGCGGCGGCAAAAGCGTTGAGGGTCTTCTTCATGGTAGACTACCTTTCCTCTGAGATGGTCTTGCGAAAAACGCGGCCGCTCGGCGAGAGCAGAGCCGACCGCGTCGGTTCGAGAGGAAAATGCCCAAGCCCTTCATTCGTTCCGGAAAAACGCCGGGCTTTATTTTTGCGGCTTGCCGGAACTTTTTCGTCGCGTAGCGGAAGGGCAGGCCGCCCGCTGCCGCCTGCCCCGCGTGACGCCGCCCGTGGTTCGACCTAGAGCCGGAACGCCGGCTCGATGCGGCCCTTGACCGGAACGCCGAGCTCGAAGGTCGCACCGGCCAAAGGATCGGCTGCCCGTCCGTCCGCATCGAGGCCCTCCCAGCAGGAGGTCACCACCAGACGGTCGGCATTGCGGCCGAAGAAGGCGGGGCAGGTCACCCGCCGGGCGGGCATGTCGTAGCGTGCGATATGGCGGCCCGTGGCGTCGTAGCGATTGACGACGCCACCGTCCCAGCGGGCGTTCCAGATGCCGCCGTCGGCATCGCAGACCGAGCCGTCGAACACGCCGGGCTGGTCGCGGCCGTCGATCAGCACGCGCGCCGGACCGGTGGGCAGGCCCGTTACCGGATCGAGCGGCACCTGCATGAGCTGGTTGACCTTGGAATCGGTGTAGTAGCCGGTGCTGCCGTCCGGCGAGAAGCAGATCGCGTTCGGAATGCTCACCGCATCGAAGATCCGCGTCACGGCCGTTCCCGCCACGTGATAGATCGCACCCGCGCCGGTCTCTGCGGTCTTGCTCATCGTGCCGATCCACAGCGCGCCGCTCGGATGCAGGCGGCCGTCATTGGAGCGATTGCCGAGGCTTACCGGTTCGAGCTCGCAATGCAGCGTCAATGCGCCGGAGGCGAGGTCGCGCAGGAACAGCCCCTCGCTCGAGGCGATCAGGTGGCGCCGGCCATCGATGCGGGCGATGACGCTGCCGAGAAAGGGCAGCGCATGGGCGGTTGCCGTTCCGGACTGGAGGTCGAGCTGCCGCAGGCTTTTGCCCAGAATGTCGAACCACCACAGGCAGTCGAGGTCCGGATCGTAGACCGGTCCCTCGCCGAGTTCGAGGCGGGTCTCATCCAGAATCGATCCGGTAAACGCGTGGTGTGACGACATGTGGTGTTCTCCCGATGAATGCTGTTTTGACTGGCCGCGATCCGGCCCGCTGTCGGCAGGGTTTACGGTAAAATCGAGTTAGTTGCTGGACTGTGCCATGGTTCTGCGGCTATGGTCCATTACGTCGGCAGACTGGATTCGCAGGCGATCCGGCATGCTGGTCTACCGCAATCGATCTCGCTCTTCCACAGTGTGTCAACAAAGATCGGTCGCGATTTTGCAGGGCGGCGTGCGGAAGAGCTTCTTGACGATTGTCATGTGTGGTTCAATGGTGTTTCGGGGGAAGCGGGCCAGCAGTGCAGGGATTGCCGCCTGTCTTTTGTAGGGCTTCGCGAAGAAAACTATACAATGAGCATGATTGAGACTGACGGCTCCAACCGCATCGCGGATTATGTGGCCGACATTGGTGGGTTCAAGACCCAGTTCGATGTCTTCCGCTTCATGAAGCGGTTGACCGAGCACTATGGTGCGCGCGCCTTCATGGTGCTCAACCTGCCGTCACCGACCTCGCTGGACCTGTCGAGCAATTCCATCATCACCAACTGGCCGGCGGACCTGATTGCCGAATATGACCAGGTTGCGCTGCTCGCATCCAGCCCCGTGCTCGTGCGTCTGCGCACCGCGACCTCGCCGTTCAACTACGACATAGAGAGTGTCGCCAAGGAACGCGACGCGCGCACCACCGACGTCTCGCGCGCGATGTTCGAGCGCTACCGCATGCCCCGCGGCGCCTATTTCCCGGTTCACGATGCCTCCGGCATGCGCGGGGCGGTGTCGTTTGCCGGCGATCGGCCGCCGTTCAATCCCGTCGAGATGATGGAATTGATGTTTCTGTCGATCCACGTCTACAACCGGCTGGCCGAGATCCGCGAACTCGACAACCGCGCGACCGACATGCTGACGGAACGCGAGATCGACTGCCTCAACTGGACGGCCGCCGGCAAGACCAGCGTGGAGATCGCCGAGATCCTCGGCCTCTCCGAACATACCATCAATCACTATCTCAACCGCGCGACCAAGAAGCTCGATACCGTCAACCGCACCCAGGCGGTGGCCAAGGCGCTGAGGCTCGGTCTCATCAAGTGAGCAGGGGCGGAGCCGGGCCACGTGTCCGCTCCGGATCCGATCAACTGCGCGCGCCACGCACCCGCGGCGACAGCCGCTGCCTCAAATTTGTCCTTGCGCCGCGCGCCGACGCACAAAAGACGGGCAGCCTTTTGGCGCCGCTTTCCGGTTCAGTTTTTTTGAGCTGCCTTCGCTCGATGGAAAATCAAACGTTTAGCCGATCGGGCGGCGTCTGGCACGGTTTCTGCATGGATAGAAACAAGTCCAGAGGGGACGCTGCAAGTCACCTGCAAAAGGTGCGGCAAGAGAAGACCGTCGTTGAGCATGCCTGCCACTCCGGGCAAAGCTCACGGCGGTCTTCTTTTTTCACCGACAGCCTATGGAGCAAGGCTGCACCATGCTCGCCCGGGTCCTTCCGCCGCAGGCCCGCTTCCCTGATCCCGCCGCTTTTCCGGTTGGCGAAGCCGTCCCCGTCCACTATCTAGGGCTCAGCCGGCTCCGGCCGCAGCCGAACACGAAGAGGGTGGAATGAGCGCAGTCACGAAAGACCAGGTTCTGGAAACGTTGAAGACCGTCCGCGGTCCCGATTTCGAGCGCGACATTGTCACCCTCGGCATGGTTTCCGATGTTTTCATCTCCGACGGCAAGGTCTATTTCTCGATCACCGTGCCCTCCGAGCGCGCCAATGAGCTGGAGCCGCTGCGCCAGGCGGCCGAGCGTGCGGTCAAGGCCATGCCCGGCGTGCGCGGCGCGCTGGTCAGCCTGACGGCCGAGCGCAAGGCCGGTGCCGCACCCGCCGCCCGGCCGCAGCCAGCAGCCCACGGGCACGCGCATGCCCCGGCCCCGGCCCCGGCTCCGTCCGGCCAGCGCCCCGCGCGTCAGAACATTCCTGGTATCGGCGCCATCATCGCGGTCGCTTCCGGCAAGGGGGGCGTCGGCAAGTCGACGACGGCCGTGAACCTGGCGCTTGCCATGAAGGCCAACGGCTTGAAGGTCGGCATCCTCGATGCCGACGTTTACGGCCCCTCCATGCCCAAACTGCTCGGCATTAACGGGCGCCCCAAGCAGATCGAGAACCGCATCATCGTGCCGATGGAGAATTACGGCATTAAGGCAATGTCGATGGGCTTCCTCGTCGATGAAGGCACGGCGATGATCTGGCGCGGTCCGATGGTCCAGTCGGCGCTGATGCAGATGCTGCGCGAAGTGGCCTGGGGCGATCTCGACGTGCTGGTCGTCGACATGCCGCCGGGCACGGGCGATGCACAGCTGACCATGGCGCAGCAGGTGCCGCTGTCCGGCGCGGTGATCGTCTCGACCCCGCAGGACCTCGCCCTCATCGACGCCCGCAAGGGGCTCAACATGTTCAACAAGGTGGAGGTGCCGGTGCTCGGCATCGTCGAGAACATGAGCTATTTCATCGCGCCGGATACGGGCGCGCGCTATGACATCTTCGGCCATGGCGGCGCACGGGCGGAAGCGGAGCGGATCGGCGTGCCCTTCCTCGGGGAAGTGCCGCTGACGATCGCCATCCGCGAGACCTCGGACGCCGGATCGCCGGTCGTGGTCTCCGATCCTGAAGGCCCGCAGGCCAAGGTTTACCGCGAGATCGCCGACAAGGTGTGGAAGGAAGTGCAGGCCCGCTCGGGCCGCGCCGCGCCGTCGATCGTGTTTGAATGAGGCGGTAGCCGCCGCAAAAGGCGGCCTTCAGATAATCGACCGCCGCCCCCAGGCGGATAGGGGCGGCGGGATAGCGCGATCTGTTATTGTTTTTCGATCGCGATTTTGCGTTCAGCCGGAGCAGCGTCCGGCTTCTTGGGCATGGTGACGGTCAGGACGCCCTTGTCGAACTTCGCGGCCACGGCGGCCTCATCGACGCTTGGCGGCAGGCGCATGGAGCGCTGGAAACTGCCGTATCGCCGCTCGACGACATGGTAATTGTCCTTGTCGTCCTTCTTTTCCATCTTCTTCTCACCCTTGATGCTGAGCACGCCATTGTGGATGGAGACGTCGACGTCCTCTTCGGTGATGCCGGGCAGTTCGGCGGTCAGCACGATCGCCGTATCGTTTTCCACCACATCGATGGACGGTGAAAGGAAGTCCTTTCCCTCGGCAAGGGACGGAAGCTTGTTCTTGCCGAAGAAACTTTCGAGAGCCTGGTCCATCTCCTTGCGCAGTTCCGCAAAGGGATTGTCCGACCACAGGCTGGGAAGAAGAGCAGGTGACTTGTCTGCCATAGTCTATCCTCCAAGAAAGTTGCTACCCCCAATGCGCGGGATAGTAACGGCGGAGGTCGGGCGTGCTTTGATTCAAATCAACCCTGATGGCCACCTCGCAAAACCCTAAGGGTTGCTCCCACGGGTGGCTGACCGTGACCGCGGGGGGCCTGGGTCCACCGCAACAAGTCTCTTGCGTTTTTCTGCGGCGAGGTGTTTGTTCGCGCGCTGTGACGAGCAGCGGCCAGATGCGGGGCGCCATGGAAGTGTTTCGAACTTGATCAGGGCGTACCGATCCGACGGAGCTGCTGAGGTCATTCTCGCAAGCGATGCGCGGACATCGCTTGATCCCGCCATTCTATGGCTCGATCTCGTCCATCCCGACCGTGAGGAAGAGGCGCTGGCCGAGCGGCTGGTCGGCGTGCCGCTGCCGACCCGCGAAGACCTCAAGGACATCGAACCCTCAAGCCGTCTTTATGTCGAAGACAATGTCGTCTTTATGACCGGCTCGCTCGTCTACCACGTCGAGACCGATCTGCCGGAACTGACCGACGTCGCCTTCATCCTGAGCGGCAATCGCCTCATCACCATCCGTTACGCGGAGCCGCGGGCCTTTTCCCTGTTCAGTTCGGCGTTGCAGCGGGTTCCCGGCAAGTATCGCACCGGCGCGGAAATGATGGCCCGCCTGCTGGAGACCGTCGTCGACCGGACGGCCGAGGTGCTGGAGATTGCCGTCTCCCGCCTCGACACGCTCTCCGCCAACGTCTTTGTCGACCGCAAGACGGCCAAGCGCCGGCCGCCGCGTTTCCTCGAGGACAAGCTTCTCGACATTGCCAGCCATCATCGCCTGGTCAGCAAGGCGCGTGACAGCCTGATGTCGCTGTCGCGGCTGGTCACCTTCCTGCGTTCCCTGCCGCTGATCCGCAAGGACCACGAGGCGGACGAACTGTGCCGGATCGTTGCCCACGACATCCAGTCGCTGTCGGAACATGCGAGCTTCGTGTCCAACAACATCACCTTCCTGCTCGATGCCTCGCTCGGTCTCATCAATGTCGAGCAGAACGCCATCATCAAGATCTTCTCGATCGCCTCGGTCGTCTTCCTGCCGCCGACCCTGGTCGCCTCCATCTACGGCATGAACTTTGATTTCATGCCGGAACTGCATCTGCAGTTCGGCTACGCACTTGCGCTGGGCGCGATGCTGCTGTCGGCCATCATTCCCTTCGTCTTCTTTCGCTGGAAAGGCTGGCTCTGACGAGCCAGGTGCCCCATGAATCAGGAAAACACTGAAGTACCGGCGACGCCCAAGGACTTCCGCAGCCTCTTCTGGCTCGGTCTCGGCTCGGTCGGCGTCGTCTATGGCGACATCGGCACCAGCCCGCTCTACGCATTTCGCGAAGCGCTGAAGCCGATCGCCGATGGCGGCATCCTGCGCGAGGAGATCATCGGCCTGATCTCCCTGATCATCTGGACGCTGACCATCATCGTCACGCTCAAATATGTGCTCTTTCTGCTGCGGGCAGACAACGAAGGCGAAGGCGGCACGCTCTCCCTGCTGGCGCTCCTGTCGAAGAGCGCCGCCGGGCACGGCGCCCTCCTGATGATCCTCGGGCTGATCGGCGCGGCTCTCTTCCTCGGCGATTCGATGATTACACCGGCTCTGTCGGTTCTCTCCGCGGTCGAGGGCCTGAAACTGGTGACGCCGGACCTTGAGCGATTCATCGTGCCCATTTCCGCCGGTATCCTGATCGGCATCTTCGCCGTCCAGTCGCACGGCACCGGCGCCGTGGCGAAATTTTTCGGCCCAATCACGGCCGTCTGGTTCCTGGTGATGGCGCTCGGCGGCGTCTTCCACATCGCCGACGATTTCGGGATCCTCTCCGCCTTCAATCCCTGGCATGCGGTTCACTTCCTGCTGCGCGAAGGTTTCCTCGGCATTGTCGTGCTGGGGGCCGTGTTCTTGACCGTGACCGGAGCCGAGGCGCTCTATGCCGACCTCGGGCATTTCGGTCGCCGTCCGATCCAGTGGGCCTGGTTCGTGCTGGTCTTTCCGGCGCTGGTGCTCAACTATCTCGGCCAAGGTGCGCTGGTGCTCAAGCATCCGGAGGCCGCCTCCGATCCCTTTTTCCTGATGTTCCCGGAATGGGCGCTGCTGCCGGTCGTCATCCTCGCCACCGCGGCAACCATCATCGCCAGCCAGGCCGTCATCACCGGCGCCTTCTCGCTCGTGCGCCAGGCGATCCATCTCGGTTTCCTGCCGCGCATGCAGATCCTCTTCACCTCCGAGACCCATACCGGCCAGATCTATCTGCCGACGGTGAACGCTCTTCTGCTTCTCGGCGTGCTCGCCCTCGTCATGCTCTTCCAGAGCTCGGAAGCACTGGCGACCGCCTACGGCATTTCCGTGACCGGGGCGATGGTGGTCACCACCATCATGGCCTTCTCTTTCGTGCGCAGTCGCTGGGGGTGGAGTATGACGACGGCGGTGGCGCTGCTTTCACCGCTCTTTGCCCTCGAACTCGTCTTCCTCGGCGCCAACATGCTGAAGGTGCATGACGGCGGCTATGTCCCGGTGCTCTTCGCCGCCGGCTTTACCGTGGTCATGTGGACCTGGCGCCGCGGCACCGCGATCCTCTTTGCCAAGACCCGTCATGCCGACGTTCCTCTGGCCGCCTTCATTGCCTCGATCGAGAAGAAGAGCGAGAACGCCCCGGTCAGCGTCGCCGGCACCGCGATCTTTCTCACCAGCGATCCCGAAACCGCGCCGGCCGCCCTCCTGCACAATCTCAAGCACAATCACGTCATCCACGACCGCAACATCATTCTCACCATCAAGACCGTGAACCGGCCGAGGGCGAATGAAGAGGAGCGCTTCCTCGTAGAGCAGCTGTCGGAACGTTTCTCGCGCGTCGAGATCCGCTTCGGCTTCATGGAGAACCAGAATGTCTCCAAGGCGCTCGCCAATCTGAGACGCGGCGGCCTGAAGTTCGACATCATGTCGACCTCCTTCTATCTCGGACGCCGCAAGCTGGTTCCCGATGCGAAATCCGGCATGCCCTACTGGCAGGACCGCCTCTACATCACCCTTGCCAACACCGCGACCGACCCGTCGGACTACTTCCGTCTGCCGGCCAACCGCGTGGTTGAACTCGGCTCACACGTCATCATCTGACGGCTCACCTCCGGAAAATCGCAGAAACCGCCGTCTTCCGGCGGTTTTTTTGCGTCATGACGGTGCCAGCACGACGCCAGCGTTAACCAAGCATCAAGGTTAATGCCGGATATTTCTCTAATATAGCCGTCGTCATGTATGGAGTACCGGTTTTGCGTCCGAGTAGCCGTCTGCTGAAGCTGTCCGCCCCGCGTCTGGAACGGTGGACATCGCCCGTGGTTTTTGGCCTGGTCTCCTGGCTCGCCTTTCCCTCCATTGCCGCCCAGTCCGATCTTGCCGGCCTCATCAGCGGTGCCGACCGCGGGGCCAACAACTGGCGCATGGTTTTGACCGCCTCGCCGGCTGGATCGGTGCATCAGGCCCAACTCGCCTTTGCCGATGCAACCGCCGCCTCGATGCTCAGCCGCGAGAACGGCCTTCTGCTGCCGGACGGCCGCAAGATCGCCTTCGACGGCGGCAAGACCACGAACAATGCCGTGCCGGACGAGGACCGTGTCACCCGCAGCCTGAAGAAGGGCAGGGTGCTTGCGGTCGAGACGATGCAGCCGCCCAAGGCCTTCACCGCCGGTTCGGTGCTGAAGCGCACCTCCTCGCTGCTCGACCCGAAGAAGAAATCGTCCGAACTGACCGCCTTCGTTCGCTCCAAGGCGAAGCCCGTTGAGCTCGCCGCCTTCTACTTCAAGAAGCCCGAGCCGGCAGCCGACATCGGTGTGCCGCCCATGCTCGCCTCGCTCGTCACCAACCGCCAGGCCGATGTGCTGGCAACGGCCTATGCGCCGGCCGAGCCGGACTTCGCCAGCGTCTCGCCGTTCGACGCCGTCCTCACGAAGAAACCGGAAGCCGGTCGCTTCGTGCCGAAGATCGGGCCGGAGGATCACGCCTGGGCGGCGAGTGTTCTGCCGCCCTCGGTGTTTTCCGCTCGCGAACAGCAGTGCCTGGCTTCCGGCATCTACTTCGAATCGCGTGGCGAATCGGTGAAGGGCCAGGCCGCCGTGGCGCAGGTGATCCTCAATCGCGTCCGCAATCCGGCCTATCCCGACACCATCTGCGGCGTGGTCTACCAGAATGAGGACTGGCGCAACCGCTGCCAGTTCTCCTTTGCCTGCGACAATATCAAGGATCGCGTCAACTCCCAGCACCACTGGAAGGTCGCCCGCGAGGTCGCACTCGCCGTCACCGCCGGCAAGATCTGGCTGAAGGAAGTCGGCTCGTCGACCCACTATCACGCCATCTATGTGCGCCCGGCCTGGGCGCGCACGATGAAGAAGGTCGGCCGCATTGGCCTTCATGTTTTCTACCGGACCTATGGCGGCGGCTGGAGCTGACGAAGGGCAAAAGACGGCGCCATGCGCGGCCGTTGCCGGACTTTTGCCGCCATATGCTCCCCAAGATTCGGTCCTTTCGACTTAAGTCTATGATTTTCCGCGGTTAATTTGTGGTGAAAGTTGCGCTCCCAATGCCTTGACTATGGGGGCGCTCAAAATTATGGTGCGCGCGACTTCAAGACGGGCTGGAAGGGTTCAAATCCTGCCGTATCTACAGTGTTATCGGGCCGATCGGGTCCGTAAAAACGCAGAACGGTGAGGAGGCGGGCATGACCGATAACCGAGAAGAGGGTCTGGAAGAGCGTCGCAGGCGCCTGGCTGCCGAATTGGCGGTCAAGGGTGTTGAGACGCGGAGCGACGAGGCCGCCGAAGCGCGGGCCGAGCAGAGCCGCAAGGGCTATGCGCAGGCCATGAAGCTGTCGAGCGAATTCATCTCCGCGATCATTGTCGGCGCAGTCTTGGGCTTTCTTTTTGACCGTTTTGTCGGTACTGCGCCCTGGGGCATGATCGTGCTCCTCTTGCTTGGGTTCTGTGCCGGTGTTTTGAACGTGCTCAGGAGTGCCGGCAAGGTGGCGACGCCCCATCCGGCGGACCGGGGTGGCGAAGCAGGGAATAAGCGCGACGCCGGCTGATTGTGGTCGCGACGCGCAAGTACAGGCAGACCTCCGCCCGCGGGCGGGCTAAAAGCGAAAGAGACAGACGGTGTCAAACGATCCGACTCATCAGTTCCAGATCCAGAAGATTGTTCCGATCGAGATCGGCGGGATTGATTTTTCGTTCACCAACGCCTCGCTGTTCATGGTTGCGACCGTCGCCTGCGCCTCGGCCTTCCTCTACTTCTCGACCTCGAATCGCGGCCTGATCCCGAGCCGCGCGCAGTCGGTCGCTGAAATGTCGTATGAATTCGTCGCCTCGATGCTGCGCGAAGGCGCCGGCAGCCACGGCATGAAATTCTTCCCCATGGTCTTCTCGCTGTTCATGTTTGTGCTGACCGCGAACCTGCTCGGCATGGTGCCCTACTTCTTTACCGTCACCAGCCAGATCATCGTCACCTTCGCGCTGGCGATCTTCGTCATCGGCACCGTTCTGGTCTACGGTTTCCTTAAGCACGGCTTCGGCTTCCTCAAGCTCTTTGTGCCCTCCGGCGTGCCTGCGGCGCTGCTGCTGCTGGTTGTGCCGATCGAAGTGATTTCGTTCCTGTCGCGTCCGATCTCGCTGTCCATTCGTCTGTTCGCCAACATGCTGGCTGGACACATCACGCTCAAGGTGTTCGCAGGCTTCGTCGCCTCGCTCGGAACCCTCGGTGCGCTGGGCGTCGGCGGTGCCGTACTGCCCCTGATCATGACCGTCGCCCTGACGGGTCTCGAGTTCCTCGTCGCCTTCCTGCAGGCTTATGTCTTTGCGGTACTGACTTGCATGTACCTCAACGACGCCATCCACCCGGGCGGGCACTAAGGATCACCGACATCGGCGCCAACCGGCGTCTGTCATTTGCCGCAACAACCATCTCGAAGGAGTTCATTCATGGAAGCGGAAGCAGCAAAGTTCATCGGCGCAGGTTTGGCTTGCTTTGGCATGGCCGGCACGGCTCTGGGCCTCGGCAACATCTTCGGCAACTACCTGTCCGGCGCTCTGCGCAATCCGTCTGCCGCTGACAGCCAGTTCGGCCGTCTGGTATTCGGCTTCGCCGTTACGGAAGCTCTGGGCATCTTCTCGCTGCTCATCGCTCTCCTCCTCCTGTTCGCCGTCTAATACCGGCCGGGTTCTGGGGTCACGGCCCGCCCTGAGGCGGCCGTGATCCTTCGCATTTAGAATACACCTGGAGGTGAGCATGTTCGTGACCCCCGCCTATGCGCAGGAAACTCCGGCGCCGGGCCAGACTCCTGCCGAAGCTGCCCCTGCACAGGGTCAGGTTCATACGGAAGAAGCACCCGCACACGGCGAAGTTCATACGGAGACCGGTGTTGCCCACGATGAGGGGCATGGCGGTGGCGTTTTCCCGCCGTTTGACCAGTCGACCTACGCGTCCCAGCTTCTCTGGCTGGTGATCACGTTCGGTCTTTTCTACGTGCTCATGCAGAAGGTTATCGTGCCGCGCGTTGGCGGCATCCTGGAAAACCGGCATGACCGGATTGCCCAGGATCTCGACGAAGCCGCACGGCTGAAGTCCGAGGCCGATAGCGCCATTGAAACTTACGAGCGCGAGCTTGCCGCTGCCAGGGCCAAGGCCGGGCAGATCGCGGCAGAAGCCCGCGACACGGCCAAGGCCAAGGCCGATGCCGAGCGCGCCGCCGTCGAAGCGGAACTGGCCGGCAAGGTTGCCGCCGCCGAGGCCCGCATCGCCGACATCAAGGCGAAGGCATTCGCCGAAGTCGACACCATTGCCGTTGATACGGTGGGTGCCGTCGTCGAACAGTTGATCGGCACCAAGGCAACCGCCGCCGACATCAAGGCCGCCGTCAGCGGCGTCGCCGGCAAGCAGGGGGCGTGAACATGCATTTCGACGCAACATTCTTCGCTTTCGTCGGTCTGGTCCTGTTCCTTGCCCTGATCGTCTATCTCAAGGTTCCGGGCATGATGGCGAAGTCGCTCGACGCGCGCGCCGACAAGATCCGCGACGAGCTGGCCGAAGCCAAGCGCCTGCGGGAAGAGGCCCAGCACGTGCTGGCCGAATACCAGCGCAAGCGCAAGGAAGCCGAAGCCGAAGCTGCCAGCATCGTCGCTGCAGCCGAACGCGAGGCTGCCGCACTGACCGCCGAAGCCAAGCAGAAGACCGAAGAGTTCGTGGCGCGCCGCAATGCGCTCTCCGAGCAGAAGATCAAGCAGGCCGAAACCGACGCCGTCAACGCCGTGCGTTCCGCAGCCGTCGATCTGGCGATCGCCGCCGCCGAAGCGGTTCTGGTGAAGAAGGCCGATGCCGGCGTCCAGGACACCCTGTTCAAGGGCGCCGTCAACGAGGTCAAGGCTCGCCTCAACTGAGGTTCAGCTTATCCGTGATGTGATCAAGGCCGGGTGGAGACACCCGGCCTTTGTCGTTTCATCTTCACGAATATGGCTCGGGCCGCACCGCCCGGAGTTTCGGCCAGCCTTGGGCGTCCCGGCGCTCGCGGCCGCGTGCGCGATTGACCGCTCCGGGTTGGGGAGTGTTCCGGGATTTAGGGCGAACAGGTAGTGAAACCTGGCGGCGGCGCTCTCGAGCGGGCGCAGGGCGCTGGCGTCTGGAGGTGGATATGGCTCTGCAGTCCGCCTCAGTCGCTGATCTCGGTACCGTTGCTGCGCAGCGGGCGAAAGCTCATGCGGTGGAGCGGGCAGGGGCCGTGCACCGCAATCGCTGTCCTGTGCCGGTCTGTGCCGTAGCCCGCATGGGTCTCGAAGCCATATGCGGGGAAGACGAGACCGGCCCGGGTCATCATGCGGTCCCGGGTGACCTTGGCGATGATCGAGGCGGCGGCGATTGACAGGGAGCGGGAATCGCCCTTCACCACGGCGCGACCGGGGCAGATGAGCCCGTCCGGCACGTCCCGCCCGTCGGCCAGCACATGACCGGGGGCAATCGCCAGCCCGGCTACCGCGCGGCGCATGGCGTCCAGGCTCGCCTTGCGGATATCACGAGCGTCGATGTGGCGCGGCGAGGACGAAGCGATCGAGACGGTGGCGCGGGCGATGATGGCGTCGAACAGGCGCTCGCGATGCGCAGCCGTCAGTTTCTTCGAATCGTCGAGGCCTTCGGGGATGTCATGTTCATCGAGGATCACGGCCGCGGCGACCACAGGACCGGCCAGCGGCCCGCGCCCGGCTTCGTCGGTGCCGGCCACCGGAAACAAGCCGCGCCGTGCGGCCAGCCGCTCGAACTCGAAATCGGGGCCCGTCGGCAGATCGGAAAAGAGGTTCGGAGAATCGGGTGGCGTGCGAGATTTCATGCGGCAGAAATCGCACGCGCACCCGATCTCCTGCAAGTCCCTGGCACCGACGGAGGGCAGGGGGAAGCATACCGTCGGAGCGGCAGCCAGGGACCTTTCTTCCGGCGCGAGGCGGCGGACCGCACCGGAAACAGCGACGGACGGCGGCGTCCGTCATTCTCACCGGCCAGCACGAAGCCGACCGGTCGAATTCATGGAGGCAGGCGACCGGAGGCGAGACAGAGACGTCCCCTACGCGCCGCCTCGCCTCACAGCAGAGACAGCTGGACCCCGCTGCCATCCGGCGGAACGAAGAGGTCGTCGCGCAGATGCATGCCGCGGCGAACCAGCCCCAGGCGCTTGGTGGTCATCTCGAAGCGGCGGCTGATTTGCCAGGCATAGGGACCGGCACCCTTCATCCGCTTGCCGAACTCGGCGTCGTAATCCTTGCCGCCGCGCATGGAGCGCACGAGCGACATCACGTGCCGGTAACGGTCGGGATAATGCTGCAGCAGCCAGTCGCGAAACAGCGGGCTGACCTCCAGCGGCAGGCGCAACAGCACATAGCCTGCCTCGCTGGCGCCCGCAGCCTTGGCCGAATCCAGCACCCGTTCGATCTCGTGATCGTTGAGTGCCGGGATCACCGGCGCCATCATCACACCGGTCGGAACCCCGGCCTCGCTCAAGGCCCTGATGGCCTCCAGCCGCTTGGTCGGCGTCGAGGCACGCGGCTCCATCGTGCGGGCGAGCTTGCGGTCGAGCGTCGTCACCGAAATCGCCACCTTGGCAATACCGCGTGCGGCCATGGAGGACAGGATGTCGAGGTCGCGCAGGATCAGCGCCGACTTGGTGACCACGGTCACCGGATGATTGGCGCGGTCCAGCACTTCGAGGATCTGGCGCATGATGCGCCATTCCCGCTCGATCGGCTGATAGGGGTCGGTGTTGGTGCCGATCGCAATGGTGCGCGGCTTGTAGCCGGGCTTGGCGAGTTCGCGCTCGAGAAGCTTCGGTGCGTCCGGCTTGGCAAACAGCTTCGCCTCGAAATCGAGGCCCGCCGACAGGCCCATGAAGCCATGGGTCGGCCGGGCAAAGCAATAGATGCAGCCGTGCTCGCAACCGCGATAGGGATTGATCGAGCGGTCGAAGGGAATGTCCGGAGATTCGTTGCGCGTTATGACGCTGCGCGGCCGTTCGACCTGCACTTCGGTGCGGAAGGGGGCCAGGTCCTCGAGGCTCTCCCAGCCGTCGTCAAAGGTGACACGTTCCTGCGGTTCGAAGCGACCGGCGGGGTTCATGCCCGCCGCGCGACCGCGACGGCGGTCGACATCGATCCGCAGGCCCGAGGCGGCGACCAGTGCATCGGCAATATCTGCCGTATTGGCGGGCTGGAAGGCAGCCCGCGCCACAAGAGACAGCTCGTTCATCTTTGCTCCTCGCGGGGCCATCATCCCCGGCTCGATGACTAAATTCCTAACGCGAAAAAGAGAACATTGCAAGAACAAAAACGACGAACGGAATGATGGCAATCGTTTGTGCGATGCGATAGATATAGGGCATGTTGACAGTCATGATGGAATGCCGCGATCAGGAGCCTGAGCTTGCCCAGACGCTCGCCGTCCTCGTCGCCGGCGCGGTCGAGGGGCTGGTGAGCGACGTGATCGTGCTCGATCAAGGATCATCCGACGGTTCGTCGCGCGTGGCGGACGCTGCCGGCTGCCGGTTCTACACGATATGGGATCTGAAGGACGTCGTCGCCGCGGCGCGGGGCGAGTGGCTGCTTCTGATCGAGGCCGGAGCGCGTCCCTTGAGCGGCTGGGTCGACGAGATCGGCGAGTACATGGCACTCAACCGGGTGCCGGCCCGTTTCTCGCCGTCGCGGCTGCACCGGCGCCCCTTCTACAAGCGCCTCGTCCACGGGGCATCCGTACTGGAGAGCGGCTTGCTGCTCCCAAAGAAGCAGGCGCTGTCCGCCATCGGTTCCAATATGGCGCTCGGCGAACTGGCGCTCGGCCATAAGCCCAAGCGGCTTATAAGCGAGATGGTGCCGTCCTGGGTCGCCCGGCAGGCGCGCGCCTGACAGGCTTGCGCCAGCTATGAATCGACCATGAGCGAAGTGCGGTTTCGGCGCTTGCAGGCGCTCAGAGCGTCTCAGCCGCCTGGAAATACCAGTCGGGCCGAGGTGCCGCGAGCCGTTCTTGCGCGGCCTGCGCCTCTGCAAGATCGTTGAAGAGCCCGAAACAGGTGGCTCCGGAGCCGGACATGCGCACGAGGCGGGCGCCGGCTTCGCGGAGCAGGTTCGAAATCTCTGCGATCTCCGGCATGATGGCCCGCGCGGGCGGTTCGAGGTCGTTGCGCTGGCAGGCGAGATAGGAAAGCCAGCCCTGCCGATCTGCGTCCTGCGGCGGCGCGTCGATCGGCGGATTGATCTTCTCGGTGAGCCGTCGGAAGATCTCCGACGTGGAGACGGCCTTCAGCGGATTGGCAAGCACGATGCCGAAGCGCGGCATGGTGTCCAGCCGATCGATCCGCTCGCCTATGCCTCTTGCCCGCAACGGCCGGCTTTCCAGGCACATGGGTACGTCGGCTCCGAGCTTCAGGGTGAGCGCCGATAGTGTTTCCATAGGAAGCGTCACGTCCCAGAAGCGCATGAGTCCGCGAAGGGTCGCGGCCGCGTCCGCAGAACCGCCGCCAATGCCGGAAGCGACCGGCAGGTTCTTTTCAAGCGCGATGGCCACCGCGGTCGTCGTTTGGCCCTGAAGCGCCAGGGCTTCGCGCAGCAGGTCGCGCGCCTTCAGCACGAGATTGCCGTCCCGCCCCTCGGCCCCGGCCGACAGGAGCGGCCCGAAACGGCCGCTGAGCGAGAAGCCGTCGCGCTCCGCCGGCCAGAAGCGCAGGCGGTCGCCTTCACCGGCGAAGGTCACGATGCTGTCGAGCAGGTGATAGCCGTCGGCCCGCTGACCGATGACGTGCAGCGCCAGATTGATCTTGGCCGGCGCCGCCTCGCTCGTCTCGGAGATGAGCATGACCTCAGTTGCTGCTCTTGGGCATCTTCAGCTGCTGACCGGGATAGATGCGGTCGGGATTGCGCTTGAGGCCCGGATTGGCATTGATGAGGTCGATGAAGCGCTGGCCGTCGCCAAATGCTTCGGTGGCGATCCCCCAGAGCGAATCGCCGGCCTTGACCGTATAGCCGTCTTCGCCGACCGCAGCCTGGCTCTTTTCGGCAGCGGCCATCGCGCCTGTCTGCGCCGCATCGCCACTCTTGGCGGCAAGCTCGGGAGAAAGCTCCGGCAGGCCGTCCTTGAGCTTGGCCTCGATCTTCGGGATCTCGGCAAGTTCCGGCTTGGAGATCAGCGCCCGCTTCCACTGATAGGTGGCCTCGAGCTTGCGGCCGACCCGCCAGTAGGCATCGCCGAGATGGTCGTTGATCGTCGCATCGCCAGCCTTGAGCTCGATGGCGCGCTCCAGTTCGCGGACGGCATCATCGAACTTGCCGAGCCGGTAATAGGCCCAGCCGAGCGAATCGACGATATAACCGTCGTCCGGACGCAGCTCGACCGCCTTGCGGATCATGTCGAGGCCTTCTTCCAGGTTGCGGTTCATGTCGACCCAGGAATAGCCGAGATAGTTGAGCACCTGCGGCTGGTCGGGGTTGAGCTCCAGCGCCTTGCGGAAGTTCGGCTCGGCCTCGTCCCATTTCTTCAGCCGCTCATAGGCGATGCCGCGCTGGAAGAAGATCGACCAGTAGCCCTTGGCCGGATTGGCGCCGATCACCTCGACCGCCTTGTCGTAGTTCTCGGCCATGGCCGCATAGTCCTTGGCATCGGACAGAACACTGCCATAGGCGAGATAGCTGCGGATGTCGGCCGGATCGGAAGCGATCAGCGATTTGAGATGGGTACGCGCCTCATCGACCTTGCCCGTCTGGGCGAGCGTGAGGCCGAGCTGCAGTTCCGAAATGCGGCGCATGGGCGAGGAGGGGGGCACGTCCTTGTAGAGATGGATCGCCCGGTCCGGCTGCTTGGCCGCCTCGGCAATGCTGCCGAGCATGATCAGCGTGTCGGCGCTGGCCGGATCGAGCGCACGCGACAGCTGCAGATAGAGCATGACGGTGTCTTCCGCGCCGTCGCGGTTGAGCGCGCCGCCGATCGAGAACAGCACGCCCGCAGCCCCTTCGGCCGCGGTCTTGGCCAGCGGCTCCAGCTTGTCGCCGGCCTCGATGCGCTGGCGCATTGCCTTGAACGGGGCGAAATTGGCGATCAATTCGTCGCCGGCGGAAATGGCGTCGAGCGCCTTCTGCTTGTTGCCCTGCTGCGCTTCGAGCGTGGCCAGCGAAATCACGGTGCGGGTAAAGGTGTCAGGCGCGGTCGCGGCGCCCGACTTGTCGGTCAGCGCATCGACGAAATTGCGCCGTGCGGCTTCCACGTCACCGATCATGGCGGCAATCGCGCCGGCATTGTATCGCTGGAAGATGCCATACCATTCGGGGCCCTTGAGGCCTTCGACAAGGCTCAGAGCTTCTTTGCCCTGGCCTGCGCCGACCTTTGTCCAGGCGACAAGCAGCTGGTTCATCAGCCGATCGAGGTCGTTCGGGCCGCTGTAGTTCAGGATCTTCTCTGCGGCGGCGAAATCCTGCTTTCGGATCGCCTCGAGTGCGCGTGCGACCGATGTCACCCGCTCGACGGCTTCGTCGCTCTTCAGTTCCTCGGCGAGCTTCACGCCCTCGTCGAATTCGCCGTTCATGAACAGCGCGATCATCAGCCGTTCCTGGATGTCCAGTTCGTCCGGCGAAAACGACAGCGCCTTCTTGTAGAGCGCGATGGCGTTCTCGTAGTCGCGGTCGGCATCGGCCGTGCGGGCGGCGAGAAAGGCGCCGGAGAAGGTATCGACGCTTGCCGGATCGAAGGTCTGCGCCTCGGGAGGCTTCGCCGCGTCAGTGGTCTGGGCAAGGACGATGCCGGACGGGAAGACGCCGACCAGGAAGGCGAGCGCCGTACCGGCAAGCAGACGGATGGCAAGACTTTGCCGCATGAAAGAGCCTTTCAAGAATCGATGACCAGCCGCCATGGGCTGTTGATACCCCAGATCGCCGGATTGTAACCGGCACAGAATGGCTTTTTTGAAGCAGCCCCGCAAGGAGACACCCGCCGGCCTCAGTTGACCCGGGCGATGCAGAAATCGATCACGTCCATCAGTGCCGACTTCCATGCCGTCTCGGGAAGCGGCGCCAGCGCGTCGCGGGCGATCGTGCCATAGTGCAGGGCGCGCGCGATCGTGTCGTTGAGCGCCCCATACTTGGTGATGAGGCCCAGCGCTTTTTCCAGCCGGGCATCGTCATTGTGTCCCTGCTCGATCGCTTCGCGCCAGAATTCGCGTTCTTCCTTGGTGCCGCGGCGGTAGGCGAGGATCACGGGAAGCGTGATCTTGCCTTCGCGGAAGTCGTCGCCGACATTCTTGCCGAGATCGGCCGCCTTGCCGCCATAGTCGAGCGCATCGTCGACCAGCTGGAAGGCGAGCCCCAGATTCATGCCGTAGGATTTCAGCGCATTGCGGCCTGCCTTGTCGGCGCCGGCAATGATGGGGCCGACTTCGGCGGCCGCGGCAAACAGCGCCGCGGTCTTGGCGCGGATGACCGAGAGATAGTCGTCCTCGGTCGTTTCCATGTTCTTGGCGACGGACAGCTGCAGCACCTCCCCCTCGGCAATCACCGAGGCGGCGGCGGACAGCACGTCGAGCGCTTCGAGCGAGCCGACCTCGACCATCATGCGGAAGGCCTGGCCGAGCAGGAAGTCACCGACGAGAACACTGGCCTGGTTGCCCCAGATCATGCGGGCCGTCGACTTGCCGCGACGCAGGTCGCTTTCGTCCACCACATCGTCATGCAGCAGGGTCGCCGTGTGCATGAACTCGACGCTGGTCGCGAGCTTCACGTCGCCTTCGCCGCGATAGTTGAACAGAGCGGCGGACGCGAGCGTCAGCATCGGGCGCAGCCGCTTGCCCCCGGACGAGATCAGATGATTGGCAACTTCCGGGATCATCTGCACGTCGGAGCCGGCCTTCGACAGGATGAGCTGGTTGACCCTTTCCATGCCCGGCTTGGTCAGGTCCACCAGAGGCTGGATGGATGCCTGTTTGTTTTTGCTTTCCTCAAGCGGTATGACTACGCCCAACGCACCGGACTCCTATTGCATTCTCGGCGCGACAATAAAAAGTGGCCGCATGATGGGCAAGCCCGAATCGGCCGCATCGACCGTTTTAGGGAGGCTTTTGAGGCGCCATGCACGAGATTATCCGCAGCAACGACGCCGTGCTCCTGTCCTTCGCCGAGAGCCTGATGAAAGACGCGGGAATTTCCTGCATGATCGCCGACCAGGCGATGAGCATCCTCGAAGGCTCGCTCGGCATGCTGCCGCGCCGTCTTCTGGTGGAAGAGGACCGCGCCGAGGAGGCGCGCGAAATCCTGAAGGATGCCGGTCTCGGCGACGAACTGCGTGATCCGGTGAACTGAACCGTGCCCGAAGCCTTGCCCGTTGCCGAAACCGTCGACGCCTTCCATCGCGGCGGTTTTCATCTCGTCCAGCCGAAGGGCCGCGGCCATCGCGCCGGCATGGATGCCATGCTGCTCGCCTCGCTGGTGGACGCCAAGGGAGCGATCCGCGTCGCCGATCTCGGCGCCGGTGCAGGAGCTGCGGGCCTGGCCGTTGCCGCGCGGCTGCCTGAGGCCTTCGTCACCCTCGTCGAGCGGTCGCCGGACATGGTGGTCTATGCGCAAAAGAGCCTGGCGCTGGCCGAGAACGCGGCGCTCGCTCCCCGTGTTCGCGTGCTGGAGGCGGACGTGACGCTGACGGGGCGGGCCCGGGTCGCCGCCGGTCTCGAAGACGACAGCTTCGACCACGTCATCATGAACCCGCCCTTCAACGATGCCGGAGATCGCAAGACCCCGGACCAGCTCAAGGCCGAGGCCCATGCCATGACCGAGGGCCTGTTCGAAGGCTGGATCCGCACCGCCGGCGCCATCATGGTGCCCGGCGGCCAGCTGTCGCTAATCGCCCGTCCGCAATCGATCGCCGAAATCATCGATGCCTGCGGCCGGCGCTTTGGCGGGCTGGAGGTGACGCCCGTCTATCCGCGGGAAGGCGAGAATGCAGTTCGCATCCTTGTCTCGGCGATCAAGGGCTCGCGCGCGCGGCTCAACCTGCGGTCACCACTCCTCATGCATGACGATCCTCAGAGCCACAAGTTCTCGCCCTTTGTCGACGATCTCAACAATGGCCGCGCCGGCTACGCCCGCAGCGGGCGTTGAATTTCACGTGTCTGCCATTGTGTTTGGGGCCCCGCTTCTTACATCACGGTGCGACATGAACGACAGTGCGAGGTAAGCGATCGATGGCAGGTTTGTTGAAGCGTCTGGTACCCAAGCGGTTCCGCAATGACGGGCTGGTGATCCCGGTCGTCCGCCTGCACGGCGCGATCATGAGCGGCGGCAGCCGTTTCAAGCCGCAGCTGAACCTCGCCAGCGTCGCGCCCGCCCTGGAGAAGGCCTTCTCGATGAAGGACAGCCCCGCCGTGGCGCTGTCGATCAATTCACCGGGTGGTTCCCCCGTCCAGTCGCGGATGATTTTTGACCGCATCCGGGCGCTGGCCGAGGAAAAGAACAAGCGCGTGCTGGTCTTTGTCGAGGATGTCGCGGCCTCCGGCGGCTACATGATCGCGCTTGCGGGCGACGAGATTTTTGCCGACGCGACCTCGATCGTCGGGTCGATCGGCGTCGTCTCCGGCGGCTTCGGTTTCCCCGAGTTGCTGAAGAAGATCGGCGTCGAACGTCGTGTCTATACCTCCGGCGAGAACAAGGTCATCCTCGATCCGTTCCAGCCGGAGAAGGAAAGCGACATCGATTACCTGAAGTCGCTGCAGGCCGAGATCCACGAGATCTTCATCGACATGGTGAAGGCGCGGCGCGGCGCGGTGCTCTCCGACGATCCGTCGCTGTTTTCCGGCCTGTTCTGGACGGGGCGCCGTGGCCTGGAACTGGGCCTCGTCGACAGCCTCGGCGACATGCGCGAGGAAATCAAGAGGCGCTACGGCCGGGACGCGAAGCTTGAACTCGTCTCGGGCTCCAAGGATTTCTTCGGCCGCAAACTGCCCGGCGTGGGCGCAAGCGCCGCCGGCATGGAGCACATGGCCGCAGCCGCGGCCTCGGGGCTTGCCGATACGCTGGAGGAAAAGGCATTGTGGAGCCGATACGGGCTCTAAGGTGCGAGGGGGGACATGTCGCGGATCCTATTTTTCGTTATTCTGATCGGAGGCGCCTATTTCCTCTATCGCCGCTTTGTGTCCGACGCGGAAAAGCTCGCGGCCCGCTCCAAGGCGGCCGAGAAGGAGCGCCAGACCGGCGCCATGGGCACGCTGGTCAAGGACGAGGTGACGGGCGAGTATCGGGTGAAGCGCGAGGAGGAGTGACGATCTCGTTGTCCGTCAGTCCGCAATGATATCTCCAGGCGCGGGAATGTCTGGCGAAGCCGTTCATCCTGTCGACACAGGCACTGAACGAATTCAGCAATGTTGCGCTTCGCAAACTGGGCATGACCGCAGCCGATGTGCGTTCGGCGCTCACGGATCTGTGCTTTCTCGCGGAGGACGTGCTTCCGCTGGACCGCGATACACACGGAATCGCACTGGATATCGTCGAGCGATACCACCTCTCTTTCTATGATGCTCTGATGTTGGCGGCTGCTTGCAGGGCCGGTTGCGAAGTTCTCCTCACCGAAGACATGCAATCGGGGTTGCAACTGGGAGGTGGTCCCTTGATCGTCAATCCATTTTCATGATGGCTGACGTGTTTGGTTGGGCCTCACTTGACCGTCCGCCCCCGCCGTGGCACCAGACGGACTATCCTCGAAGATACATTCCGGACGACAATCCCATGACCGAGACCAGCCTCGCCCCGCATATGGACCCCAAGCGCTCCTTCCAGGCGCTGATCCTGACGCTGCACAACTATTGGGCCGACAAGGGATGCGCCGTTCTCCAGCCCTATGACATGGAAGTGGGCGCCGGTACCTTCCATCCGGCAACGACGCTGCGCGCGCTGGGACCGAAGCCGTGGAAGGCTGCCTATGTTCAGCCGTCGCGGCGTCCGTCCGACGGCCGCTACGGCGAAAACCCGAACCGTCTTCAGCACTACTACCAGTATCAGGTCATCCTGAAGCCGAACCCCTCCAACCTTCAGGAACTCTATCTCGGCTCGCTCAAGGCGATCGGCCTCGACCCACTGCTGCACGACATCCGCTTCGTCGAGGACGACTGGGAAAGCCCGACGCTCGGTGCCTGGGGTCTCGGCTGGGAATGCTGGTGCGACGGCATGGAAGTCTCGCAGTTCACCTACTTCCAGCAGGTCTGCGGCATCGAATGCGCGCCGGTGTCCGGCGAGCTGACCTACGGCCTCGAGCGCCTAGCCATGTACGTCCAGGGCGTCGACAATGTCTATGACCTGAACTTCAACGGCCGCGAGGGCGACGATAAGATCTCCTATGGCGATGTGTTCCTGCAGGCTGAACAGGAATATTCCCGCCACAATTTCGAATTCGCCAATACCGAGATGCTGCACCGGCACTTCATCGACGCCGAGAAGGAATGCCAGGCGCTGCTCGCCGCCGGCGCGCCCGGCGAGAGCGACAATCATCGTCTGCACAAATGCGTCTTCCCGGCCTATGACCAGTGCATCAAGGCGTCCCACGTCTTCAACCTGCTCGATGCCCGTGGCGTCATTTCGGTCACCGAGCGCCAGAGCTACATCCTGCGGGTGCGCACGCTCGCCAAGGCCTGCGGCGAAGCCTTCCTGCTGACCGACGCCGGCGGGGTCAATCTCGGCAAGGCTGCATGAGCCAAGGCCGGATCATTCCGGCAAAGTCCCTGGCCGGCGGACTGGCATGGTCCCGCCGCGCCTGGACCCTCGCGGCCTTGATCAGCGGCGCCATGCTAGGCCTATCGGTCGCCTTCTATCTCTATCTCGCCTTTGTCAGCTATGTCATCGAGAAGACAGGTTCGGCGTTCCGAACCGGTGCCGAAAGCCCCCTTTTCCAGGTCCTCCTGGAGATCTCGGGCATCTTCGACCTGTGCCTGGCTGCCTTTCAGGTGTTGGCCGTGCTGTTTTTCCTGCGCTGGATCTGGCTGGCGTTGACGCTGGCGCGCAGGCTGGAACGAGGCAGCATCCGCTATGCGCCGCTGGTGGCGATTGCCGGTTTTCTGGTGCCGATCGCCAATCTGTGGATGCCGCTCTTCACCATGATCGATCTGGACGAGTTCGCTGCCTCCCGGGAGACGCGGACGGTGCCGGTGATCCCGTGGTATCCGGCCGGTATCGTCCTGTCCGCCATCCTCGCCTTCGGGCTGATGCGGATCGTCAACGATACCCCTGTCGATGGCTTTTCCGACCCGGGCGCCAGCCAGCGCCTGATGCAGATCGCCGCGATCGGTGCCATCGCCCACATGGTGCTGCTGCTGCTGACCCACGCCTATATGGCGCTCGTCAGGCCCGGTCTGGACCTGGCGCTGCTGGAGCTTGCCGAGGCACAGGGGGCCCAGCCGTCGGAAACCGGCGACGCCGCTGCCTCGACGCCGCGATCCGCTGATGACTTTCCGGATATGAACGCCTAAGGTCCGCTTAATTCCTCCACCGGCCGGAGCATTGCCCATGTATATCACGCTTGCTGTTCTTGTAATCGTCGCCCTCTATGCGGTCATGGTCTATAACGGCTTGGTCAAGTCCCGGCAGATGACCGAGGAAGCTTGGTCCGGCATCGACGTCCAGTTGAAGCGCCGCGCCGATCTGATCCCCAACCTGATCGAGACCGTCAAGGGCTATGCCGCCCACGAGAAATCGACGCTGGAAGAGGTCGTGGAACTGCGCAATCGCGTCCAGGCCGTGCCGGCCGGCGACGTGGCGGGCCGTGCCGCTGCCGAAGGCCTGCTCGGCCAGGCGCTTGGCCGGATCGTCGCGCTGGCGGAAGCCTATCCCGAGCTGAAGGCCAACGAGAACTTCATGGAACTGCACCGGTCGCTCGACACCATCGAGGGCGAGATCCAGATGTCGCGCCGCTATTACAACGGTGCCGCCCGCGACCTGAACGTCAAGGTCGACAGCTTTCCCTCCAATCTCGTCGCCAGCCAGTTCGGCTTCTCCAAGGCCGGCTATTTCGAGATTGCCAATGATGCCGATCGCGCCGTTCCCACGGTGAAATTCTAAAGCACGCTCACCCGTGCCGCTTTGAGACACAGCATGAAAACCGAAAAACTGACCATCCTTCCGCCCGGTCGCCCGCTGACCGGGCGCGTCAGCCCGCCCGGCTCGAAATCGATCACCAATCGCGCGCTCCTCCTGGCCGGCCTTGCCCGCGGCACCAGCCGGCTGACCGGCGCGCTGAAGAGCGACGACACGCGCTACATGGCCGAAGCGCTGCGGGCCATGGGCGTGACGGTCGATGAGCCCGATGCAACGACCTTTGTCGTCACCAGTTCCGGGGAACTGAAGGCGCCGGCCGCGCCGCTGTTTCTCGGCAATGCCGGCACCGCCACGCGCTTCCTGACCGCCGCCCTCGCGCTTGGCCGGGGCCGTTATGTGGTGGATGGCGACGAGCATATGCGCAAGCGGCCGATCAAGCCGCTGGTGGATGCATTGCATGCGCTCGGCGTCGCCATCGAGGCGCCGACCGGCTGCCCGCCGGTGACGATCGACGCGACCGGCGCGTTTACGGGTAACCGCGTGGTGATCGATGCGGGCCTGTCCAGCCAGTATGTCTCGGCGCTGCAGATGGCCGCGGCCTGCGGGTCCGAACCCTTCACCATCGAGCTTGCCGGTGCCGACATCGGCGCGCGCGGCTATATCGACCTGACGCTGGCTGCCATGCGGGCCTTCGGCGCGAAGGTGTCGCAGCCGACGGCCGCCTCCTGGCAGATCGAGCCCACCGGCTATACCGCCACCGACTTCCACATCGAGCCGGATGCGTCGGCGGCCACCTATCTCTGGGGCGCCGAGGTATTGACCGGCGGTGCGATCGACATCGGTACGCCCGCCGACCAGTTCACCCAACCGGACGCCAAGGCGCATGAGGTGATCGCATCCTTTCCGCACATGCCGGCCGTCATCGACGGCTCGCAGATGCAGGATGCCATTCCGACCATCGCCGTGCTTGCTGCCTTTAATGCGACGCCGGTTCGCTTCGTCGGCATCGCCAATCTCAGGGTCAAGGAATGCGACCGTATCCGGGCGCTGTCGACCGGGCTCAACGCCATCCGTCCGGGCCTTGCGGTCGAGGAAGGCGACGATCTCATCGTCCATTCCGACCCGGCGCTTGCCGGTGAGAGCCGGCCGGCCGAAATCGATACCTTCGCCGATCATCGCATCGCCATGAGCTTTGCGCTCGCCGGCCTCAAGATCCGCGACATCACCATTCTCGACCCCGGCTGCGTCGCCAAGACCTATCCCGGCTATTGGGATGCGCTGGCCTCGCTCGGCGTCGCCTTCCGCGAAGGATAGGCAAATGACCAGACTGCTCGGCCTGCTGTCCTCCGTCCTCTTGCTTCTGGCCGCAGTCGGACAGGCCGCGGCGGCCGAACTCATCCGGGACTATCACGCCGACATCGCCGTTGCCGTCGACGGCACGCTGACGGTCACCGAGACGATCGAGGTACAGGCGGAAGGGCAGGAGATCCAGCGCGGCATCTTCCGCGACTTCCCGCTCTATGCCCGGGATGCCGATGGCCGCACCGTCGAGGTCGACTTCGACCTGCTCTCGGTCGAGCGCGACGGCGAACCGGAAGACTATCATACCGAGAGCATTGCCGGGGGTGTGCGCATCTATGCGGGCTCCGCCGACGTCTATCTCGATCCGGGCGCATACACCTATACGATCACCTATACGACCGGCCGACAGATCCGCTTCTTCGAGGACCATGACGAACTCTACTGGAACGTCACCGGCAATGGCTGGCGGTTCCCGATCCTCAAAGCCTCGGCCACGGTCATCCTGCCGGACGGCGTCAGACCGACAAAAACCGCCTATTACACCGGCTACGAAGGCTCGACGCAGACCAATGCTCGCTCCGAGCCAACCGCCGACAGCGTCTATTTCGAGACCACCGAGCGGCTCGGCATCGGCGGCGGGCTGACCATTGTCGTCGGCCTGCCCAAGGGCGCGGTCGCCGCCCCGTCCGGCACGCAGGGTGCACTGTGGTGGCTGCGCGACAACATCAACACCCTTCTTGGGCTCGGCGGGCTGGTGCTGGTCCTGCTCTATTACCTGCGCTCCTGGCTTGCGGTCGGACGTGATCCCGCGGCCGGCATCATGGTGCCGCGCTGGGATGCACCCGACGGGCTTTCCCCGGCGCTCGTCAACTACATCGACAACAAGGGTTTTTCCGGCGAGGGCTGGACGGCCCTGTCGGCTTCGCTGATCGATCTTGCCGTCAAGGGCTATGTCGTGCTCGAAGACCTCGAGCGCTCGATCACGGTGCGTCGAACCGACAAACCGGTGAAGGGCAAGCTCCCCTCGGGACAGGCGAGCCTGATCGCCGCATTCGGCGCGCCGGGCGAGAGCTTCACCATCGACAAGGCGAACGGCAAGAAGGTTCAGTCGGTCGGCCGCAAGTTCCGCGGTGCGATCGAGAAGGAGCATCGCGGCAAGTACTACAAGGACAATAGCGGCTACATTTTCGGTGGCGTGGTCTTGAGCATTGTGGCCTTGGCCGCGCTCCTCATCTTTGGTTCGCTCAGCGAAGATACGATCGGCCTGATGTTTGCGCCGATCATGATCGGCATCTTTCTCGCGATCTTCGCCGTTCGGCTCGGCAAGGGCGCGCGACGCTCGGCCCCGCTTCCCGTGCGGATCATCTCGATCGTCGGACTGGCCATTCTTGGCCTCGTCGCCCTGGCCATGGGCGCCTTTGTTCTGCTCGCCATCTTCATCGACTTTTCCGAGATCCACCAATTGCCGGCGCTGGTCGGCATCGGCGGCATCGTGATGCTGAACGGGCTGTTCTTCTTCCTGATGGGCGCGCCAACGCCGATCGGCCGCAAGCTGATGGACGGCATCGAGGGCCTGCGCACCTATCTGACGCTCGCCGAAAAGGACCGGCTGAACATGCAGGGGGCGCCGAAGATGTCGCCGCAGCATTTCGAGACACTGCTGCCCTATGCGGTGGCGCTCGGCGTCGAGAAGCCTTGGACGCGCACCTTCGAGACCTGGCTTGCCTCCGCCGAGGCCGGCGCCACAGCCGGCGCCTATGAGCCGGGCTGGTACATCGGCGCTCATCCCGGCGATTTCGGCGGCCGCATCGGCGGCTTCTCCAGCTCGATGGCTTCGACGATTGCCTCCACCATCCCGGCTCCGCCAAAGAGCTCGTCCTCGGGCTTCTCCTCCGGCGGTGGCTTCTCCGGCGGCGGCGGCGGCGGTGGCGGCGGCGGAGGGTGGTAGAGATACAACCGCCCCCTTGAGGGGGGAGGTCGCCGCGAAGCGGCGGGTGGGGGTGGCCTTGGCATCGGGGCTGACTCGTCAGAAGGATATCGCGCTGCAGTTGCTTTTTTTCTTGTTGCGCGTAGCGTCCCTAACTTAGGTCCGTCGACTGACTCATGGTGAGCTTTATGGCAAAGCCTCCGTCTCCACTTGATCGCTTCAAACGTGCGAATGCCCGTCGCCTGCGAGCCACCATGACTGATGCCGAACGAAGGCTCTGGCGGCATTTGTGGCGCATCCCGATCGAGGGAACGCATTTTCGCCGGCAGGTGCCGATTGACCGTTTCTTCGCTGATTTTGCATGTCACCAGATCGGGCTGGTGATTGAGCTTGATGGCAGTCAGCACGCCGAAGACGCCGCAGAGCGATATGATCTGGCGAGGACCCGTGTGCTTGAGGCGGCAGGTTACAAGGTCATTCGTTTCTGGAACCACGAAGTGTTGAACGAGCTTGATGCTGTGCTCGACACGATTTTCGTGGCGGTCGAGGAGCGGCAGGCCGCGCTGGCCGGGGCAGGCGTCACTCACCCCACCCCGGACCTGCGGTCCGACCCTCCCCCTCAAGGGGAGGGTGAGGAAAGAGAACATGCCCGATCTTCTGCTCGAACTCCGCTCCGAAGAGATTCCCGCCCGCATGCAGCGCAAGGCGGCCGGTGATCTGAAGAAGCTCGTCACCGACGCGCTGGTCGAGGCCGGCCTGAATTATGAGGGTGCGCGCGAATACTGGACGCCCCGGCGCCTGACGCTGGACATTCGCGGCCTGTCTGCCCGTTCTGCCGACATTCGCGAGGAAAAGAAGGGACCGAGCGTCAGCGCGCCGCAGGCCGCCATCGACGGCTTCCTGCGAGGGGCGGGGCTTTCCTCGATCGACCAGGCGATCGTCAAGACCGACCCGAAGAAGGGCGATTTCTACATCGCCTATCTCGACAAGCCCGGTCGGGCCGCCGAAGACATCATCGCCGACGTGATGCCCGGCATCATCCGCACCTTCCCCTGGCCGAAGCCCATGCGCTCGGGCGCCGCCTCCATGCCGAAGGGCATGACCTATGCCGGCACCGAAGGCCGTGGCCCGGAAGTGCTGCGCTGGGTCCGCCCGCTGCAGTCGATCGTCTGCACTTTCGGCACAGAGCATGACGAAACCGTCGTCATTCCCTTCGAGATCGACGGCATTGTCGCCGGTAATGTCACCTACGGCCATCGCTTCCATGCGCCGGGCGCCATCACCGTGCGCCGCTTCGACGACTATGTCGCGAACCTCGAAAAGGCCAAGGTCATCCTCGACGCCGAGCGCCGCAAGCAGATCATCGCCCAGGACGCCGCCAATCTCGCCTTTGCCAACGGGCTCGATCTCGTCGAGGACGAGGGCCTGCTCGAAGAGGTGTCCGGCCTCGTCGAGTATCCGCACGTCCTGCTCGGCACTTTCGAAGAGGATTATCTGGCAATCCCGGCCGAAATCATCCGCCTGACGATCAAGACCAACCAGAAGTGCTTCGTCACGCGCCCGCATGGCGCGACCGAGGGCCTGTCCAACCACTTTGTCCTCGTCTCCAACATCGAGGCGAAGGATGGTGGCAAGGAAATCATGCACGGCAACGGCAAGGTCGTGCGCGCCCGCCTGTCGGACGCCAAGCATTTCTGGACCCGCGACCAGGGCGACCTTCCGGACCTCGAGACGCTGAAGCCGTCGGCCGAGAAGTTCGGCCTCGATCTGAAAAAGCCCCTCGACCAGCGCATGGCCAAGCTCGACGCGCTGAACGTCACCTTCCACGCCAAGCTCGGAACGCAAGGGCAGCGCGTCGCCCGCATCCGTGCCCTGGCCAAGGAACTGGCGCCGATCGTCGGTGCCGACGCAGCGCTGGTCGACCGCGCCGTGGTGCTGGCCAAGGCGGATCTTCGCACCGAGGCCGTCGGCGAGTTTCCCGAGCTTCAGGGCCTGATGGGCCGCCGTTATGCGCTGCTGCAGGGCGAAGACGCCGCCGTTGCCGCGGCGATCGAGGATCACTGGAAGCCGAACGGCCCCTCCGACCGCCTGCCCGAAGACAAGGTGGGCCTGACGGTGGCGCTCGCCGACAAGCTGGATACACTCACCGGCTTCTGGGCCATCGACGAGAAGCCGACCGGTTCCAAGGACCCTTACGCGCTGCGCCGTGCGGCGCTGGGTGTCGTGCGGATGATCTTGGAGAAGGGCATTCGCGTTCGACTCCTTGACCTCGCGGCGTCGGCGTTCTTGGCTCCTATATCACTGCCGGAGAACTTTGGCGGAGGGTATGTGGGTAAGACATTCCTGGAGCTTTGTGTGGCGAACGCCGGTGGTGGTTACGGGTTTAGTGAGGCCGAACGTCCAGCATTCATGACCAGCGAAGCGAGACGTTATGCCGCCGACCTCCTCTCCTTCTTCCACGACCGCCTCAAAGTCTACCTGCGCGAGCAGGGCGCCCGCCACGACATCATCGACGCGGTGCTCGCCGCCCCCTCATCCGGTCCTGCGGACCACCTTCTCCCCGCTGGGGAGAAGAGGGAGCGGGCCGAAACGGCGGCGGTCTCCTCTCCCCAGCGGGGAGAGGGTGGCGCGGTAGCGCCGGGTGAGGGGGGAGCCCCGAGCGCCGACGACCTTTTGATGGTCGCCCGTCGCGCCGAGGCGCTGACCGCCTTCATCACCTCGGAGGACGGCAAGAACCTGCTCGCCGGCACCAAGCGCGCCACCCAGCTGCTGGCCGCCGAAGAGAAAAAGGGCACCGTCGTCGCCGATGGCGTCTCCGAGGCGCTGCTGACGCTCGACGCCGAAAAGGCGCTCTATGCCGCCATCAAGACCGCCAGCGCCGAAGCCGCCGATGCCGTGGCGAAGGAAGACTTCCGCTCGGCCATGCAGGCGCTGTCGAAGCTGCGCGCGCCGGTCGATACCTTCTTCGAGGACGTGCTGGTCAACGACGATGACGCCGCCATCCGCGCCAACCGTCTGGCGCTGCTCAAGGCGATCCGCGAAGCCACCGGCACCGTCGCGGATTTCTCCAAGATCGTCAGCTGATGGGGCGGTCCCGCATCAGCGGGACCAACCGAGCCTGCGGGCGGACTGAAGCCCCCGAACGCCGCAACCTGGACCTGAGCGGAGGGCCGACGGTGGCACGGCAGGCCCGAGCCTTTGTCTTGGCTCGCCCGTTGTGGTAGTTTCGAGACGCCGCGGTTTAGCGCTTTCGAGGAGCAGTTCCATGAACAAGCCAGTCCAGGTTACGATCGGCGCCCCCTTCGACAGCTTCATCGACACGCAGGTGGAGAGCGGCCGCTTTGAATCCGCAGAAGCCGTGGTCGAGGCAGGACTGCGATTGCTCGAAGAGGAGCAGTTGAAGATCGAGAAGTTGCGCGAAGCCCTGATCGAGAGCGAGAACTGCGGACCGGCGCGTGAATTCGATCGTGACGCTTTCATGCAGTCCATGCGTGAGGCCTGGAAATCTCGTGGCTAAGGTTCGGTTTCGCCAGACTGCGGAACAGGACCTTCGCGATATCGGCTTTTACACGGCGGAGCATTGGTCAGAGGCGCAGGCGGAGGTCTACCTGACCCAGATCCTCGATGTGGTAGCGCAGATCGCTCAGCATCCGTCCGCAGGGCAGAGTGTGGAATGGATACGTGCCGGCTACCGTCGTCGGCGAGCCGCTTCGCATCTGATCTTCTACGTTGTTACCAGTGAAGGCGAAGTCGAGATCGCGCGTGTGCTTCACGAGCGATCGGACGTCGCGCGGCTGTTGGATGGCTAGTGTGCCCTCAAACGTCCTCATCAGTGCCTGTCTTCTCGGCCATGCCGTCCGTTATGACGGCAAGGGCAAGCCGTTGTCGCATCCGGCGATCGATCGCTGGATGAAGGAGGGGCGGCTCGTGACGCTCTGTCCGGAAATGGCGGGTGGATTGCCCGTTCCGCGTCCGCCGGCGGAGATCGAGAACGGCCTTTCGGGCGAAGATGTGCTGGAGGGCAGGGCACGCGTGCTCGAGGTGACGGGCGGCGACGTGACAGCGGCCTTCATCGAAGGCGCCGAACGCGCGCTGGCCTTCGCCCAAGCCCATGGCTGCGCCTTCGCGCTGCTGATCGACGGCAGCCCGTCCTGCGGCTCCGGCCAGATCTATGATGGCTCCTTTGCCGGGAAGAAGCACCCCGGGCGGGGCGTCACCGCCGCGCTGTTGCGGCGCGCCGGGATCGCCGTGTTTTCCCCTCAGGAGATCGACGCCCTTGTCGAACGTCTGGTCTAGGCCGACCGGCCTTTTCCCCGAAAAGACCCGGCTGTTGAAGTCCATCGGGACCGCTTCGCATCCATGACACTGCCAAACGAAAAAGCCGCCGGACCTCTCGGTCCGACGGCCTCCCTCACGCCCCCGCGTTAAAGGTTTGGGCTTGGCCTCAGCTGGCCATGCGCATGCGGTTTGCCATGGTCGACAGGCTGCTCGTCTGCGAGGCGCCGACCTTGAAGCCGCGGATCAGCGCGAGCAGGTCGCCGGTATCGTTGGCCAGCACTTCGGCCGAGGCCGTCGTCTCTTCCGCCATGGCGGCATTCTGCTGGGTGGCGGTGTCAAGCTGGTTCATCGACGAGGAGATGGAACGCAGCGTGGTGTCCTGTTCCTGCGCGCTGTGCGAGATCTTCGAGACGATGTCGTTGGCGCTCTCGATCTGGCCGGAGATGCGCTTCAGCGCTTCGCCCGCCTGGCCGACCAGCTGCACGCCCTGCTCGACCTGGGCCGAGGAGCGGGCGATCTGATCCTTGATCTCCTTGGCGGCTGCGGCCGAGCGCTGGGCGAGCTCGCGCACTTCCTGGGCGACGACGGCAAAACCCTTGCCGCTTTCACCGGCCCGGGCCGCTTCGACGCCGGCGTTCAGGGCCAGAAGGTTCGTCTGGAAGGCGATCTCGTCGATCACGCCGATGATCTTGGTGATCTCGTTGGAGGAGTGCTCGATGCCGCTCATGGCGGCGATGGCCTGGGCGACGACGGCGTCGCTCTGGCGCGCTTCGGACGAGACCGAATTGACCCGGCTGGCGGCCTCGCGGGCGCCTTCCGCCGTCTGGCGGACGGCAACCGTCAGCTCGTCGAGCGCGGCCGAGGTTTCCTCGAGGCTTGCGGCCTGACGTTCGGTGCGCTGGGCAAGTTCGCCGGAGGCGCGGCGGATCTCTTCCTTGCTGACGGCGATGTCGTTGCCCTTGAGATTGACGCGGCTCATCGCCTCTTCGAGACGGGTGAGCGCCTCGTTGAAGTCATGACGCAGGGCCGCATACTTCTGGCCGAGGTCCTCGCAGCGGACCGTCAGGTCGCCATGGGCGAGTTCCCTCAGAGCCGCGCCGATGGTGGAGACGACATGCGCCTGCTGCTCGGCTTCCGAGCGCTGCATGTCCGCATTCTGCTGGCGTTCTGCATCGAGCTGGACCTGCTGCTCTTCCTGGCGGGCCGAGAGCGCGTGGCGCTCGCGCACCTTCTCCTGGAGCTCTTCGGTGGCCTTGGCCATCAGGCCGACTTCATTGCCCATGTCCGTATGCGGAATGGCGATGTCGACGTTTTCGTTGGCCACTTCTTCCAGCGCATGGTGGATGGCCTTGAGCGGGCGGGTGATGCCGCGAATGACGAACCAGGCAGCCCCGATGCCGAGGACGAAGACGCCGAAACCGATGACCAGGACGTCGGCGACGTCTGCGCGGATGCTGGCGTCGAGATCGTCGAGATAGGCGCCCGTGCCGATCATCATTTCCCAGGCGGGGAAATTCTTGGAATAGGCGGCCTTGGGGAAGAGCTGGTCGTCGGGATGGCCCGGCTTGGAGAATTCAAACTCGGTGAAACCGCCGCCGGCCTTCGCCGTGTTGACGATGTTCATCAGGAACTTGTTGCCCTGCTTGTCGGTCAGGCCGGAGAAATCCTTCCCCACGCCCTTCTTGCCCGGATAGATGAGGCGAATGCCGTTGTAGTCGTAGCCGAAGAAATAGCCGTCCGGCTCGAACCGCAATTCGTTGATCAGGTCGAAGGCCTGCTGCTGAGCCTGTTCGCGGGTCAGGGCTCCCTTGGTCTCGAGGTCGTGGTAACGCGTCATGATCGACAGCGCGGTCTCCGTCTGGGTCCGCAGCATTTCATAGCGCTCGTTGTAGATCGATTGGGCCGACGAGCGGATCTGGTAGACGCTGGTCAGAGCAAAGGCCACCATGAGGACGGCGACCAGCACAATGAGCTGAGTGGAGATCTTGAGGTTCTTCATCGCTAATGGCTTTCGGAAGGCATATGGTGGCCCGTGTCGCCTCATCGGGCGGCACCGGCATGCATCGCAGGAAGTTTTGGGATTTGCGCCTGATGCGCCAAGGGGCGATGCTGCATCGCATCCAGAATACTATTGGATGCCAAGGCTAAACATTTCGCTAAAATTGTAGCAATCATAACTATTCGGCCGACGCGCCCAAAAGAAAATCGCCGGCATTGCTGCCGGCGATCCTTCAGGCTTGTGGCTGGCCGCAAGCGGTCAGGAGGCGCGGCGCATTCTCTCGGCCATGGAGTTGAGGCCGGCGGAAGCATGCATGCCCTGACCGGAGACCCGGAAGCCGCGGATCAGGTTCAGCAGTTCCTCGGTGTCGTTGGCGAGCGCCTCGGCCGATGCCGTGGTTTCCTCGGCCATGGCCGCATTGTGCTGGGTCGCCGCGTCGAGCTGGTTCATCGCGGACGAGATCGAGCGGAGCGTGGTGTCCTGTTCGGAAGCCGAGTGGGCGATCTTGGTGACGATGTCGCTCGCCGCCTTGATCTGGTCGGAGATCCGCTTCAGTGCCTCGCCGGCTTCGCCGACCAGCTGCACGCCGTTTTCGACCTGCGAGGACGACTTGGAGATCTGTTCCTTGATCTCCTTGGCGGCGGCAGCCGAACGCTGGGCGAGCTCGCGCACTTCCTGGGCAACGACCGCAAAGCCCTTGCCGCTTTCGCCGGCGCGTGCCGCCTCGACGCCGGCATTCAGCGCCAGAAGGTTGGTCTGGAAGGCGATCTCGTCGATCACGCCGATGATCTTGGTGATCTCGGCCGAGGACTGTTCGATGCCGCTCATGGCGCCGATCGCCTGGGCGACGACGGCGTCGGAGCGCGAGGCTTCGGTGCTGACCGAGGAGACGCGCTTGGCGGCTTCGTGGGCGCCTTCCGCCGTCTGGCGGACAGCCACCGTCAGCTCGTCAAGCGCAGCCGAGGTTTCTTCCAGGTTCGCGGCCTGGCGCTCGGTGCGCTGCGACAGCTCGTTGGAGGCGCGGCGGATCTCTTCCTTCGAGCCGGAAATGTCGACGCCCTTGGCATTGACCTTGGCCATGGCGGCTTCCAGATGCGTCAGCGCGTCGTTGAAGTTGTCGCGAAGTGCTGCGTATTTCGGGCCGAGTTCGCCGCAACGGACGGTCAGGTCGCCACGCGCCAGTTCTTCGAGGGCAGCACCGATGGTGGAGACCACACGCGCTTGCTGGGCGGCTTCGGCCTGCTGCATTTCTGCGTTCTGGTTGCGCTCGGCATCCAGTTCGCGGGACTGTTCTTCCTGGCGGCGGGCCATGGCATGGCGTTCGCGCACCTTTTCCTGCAGCGCCTGGGTGGCCTTGGCCATCATGCCGACCTCGTTGCCCATGTCGGTGTGCGGGATGGCGATCGAGACGTTCTCGTTGGCCACTTCCTCGAGCGAGTCGTGGATGGCGGTCAGCGGCTTGGTAATGCCGTTGATGATGAAGAAGGCTGCGACGAGACCGAGGGCGACGACCGTTCCGCCGATCAGGACGGCTTCCCAGATCATCTCGTTGATCTTCAACTGCAGGTCATCGATGTAGACGCCGGTGCCGACGACGACCTTCCAGGGTTCGTAGGCCTGGCTGTAGGCGGCCTTCAGATAGACGTCGCCGCCCGGATTGGTCGGCTTTTCCCAGTAGTATTCCGTGATGCCGCCGCCCTTGCGAGCCTTTTCGATCATCTCCTCGCGGAACAGGTTGCCCATCTTGTCCGGCTGGCCCTTCTGGACCAGGCCGACCTGCTTCTGGACGGGGTGGAAGATCATCTTGACGTCGTAGTCGAGGCCGAAGAGATAGCCGTTCGGCTCAAACTTGACGGAGGTGAGCGTCTTGTAGGCTTCGGCTCGCGCCGCTTCCTCGGTCATCTCGCCAGCCTTCACACGCTGCTCATAGCCCTGGATGATGGCGATGCCCGCTTCCACCTGCGTGCGCAGCATGTCGTAGCGCTCCGTGTAGATGGAATCCGAAGCGGCTTTGATCTGGAAGTAAGTGGCGGCGCCGAAGGCGACCATAAGGGCGCCGATCAGCATAAAGAGTTGGTGAGAGATTTTCAGGTTCTTCATAGGTCCTCGCTCAATCGAATGATCCGGTCGGTATCCTACCGATCCTGCGAGGTGGGGTTGCGCTCGCGAGCGTGTGCATCATGCTGCTACCGGGTTATATCGATACATTGCGATGAAACCCGTAAAATTTGATTTATTGACCGCTCACTACAAATGAACCCCAAGAATTTATAGTAAAATAGTGTCAAATGATACGATTTGAAATGAATGAAAGAACGTGCGTATATCCGAATAAATCTGATGGTTGCGCAATGCGGAAAAAGCAATCGCTCTTCTGACGATCCTGCGCGATTTACATTCGGTTGCATTTCGTCTCTTGGGGGAACAACTTCGCCCTTACAAGCCAAACGCCCCGGCGTCGCCGAGGCGTCTGTCCCGCATCTCTGCGGAAGGCCCTCTCAGCCCGGATCGTATGGCTGGGGTGGGGCAGGGAAGGCGAGCGCTGCTCAATGCAGGCGAAGTTCGAACGACGTAAGGTCGAGCGGCTTGGTCTGCACCGCACCGGCCAGCTTGGCCGCGCCCGCTGCAACGGTCGGGACGGCGGCCGTCTTCGCATTGACGTCAATGCCATCGGCCGATCGGACGGCGGCGGCTGCGATCACGCTGCCATCGGTCGTCCAGCCTTCGGCCTTGCTGACGAAGACCACCGGCGAGCCGCCGAGCCAGGCTTCGGTCCGGCGCAGCTTGGCCTCGCCATCGATTTCGACGATCTCGGCGGCCTGGGTTCCCGGCGCGATCGACGGCACCTTGTAGGCATATCTGTCTTCCGCCGGCTTCAGCGGCGGGCAATGGGCGCAGCCGAGCGAGACGATGCTGGCGCCCTTGGCCGGGGTGGAGCCGACGATCTCGATCGACGAGGCAAGAGCGGGACCGGCAAGGACCAGAACTGCGGCAGTGAGAACAAGGTGGCGCATCGCGAACTCTCCGGATTGCTTTCACGGTGAGTTTTACCCCCGGAGTCTTGCCATCCGGTCAGATCGATCATTCGAATTTTATCGAATGGCCACTTTTTGTCGGTTTCAGGGACAATTTTCCCCGTCAGTCGCGGCCGATCGCCCGCCAGCCGATGTCGCGGCGGCAGAAGCCATTGTCCCACTCGACCTCATCGACCAGCGCATAGGCCGCAGCCTGGGCGTCCGCCACACTGGCACCGAGCGCCGTCGCGTTCAGCACGCGGCCGCCGGTTGCCACCAGCTGATCGTCCTTGATCGCGGTGCCGGCATGGAACACCTTCGCCCCGTCGCTGGCCGTGGGCAGTGAACGGATCGGCGTGTTCTTCTCATAAGAACCCGGATAGCCCTTCGAGGCCAGAACGACGGTCAGCGCCGTCTCATCATGCCATTCGGCAGAGACGCGGTCGAGCGTGCCGGTCGCGGTCGCATGCAGCAGCATCAGCAGATCGCTCTTCAGCCGCATCATCAGCACCTGGCATTCCGGGTCGCCGAAGCGGACATTGTATTCGATCAGCTCGGGACCTTTGTTTGTGATCATCAGGCCGGCGAAGAACACGCCGGAAAACGGCATGCCCATCTCCGCCATGCCGCGCATGGTCGGCTCGATGATCTCCTTCATCGTGCGCTGGACGAGTTCGGGCGTCATCACGGGAGCGGGCGAATAGGCGCCCATGCCCCCGGTGTTCGGCCCGGTATCGCCGTCGCCGACCCGCTTGTGATCTTGCGCCGTGGCGAGCGGCAGCAGCGTCTTGCCGTCGCACAGGCAGAAGAAGCTCGCCTCCTCGCCGTCGAGGAAGGCTTCCACCACGACCTCCGCCCCGGCCTCGCCGAAGGCGCCTTCGAAGCAATCGTCGATCGCGGCCAGGGCTTCCTCGATGGTCATTGCCACCGTCACGCCCTTGCCGGCCGCAAGCCCGTCGGCCTTAATCACGATCGGCGCGCCCTGGGCGCGCACATAGGCCTTGGCCTTCGGCGCATTGTTGAAGCGCTGGTAGGCACCGGTCGGGATATCGTAGCGGGCGCACAGATCCTTGGTGAAGCCCTTGGAGCCTTCCAGCTGTGCGGCGGCGGCCGACGGTCCGAACACGGCAAACCCCTCGGCGCGCAGCCGATCGGCAAGGCCGGCGACGAGCGGCGCTTCCGGGCCGACGACGACGAACTCGATGTCGTGGCCGCGGCAGAAGGCGAGGATCGCCTCCTGATCGTCGCCACCGATCGGCACGAGTTCGGCATGTTCCGCCATGCCCGGATTGCCCGGCGCGGCGTAAAGCGCGGTGAGCCACGGCGATTGCGCAATCTTCCAGGCCAAAGCATGCTCGCGTCCGCCCGACCCGATCAACAGAACCTTCATCGCCAGCCTCCGATTGCGCTCATAGCCGGGCGTTAAGCGCAGGGACGCGAAAGGTCAAGCGCGGGTGATGGAATTTGCCGCCGATCGTGGCTCTGGCCGTCAGAGCTGCTGCTGCGCTTTGGCGATCTCCGGCGTCACGTCCCGCACCCTCGGATCGAGCCACACCGCGTCCTGGAGCAGGAAGCGGTGGGCGTTGACGTGGGCGGAGTAGGTCGCCCGCTCGGCGACAAGCTCGACGGGAATGAGCGCTGCGCGGAAGACCGTGAAGTCGTCGCGAAACAACAGCCCGGCGAGAATGTCGAAGGGGCGGAGCTCCAGTCGCCGGATCGCCGACAACTGCCGCGACTTGTTCTCTGCCGCAAGCCGCCGGCATTTGATCTGCTATCGGATGCCGGTTTGGTCGACGGCGTCGAAACCGGAGGCGGAATTCTCCTGCAGCGACCAGCCGAAGGCCGTGGCACAGAGCAGTTCTCCGTAGTCCCCGACCGGCCCGTTGGAGCTGCGCAAGACGCCGCGTCGCCTGAGCTCCCCCATGACCCCGCCGTGGAGCGTGAGGAGATCCAGTATCCGAAGATTGTCCAGCTGCATGACGCTGCCCCCAGCCCGCCGCTATTCTCTGTAACGAGCCTACGAGGGATCTGGCGTGCCGTTAAGCCATAAATGTTGGAAAACGGGGGAAGGGCGCATCCCGCAATTGCCTCTTCCTTCGCGATGGCTAAATTCGCGCGACCGATTACGGAAGGAATTTCTCCCATGGCCGACGACATCAAATCCATTGCCGCGATCATCGCCTCCGAGATCAATGCCCGGCCCGAGCATCACTGCGCCGCCGTCGAACTTCTCGACGAAGGCGCAACCGTGCCCTTCATCGCCCGCTACCGCAAGGAAGTCACGGGCGGTCTCGACGACACCCAGCTGCGCAATCTTTCCGAACGGCTGACCTATCTGCGCGAGCTCGCGGCCCGCCGCAAGGCAATCGTCGAGTCCATCACCTCCCAGGGCAAGATGACCGACGAACTGATGGTCAAGATCTTCAAGGTCGCCACCAAGGCGGAGCTTGAGGACATCTATCTTCCCTACAAGCCCAAGCGCCGCACCCGCGCCGAGATCGCCCGCGAAAAGGGCCTGCAGCCGCTGGCCGAAGCGATCTGGGCCGACCGCGCCGCCGATCCTTCAAAGCTCGCCGAAGCCTACATCACCGCCGACGTGCCGGACGTAAAGGCTGCGCTCGAAGGGGCACGCGACATCGTCGCCGAAGCCATCTCGGAAAATGCCGACCTGATCGGCCGGCTGCGCAACGACATGAAGGATCGCGCCATCCTCTATTCCAAGGTGGTCGAGGGCAAGGAAGCCGCCGGCGAGAAGTTCGCCGATTATTTCGCCCATTCGGAACGCTGGGCGACCGTGCCGGGCCACCGGGCGCTTGCCATGCTGCGCGGCTGGAACGAGGAGATGCTGACCCTGTCGATCGAGGTCGATCGCGACGATCCATCGCCGGTCAAGCCCGCCCAGCGCGCCATCGCCGCTGCCTTCGAGATCGGCCAGAAGGGACCGGGCGACCAGTGGCTCATGGATGTCGCCGGCTGGACCTGGCGCGTCAAGCTCTCCGTCTCGCTGTCGCTCGACCTGATGCGCGAGCTCAGGGAGCGCGCCGAGGAAGAGGCGATCCACGTCTTTGCCCGCAATCTGAAGGACCTGCTGCTCGCCGCCCCCGCCGGCTCGCGCCCGACCATGGGGCTCGACCCGGGCATCCGCACCGGCGTCAAGGTGGCGGTGGTCGACGGCACCGGCAAGGTGCTTGAGACGACGACCGTCTATCCTTTCCCGCCGAAGAACGACATTCGCGGCACGCAGGTCGAGCTTGCGGGCCTGATCCGCAAGCACAAGGTCGAGCTGATCGCCATCGGCAACGGCACCGGCAGCCGCGAGACGGAAAAGCTGGTCGCCGACATGCTGGCGCAATTCCCCGCGACCGGGCCGAAGCCGACCAAGGTCATTGTCTCGGAAGCCGGCGCCTCGGTCTATTCGGCGTCCGAAACCGCCGCCAAGGAGTTTCCGAACCTCGACGTGTCGCTGCGCGGCGCCGTCTCGATCGCCCGTCGCCTGCAGGATCCGCTTGCCGAGCTCGTCAAGATCGAGCCGAAGTCGATCGGGGTCGGCCAGTACCAGCACGATGTCGACCAGGGCAAGCTCGGCCGCTCGCTCGATGCCGTCGTCGAAGATGCGGTCAATGCCGTCGGCGTCGATCTCAATACTGCGTCAGTTCCGCTCCTCGCCCGCGTATCGGGTCTCGGCGGATCGATCGCCGAGGCGATCGTCACCCATCGCGACCAGACCGGCCCGTTCGAGAGCCGCAAGGATCTCCTGAAAGTGCCGCGCCTCGGCGCCCGCACCTTCGAGCAGTGCGCCGGCTTCCTGCGTATCCCGAACGGCAAGGAGCCGCTTGACGCTTCTTCAGTGCATCCGGAAGCCTATGGCGTCGCCAAGAAGATCGTTGCCGCCTGCGGGCGCGACCTGCGCTCGCTGATGGGCGACAGCGCCACCCTGAAAAGCCTCGATCCCAAGCGCTTCATCGAAGAGCAGTTCGGTCTGCCGACGGTCAAGGACATCCTTGCCGAACTCGAAAAGCCCGGCCGCGACCCGCGTCCGTCCTTCAAGACCGCGACCTTCGCCGAAGGCGTCGACGAGATCACCGACCTGAAGCCGGGCATGCTGCTCGAGGGAACCGTTACCAATGTGGCCGCCTTCGGCGCCTTCGTCGATATCGGCGTGCATCAGGACGGCCTCGTGCATGTCTCGCAGCTCGCCGATCGCTTCGTCAAGGATCCGCATGAGGTGGTGAAGGCCGGTGATGTGGTGAAGGTCCGCGTCGTCGAGGTCGACGTCAAGCGCAAGCGGATCGCGCTCACCATGCGCAAGGACGGCGGCGAGGCGCCCCAGCCGTCGATGCGAGGCGATGCCCGCGGCAATGCCAATGCCATGCGCCATGCGAGCGCCAAGCCCTCCGGCCGCTCCGAAAGCCCGACGATCGGCGGTCTCGGCGCCGCGCTGGCCGAGGCGATGCGCAAGAAATGAAGCTCGGCGGGGCATGGCGGCAGTGGCCGTGCCCCGTCCAGTCCTCAAGAAATATGAAGCATCTATAACGAACTCGCGCTTGTCTCCTGCCCCCGACGCGTTAGATTTCCTCCTATTGATGGAAACCTGTCGTATTCCCGGGGGTATGCATGACCTCTTCACTACGCAGTTTGCTGAAAAAAATCGTTCGTAAAGGTACGTTGCAGATTACCGGCGTGGACGGCCGAAGCGAGGTCTTCGGCGATGGCAGCGGCACGATGGTCTCGCTCAGGTTCACGGATGCGGAGGCCGAAGCCCAGCTTTACGCCGATCCCCAGCTGAAGCTCGCCGAGCTTTACATGGACGGGCGTTTGCAGGCGGAGGCGGGCGACATCTACGAGCTGCTCGCGCTCATCAAGTCGAACACGCTGTCGGAGGATCTGACCTTCGGCATGATCTGGCGGGGGCTTGCCCGCTATGCGCTGGCCGAGCTGCGGCGTCTCTTTCCGGTCAATCACAATCGCCGCAACGTCGCCCATCATTATGATCTTTCGGCCAAGCTCTTCGACCTGTTCCTCGATGCCGACTGGCAATATTCCTGCGCCTATTTCGCACCCGCGGGCATTTCGCTCGCCGAGGCGCAGGCCGCCAAAAAGCGCCATATCGCGGCGAAGCTTCTGCTGGGCGAGGGACAGAAGGTGCTCGAGATCGGCTCCGGCTGGGGTGGCATGGCCATGTATCTTGCCGAATCCTCTGGCGTGTCCGTTGATGGGATCACCCTTTCGACAGAGCAGCTGCGGATATCGCGGGGGCGCGCCGAGAAGCGGGGATTGAGCGACCGCGTGCGCTTCGATTTGCAGGACTACCGCACCATGCGCGCCGCGCCCTATGACAGGATCGTCTCGGTTGGCATGTTCGAGCATGTCGGACGCGGCAATTACCGTGCCTTCTTCAACAAGGTCGCCGAGCTTCTGAAGGAGGATGGCGTGATGGTCCTGCACTCGATCGGGCAGCCCTATCCCTCGCGTTTCAACAATCCCTTCATCGAGCGCTACATCTTTCCCGGCGGTTATATCCCGTCGCTGGCCGAGGTGCTTCCCGCGGTCGAGAAGGCGGGGCTTTTGGTGCGCGACATCGAGATCCTCCCGCATCACTATGCCACGACGCTCCGCCTCTGGCGTCAACGCTTCCTGGCGCGGCGGGAGGAGGCGGCGACCCTCTATGACGAGCGGTTCGTGCGCATGTGGGAGTTCTACCTCGCGGGGTCGGAAATGGCCTTCACCCACGAGAATTTTTTCATCTTCCAGATGCAGCTGGCGAAAAGCAATGATGTCGTGCCGGATAATCGCGGCTACATCGCCGAGCGGGAAGCCACGCTTGCCGCCTTCGATCGCGGCCGGGCCCCGCTGGAGACGGTGGTGTTCTGATGATCGCGCGGGATTGCCGGCCTAAGACCCGTGCGGCCGGTTTCCTTGAGGGCCGGATTGTTCTATCAATCCGGCCATGAACACCGCCGCCGATCAGAACGGGCGAGTCTCAGACGCGCCATCCGACAACTGGGTCTACCGGGTGCTGCCACCCGCCGCCTGGCCCTATGCGCAGCTTGCCCGCTGGGACCGTCCGATCGGCTGGCAATTGCTGATGTGGCCGTGCTTCTGGTCCTCGGCGCTGGCGGCCAATGTGCTGGCCGAGCGGGGGCAGCTGAACGGCCTGCTCTTCGTCTTCCATCTCTTCCTGTTCTTTGCCGGTTCGGTCGCCATGCGCGGTGCCGGCTGCACCTATAATGATCTCGTCGACGAGCAGATCGATATGGCGGTGGCGCGCACCCGGTCGCGGCCGCTGCCGTCCGGTCGGGTCACCCGGCGCAATGCCAAGCTGTTCCTCGTCGGACAGGCGCTGGTCGGACTGCTCGTGCTTTTGTGCCTCAACGGCTTTGCGATCGTGCTCGGCATCACCTCGCTGCTGATCGTCGCCATCTATCCCTTTGCCAAGCGCTTCACCGACTGGCCGCAATTCTTCCTCGGCCTTGCCTTTTCCTGGGGTGCGCTGATGGGTTGGGCGGCGCTGGCCGGCTGGCTGTCGGCGGCGAGCCTGTTCCTCTATGGGGCAGCGGTCGCCTGGACGATCGGTTATGACACGATCTACGCCCACCAGGACAAGGAGGACGACGCGCTCGTCGGCGTGCGCTCGACCGCCCGCCTGTTCGGCGACAACACCCGTCAATGGCTGATCGGCCTTTATGGCCTGACCCTCTTCCTGCTGTTCGTTTCCTTCGCCCTCGCAAGGGTCGCTTTGCCCGCCTATCTGGGCCTTCTGGCCGCTGCCGGCATGTTCGCCTACCAGATCCGCGTGCTCAATATCGACGATCCGGCCCAGTGCCTGGCGCTGTTCAAGTTCAACAACAAGGTGGGTGCGATCCTGTTTCTCGGCCTTCTGGCGGCGCTGCCCTTCGCCTGACGCCACCTGTCCCGAAGCGGAACAGAAAAACGGCCCGGATCGTCATCCGGGCCGTTTGTCGATCAGCTGAAATTAACGGGTCGGGCTTGGCCCATATTCGCGCGCTCAGTTGCGGGCGATGATTTCCTTGCCGGAGATTTTCATCGTCACGCCCAGCTTGCCGGTCGTGCGGCGCACCAGGAAGCGCGGACGGCGCTCGGCGAAATAGGAGTGGCGGCGGCGCGGCTGCGTTTCGCGGGCCCGCACTTCGCCCAGATGTTCTTCGAGCGGGCGGGCGATGCCGTCGGCCTCGACCATCAGCATGGGGATGCGAAAGGCATCCGACCAGCCGCGCCAGTCGGCGGCGATGTCGCAAAGGTCGTGGGCGACCAGAAGCGGGATGCACAGTTCCGGATCCTCGTGATGCAGTTCCAGCGTAACGGTCACTTCCCCGTCTCCATGGTCGATCGCCCGGGCGGCAACGCCCTTGAAGGCGCGCGCCGGAAGGGCGAATGAAAGAGGCAGGCCGCTCGTTGCCAGGATCTTGCGCAGCACGGCACCACGTTCGTCAATGGTGATGCTCACATCACCGGAAGCTCCGCGCGCAGCATAGGTGACTTGCTGCGGAAACCGTGTCGGATCCAGTCGCAGAGTTGCGCCTGCCCATGCGGGCTTCATAACCGTGTTCGTCATCTTCATGCTACCCTTGTTTTACCCGAGAGCGCTTCATGCGTTCGTCTTTTTGGGACTTTGCGTCCTCTATGGCTGGAAGGTAGCGCCGGTGCCTAAGAGACAGCTTAAAAATCGCGGTTAAAAAAACTTTGCCGGCTCAAATGGTTAGCGTTTTCGAACGGCGCAGGGTTTCGAAAATGTGAATGACGGTTGTGCGTGTCAGGCCGGGACAAGCCTCGTGCGGCAGCTTGCCATCAATCTCGACTGCTACGTCCGGAAAGTGAGCTGATTCCATGGTTTCGACCTATCTAAGTTATGATCTCGTGGTCCGTGACATGAAGGCCAGTCTGGATCGGACGGCATCCGATCCGCAGGTGGCGCGAGAGGCGGCCTACTACAAGGAAAACATCGGCAAGGTAACCTCGGTCGACGAGTTTCTCGACAACTACAGGCTCTATTCCTATGCCATGAAGGCCTATGGCCTGGAAGACATGACCTATGCCACGGCCTTCATGCGCAAGGTGCTGGAAAGCGACCTGACCGACGAGGACAGCTATGCCAACAAGCTGACCGACGATCGCTACCGAAACTTCGCCATGGCTTTCCAGTTCAACGGAGCGACCGTCGATGTCCAGTCGGACGCACAGGAAGCGGCGGTGCTCGATCACTACAACCAAGCCCAGGTGGAGGAAGCCGAGAGCCTCGAGGCGGAGACGACCTATTATCAGTCGGCGATCGATACGATCACGTCCGCCGAGGAACTGGTCGGCAACAGCCGGCTGTTCAGCTATGTTCTCGACGCCTACGGCATCGACCGCACCTATTATACCGACGCGCATTTTGTTCAGGTGCTGACCAGCGATCTTGATGACGAGAACAGCTATGTCAACCAGCTCGTCGCCAAGGACGAGGCTTCGGACAACGATTACAACGCCTCCGCTTTTCTCGCGCTGGCCAAGGCCTTCAGCTTCAACACCGACGGCAGCCTGGCGGGCACCAGTGCCCAGACGGACGCGCAGAAGGAAGCCACGATCGCCGGCTATATCGACGCCAACGCCACCTATGCCTCGGAATACACGCTGGAGCGCGATCAGGCCTATTATGCCGCCAAGATCGCCACCATCACCACGGTCGACGAGATCACCGATGACGACCGGTTGTTCGACTATGTCAAGGCGGCGTTCCAGCTCGATTCCAACCTGCTGCGGTCGGAGTTCTACAACATCGTCACCAGCGATCTCGATGACCCGCTGAACTACGCCGCCATGAATGGCGGATCGGCCTGGACGAGCATCGCCGCGATGTTCAATTTCGACACGGACGGAAACCTCAAGACGGGCATGACTGCCCAGGATGCGACGCAGCTGGCCAAGACCCAGTCGGCCTATGAGAACCACTACGACGACGCCGATCAGGAGGATCTGCAGACCCTCCTCGACTACTATTCCGACACAATGGCCGACATTACCTCGGTCGACGACCTTCTGGACAACAGCTCGATCCGTGCCCTGCTGTTCAAGGCTTTCGGCATCGAGGAGGGAGAATACACCGACGCCCAGCTCAAGAAGGCACTGACCAGCGATCTCACCGATCCCAAAAGCTACGCCAACAAGACCCGGGACGAGCGCCTGATCAACATGGCGAGCGCCTTCAACTTCGACGCCGATGGCGAGGCCGAGGCGCCGCTTCTGGCGCAGAACGAGATCACCATCACCAGCATTGCGAAGTCCTATATCGTCAATCAGGTGCGTTATCTCGACGAGGACGAACGGGTGACGGCTCAGGCGGATGCCGAGGCGGAAGCGGAGTACTACCAGGAGAACATCATGGGCATCGCGAGCGCGAGCGAGTTCCTGGCGGACCGCCGTCTGGTCGATGTCGTCCTGATCGCCAAGGGATTTGATCCGGCCGAGGTCGACGACGACTTCCTCAAGCAGATCTTCCAGTCCGATCTCTCGGATGAAAAGAGCTTCGTCAACCAGCAGCAGGACGAGACCTGGGCCGAACTTCTCGCTTCCTTCAATTTCGACAGTGACGGGCTTCTGACCCGTGACACCGTCGGCACCGTGCAGCAACGCGGCGCAGTCCTCGAGACGCAGAACCTCTACCTGCATCAGGTGCTGGAGGAAGAACAGGGCAACGACAATGCCGGCGTGCGCCTGGCGCTCTATTTCGAGCGTGTCGCCCCGACGCTCACCGATGCCTACGACCTGCTTGGCGACGATGCGCTTCTGGAGACCTTCCGCGTCGCCTTCGGCTTCACCGCGGATTTCTCCAACATGGATATCGACATGCAGGCGGCGCTGGTCGAGAAGAACCTCAACCTCGCCGACATGCAGGATCCGGAAAAGCTGAAGAGGTTCCTGGAACGCTTCACCGCCATGTATGATACCGAGAACGGCGATTATTCCTCGTTCGCCCTGACCGTCCTGACTGGCAGCAGCGGCGGCATCAGCGCCGACCTGCTGCTTTCCATCGCCACGCTGAAGAGCTGACGCGAGGGGCGCCCGTCGTGACAGGCGCCAGGGTCGGCCTTTTACGGCAGGGCGATCATCTTGCCGGGGTTCATGATGCCGGCCGGGTCGAAGGCCTGCTTGATGCGGTTCATCAGCGCGGTCTCGATCGCCGGGCGGCTGGCGATCAGTTCGTCGCGCTTCAGCTGTCCGACCCCGTGCTCGGCCGAGATCGAGCCGCCATGGGCGCGCACGACCGCATGCACGACGGCATTGACCTCGCGCCAGCGGGCGACGAAAGCCGCCTTGTCGACCCCGACGGGCTGGCTGACATTGTAGTGGATATTGCCGTCGCCGAGATGGCCGAAGGAGAAGATGCGCGCGTCCGGCATCAGCGCCATCACGGCGGCGTCGGCATCCCTCAGGAACTGCGGCACGCGTGACACCGGCACCGACACGTCATGCTTGATCGATCCTCCTTCCGGCTTTTGCGACTCGGACATGCTTTCGCGCAGGCGCCAGAAGGCATTTTGCTGGGCGAGCGAGGAGGCGACCGCCGCATCGCGGACCAGGCCGGCTTCCGCGCCCTCGATCAGCAGTGCCTCGATCATGCGCTCGGCCGTCTCGGCCGAGTCCGAGGTGGAAATATCGATCAGCGCATACCACGGATGGGGTGAGGGCAGGGGATCGCGAACCCCGGGAATGTGCCGCGTGGTGAACTCGATGCCGATGCGCGGCATAAGCTCGAAGCCCGTGAGTGCCGTGCCGCAGCGAAGTGCCGCGCGCTCGAACAGCTGTAGCGCGTCTTCGGGCGAGCCGACGGCGGCGAAAGCCACCTGCCGGCCGCGCGGTTGCGGATAGAGCTTCAGCACGGCGCCGGTGATGATGCCGAGCGTGCCCTCCGCGCCGATGAACAGATCGCGCAGGTCATAGCCGGAATTGTCCTTCTTCAGCCGGCGCAGGCCGTCCCAGATCTCCCCGGTCGGCAGCACGACTTCGAGGCCGAGGCAGAGCTGGCGGGCATTGCCATAGGCGAGAACGGCGGTGCCGCCGGCATTGGTCGAAAGATTTCCGCCGATCTGGCAGGAGCCTTCCGAGCCGAGCGAGAGCGGAAACAGCCGGTCGTTCGCCTCGGCGGCCTTCTGGATGTCGGCGAGGATCGCGCCGCCATCGGCCACGATGACGTCGGCCATGGTGTCGATCTCGCGGATGCGGTTCATGCGCTCGAGCGACAGCACCACGTCCTGAGCGCCCTCGCGCGGCACATGGCCGCCGACATGGCCCGTGCGACCGCCGGCCGGTACGATCGGCGTGCGGGTTTCGCTTGCGAGCTTCAGGATGGCCGAGACCTCCTCTGTCGAGGCGGGCTTGAGCACCAGCGGCGTGCTGCCGTGGTAGAGCCCGCGGCTTTCGACGAGATAGGGCGCAATGTCCTGCGCTTGCGTCAGCGCATGGGCCGGCCCGACGATCGACACGAAGGCTTTGAGGGTCTCGGTCAGGTCATCGCATGTGCTCAAGGGGCTCTCCTAGGCCTCGCGCGGGGCTGCCGCCCGCTTCAGGCGGTCGTTGATCGCTTCGCCGAGCCCGTGGTTCGGGATCGGGGTGACGGCAATGCCGGCCGCACCCGTCTGGTCCGCCTTTTTCAAAAGGCCGAACAGATTGGCGGCAGCCTCGTTGAGGTCTCCGGACGGGCTGAGTTCGAACACGGCCTGCGCCTTTTCCATTCCCTCGACCGGCGCTGCGCCGAACCGGATCAGGGCTTCGCCGGCGGCGATACCACTGGCCTCCAGCCGGACAGGGGCGTTCGGCGCATAATGCGAGGCCAGCATGCCCGGTGCTTCGATCGCCGCCGTGCCGGCAGCCTTCGGCCGTTCGACGGAAAGCCCCGTCGCCGCCTCGATCGCCTCGACCGGCACACCGCCCGGCCGCAGCAGGCGGATCCGGCCATCCTCGACCTTCACGATCGTCGACTCGACCCCGACCGGGCAGGGTCCGCCATCGATGATAAGATCGATGCGATCGCCGAGATCGGCATTCACGTGCTCCGCCGTGGTCGGGCTGATCTTGCCGGAGGAGTTGGCGCTCGGGGCCGCAAGCGGCCGGTCGAAGGCGCGGATGAGGTCACCGGCAAAACCCTTCGGCACGCGGATGCCGACCGTGTCGAGGCCGGCCGTGGCGAGCGGATGAATGGCGCTGTCTGCAGAGAGCGGCAGGACCAGCGTCAGCGGACCCGGCCAGAAACCTTCGGCCAGCCGGCGCGAGACGGGGTCGAAGCGGGCATGGCGCTCGGCCATGGCGAGATCCGCCATATGGCAGATCAGCGGATTGAAGCGTGGCCGTCCCTTGGTCTCGTAGATGCTGGTGATGGCGGCGGGATCGGTCGCGTCGGCGGCAAGCCCGTAGACCGTCTCCGTCGGGATCGCCACCGGCCGTGCCTTGTTGAGAACGGCGATCGCAGCGTCGATCGCCTCGTCGCGTCGCCCTTCGATCGGGATGATCCTCGCCATGGTTCGAAGCCTTCCTGCTCTTGCTTCCTCGTCCATAGCGCGACTGCGCGGGCTCGATCAAATCCTCATTTGCCGATCGGACCGGACCAGCTGGTCGAGCCGCCAAACGCTTTGAAAACCGGCAGGATAGCCGATCACTAAAACTTTACGCATCGGCGTAACCGAAAGAAAGAAATCTTGCGCCTATAGTTCGCCCACTTCGAGCCTCTCGCCTTCTCTGATCGGGAAACGGACCATGCAGCAAGTCAAGAATCCAGCCTCGAGCATTGCACTGCGCGTCGCCACCGCGATGCATCAGATGGGGATAGACGGACTGCCACGCAATTACGAGCTGGTCTACGAGGCCTATGCCGGCAGCAATCCGGAACTGGTGCGCGATTTCATCGCGCTCGGCAAGAACAAGACCCAGGAAGCGCTGGACGCCCTCGGCCGCAAATATCTGCCGCACCACCATGAGGACGGCCTGCTCGGGCGACAGAACGGCCAGGTGCGGGCGGAGATGAGCAATTTCATCAGCCTGCTGAACCAGGAAAAGGTGCAGCTCACCGATTACGGTCGGCTGATCGGCCATGCCTCCCAGGTCATCCTGACCGACGAGATCGATCACGAGGCGCTCGGCCATTCGATCAAGGCGCTGAAGGTCGCCACTGAACAGCGTGCCTCGCAGAACAGCCATGTCGTGCGCGCCGTCGTCGACAAGACCGCAGCGCTCGCCGACCTGCAGCGCGAGACCGAAGAGGCCGAATCGGCGAAGTTCGTCGATTCGCTCACCGGGCTTGCCAGCCGCCGAGCCTTCAACAAGGCGATCGCCAAGGTCTATGCCAATCCGGAAATGCCCGTACTCGCCAGCATGGTGATCGGCGAGATCGACGATTTCTCCAGGTTGTCCGAACTGATGGGGCCGGCGGTGACCGAGCGCTTCATCAAGCAGGTCGCCAAGGTGGTCGAGGCGGTGGCCGGCACGGAAGATCTCGCCTGCCGGTTCGACGGCGGCCGCTTCGGCATCCTGCTCTACACCTCCGAGCAGGAGGAAGTAACGCGCATTGTCGACCTCGTGCGCGCCAAACTCAGCACCACGGTGGTGAATGCCGGCAATGGCCGGGCGCTCGGCCAGGTGCCGATGTCATTCGGTATCTGCTTCTCGGAACAGGCGCCGAACGCCTTCGACTTCACCAGCTTCACCGAAAAGGCGCTCGCCGCCTCCAAGGCGGCCGGCGGCAATACCGTCACCATTTACGGCGTCAAGGACTACGTGCCGAAGGATTGGCTGATCTACAAGAAGCAGCCGGTCGGCGGGTTCTGAGGAGGAGCGGGCGGAAGGCTCAGAGCTCGGCGATAATCTTGCGCAGCTCCGCATCGCGGGCGCCGAGCATCAGCACGTTCTTCAGCGCCTCCTTTGGATCCTGGGTGCGAAACAGAAGGCCGTTGTCGCGGATCGAGCGATCGATCGCCATTGCACGGCTTTCCTTGTCCGGATGGATGGCGACGGCGAAATACATGCGCGTATAGTTCGGGCGGATGTGTTCGAAGAACTGTTCCGTGCCGCCGACTTCGGCGAAGAAATTGGCGATGTAGAAGGCCCATTTGACGTCCGCGTAGCGGGCGAAATTGGTCTTGGCGGCCGTCACGTGGCAATAGCCGAGATGCGGGCTGTTTTCGAGCGTGCGATGAAAGACCAGTTTGGGAAATTGGATCGAGCGGTGAAAGCTGTTGATCCGCTTGTGGGTCGTCTCGCCCGCCGCCTCCAGCCGACGGCCGGTGCGTTCAGCCACTTCCTCATAGGTGAGGTAGCGCTTCTCTTCCGGCAGCCAGTCCTCGCGATGACGCGAGATGCGGCCGGTGCGCAGGAACTCCGTATGGATCGCCTTGGTCGGCAGCCCCGGCTTGGCGGACGACTTTGTGGCGGCGAAATATCTCAGCTTCTGCATGGTGTGGCTCTGATCCCCAAGGCCGATGCGCCGATCATAAGGCACCGAGATTAATGACAATTTGCCGCATCCTGGCCATGCTCGGTTTCGCGAGGCTTGCGGCAATGATCCAGCAACCCGGAAATCTCGCATCTCTTGTCATTTTGCGTCACGTTGTTGGGCGGAATAACCGGACGCCTTAGATAGAGTTCTGAAAAGACGAGAAAATTCGATCGATTTCACAGGCGCGCGAGGACATTTATCATGTCGCTAATGGCGGTGGTGGTGTCGCTTCGCAGTGCGTCAATCAGGCTTCGACTGTGTTTAGATAATCGCGAACTCGAGGTGCTGCCCGACTAGGGAAGGGCGGGAAATCGGGAAGCCGGTCAAAATCCGGCGCTGCCCCCGCAACGGTGGTGGAGAATGCGTGACGGCCAAAGGCCACTGGGACGACCGTCCTGGGAAGGCGCCGCACGCGGTTCCGCAAGGGACCACTCCAGAGCCCGGAAACCAGCCTTGACGAAGACATAGGTTTGACGGTCGCGGTGGGCGGCCCGAGACGGCTTTGGGCGGCGTTGCGCAACGTCGTGTCTTTGCATGTTCTCGAACGCTGCCCGGCTCAACGGATACGAGGACGACAATGGATTTGCAAAGCACGGTATTGCGGCAGCTGAAGAACCGCCGGGAAGGCTTCAGCCTCGAACAGCCCTTCTACATCGATCAGGACTATTTCAAGCTGGACATGGAAATGATCTGGTATCGCGACTGGCTGTTCGTCGGCCATGATTGCGAAGTGCCGCGCGCCGGCAACTACTTCACCGCCCAGATCGGCGACTATCCGATCGTCATCGTGCGCGGCAAGGATCAGGTCATCCGCGCCTTCCACAACACCTGCCGCCACCGCGGCCACCGCGTCTGCACGCAGGATAAGGGCGCCTCGGCCAAGCTCGTCTGCCCGTATCACCAGTGGACCTACGACCTCGACGGTTCGCTGGTCTTTGCCCGCCAGATGGGTGAGACCTTCGACAAGGCCGAATTCGGTCTGAAGCCTGTCCATTGCGAGAGCGTCGCCGGCTACATCTTCATCTGTCTCGCCAATGAGGCGCCGGACTTCGCGCCTGTGCGCGCCACGATCGAGCCCTACATGGCCCCGCATCGCCTGGCAGAGGCCAAGGTCGCCCACCAGAACACGATCATCGAGAAGGGCAACTGGAAGCTCGTCTGGGAAAACAACCGCGAATGCTACCACTGCGCCGGCAACCATCCGGAGCTTTGCCGCACCTATCCGGAAGCCCCGACCGCGACCGGCGTTCAGGGCGCCTTCGAGGACCCCTTCATCACCGATCATTGGGCGCATTGCGAGGCCGCCGGCCTGCCGAGCCAGTTCAAGATGGATCCGTCCGGCCAGTTCCGTGTGGCCCGCATGCCGCTGATCCAGGGCGCGGAAAGCTACACCATGGACGGCAAACCGGCGGTCAAGCGTCTGCTGTCGGACGACGTCAAGGCCCGCGAGATCGGCACCATGCTGCTGTTCCACTACCCGACGACGTGGAACCACATGCTGATCGACCACGCCATCTCCTTCCGCGTCCTGCCGATCTCGGCGGAGGAGACGGCCGTCACGACCACCTGGCTCGTGCACAAGGATGCGGTCGAGGGCGTCGACTACGATGTCGAGAGCCTCACCCATGTCTGGAACATGACCAATGACCAGGACCGCGCCATCGTCGAGGAAAATGCCTTCGGCATCCGTTCCCCGGCCTACGAGCCCGGTCCCTATTCGGCCGAACACGAAGGGGGCGTCATGCAGTTCGTCGAATGGTATTCGAACTTCATGATCGGCCGCCTGCAGGGCGACAAGGCCCGCCTGTCGGCGGTGGCGTAAGATGAACATGGCGCTCCCCAGCTACCGCCATGTCGACGAAATGCGCCCCTGGTCCGATCGGGAGCACAGGCTCGAATGCGTCGCGGTGACCCCCGAGGCGCCGGACGTGATGACCTTCACCTTCCGGCCCAATCTTCCGGGTCACTTCTTCCGCTATCTGCCCGGCCAGTTCGTCACGCTCGAACTGCCGGTCGGTGCGGAGCCGGTGATGCGCACCTACACGCTCTCGTCGAGCCCGTCGCGGCCCTATACCGTGGCGGTCACCGTCAAGGCGCAGAAGGATTCGATCGGCACCCGCTGGATGTTCGATCACCTGAAGCCGGGCATGCAGCTGAAGGCGATTGGCCCGCTCGGCGATTTTTCCTATGCGCGCCGCCCGGCCGCCAAGTACCTGTTCATCTCCGCCGGTTCGGGCATCACGCCGATGGTGTCGATGACGCGCGATCTCTCCGACCGCCAGCCGGACTCGGACATCGCCTTCCTGCACTGCGCCCGGTCCCCCGACGACATCATCTTCCGTTGGGAGCTTGAGGCCAAGGCGCGCGAAATGCCGAAATTCACGCTCGGCTTCATCATCGAGCAGCTGGCCCATGGCCAGCTGTGGTCGGGCCTCAAGGGCCGGATCGACAAGGCCAAGATCGCGCTTCTCGCGCCCGACTTCCTCGACCGCACGGTGTTCTGCTGCGGTCCGGCGCCGTTCATGGCGACCGTGCGTGAATCGCTTGCCGGCGCCGGCTTCGACATGGCCAACTACCATGAAGAGGCCTTCCAGCCGGTGGCACCGCCGCCGCCGGTCGTCGTTGCCGACCATAGCGGCGAGGCAAGAGCGACCAAGGTCGTCTTTGCCCTCTCTGGCAAGGAGGGGACTTGCGAGCCGGGCCACACGCTGCTTCAGGCGGCGCGCGCTTCCGGCGTGCGCATCGGGGCGGCCTGCGAATCTGGCCTCTGCGGCACCTGCAAGGTGATGAAGCTCTCCGGCGAGGTCGAGATGGAGCACAATGGCGGCATCCTCGATGACGAGATCGAGGAAGGCTACGTCCTCGCCTGCTGCTCGCGCCCGAAGGGCGATGTCGAGATCGAGGCTTAGGCGCGTTCGCCAGCCCGATTGTCGGGCCCGGGCGCTGCCGCCCGGGTCGCGTGCCGCAAGGTGCATTCGATCTCCAGACGGGCCGCTGCGGTGGTCCTCGGGACCGCCGCGGTTTTGCCATCTCCTCCGCTCCTGCCCAAGGAACCGAAAAGCCATTGAAGCGTTCTCCGCCGAGGCTTCGGCGTGGTCCGACGGCAGAATGTGCCGTGGGGCTCGCCCCAAATTCGTTAATGCCCGGTTCAGGCGGAATTTCCTAACGTCATTCCGGGCTTTCGCGTATCATACCGTCGTTGGCCGATAGTTTCGACGATGATGATGCGAAGCGCATTTTCGGCAGAAGACTTGCCTGACAAACGCAAGGAATGGAGAAACGAGATGACCACTATGATAAAGCGTTGGGCCGCGCTTGCCCTGGCCTCCGCAGTCGTTCTGGCGAGCTTCGTGCCCGGCCAGGCGGCCATGCCGCTGCCGGCTCCCGTCGTCAAGGGGCCGACCGACGTGACCAAGGTCGACCATGATCGCCCGCATTTTTACCGGGGCCATCGTGGCTATCGTCACCACCGCCCGGGCTACCGCTATCACAACGGCTACTGGTTCCCGTTGGCAGCCTTTGCGACCGGCGCCATCATCGGCGGCGCGCTCGCCGCACCGCCCGCGCCCCGCGCGCCCCGCGCGGCCGGCATCAACCCGCGGCACTATCAGTGGTGCGCCAACCGTTATCGGTCCTACGACGCCTACAGCAACACGTTCCAGCCGTATAACGGCCCGCGCCAGCGTTGCTATTCGCCCTACTACTGATCAGCGAACGCGATCCCGCATCGAAATGCCCGGTTCATTGCCGGGCATTTTCCGTTGGGGCTTCCCCTCACAAAATTCCCGCGCGCCTGAGCAGCCACCAGGCCGCCAGGATCGACAGGACGATCGCGGCCAACGCATAGGCCGTACCGCCAATACCGCCGGCAAAGGGCAGCGACGAAGTGTTCATGCCGAAGAAGCCGGTCACCAGCGAGGGCGGCAGCAGGAAGGCGGTCATCAGCGACAGGATGTAGAGGTGGCGGTTGGTCTCCGACGACAGCTTCGAGTCGATTTCCTCGTGCAGCAGGCGGGCCCGCTCCTGCAGCGCATAGACGTCGTTGTCGGCGGCCTCCAGCCGGTTGGTGAGCCGGTCGACGACGTCGTCAAGGCCGGCCGGCTTGTCCTCGTCGTCGGCTGCCGCTGCCCGGCGCATCAGGGCGAGCATGGTTCGCAAGTGCCGATGCAGCCTGACGACCACCCGCCGCACCGGCGCCAGCCGTCGCCGTTCGTCGCGCAGTTCGCTGTCGTAGACGATGTCCTCGATGACGTTCAGTTCATCCGTCAGCTCGAGCACCGTCGATATGATACCGCGCTGGAACTCGGCCACCAGCGCCTCGAAGATCTGCAGCGGTCGCGTGTATCTCGATGCATTCTTTTCGATGGCGGCACGCACTGGGTCGATGGAGCGGATCGGCTGCAATCGCGTGGTGATGATGATGCGGTCGAAGAGGGCGAAATGCAGCCAGCCGATGTCGCGCGTCGCCGCGTCGAACTCGCGCTGGAAGTCGACCAGCGTCCCGAACAGCAGCCGGTCGTCGGCCATTAGCGTCGCATTCGTGTCATGGGTCGTGAGTGCAGCGCGGGCAGCGTCGGTCAGGCCGGGAAAGCTCTCGAGAAAGGCGCTGACATGCACGTCCGCCAGGTTGAGATGAAGCCAGACGAAGCCTGGGCCACCCTGCAGCGCCTCCGGCGGGCAGTCGACCGGCAGCCGCTCCGCACGGCCGGCCTCCGGCATGATATGATAGGCCCAGACGAGGCCGGGAACGGCGTTGATCAGCGGAAGCATGGGCGGCGATCCTCCTGCGGCTGCGGCTGCGGCTGCGGTTCGGTGGATCTTTGATGGAAGCGTCCATCGGATCAAGCAGGTCCGCCATCAAGCGTCGTGCGAAATCATGCAAAGAGGCGCCGGAACGGGCCGGCGCCTCCAGTGTCGATCCGGAATCTCCGGTCAGCCGATCATGGCGTTGTCGTCGCGCTTGATCGCGATGACCGTCGAGCGCGGCAGCTTGCCTTCGCCGTCCGGGAAGGGGGCGTCGGGATGCTGGATGCCGACGAAGTGCGTGCGCTTGTCGGCCGACCAGGTCTGGCCCGTCACCTCGGCACCCTTCGGCGCCGTCAGGAAGCGTTCGATGCGACCCGTGGCCGGATCGCCGGCGAGCATCTGGTTGTTGCCCTGACCGAGGAATTCGCCCTCATTGGTGTCCTCGCCGTCGGTCTGGATCCACAGAAGACCGGTCGAGTCGAACATCATGCCGTCCGGCGAGTTGAACATGTTGCCGGAGTTGATGTTGGACGTGCCGGCATAGGGGCCTTCCTTGTGCACGTCCGGATTGCCGGCCATGACGAACAGGTCCCACTTGAACTTGCCGTCGGCATGGTCGTCGTTTTCCGGATACCAGCGCACGATCTGGCCATATTCGTTCTTCTCGCGCGGATTGACGGCGTTGAGCGCCATGACGTCGCCGCCGGCATTCGACTTCATCTTGCCGTCCTTGGTCACGGCGCGGTTCGAATTGTTGGTCAGTGCGCAATAGGCTTCGATGGCGACCGGGTTGATCGCCACCCATTCCGGACGGTCCATGGTGGTGGCGCCGACCTTGGAAGCGGCCTGACGGGTGAAGACGCAGATCTCGTCCATCTTCATGCCGGTGGTTTCCGGCGTCAGCGCCAGCCATTCGCCGGTGCCTTCGTCAGAGAACTTGGCGACGTAGAGCGTGCCTTCGTCGAGCAGCTTGGACGTATCGCCACCCGGGACATAGATGCCGTTCGAGACATACTTGTAGAGGAACTCGCCACGCTCGTCGTCGCCCATATAAACGACGACGCGGCCATCGCGGGCGATGGTGACGGCTGCATTTTCGTGCTTGATGCGGCCGAGTGCGGTGCGCTTGATCGGCGTGGAGGTGGCATCCGACGGATCGATCTCGACGATATAGCCCGCACGGCGCGGCTCGTTCGGGTTCTTGGCGACGTCGAAGCGTTCGTCGAACTTCTCGTAGGCATAACGCGTCTCGGCGACGATGCCGTAGCGCTTGTAGTCATCGGGCAGCTTGAAGGCGGCATCGGTGGTGCCGAAATAGCCGTTGAAGTTCTCTTCGCAGGTGAGGTAGGTGCCCCACGGCGTCTTGCCGGCGCCGCAATTGTTGAAAGTCCCGAGACAGTCGGTACCGTTCGGATCGGCGGCGGTCTTGATGAGATCCGAGCCGGCGGCCGGGCCGGAGATCTTCATCGGCGTATTGTGGTGGATGCGGCGGTTGTGCGGGCTGTCGAGCACGATTTCCCAGCCGTTCTCGCCTTCTGCCACTTCCATGATGGTCACGCCCTGCATGTTCTGCAGGATCTTGACGTCGTCGGCCGAGGCCGGAACGCCCTTTTCGGTGTGCGGCAGGTTGGTTTCGGGATTTACGTATTCATGGTTGACGGCGATGAGCTGGTGGCCGCCGACGACGAAGAGTTCCATGCCGTCGGTGTTCTCGCCGAACACCTTGTCGGAGTTCTCGACGGAGACGCCCTTGGCCGGATCGAGATCCGGAACGTTGGAGAACAGCGGCTGGCCCCACTTGGCGAGCGCCTTCCAGCTATAGCCTTCCGGAACGTGGATGGTGTTGTCGGTGGCGATCTGCACCGGCTTGAACGGGAAGCGCGAGGCTGCGGCTTCCTGGGCCTGAACCGAGGTCGACGACATCAGGTTGGCGGCCGTGCCGAGCGTGCCCATGGCGGCCGCAGCCGAGCCGAGGGCGAGAATGCCGCCAAGGAAACCGCGGCGGGAAAGCGCGGATTCGACCACGCGGTCGAAATCGGTCTCAGCCGGGGGCGGGTTCTGCAGTTCGTCCCATGCGTCCCAGGACAGCTTGCTCTTGTCTACTTCGGTCATCGTCGTGCTCCGCTTGTTGTGAGAGGTGGACTTCCTCCCTGCGGTTAGCGGTGCTGCGTTACAGCTCTGTGACGATGAAGCCCCTTGGTTGTGCTCAAAGCAGCGACCGCGCCACCGAGCAGACGCAGATCAGCACGAAGCTGGCCGGCACACTGTAGCGGACATTGTCGCGGATCGCCTGTTCCAGATGGGGATAGCGCCGCCGGCCGGGAAAATTGGCATAGACGAGAATGATGTTCAGCAGCAGCACCATAACCAGATAGAAATAGCCGAGCGACACCATGAAGGCGATCGGCGAGTTCATCGAGATCGCCCCGGGAAAGCTCGATTCGTAGGTGAAGCTGAGTGCCGCCAGCGCCAGGAGTGCCGAATAGGTCATCGGCGCCTTGTCCCCGAACAGCTTTTCCGGTCCCCACAGGACATAGAGCGACACGGTCAGCACCGCCAGGAACGGAATGAAGATCGGCACCACATAATAATACCACTGGCGCTCGATGATGGTCGATGCCTTGATCCGCACGAAGGGCTTGGCGTTCCAGCCGTAGAAGCGCTCCATCACGAATTGCAGCGACAGGACGGTCCAGTTGGTCGCTGAGACCTCCCGGGCGACCGACGACAGTTCGCGGTCGATGTCGTTCATCACGAAGATCACATCGTCGGCCGAATGGCGCGGCGTGACCAGCGACAGCGTCAGCTTCTGCTGGTCGAAAGGAAAGGTCTCCATCTCGACGTCGACCCGGAAATCGGCGTCGAGCCGGCGAATGCGGGTCACCGTTCCGTCGGCGCGCAACGACATCGACACCGAGCTCGAGCGCGGTTCGCTGATCTGGTTCTCGATTTCCGTTCCCGGCGTCCACATCGTTGCGAGCTTCGTCTCGGCGTCGGCGCCGACATAGTCGAAGCGGCCGAAGCCGGTGACCTTGGGATCGAAGGCCTGCGAGGGGTCGGTCCAGCGTTCGGTGATCTCGATCATCATCGAGGCCTCGCCCGCGGTTTCGCTCAGCCGCGACAGGTTGAGAACCCGCATGGAGAAATGCACGGGCAGCGGAAGATGGATGCCGGCGGGCAGGGGCTTGGGTCCGCTCTCGGCGCGGGCGGCGCCGGCCAGCGCCAGCCAGACGGACAGGAGAACGAGGCCGAATGCCCCGACGAGGCGGCCCGTCACGCGGCGCCTCCGTCGCTCGAGGGGCGGCGGGCGCCGTTATAAACCGCGGCAATGGCGCGCTGCAGCCGCCGGTAGTCTTCAAGCCCGTCCTCTTGCGGAACGACCTCGGTTGCCGTTCCCGCGGCGACCGCCTCGGCGTGTTCGGCGAGATCGCGCAGGGGGCGGATGACCATGGCGCGGACGGCGACCATGACGACGGAGAAGGCGGCGATCATGCCGACCAGCGTGACGATCGTGGCGGTGGCGACGGCGCGGCGAAAGCCGCTGTCGAGATCGGAGAAGTCGCGGGCAATCAGGATCGTGCCGATCATCCGGCCGGAATAGTCGAGAAGCGGCTGTGCAAAGGTTCCGAACCGCTTGCCGTCGACGACCGCCATCCCCTGCACGGGTTCGCGCGACAGACCGATCTCGCGCCGGTCGTAAAGCGTCTGGAAGAGCGCGGTGTCGGTTGCCGCTTCGATCGAAAGGCCGGCGAGATCTTTCGACGGTGCCGCGCCCTGCGGGGCGAAGCCGGTCATCGCGGGGCTGAGGAACAGCGCGAAATCAGCGCCGGATGCGGATTTTGCAAGCTCGATCAGCGATTTGATCTCGACCCCCACTTCCACCGTGCCGACCAGTGTCTCGCCATCGACGATCGGTGCCACCGCACGCAGGCTGAGGCCCGCAAGCCCGACTTCCAGACCCTTCTGCAGCACGCGGCTACGATTGGCGGCCAGAATCATCGGCCGGATCGTCGACAGGTCCTGGCCGAAATTCTTCGGGTCCTGCACGCGCAGGAAGCTCTTGATGTCGGGCGTGTGGAAATGCAGCATGTTGACGCCGGCCTCGCTCGCCAGCGCTTCATAGGCAGGCTGCAGCAGGCGGGTCAGCCCCTCGCGGTCGCCCGCCTTCATCAGCGAGATGACGAGAGGATCCTTCGCCATGCTGTCGGCATGGGTGGCCGACAGGCTCGCCGCCTGGGCCATGGAGGAGGTGAGCAGCAGTGCGGTCGCCTGCATCTCGCCCATCTTGCTTGAGGTCAGCTGCCGGTCGCCGCTTCCGACCACGACCACCGAGCCGATCGTCAGGATCAATCCGAAGAGAACCGCGGTCACGAGGGAGAGCGATCGGTCGAGTGTCATGGGTCCGTTCTACGTCAGCTGCGCTGACCCCGTTCGTAGGCGAGTTTCAATGTTTCGTTAAAGTCCAACTTTGGGCTCACCGGGCTTTGTTGCGCTTGTTGTCGCCGCAGGCGATGCGCTAGCATCGCCGATGCCGGCTCTAGCCCGCACCGGCCCGCAAAACGGTTTGACGTTTACGTAAAAATCAATTAGCCAAACCGACAGGTTTTCGCCGCTGTCGTCGAGCCGGTCGCGTGGAAAGCCGCCAGTTTAACGCAGGAGGAGCATGCCCATGTACAAGGCGCCGGTAGACGAAATCGCTTTCACCCTCAAGCACGTCGTCGGAATGGCCGAAGCCCTTGAACAGGGGCGTCTCGGTGATCTCAGCGACGATCTTGTCGATGCCATCCTTCAGGAAGCCGGGCGTTTTGCCTCCGACGCGGTCGCGCCGCTCGCCGAGATCGGCGACAAGCAGGGCGCCCGCATGATCGATGGCAAGGTCGTCGTGCCGGACGGTTGGGCGGATCTCTATCGCCAGTGGGCCGAGGGCGGCTGGAACGCGCTGGTCGCGCCGGAGGAGTTCGGCGGGCAGGGGCTGCCCCACATGCTCAACGTCGCCGCCCTCGAAATGTGGAATTCCGGCTCGATGGCCTTTGCACTCGGACCGACGCTGACCATGGGCGCCTCGGAGGCGCTTGCCACCCACGGCAGCGCCGCCCTCAAGGAAAAATACCTGCACAAGATGGTGTCCGGCGAATGGACCGCCACGATGAACCTGACCGAGCCGCATGCCGGCTCCGATCTCGGCGTCATGAAGACCCGCGCCGAGCGTCGCGACGACGGCACCTATCGCATCTTCGGCCAAAAGATCTTCATCACCTGGGGCGAACACGAGATCACCGACAACATCGTCCATCTGGTTCTGGCGCGTCTGCCCGATGCGCCGGCCGGCACGCGCGGCATTTCACTCTTTCTGGTGCCGAAATATCTGGTCGGCGATGACGGCTCGCTCGGTGCGCGCAACGACCTGCACTGCCATTCGCTGGAGCACAAGCTCGGCATCCACGGCTCGCCGACCTGCACCATGATCTACGGCGACGGCAAGTTCGGCGACGAGCCGGGCGCGATCGGCTACCTGATCGGTGAGGAGAACAAGGGCCTGGCCTGCATGTTCACCATGATGAACAATGCCCGCCTTGCGGTCGGCATGCAGGGCGTGGCGATCGCCGAGGCCGCGACCCAGAAGGCGGTCGCCTATGCCAAGGACCGCACCCAGGGCAAGGCGCCGGGCTGGACCGGCTCCGGCATGAGCCCGATCATCGAGCACCCCGATGTCGCACGCACGCTGGTGACCATGAAGGCACTCACGCAAGGCTCGCGCGCCATCTGCTATGCCTGCGCGCACGCCATCGACATGTCGCACCACACGGACGGTGCCGAGGCGAAGAAATGGGCCGAGCGCGGCGCGCTTCTGACGCCGATCGCCAAGTCCTTTGCCACCGACGCCGGCGTCGATGTCGCCTCGATGGGCATCCAGGTGCATGGCGGCATGGGCTTCATCGAGGAGACGGGGGCCGCCCGCTACCTGCGCGACGCCCGCATCGCCCCGATTTATGAAGGCACCAACGGCATCCAGGCCGCCGACCTCGTCACCCGCAAGCTGCCGCTGTCGGATGGCGCCCAGGTGCGCGGCTATATTGCCGAACTGAAGGAAATCGCCGGCGCCGTGCGCGCGTCGAACCTCGAAGGCTTCGGCGAGACCGCCGATCGGCTGGACGCCAGCCTTGCCGATCTCGAAGAGGCAACCGAATGGCTGCTGTCCGAACTGGCCGCCGGCAATGCCACCGCCGCCCTGTCGGGTGCTACGCCCTACCAGCGTCTCTTCGGCCTGGCGCTGACCGGCGCCTATCTCGCCAAGGGCGCGCTCGCCGACGAGAACCATGGTCGCGATCACCGCATCGCGCTCTGCCGCTTCGCCGCCGAAAACATCATCGCCGAGACGGCAGCCCTCAAGGACCGGGTCATCCACGGCGCGGCAAGCCTTGCGGCCGCACGGGCGCTTTTTGCCTGACCACGCTGGCCGCGCGTCCTCTTCTCCCCGTCGGGGAGAAGGTGGCCGAAGGCCGGATGAGGGGGAGGCGAAGCCTCGCAAGAGCCCCCCTCATCGCCTCGCATTCGCTCGGCACTTCTCCCCGCTGGGGAGAAGAGACAAGGAGAAACACCCATGACCGACCATATCCTGATCGAACGGCCTGAAGCCCATCCCGGCGTGCTGGTGATCCGCTTCAACCGTCCGGAAAAGAAGAACGCCATCACGCAAGCCATGTATGGACGCATGACCGAGGGTCTGCTGGAGGCCGAGGATGATGCGGGCATCCGCACCGTCGCCTTCCTCGGCACCGAAGGCTGTTTCTCGGCCGGCAACGACATGGCCGACTTCCTCGCCTTTGCCATGGCCGGCGCGGTCGGCGAGCCGGCTGCCTTCGGCTTCCTCAAGGCCCTGTGGAGCGTGTCGAAGCCCGTCGTTTCCGGCGTCGACGGCCTGGCCATCGGCATCGGCACGACGATCCAGATGCATTGCGACATGACGATCGCCTCCGACCGCAGCCTGTTCAAGACGCCCTTCGTCGATCTGGCGCTCGTCCCCGAGGCCGGCTCCAGCCTGCTCGCGCCGAAGATGATGGGCCACCAGCGCGCCTTCGCCATGCTGGCGGCCAGCGAGGGCTTTTCCGCCGAGCAGGCACGGGAAGCCGGTCTGATCTGGAAGGTCGTCGCCCCGGCCGAGGTCGAGGCCGAGACGCTGAAGCTTGCCGCCTCGCTTGCCGCCAAGCCGCCGGAAGCCATGCGCATTGCCCGCGACCTGATCCGTGGTGATCGTGGTGAACTGGCCGCCCGCATGGACGAGGAGCTGAAATTCTTCGTCGAACGGCTGAAGAGTGCCGAGGCCCGCACCGCCTTCGAAGCCTTCATGATGAAGGGCCGCGGCTGATCCGGCCATCCCTGAGATCTCGGCGACGATCGCGTGTCGCGTGAGGTCTTGCGGCCTGGAGCCCGGCATGGGCTCCGGGGAGGGGATCCGTCATGCGCCAGGAACAGGCACGCCACAGAAACGCCCATTCGCCCTTCCTTAATGCTTCTGGCGTTCATATGCCCGGAACCCGCCGGATGGAGGATCGCATGCGCAGGACTTTGAGTGGCATTGCCTTAGGGGTGGTCTGTCTGTTGTCGCTGGCCGCCGAGCCTCTGGTCTTGGACCTTGCCGTTGCGCGCGCCGACAACGGCAACGTCATCATCGAGAGCCAGTCCGGCTCCAAGCCCTACCAGCCGGGCGTGCGTCCGCAGCGCTATTTCTGCGTGATCGAGCCGCCGGACAGCGCCGATACGTCGATGATGTATTCCTGCCCCGCATCGCCGGGCCGTGTCGGCGGCCGTTGCCGTTGCCCCAACACGGTCGGAAGCGGTACGCTTTACGCCCGCTGAGCCCGGCTTGCAGAAAAGGCCGCGCGCCTTGGTCAGGCCCGCTTGTCAGCCCTTGACGAGGGTTGCCACCACTTCGACATGCGCCGTCCACAGGAACTGGTCGATCGGCGTTACCGAGGTGACGCGATAGCCGGCGGCGGTCAGGATCGACAGGTCGCGCGCCAGCGTCAGCGGATTGCAGCTGACTGCGACGACCTTCTTCACCGCCGAGCGCGCCAGTTCACGACACTGTTCCTCGGCGCCGGCGCGCGGTGGGTCGAAGACCACGGCGTCAAAGGTCTTCAGCTCGGAAGTCATCAGCGGCCGGCGGAACAGATCGCGTCGCTCCACCGAGACCGGCTTCAGCCCCTGCGTATTGCGGGCCGCATGGTCGAGCGCCCGGATCGCCTTGTCCTCGCTCTCGACGGCGTGCACATGCGCCGTGCGCGCGAGCCTGAGGGCAAAGGTGCCGATACCGGCAAAGAGATCGGCAACGCGCTTCGCCTTGCCGACATGCTCCAGCGTCAGACGCACCATGGCCTCTTCGGCCGCGGCCGTCGCTTGGGCAAAGGCGCCCGGCGGCGGAGAGACGGCGACACCGGCCATGTCGAGCTGCGGCTTGCGCGGCTCGATGACGATCTCGCCGTTGAACGACACGCGGGCAATACCGCGCATGGCGAGCACCGTTTCGGTCAGCCCGCGGCGTTCCTTGTCGCCGAGGGCCTTGAGGCCGTCGATCGCGACGTCGAGGCCCGTCAGCGTCTCGATCACCGTCATCCGGAACGGATCGGCCTTGGTGGTGACGGCGCTGCCGATCTTCTTCAGCGCGTCTAGGCTGGAAACGATTCCCGGCGAGGCGATGGGACATTCCTCGATCGCGACGATATGGTGGCTTTCGGCCTGGTTGAAGCCGATCAGCAGGTCCTTTTCGGTGCGACGGGCGGCAAAGACGACGCGCCGGCGCTCGCCGGGATGCGCCTCGATCAGTTCGCCGACCGGAACGTCGATGCCCTTGGACTTCAGCGCCGCGACGACCAGCGACCGCTTGAAAGCGTTGTAGGCGGGCTTGGCCATGTGCTGCAGCGAGCAGCCCCCGCAACTGCCACCCTTGCCGTCGGGGCCGAAATGCCGGCAGGCGGGGGCAACCCGGTCGGGCGAAGTTTCGCCATAGGAGATGATGGTGCCGTGGTTCTTCACCCGCGCGATCGCCAGCGTCTCGCCCGGCAGCGAGAAGGGCACGTAGACCGGACCGTTGGAGGCGTGGAAAATGCCGTCGCCCTGGGTGCCGAGCGTGTCGATGGTAATCGTTTCGGTGCTCATTCCTCGTCCTCCGGCTTGACGCCTGCGAGCAGGAACTCCTCGTTTCCGTCACCGCCGGCAATCGGCGAGGGGATGAGGCCGAGGCTCTGCCAGCCCATATCCTCGACCAGCCAGCGCTCCAGTTCGGCGGCCACCAGCGGTGCCGTCTCCGGCTCCTTCAGCAGCCCTGCCTTGCTGATCGCCTCGCGGCCGGCCTCGAACTGCGGCTTAACGAGCAGAAGGCAGCGACAGCCGGGTTCGGCAATCTCGAGCGCCGGTTCGAGCGCGAGTTTCAGCGAAATGAAGGAGACGTCGGAGACGATGAAGTCGATCGGCCGGTCGTCGATGTCCTCCGGCTCCAGATAGCGGGCGTTGAGCCCCTCGATATTGGTCACCCGTGGATCGGCGGCCAGACGCGGATGGAACTGCCCGTGCCCGACATCGATCGAGGTCACGTGGGCGGCGCCGCGTTTCAAGAGCACCTCTGTGAAGCCGCCGGTCGAGGCGCCGACGTCCAGGCACTCGCAGCCTTCGGGGTCAAGGCCGAAATGGTCGAGACCGGCCACCAGCTTCAGTGCCGCGCGCGAGACATAGTCCTGCGCCGGATCGTCGATGGTGAAGGTATGGTCGGCCAAAAAGACCAGGCTCGGCTTGGTGACGACCTTGCCGTCGACCTGCACGGTGCCACGCTGGATCGCATCGCGCGCGCGGGAGCGGCTGGCAAAGAGGTCGAGGGCGACCAGCAGCTGGTCGAGGCGTTGGGGTTCTGGACGTGAAGACATGGCGCATGTCAATGGCGGTCCCGGGCCGCAAGTGCAAGCCTTTTGTTGGCCATGCGCTGCGGCCGCCGCAACGGCCGGTGGCGACCGGACTTTCGTATCGCCTTATCGAAAATTAGGAAACCTTTAATAAGGTGTGGCTATTATTTGCGATGAAAGTTCCATTATGGCTGCGATGAGTGCAGCCTTTCGACGACGCGAGCGCCATGAGGGCCAACCCGCTTTGACCAAGCCATCTCCAGGGATGGTCAGCAGAGGATTGACGGCCCATGCGGCGCCCCAGCATCAAGACATCCCTTATCGCAATTTTCCTGACCATTGCCGTCGTCTCTGCCGGCTATGCCTTCCTGACTATCCGCTCGCTCGGCGCGATCGATCGGGCGGCCAACGACGTCGCAACCAACTGGCTGCCCAGCGTCAAGACCGTCAAGGATCTGGAAAAGGAGGTCTACAATCTCCGAATCGCCTATCTCAACCATGTGACCGTCCGTACGCCGGAAGCGATTGCCGCCGCCGACGAGGCGGTTGACGGGAACAAGGGCAAGGTCGAAGAGGCGGCCAAGCGCTACGAGCCGCTGATCTCTTCGCCGCGCGAGGCCGAGTTGCTGAAGCAGATCCTCGACGGCGTGCATGCCTACGAGGCTCGGGGCGAGGACATGCTGGCGCTCTCCCGGGTCAACCGCAACGAAGAGGCGGTCGTCATCCTGAACGAGATGCGGGACATGATGCGACCGGTGCTCGCCCTTATCGATGAGCTGGTGCAGATCAATATCGACGGTGCCACGAAGTCGGTCACCACGTCCGAACAATCCTACCATTCGGCTCTCACCGAAACCTACGTCACCATTGCCGTTCTTCTGCTGATCGTCGTCGCTGCGTCCGTCTTCGCGATCATGGGCATCGCGCAGCCGGTGCAGAAGATCACCGACGCCATGCGTCGACTGGCCGATGGCGACACCGCTTCCGCCGTGCCCTTCGCCGGCCGTGCCGACGAGATCGGGTCCATGGCCGCCGCGGTCGAGATCTTCCGCGAAGCCGCAATCGAGAACGGCCGCATGGCTGCAGAAGCCGAGGAAAGCCGCCGCTCGAACGAAGAGCAGCGTGTGCTGCTGCAGCGCCGCGCCGAGGAAGAGGCGCGCCGCAAGCTGATCGAGGCGACCAGTGCCCTGGCCGTCGGCATGAAAGCGCTCGCCGCCGGTGATCTGACCTATCAGATCAACGAGCCGGTCTCGGAAGACTTCGAGGCCCTGCGCGACGATTTCAACACCGCCGTGCAGCAGTTGGGCGAGACCCTGGCCGCTGTCGCCAACGCCACCCGCACCATCGACGGCGGCACCCGCGAAATCTCGGCCGGCACCGAAGACCTGTCGAAGCGCACCGAACAGCAGGCCGCCTCGCTGGAAGAAACCGCTGCCGCGCTCGACGAGATCACCGTCAACGTGACCAACTCCACCAAGCGTGCCGAGGAGGCTCGTGAGATTGCAACGCGGGCCAAGGCCAGCGCCACCAAGTCCGGCGAAGTCGTCGCCCAGGCCGTCGATGCGATGAGCCGCATTGAAGGTTCCTCCAACCAGATCTCCAACATCATCGGCGTGATCGACGAGATTGCCTTCCAGACGAACCTTTTGGCACTGAATGCCGGTGTCGAGGCAGCGCGTGCCGGTGAAGCCGGCAAGGGTTTTGCGGTCGTCGCCCAAGAAGTGCGCGAACTCGCTCAGCGCTCGGCCCAGGCCGCCAAGGAGATCAAGAGCCTGATCCAGAACTCCGCCGGCGAGGTCGAAAGCGGCGTCAAGTTGGTGCGCGACACCGGCGAGGCGCTGAAGGGCATCGAAACCCTCATCCTCACCATCAACGACCACATGAACGCGATTGCCACCTCGGCCCGCGAACAGTCGAGCGGCCTCAGCGAAGTCAACACCGCCGTCAACCAGATGGACCAGGTGACCCAGCAGAACGCCGCCATGGTCGAGGAATCGAATGCCGCAAGCGCAAGCCTTGCCATGGAGAGCGCCCGTCTCAGCGACATGATCGCGCGCTTCAAGCTCGCCAACGGTTGGAGCCATCAGGCCCCGGCGGCCAGCCCGCGTGCCGCAGCCCCCGCGCGGTCGAGCGCGCCGGTGCGCCGGGCCGCTCCGGTGAGCCACGGCAATACGGCGCTGAAGCAGGACGAATGGACCGAATTCTGACGGCGGATCTGTCCTCCCGGACCCGCTGACAAGCAAAGGCCCTCCGGAGTCGGCGACGGGGGGCTTTTGCACGTTCGGTCGCCGGCATGATCGGGTCTGACCCTCCCAGATCCGGCCTTTGACGCCGATTGACTCGAACCGGATTTGCCGCCTAACTGCGCGCCTGTGGGCCGCTTCGGCGCGGCGAAATTCTTCGGGGACGCGTGATGAAGAAAGCAATTCTGGGCGGTCTGGTCGGCCTCACCTTGGCGACGCCCGCTGCGGCCAATGATACTTCGGCCGTGCTCGAGGCCGGCGGCCTCGTCTACACGCGCCAGGATTCGGTGGACATGCTGAGCGAGGACCTGTTCATCTCCCAGGACGAAATCCGCGTCGACTACGTCTTCAAGAACCAGGGCGACACCGACCTCGAAACGCTCGTTGCCTTCCCCATGCCCGAGATCGGCGGCGGGCTGGAGTTCAACGCCGCCCTCGACGACTACGAGCACGACAATTTCATGGGCTTCACCGTGTCCCAGGACGGGGTGGCGATCGACCCCGAGCTGCAGCAGCGGGTCATGGTCAACGGCATCGACATGACTGAGGAAGTCAGGGCCAGGGGCGTGCCGCTTCTGCCGCTCAGCGAAGCGACGACCGCGGCCATCGCCAAGCTGCCTGTGGATGTGCAGAAGGATTGGGAGACCCGCGGCCTCATCCTCAACACCGCTTACGACCCGGACAAGCCGGTGGAGCCGGAATATTATCCACTGTGGAAGCTGGAGACGGTCTACTGGTGGCGCACGACCTTTCCGGCCGGGCAGGAAGTGAAGGTTCACCACAGCTACAAGCCGAGCGTCGGCGGCACCGTCGCCATGACCTTCATCCAGGACGGCAAGCCAACGCCGCAGCTCGACGAATACCGCGAGCGCTACTGCCTCGATGACTCGCTGTTGAAGACCGCGATCAAGCTCGAAAAGCAGCAGAACTACGATGCCGGCGTTTACTACTACGAGAAATGGATGTCCTACATCCTGACCACGGGCGCCAACTGGGGCGGCCCGATCGGCCAGTTCAAGCTGACCGTGGATAAGGGGTCCGAGAAGAACTATGTCAGCTTCTGCGGCCAGAATGTCCGCAAGATCGGTCCGACGACGTTCGAGATGACGGCCACCGACTTTTATCCGGAAAAGGATCTACACTTCCTTCTGGTGGTGCCGGCGCAGTAATTCCCGCTTTGACGACATTTCGCGCGGTGCCGTAACCGAATCCTAACGACGGTTCGGGCAAAATCGGTACGATTGATCGTACTCCGCGTATCAGAGCGCACCATGATGGTCGCGCTGCGGCGGACGCAATCATGCGTCAGTCCAGCGTTCCGCATGCTCGAAGCCGGCAAGTCACGGTCCGGGCCCCCGCGAAAGAGTCCATCGCCTATGTCTTTCAAGAATTTATCCCTGAACAAGAAGTTGATCTTCACCTTCTTAGGCATCATGGCGAGCTGCTTCCTCGCGACGGCGGTCGTCTTTGTCGAGGCCTATCGCGCCAAACTCGCCTCCGTCGAACAGCAGCGTTCGGAAAAGATACTCAGCCTCTCGGATCGCGCGCTCGAAGCGATGCTCGAACAGGCGGTCAACCAGCGCGGCTACCTGCTGTTCCGCAGCGAGAGCACCTATAACGACGTCTTCGCCCAGCGCGAAAAGATGCTGGGCTTCATCGAGGAGGCGAAGAAGGCCGCCGCCGGCGATGCCGCGATCATGGCCTCGCTCGACGCGATGAAGGCTGCCGCCGATATCTTCCACAGGCAGCTGACCGAGCCGCAGCTGGCGGCGCGAAAGAACACCGAGGCGCCGATCGACGAGATCCTCGAGATCGGCCGCAATGCCTCGAAGGGGCAGCTCGACGCCTTCCGCGAGGAGGCCGCCAAGATCAAGGAATTGCTCGCCGCCATGTCGGCGAAGAACCAGGCGGCCCTTGCCAATGCCCACCTGACGCTGGAACTCGCCCTTCTCATCGGTGGTTCGATCGCCGGCGTCGTCGCCGTCGTGCTGATCTGGCTTCTGTCGCGCTCGATCGTCACGCCGATCGTCGGCATGACCGGCGCCATGTCGCGGCTCGCAGCCGGCGACCACGACGTTGCGGTTCCCGCGCTCGACCGTGGCGACGAGGTCGGCCAGATGGCCAAGGCCGTCGTGGTCTTCAAGGATGCCGCCGTCGAAAAGCTGCGTCTTGCCGGCGAGACGGAAGCCATGCGCGCCAGCGCCGAAGAACAGCGCCGCCGCGCCGAGGCCGACAAGGCCCGTGAGGCGGAGGAGATTGCCTTTGCCGTCGATCAGCTGGCAACCGGCCTTTCGGCCCTGGCCGACGGCAATGTCGCTTATCGCATCACCTCCGGCTTTGCCGATCGTCTCGACGCACTGCGCCTGAATTTCAACGCCTCGCTGGAGAAGCTGCAGGCCGCCCTTCGCTCGGTCGGCGCCAATGCCGCAGCAATCAATGCCGGTGCTGCCGAGATCCGCGCGTCCGCCGACGATCTGGCCCGCCGCACCGAACAGCAGGCGGCCTCTGTCGAAGAAACTGCGGCGGCTCTGGAACAGGTGACGACCACGGTCAAGGACACGGCGCGCCGCGCCGAGGACGTCGGCCAGCTGGTCGCCAGCACCCGCACCGGCGCCGAGCGCTCCGGCACCGTCGTGCGCAATGCCGTCCAGGCGATGAACGAGATCGAGAAGTCCTCGGGCGAGATCGGCAGCATTATCGGTGTGATCGAAGACATTGCTTTCCAGACCAACCTTCTGGCGCTCAACGCCGGTGTCGAAGCCGCGCGTGCGGGCGAGGCCGGCAAGGGCTTTGCGGTCGTTGCCCAGGAAGTGCGCGAGCTTGCCCAGCGTTCCGCCAATGCCGCCAAGGAGATCAAATCGCTGATCTCGACCTCGTCGAACCAGGTCGGCAACGGTGTGGCACTGGTCGGGGAGACCGGTGTCGAGCTTGAGAAGATCGTGGCCGCGGTCGAAGAGATCAGCGAGCATGTCTCGGCAATCGTCACCGCCAGCCGCGAACAGTCGACCGGCCTGCAGGAGATCAACAGCGCGGTCAATTCGATGGACCAGGGGACACAGCAGAATGCCGCCATGGTCGAGCAGCAGACGGCGGCCAGCCATTCTCTGGCAACCGAGGCCGCCTCGCTCAACGCACTGCTGGCACAATTTCAGCTCGGCGATATCCGAACCGGTTCGTCGGCACCGGCGCCGCGTGCCGCCGCGCCAGCCGCTGCAGGCCGCGATGCTGCTCCTGCCGCCTCGCCGGCACGGGCGCTGGCCGGCCGGATCTCCAAGGCGTTCGGCGGCGGCAATGCCGCGGTAAAGCAGGAATGGTCCGAATTCTGATCTGATCAGTTTCGATGTAAAACGAAAACACCCGGCTCTCGAGACGAGAGCCGGGTGTTTTGCTTTCAGTCTTTCTTGCGGTTCCGTTTACAGCCAGCGGCGCGGCGAATAGGACGGCTGCGTGTTGTTGGCCAGAAGATAGCCGATGAGGCCGCCGACGACACCGGCCGCGATGAGGGCGGTGGACGCTGCGGTCGGGTGTTCACGGGCGACCGAGCCGAAGCTCACGGCTTCGTCCTTGGCGTAGCTGGCGGCGTCCTGCACCTTGCGGCCAGCGCCGTTCAACAGCGTGGCGGCACGGCCGCGCGCATCGCCGGCGACCTTTTCGCCTTCTTCCGACAGCAGGTCCTTGAAGTGCATGACCTGCGCCTGGAGGCTGCGCAGTTCGTTCATCATGTCGCTATTGCTGGCCATGGGAAATCCTTTCCGTTCTCAGGGTTTGTTCCCCGGGGAAACGCCCTGCCTGAAGGAAGGTTCCGCAGGCCATCCTCGGGAACTTCGACGCCTGGGAACGGGGGCGGAGCGGTGGAAAAAAAAGTGGGTGCATCCCGCCCAAACAGAAAACCCGACGCCTTGCGGCGCCGGGTTCTCGTCGATCTGAGGATCGTAAAGACGCTTACTTGGAAGCGGCTTCGTACATTTCGAGCACGTAGTCCCAGTTGATCAGGCTGTCTACGAAGGCTTCGAGATACTTCGGACGAGCGTTGCGGTAGTCGATGTAGTAGGAGTGTTCCCACACGTCGACGCCGAGGATCGGGGACGCGCCGTGCACCAGCGGGTTTTCGCCGTTCGGGGTCTTGGAAATGGCGAGCTTGCCGTCCTTGACCGACAGCCAGGCCCAGCCGGAGCCGAACTGGGTCGTGCCGGCAGCGATGAAGTCGGCCTTGAACTTGTCATAGCCGCCGAGGTCGCTGTCGATCGCGGCCTGCAGCTTGCCCGGCAGCTTGTTGCCGCCGCCGTCCTTCTTCATCCACTTCCAGAAATGGATGTGGTTGTAGTGCTGGGCGGCGTTGTTGAAGAGGCCCTGATTGGTGCCGAACGACTTCTTGACGACTTCCTCGACCGACAGATCGCCGAGGCCGGCTTCGGCGGCGAGCTTGTTGCCGTTGTCGACATAGGCCTTGTGGTGCTTGTCGTGGTGATATTCCAGCGTCTCAGCCGACATGAAGGGCTGAAGCGAGTCGTAGGCGTAGGGGAGTTCGGGCAATTCGAAAGCCATGGTAAAATCTCCTTTTGGCAACTGAATGCGGAAATCGGTGACCCGGAACATAGGAGCGGAACCCCAGCGAGGCAACCTGCGGAACGTCAAAATCGTGGCCCCAAGGGGAAGATTTATCTCCCCTTCGGGGCTAGAAGAAGGGTTGTGTTCTCCGGTCGCCCGAGCGGCCCTTGCCGTCGAAAGGACGCTCCATGCCACGCATCGCAGCGACGCTCACCGTGTTCCTTGCCGTGTGCCTTCCGGCCTTCGCCTCGTCGGATGACGCCTGGCAGGAATTTGCAGCCGAAGTGCGCGAAAAATGCCTTGCGGCGGCGGAGCCGGCGCTGGAAGAACCGGCGATTGCGATCGATCCCTTCGGCAGCGAACGCTTCGGCCTCGCCATCCTGTCGGGCAAGGCAAAGGGCGCAGACGCCACCGTCTCCTATCTCTGTGTGATGGACAAGCAGACAGGCGCCACCGAGCTCGGCAGCGAACTGGGGAGCGATTTGGTGGGCGTCACCGTTCCGTGAAGGGTGACCGGCTCAGATCAACAGGATGGTGCCGCCATAGGCGGCGACCATCTCATCGGCCGTCAACAGCAGAAAGCCCTCGTGACGTGCCTGCGCGACCAGGAGCCGGTCGAACGGATCCTTGTGCAGAGGCGGCAATTCCATGACGGCCGCCGCGTGCGAGGCGGTTATGGCAAGTTCGACATAGCCGCGATCGATAAGCCCTCTCCGCAGGAGGTTCGGATCGACCGAGAACTCGGGCCGGCCAAGGCCGTTCTTAATGGCGACTTCCCAGATACTGGCGGCGCTGAACAGCAAGTCGTTTTCGACGTCTGAAAGCATCTGGCGGATCGGCTCCTTCAGCCGGTCAGGCTCTGCCGCCGCCCACAGAAGCACATGGGTGTCCAGCAGCAGCTTCATCGATCGGTCCCGAAGAGATCGGCAATCTCCGCCTCGCCGAAGCGATCGAAGTCCAATGGCACCTTGACGAAGCCTTTGAGGAAGCCGAGCCGCTCCCGGTTCGGCTCGGAGTCCACCGGCACCACCTTCGCGACCGGGCGACCCGCCTTTGCGATGATGAACGACTCTCCCGACGCCGCCTCATCCACCAGACGGGACAGGTGCGTCTTTGCTTCATGGATGTTGATCTGACGCACCGACGCCTCCGCCGACTAAACTAAGCCCACTTAGTTTAGTCGGCGGGCCGGCCTGTTTCAAGCCCTGCCGCCTCCCGCGCCATCAGGCATTCCGGATCGCCGGGCATGCAGTCGCGGCAGACGATCGGGCGGATGGGATAGATGGTGCAGCCGACGCATTTGCCGAGTTCGCCCTTCAGCGCCACGCAGCGTCCGCCCTCGAATTTCATGCCCGACAGGTCCGCCGCGACCATGGTCTCGGGAATGGCAGCGAGGTCTTCATCGCTCTCCAGCGAGAAGCGCGGCCACTCCGCCGAATAGGCGCAGCAGGCGCCGCAGGCCTGGCAGTCGAAGATATCGGGGGGCGAGGTTTCCAGCATGGGCCGGTCAAAGCAGATCGGGCCGGCAAAATCCAGCACGATCTGTGCCGGATCTACTGGCGCGGGCGGCTGTCCTTCAGCCCGAGCGCGAAGACGAGCGAAAAGGCCAGCATGATCGCCCCGGTGAGGATCGGCGCCGCATCAAGCGAGATGTCCATGACGAGGCCGGTGGAACTGGAGCCGGCGGCACTGCCGATCGCGTAGATCAGCGCATAGGCAGCCGCCCCCGAGACCAGAAGCCCGCCGCGGAAGCGATCGCCGAGCAGGGTCAGCGCGCAGGTGTAGAGCGAAAAGCTCGCCGTCCCGAGAAGCGAGACGGCCAGCAGAAGCGACAGATGGCTGGTGAGGAAGGGAAGGGCGAGGAAGCCCGCGCCGCACAGGGCCGCGGACGAGACGGCCACCATGCTGCGGGAACTGCGGTCGAGGATCCAGCCGACAAGCGGTTGGGCAATCGCGGTCGGCAGGGCAACCATGCTGACAACCAGGGCGGCGAAGCTCTCCGAATAGCCCCGCTCGACGAAATAGAGAGGAATGGACGAGATCGCGGCGATGTCCGAATAGCCGAAGGCCAGCACCATCAAGAGGAGAAGCGGCGCGGTGCGGGCAAAATCGATCAGGCCGCGGGCCGAGGCGGCTTCGGGCCGCGTGCGGGCAAAGCGGCTGAGCATGACCGTGACGAAGGCGACAAAGGCGACGTAGACGGCGATGAGCGCAAAGGCGAAACCGTCGTCGGTGCCGACCAGCGGAATGGCGAGCGGGCCGGCGGCAAAACCGGCGCACATGCCGGCGCCATAGGCGCCCGAGACGCGGCCGCGCAGCCGGTCCGGACAGGCGGCGTTGAGCCAGGCCTCGCTCATGGTGAAGATGATGCTGGCCGAGAAGCCGAGCATGAAGCGGGCGACGAACCACAGCCACAGCTGATCGAAGGCGGCAAAGGCGGCAAGCGAGGCGGAGGCGCCGCAGAGACCGGCGACGATCAGCCGGTCGCCGCGCAGAAGCACGGTCAGTCGGCCGATCATCAGGGTCGATGTCGCCAGCCCGGCCGCAAACACGGCGGCGTTGAGCCCCGACACCGTGGACGAAACGCCGCGTCCTTCCATGACCAGCGCGATCAGCGGATAGGTCAGCCCCTGGCCGACGGAAAAGGCGGTGACGCCGAGAATGACGACAGCGATCGCCGCCCAGTCAGGCGCGAAATCCTCGGCAATGGCATGCGAAGACATGACGGCCTCCCTCAAGGCGCGAGCGCCCATCGGTTCGGGCTTTTGATCCGGTCTATCCGGGGGAGGGGTGGAAGTCCAGCGGGGGGGTAGGAGCCGATGCTTGTCAGGAACGGTGCAATATGGCTGGATACAGCCAGAGGTGGTTCTCGGGGCGGGATGGCGATCCATGAAGAAGTTCGAATTCGTCAACGAGGCGGCGAAACGGGCCTTTCTTGATCTGCCGCGTGATGTCATGCGCCAGTTCGGTGCCGATTTGCAGGCCGTCCAGAACGCTGAACGCCCCTTCTCCGATCACAAGCACCTCAAGGACAGCGTCGGTCCCGGCGCAATTGAGCTCATAGAAAACGGCAGCCCTGCCTACAGAGCGGTCTACTGTGCGAAATTTGCCGAGACGGTCTTCATTCTCCATGCATTCACCAAAACCACCAACGGGGTGGATCGCAAGGCAATGAACACGGCGCGTGAGCGTTACAAGGAGATGCTGGAGCGCATCAAGCTTAGGAAGACCAGTCCGTCGGCTTAAGCTGCATCGAGAACGTCGCAGACGACCTTTCCGTCGGGCCCCAGCGAGGGCTTCAGGCGGACATTCAGTTTGGCCAGAAGTCCGATCAGCTTATCGGCGGAAAAGAGGTCGATTTTGCCACGCATCAATTCGCTCACCCGGGGCTGCGAAATGCCGAGCGTCGCTGCTATCTCGCTCTGTTTCCAGGCCTTGCTCTCGAGGATCTTTCGCAGCGTCAACAGCAGGTCGGCGCGAAACCTGAGGTCGGCTGCCTCAGCGCCGTCCTCGGTCATGACGTCGAAAATGTTGTCGTAGCTCAGCTTTGTCATCACGCGCCCGATTATACGAAATTTCGTATAATCTACTCTCGATGGCGCCGAGAGTCAAAGCGCAGTGGCGCGGCCACTCAGTCGGTCGCTTCTCGCGTGCAGACATAGTCTTTCTTGATGCACGTTATCGTCGGTGTCGAGCAGGTCACGGCATCGCCGTCGCGCCGGCAGATGCTGCACTGGTCGGTGAACTCGGCGCAGTCCGGATGGGCCTCCAGAAAGCCCTGCATGTTTTGCTGCGCATCCGAAGGTCCGGCTGCGGCTTGAGGTGCGGCAAGACAGACGCAGAGGAGAACGGAAAAGACCACGCTCAGCGGCGCGATTGCGCTGGTCATCGCACGTTCCGCAACGGTCGTGCGCCCGTGCACCGGCATGACTTCACCCCGCCGCATTCACCCCGACATGCGGCTGGCCGAGCGCCTTGAACACGGTCTGGGTGATGCCATGGCAATCGAGGCCGGCCTTGGCGTACATCGACTCGGGCTTAGCCTGATCCATCCAGACGTCCGGCAGCACCAGCGAGCGGAACTTCAGCCCGTGATCAAGCAGCCCTTCGCTGGCGAGGAACTGCACGACCTGGCTGCCGAAGCCACCGACCGCACCTTCCTCGACGGTCACCAAGACGGCATGGTGGCGGGCAAGCTGGCGGATGAGATCGTGATCGAGCGGCTTGGCGAAACGCGCATCGACGACCGTGGTCGAAAGACCGGCCGCGTCGAGGTCTTCGGCCGCCAGCAGACAGTCGGCGAGCCGTGTGCCGAAGGAGAGAAGCGCCACCTTCGTGCCCTGCTTCATCAGCCGGCCCTTGCCAATCTCGAGGATTTCCCCGCGCTCCGGCAACTGCACGCCCACCCCTTCGCCGCGCGGATAGCGGAACGAGATCGGGCCATCGTCATAGGCGGCCGCCGTGCGCACCATGTGCTTGAGCTCCGCCTCGTCGGCCGCCGCCATCACGACGAAGCCGGGAAGCGAGGCAAGGAAGCCGGTGTCGAACGAGCCGGCATGGGTCGGGCCGTCGGCGCCGACGAAACCGGCGCGGTCGATCGGGAAACGGACCGGAAGGCCTTGGATCGCGACGTCATGAACCACCTGATCATAGCCACGCTGCAGGAAGGTCGAATAGAGCGCGCAGAACGGCTTGAAGCCTTCCGCCGCAAGACCCGCCGCAAACGTGACGGCATGCTGTTCGGCGATGCCGACGTCGAAGGTGCGCTTGGGAAACACGTCCGCCAGCTTGTCGAGCCCGGTGCCGGACGGCATGGCGGCGGTGATGCCGACGATCTTCTCGTCGAGCGTCGCTTCCTGCACCAGCGCCTCGCCGAACACGGCGGTATAGCTCGGCGCGTTCGGCTTGGCCTTGGCCTGCGTGCCGGTGATGACGTCGAACTTGTTGACGCCGTGATACTTGTCGGCGGCCGCTTCCGCCGGGGCATAGCCCTTGCCCTTCTGCGTCACCACATGGATCAGCACGGGCCCCTTGCCGTTGTCGCGCACATTGCGCAGGACCGGCAAAAGATGCTCGAACGAGTGCCCGTCGATCGGCCCGATATGGTAGAAGCCCATTTCCTCGAACATGGTGCCGCCGGTCACATAACCGCGCGCATGCTCGACGGCCCGGGTGATCGCCCGGTCGATGTTCTTGCCGAGATAGGCGGTCAGCTTCTTGCCGATATCGCGGATGCCCATATAGGTGCGGCCCGAGGCGAGACGCGCGAGATAGGCGCTCATCGCCCCGGTCGGCGGGGCAATCGACATGTCGTTGTCGTTGAGGATGACGATCAGGCGCGCGTCGAGCGCACCGGCATTGTTCAAGGCTTCATAGGCCATGCCGGCCGACATCGCGCCGTCGCCGATGACCGCGATCACCTTGCGGTCGGTGCCGGAAAGATCCGCCGCGACCGCCATGCCGAGACCGGCCGAGATCGAGGTTGAGGAGTGCGCGGCGCCGAAGGGGTCGTAGACGCTTTCGGCGCGCTTGGTGAAGCCGGACAGGCCGCCTTCCTGACGCAGCGTGCGAATGCGGTCGCGCCGGCCGGTGAGGATCTTGTGCGGATAGCACTGGTGTCCGACATCGAAGATCAGCCGGTCGTTCGGTGTGTCGAACACCTTGTGGATGGCGATGGTGAGTTCCACGACGCCGAGACCGGCGCCCAGATGCCCGCCGGTCTTCGAGACCGCATCGATCATCTCGTCGCGCACTTCGCGCGCGAGCTGGGGCAGGTCGCGGTCATCGAGATCGCGAAGGTCTGCGGGATAGCGGACCTTGTCCAGCAAGGGCGTCAGGGGCAGGGATGTCACGGGGCTCGAGCCTCTTGTCGTTGTCGTCTTTTCGGCGTGTCGCTCGCCTTATAGAGGATTTACCGCTCAGGCAAAAGCTCGCGTCAAGGACAGATGGCCTACCCCTATATAGAGTTCAACTGCCCTGCGGCAAAGGGACAAACTCCTCTTCGTCGCCCGGAACGATGTCGAAGCGGCCGGTTCTCCACTCTTCCTTGGCCTGTTCGATCCGCTCCTTGGACGAGGAGACGAAGTTCCACCAGATGTGACGCTTGGTGGCCATGGCCGCCCCGCCGAAGAGCATGACATGGGCGCCCTCAGAGCCGCCGACCAGGGTCAGTGCGTCGCCTGGGCGGAAAACCAGCAACTGATCTGGCGCGAAACGATCGCCGGCGATCTCCACCTCGCCGGACAGGAGGTAAGCCGCGCGCTCCTCGTGATCCGCCTCGAAGTGGAACCGGCCCCCCGGCCGGAGCGTAACGTCGACATAAAGCGTGTCGGAAAAGACCTTGACCGGAGAGGACAGTCCTGCCGTCGAGCCGATCACCACCCGGCCCGAAGCGCCGTCTGCCTCGAAAGTCGGCATGGCGCTCTTGGAGGTATGGGCAAAGGCCGGGTCGATCTCCTCCATCTGGTCCGGCAGTGCCAACCAGGTCTGCAGGCCCGAGATCGACAGCGGCTTGCCGCGCAGCTTTTCCGGCGTGCGCTCGGAATGCACGATGCCGCGTCCCGCCGTCATCAGGTTGATGTCGCCGGGCTCGATCACCAGTTCGGTGCCGAGACTGTCGCGATGCTTGATCTCGCCGTCGAACAGGTAGGTGACAGTGGAAAGGCCAATATGCGGATGCGGCTTGACGTCCAGCGCCTCGCCGGCCCGAAGCAGCGCCGGCCCCATGCGGTCGAAGAAGATGAAAGGCCCGACCAGCCGCCGGCGCACCGTCGGCAGCGCGCGCCTCACGGCAAAGCCGCCGATGTCGCTGGAACGGGGAATGATCAGCTGCTCGATCGCATCGCTGGCAAAGGCATCGCCGGGCAGGGGATCGGTGCCGGGAAAGAAGGACATGGGCGCCTCTGTTGACGTTGACATGTTGCGGAAGGTTAACGTCGGCCTGGTTTCAGCGATAGTGGCGAAAGAAGAACGCTGTGTCTCTGAACGCGCGAAGTCAGCCCTCAGAGATCGTCCTGGTCTTCCGGATAGCGGGAGAGGATTTGATTGACGTCGGCCAGCAGGGGAGGCAGCCGATCCCGGACGATTTTCCACACGACGTCCTTCGATACGCCATCATAATCATGACGCAGAATATTGCCGAGATTGCGCATGCCGAGCCAGTCGTGTCCGGGTAGAATCTCCGCCGCCAGCGAGCCGAGCTTGACCGCTGCCTCCGAGAGGCGCGACAGACAGCGCTCGGTTGCGTCATAGACGAGACGATTGTTCAGAAAGGCATCCCGATCAAGGCCGCTGACATAGTCGAGGATCGCCTCCGCGTTCTCCTGTATATCGCGCAAACGCGAAAGAGGACGCTTAGTAGGCAACGGCGCGGTCCCTTTCCACGTTCCGCCGCGTCCGCTCCTTCTCGATCGGCTCCGCAATCACGTCGACAGCGGGGTAGCCGGTGATGGCCATGACTTTCGCCCGTACGTCCTCTATGGCGCTGAAATAACCGAAGCCGGAATGCAGGACAGGATCGGAGAACTTGACCAGGACGTCGAGGTCGGACTCTTGGGTATTGTCTCCCCGCGCGACCGAACCGAACAGGGCGATATGCTCCACGCCAAGCGCCGCGAGCTCCTCGCGGTGTTCCCTCAGCTTGGCGATGACGGTGTCCTTGTCCATGACCGACAAGATAGGCGCTTTCGGACCTCCGGTCGAGAGGCGCCGGCCCTTGGCAAAGGGCGGTTCACCGGTCGCAGGTGCTTAGCATCACATCCTCGCCGGCCTTGGCGCCCAGCTCCACGCATCCTCCGGCATGGCAGAAGGACCATCCGCCGCCGGTGGCGCCCGAGGCGGCGAGCCGAAGTTCGGGGATCGGCGGGTTGGTCGGTTGCCATTCCCACCAGCCGTCCTTCAGCACCGCGCCGTCGCCCGGTTCCATGCCGGCGCCCGAGCCCTTGACGCGGGCCTTCGTCAGGTGAAGGCCGGCCGGTGTCACCGCCCAGTCCTCCCGCCATTCGGTCTTTTCCACCGAATGCGTCCAGGAGAGCGAGAACAGCGAGACGGCGAAGCGCATCGCCGTGGCACCGGCGAGGATGCAGACGCCCACGCTCACATGGCCTTTTCGGCAGGCGGCGCGGCGCGCTTGGCCGCGGTTGTCCTGCGCCAGATGACGATGGCAAACAGCAGCGCGAGGCCAAAGCCGATCTCGTCGGTCATCGGCACGGCGGCAACCAGAGTGAAGGCGGCCACCACCGCCAGCGCCCGTTCCAGCACGCCCAACCTGTAACCAAGGAAGCCGATCACGGCCGCGCCCCAGAGCCCGATCGAGACGACCGTCTTGAAGACGATATAGGCGACCGCCGCCGGGAAACCGATCGACTGCGCCAGCGCACCGCCGTCCTGCAGCATCAGAGCCGGCGTATAGACCGCCATGAAGGGAATGACGAAGCCGGCCGCCGCCACCTTGATCGCCTCGATCGAGATCTTCAGCCCGCTCTCCTTGGCAATCGGGGCTGCCGCAAAGCAGGCGAGCGCCACCGGCGGCGTGAGATCGGCGAGAATGCCGAAATAGAAGACGAACATGTGGCTGACGATCAACGGTACGCCGAGTTCGAGCAGGGCCGGGCCGGCGATCGACGAGGTGATGATGTAGTTCGGAATGGTCGGGATGCCCATGCCGAGCACGATGCAGGTGACCATGGTCAGCACCAGCGACAGGAATAGGCTGTGCCCACCGACCGAAACGATGAACTGGCCGAACGTATTGGCGGCGCCGGTGAGCGTCATCGTGCCGACGATCACGCCGACCACGGCGCAGGCGATGGCGACTGGCAGCGCGGTCTTGGCGCCATCGGCAAGCGAGTCACGGCAGATCAGGAGTGTCTCGCGCCCGCCTTTGGAAAACGCGTTCCAGGCGATCAGCACGGCGACGCCGACAAGCACGACCCCCATGCCGAACTTGAAGAAGGACGCTGCGAGCAGGCCGAGGCCGATCCAGAATATCACCCGCACCACCATGGACGGTAGGCCGAGCGCGATCGAGCTGCCGAGGATGAGGATGAGCGTGAAGGCGAGGCCGACCGTGCCGGCAAACAGCGGCGTGTAGCCGGAAAACAGCAGCCAGACGAGGGCCGCGAGCGGCAGGATGAGGTACCACTGGGTGCTCAGCGCCTTCATCGCCGAGGGCAGCTCGTTCTTCGGCAGACCGTGCAGGGCGCGCTTCCCTGCTTCGAGATGCACCATCCAGAAGGCAGAGCCGAAGTAGAGGATCGCCGGAATGATCGCCGCCTTGACGATCTCGTGATATTCGACGCCCAGCGTCTCGGCCATGATGAAGGCGACGGCGCCCATGACCGGCGGCATGATCTGCCCACCCATCGAGGCGGTTGCCTCGACCCCGCCGGCAAAGGCGGCGCGATAGCCGAAGCGCTTCATCAGCGGAATGGTGAACTGCCCGGTGGTCACGACATTGGCAACTCCGGAACCGGAGATCGTTCCCATCAGGCCCGAGGAAATGATCGCCACCTTGGCCGCACCGCCCTTCTTGTGGCCGACGAGACCAAGCGAGATGTCGGTGAACAGCCGGATCATGCCAGCCTTTTCGAGAAAGGCGCCGAACAGGATGAAGAGGAAAATATAGGTCGAAGAGACGTAGATCGGGATGCCGTAGATCCCCTCCGTGCCATAGGCCATGTGTTCGATCACCTGGCCGAAGTCATAGCCGCGATGGTCGAAAGGGGCGGGCAGGTATTCGCCGAACAGGCAATAGGCGAGGAACAGGCCGGAAATAATGGGCAGCGTCGGCCCCATGGCGAACCAGGCGGCGGCAAAGACGGTGAAGAGGGCGATGACGCCCGTGACGAGGTCGATCGGCAGCGGGTCGCCGGCCCGCACCAGCAGCGCCTCGTACTCGACCCATTGATAGCCCGCCACCGCGACGCCGAGCAATGCCAGGCCCCAGGCAACCGCTTTGCCGGTAGGTCCATAGCCGCGCGCCAATGCCAGAAGCGGGAAAATCAATGCGGTGACGAAACCGACATGAACGGCGCGCACGACCTGGCTTGGAAAGTCGACGATGTGCGCCGCGGTCGCCACCTGAAACAGCGAAAAGGCGATCGCCAGATAGAACAGGAAACGTCCCTCCCGTCCGGGTGGGAAACTCTCGGCCAGGGGATCGTGCAGCCCGAGTTCGCGGCTGTCGGCCGGCATGTCGTGCTTGACCGTGTCATGCAACATGAAACGCTCCTGAGATCGGTGCTGGGCACCGGGCATGTCTGTGGATAAGGAATGCTGACCAGGAAAGAGGGCGGCCCGACCGGAGCCGGGCCGCGAAAGGCATCAGAGCATGCCCTTTTCCTTGTAGTAGCGCTCGGCGCCCGGATGCAGCGGCACCGGCATGCCCGTCAGTGCATTCTCAAGCTTGATCTGGGCTGCGGCCTTGTGGGCAGCTTCCATGGCCGGCAGGTTCTCGAACAACTGCTTGGTCATCTGGTAGGCCGTTTCTTCCGAGACGTCCGAATGGGTAACCAGGAAGTTGACGACGGCCACCGTCGGCACGTCGGCGTCCTGGCCCTGATAGGTCCCGGCCGGGATGGTCGCGGCGACATAGGGCGCGCCAAGCTTGGTCACCACGTCTTCCGGCACGGCTACCATCTGGATCTCGACGGAGGTCGCGAGGTCCTTGATGGCCGAGACCCCGAGACCGGCAGACTGGAGCGTGGCATCAAGCTGGCGGTTCTTCATCAGTTCGACGGATTCGGCGAAAGGCAGATATTCTGTCTTGGCCAGATCCTCATAGCTCATGCCGGCGGCAGCGAAGATCGCCCGGGCATTGAGCTCGGTGCCGGACTTGGCGGCGCCGACCGAGAGGCTCTTGCCCTTCATGTCGGCGAGGTTGGTGATGCCGGATTCCTTGGCGGCGACGATCTGGATGTAGTTCGGATAGATGGCGGCAATGCCACGCAGCTTGTCGAGCGGTGCCTTGAAGCCGGCGTCGGCATTGCCTTCCCAGGCGAGCTTGACGCTGTCGCCGAGCGCAAAGCCGATTTCGCCCTTGCCCTGTTGCAGAAGGTTCAGGTTCTCGACCGAGGCCTTGGTCGCCTGGACCTGGGTGCGCGCACCCTCGATCTTCTCCCCGTAGATCTTCGAAAGGGCCGCACCGAGCGGATAGTAGACCCCGGACGTGCCACCGGTCAGCACGTTGATGAATTCGGATGCCTTGGCCGGTGCGGCACCCAGCGCGGTCGAAAGCGCAAGCGCGCCGGCAAGCAATCTGGCGATTTTGGTGATCTTCATCATGGTCCTCCCAAACCGTTTTGATGACGGCCATCATGGGGAGGCAACACGGTCGCGTCAATCTTGAGCATGCTCTTTTGCCGGGACAACGGCGAAACTGCTCGCCAAAATGCCCCGCGCCCGGCGAATGATCGCGCGCAAGCCGCCTTACTGCTGGTCCAGCGGTTCCGTGCCTGTCGGCTTGCCGGCGCGGTCGAGGCGGATCTTTTCGATCCGGTTCTCGGCGGCGTTGAGCAAGGTTTCGCAGTGCTTCTTCAGCAGTTCGCCGCGCTCGTAGATGGCGATCGACTCGTCCAGCGCCACGTCGCCGCGTTCCAGCCGCGCCACGATGCTTTCGAGTTCGGCAACGGCCTTCTCGAAGGAGTAGCTGGAGATCTCGGCGGAAACGGCACTCTCGGTCATACTCAACCCTTCATCAGTCGCAGGATGTGCAGGCCGGCCGATTCGGCCAAGCCTTCCAGATCATAGCCGCCTTCGAGAAGGCTGACGACCCGGTTATGGGCAAAACGGTCGGCGACCTCCATCAGTCGCCCCGTCGCCCAGTCGAAATCCTCGCCGACGAGATTGATCTGCGCCAGCGGATCGCGATGGTGGGCATCGAAGCCTGCGGAAATCAGGATCAGGTCGGGAGAGAAGTCGTTGAGCGCCGGCAGCACCCGGCTCTTGAACGCCTCGCGAAAATGCTCCGAGCCGACATTCGGCGACAGCGGCGCGTTGACGACATTGTTCTTCACGCCCGTCTCGTCCTTGGCGCCGGTGCCGGGATAGAGCGGCATCTGGTGCGTCGAGCAGAACAACACCGACGGGTCGTCCCAGAAGATGTCCTGCGTGCCGTTGCCGTGATGCACGTCCCAGTCGACGATTGCTACGCGTTCGGCACCATGAACGTGCTGCGCATGGCGCGCGGCGATGGCGACCGTATTGAACAGGCAAAAGCCCATGGCCTTCGACTTTTCCGCATGGTGCCCGGGCGGGCGACCGGCGACGAAGGCGTTGTCGATCTCGCGCGTCATCACGGCGTCGACCGCTGCCATCGCCCCGCCGATTGCGGTAAGCGCCGCCTTCAGGCTCTTTGGCGAGGCATAGGTGTCAGCCTCGATCTGGTTGATCTCGCCGTCTTCCTCGGGGATCTGCCGCATCACGGCGAAGAGGTGCTCGTCCGGATGGGCGAGCGTCACCGCATCCTCGTTGGCGATCTTCGCCTCGACGCGCTCGAGGGCGGAGAAATTCGGGTGTTCGAGCGCAATATTGAGCGAACGCAGCCGGTCGGCCCGCTCCGGATGGCCGGCGGGTGTCTCGTGCTCGAGAAAGACGCTGTTCTCGTAGAGGCGGGTGGTCATCGCGCATTCTCCTAAGCGGTTGCGGCCAACATAGTGCGCTGCGCCGTCATGTTCCACCGGCGTGGACGCCGGGCGGGGTCTGGCCTGTGGACACCGTCATAAATCTCCGGCGCCGCGGCAGGTCGGGCCCGGCTGGTCATTTTGGGTCGCGCCTTGTGATCGCCGGCAAAATGCCCTTGAATGCACAGGGGCATCCGTAGAGGGGAGAGGTTGATGGACTATACCGAGCGCGTCGAGGTCACGGATATCCGCGTGCCCTATCGCGACATCGACATGGCGGGCCGGCTGCACAATGCCGCCTATCTCGCCTATGCCGAGACCGCGCTCTCGCATTTCTGGCGCTACCGTCCGCCGCTCGAGGACGAGCCGCATTTCCATGCAAACCGCATCGAACTGCACCTGCTCGAGCCGTTGCGGCTCGATGACAAGGCGAGGCTCACGGTGACCATCGACAAGATCGGCGGCAAGTCGATCGGCTTCAACGTCGCGATCGAACGGGACCGGACGCTGTGCGCCGAGGTCGAGATTCTGTGGATCGCGAGCGACCGCGACAGCGGTGAGCCGGTCGCATTGCCGGAGGATATTCGCGACTGGCTCTATGGCTATCTGAAATGAGGTCGGGCGACCGCCTTCGCCGGCCGCTTCAATCGGCCCGCTCTGGGCGCGGTCCCCTAGTTGCGCACCCGCATGGTCTGTGTCGGCGTCTCGCCGAACAGGGCATGATAGCGGGTCGAGAAGCGGCCCCAGTGGAAGAAACCCCAGTCCAGCGCGATGTCTGAGACGCGGCGCGGCGCCTCGCGTGCGGCGATCAGGTCGCGTCGGGCATGGTTCAGCCGCCGGATCATCAGCATCTCGTCCAGCCGATAGCCGGTGACGCTGAGACAGGCGGCACGCAGCGCCTGGCTCGAGCGGCGTACCTCGCGGGCAAGGCCCGCAACCGAGATCGCCTCGCGCGGATTGTCGTTGAGCCACGCCTCCATGTCCCGGTAAAGGCGCAGATCCGCCCGGCTGGCACTGGCGGTTTGCGCCGCCTCCGGCGTGCAGCTTTGCTGCAGCAGGCCGAGCCGGTCGCGGATCATGTCGGGCAGCAGGCCGAGCAACTGCTCGGGAAGCCCCGCGGGTTCGCTGGTCTGCAGTTCGAGAAGCGAGGTCAGCCACTGGTAGAGGCTGTCCGCCTGCTCGGCCGCGGCTCCCTGCAGAAGTCCCGTCTTCACGCCGGTCTCTTCGGGCTCGTCGCCAAGGTCGACGACCGCGAGCAGATAGTCGCTCATCGGCGCGCTGATCGACAGCCGCTCGTGCCAGTGATGGCCGAAGCCCACCGTGCTGCCGCCGAAGAACTCGCCGTCGATGCGAACCCCGCCGGATTCCGCCGCCTGGCAGAAGAAGATGAGGCTGCTGTCGGGGGCGGAATAGTGCTGTTCGACCGCGACGTTCATGCGCTCGCGAATGATTGTCAGCCCGGGAAACTGAAGGGTTGCCACGCGGCCGCGGAACAGGCCTGGCGACAATTGCCGGTATTCCTGCTGCCAGCCGGGAAGCGACTTCTCCTGCGCCGACACATCATCGAAGGACGTCTCGCTGAACATGGCCGAACGGTTCTCACTCGAATGCCGGGCACGGCGATGGATGCGCTGCGCCCGATGTTGCAGCGCAACAGGGTAGACCGTTCCAGATCGTCATGCAACGGAAAAGGGCAGAAAAGCGAAACGCCCAAAAAATAGGCAAATGCGAAATCGCGGGTGGATAGATCACCGTACCGTGAACCGCTAGGACTTGGGGGACGGCAATCGAATGGAGACTAAACGATGCGGTTTCTGAGAACTTGTCTGGCCGCTGCGGTCAGTACGCTCGCCATGGGCCAGGCCTTCGCCGAGGGGGAATTCGTTCCCGAACAGATCACGGTCGAGGAGAAGATCAAGCCCGGCCCGAACGTCTTTACCGTTGACCAGAGCTGGTCGGGCGCAAGCCGGATTAACGTCGTGGGCGCCGGCGAGCTGGACCGCAAGGGCAATCTGAGCGTCGGTCTGGTGACGCAGCTGACCGTCACCAAGGACAAGAAGACCGCCTACACGGCCTCGGCCTATGCCAAGCGCATCACCTATGGCCCGACCGAAGCGGTGCTGCAGGAATTCGACGTCGAGACGATGTCGGTGAAGCGCGAGATCGCCGTTTCGCCGAAGATGGCGCAGGTCGCGCCGCAGAAGAGCCTGCTGGCGCTCTCGGCGGATGAAAAATACGCCTTCGTTCAGAATGCCACCCCGGCCACCTCCGTCAGTGTCGTCGATCTTGCCGCCGGCAAGGAGATTGCCGAGGTGCCGACGCCCGGCTGCTGGTCGATCCATCCGGCGCTCTCCGGCATTAAGTTCTCGACGCTTTGCGGCGACGGCACGCTGCAGACCTTCAGCGTTTCGGCCGATGGCAAATTCGGTGCACCCGAGAAGAGCGAGAAGATCTTCGACGCCGACACCGACCCGCTCTACGTGGTCGGCGAGCGCGCCGGCGACAAGCTGATCTTCATGTCGTTCAACGGCAATGTCTACTCGATCTCCGACAAGGACGGCGCGGCCAAGCTCGTCGACAAGTTCTCGATCACCGAGGGCGTCGAGGGCGGCTGGGCACCGGGCGGCATCGAGGTGATCGCCTATAACGAGCCCAACGACGTGCTGTTCGTCACCATGCACCCGGATGCCAAGGAAGGCAGCCACAAGGATGCTGCGACCGAGATCTGGCCGGTGGACATGAAGACGAAGAAGGTTCTTTACCGTTCGGTGGTCGAGGGCGTGAAGTCGATCGCGGTCACCCAGACCAAGGTGCCGACGCTGTTCGGCCTCAACGACGACGAGGGCGTGCTCACCCGCTACGGCGTCGATCCGGATGCCCGCTTCGCCATCAAGCTGACCGGCAAGCTCGAAGACATGGGCTCGTTTGCGCCTCTCGTCTATGCAGGTGAGTGATGGAGAGCGGGTTCACGTCCATGGCGGCGGCAGCAGCGACGACGTTTACGGTCCTCGTCTTCCTGCGCGCCGGCTGGCACAAGCTGTCGGACTTCGGCACCTTCACCGGCTATGTTGCCGACTACCGGCTGCTGCCTGAGGCGCTGGTCGAGCCGGCGGCCCGTGGGCTGGCCGGGGTCGAGTTCCTGGCCGTGGCCCTTCTCGTCTATCCGCCCACCGTGCGGGCAGGCGCGATGCTCGCCGTCGCCATGCTCGTGCTCTACGGGGTCGCCATGGCGATCAACATCGCACGCGGACGCACCCGGATCGAATGCGGTTGCGGGGGTGCTGCCCAGCGCCTGTCGCTGGCGCTTCTCCTGCGCAACGCGCTGCTGGCGGCGATCGCTGCCCTGCCAGCGCTCATCGGCACCGGCCCGCTCGGCTTTGCCGAGGCGGCCACCGCCGTCGTCGCCGGGCTTCTCGTCTGGTTTGTCTACAACGTGATCGAGCAATTGCTGGCCAATGACGGGCACATGCGCCTGTCGCACTGACGCCTGCTCCTGGCGAACATGTCACTGAAAGTCGAGTGAAACCATGAATGCACTGATCTTTGCCGTCGTCGTCCTGTTTGTCCTGGTGCTCGTGCTGGTGGGCGTCGTCTTTGCCCTGGCGCGCCAGATCGGCGTCCTGTTCGAGCGCATCTCCCCGGTCGGCGCCCTGGTCAACGAATCCGGTCCGAAGATCGGCGAGGCGACCCCGAACTTCACCCTGCCGAACCTCAATGGCGCAGCGATCTATATCGGTCCGCGCGGCCAGCGCAGCACGCTGGTGTTCTTCCTGTCCACCACCTGCCCGATCTGCAAGAAGATGCTGCCGGTGCTGCAGTCGATGCGTGTGAGCGAAGGCAAGTGGCTCGACGTCGTGCTGGCCTCCGACGGCGACGAGGACAAGCACCGCGCCTTCATCGACAAGGCGGGGCTGAAGGACTTCCCCTATGCGCTCTCGGCCGAGCTCGGCATCACTTATCGCGTCTCGCGCCTGCCGTTTGCGGTCCTCATCGACGGTGCGGGCATCGTGCGTGCCAAGGGCCTGATCAACAGCCGCGAGCAGCTGGAAAGCCTGTTCAACGCGGCCGAGATGGGCGTCGGCTCGATCCAGACCTTCCTCAATGCGCCGGCGGCGGCGCATTCCTGATCTTCTAGCCCGATTGGAGAGAAACATGCTCAACCTGATAGACGGCCTCTTTCGCATGATCGACAAGGCGGCGGAGCAAGGCACACGCCACGCTGCCCGCCAGTACGGCCGGCGCAGCCTGCTCGCCAAGACCGGTGCGGCACTGATCGGCGGCGCGCTTTTGCCGATCCTGCCGTTCGACCGCACCTCGGGCGCCGCCTTTGCCGCCGAGGGCGAGGACGAAACGGCCTGCGAATACTGGCGCTACTGCGCGCTGGATGGCAATCTCTGCAACACCTCCGGCGGCACCACCACGTCCTGCCCGCCCGGCTCGTCGGCCTCCAAGGTTTCGTGGGTCGGCACCTGCCGCAATCCGCACGACGACAAGGATTATCTCGTCTCCTACAACGACTGCTGCGGCAAGGCCTCGGTCACGGGCTCGACCTTCTGCTTCACCTCGGAGCGCGAGCGCCCCGGCTACCGCATGGGCGTCTACAACGACATCAACTGGTGCATGGCCAACGATGACAAGGGCTATCACTGCACGGTCGCGGTTCTGGTCGGGCTTGCCGATGAATAAGCCGGCCTTCCGGGCGGCGCTTCTCGCCGTCCCGTATCTCCTCGCCGTGCCCGCGCTCGCTGATGCCGGTGAAACGGGCGAGGCGCTGTTTTCGTCGATCTGTGCCGCCTGTCACGGCGACAAGGGGCAGGGGACGGAAGGGATCGCGCCGCCGCTGGTCGACCCGGTGCTGTGGCAGGGTCTCGGCGACAAAGCGCCGGTCTATATCGCCGGCGTCATGGCCGGCGGCATGAGCGGCAAGATCAACGCCAACGGCGTCGATTACATCGGCCTCGTCATGCCAACCCAGGCCGCGCACGGTGCCGACGACCTGACCGCCATCGCCGCTTACGTGCTGACCAAGCTCAACGGCCTTCCGGCCGGCCCCGACAAGGCCACCGTCGAGGCCGCGCTCGCCAAGCCGCCGAGCCACAAGGAACTGCGCGCTCTGCGCAAGGGGGAATGACATGCAGGCTTCGTCGCTGTGGAAAGGTCTCGTTCTCTCCGGCCTGCTTCTGATGCCGGCGGCGGCCCGCGCGGACGGTCATTCCGCCCGCTTCAACTACCTGCTGCGCTGCTCGGGTTGCCACGACCAGGACGGCTCGGGCCTGCCCAGGGCCGGCATACCGGCGCTGCCCGGCTATATCGATGCCTTTGCCGGCGATGAGCAGGGCCGGACCTACATCGTCCACGTGCCGGGGGTTTCCTCGACCGGTCTCAACAGTGCGGAGATCGCCGCGGTGCTGAACTATGTGATCGACCAGTGGGGCGATCCGTCTCGGATCAAGCCGTTCACCGAGGCGGAGGTGGAACGCCGGAAGGCCGAGCCGGTGAGCGATGTGGTTGCCTATCGCCGGGACATTGTCGCGCGGCTGAAGGACCAGGGCGTGGCAATCGCCGACTATCCCTGGCCCTGAATGGAAACGGCCGCCCGAAGGCGGCCGTTCCAGCTTGTCTCTCAATCGCCGGCGCCGGTCACGCGCCAGATGACGTCGCCGACATCGTCCGCCACCAGCAGCGAGCCGTCCGGGCCGATCGTGACCCCGACGGGGCGACCGTATGAATATTTCTCGTCCGGAGCCAGGAAGTCGGTGAGGATGTCGCGCGGCGGACCCGACGGGCGGCCGTCCTCGAAGGGCACGAAAATCACCTTGTAGCCGGCCAGGTTCGAGCGGTTCCACGAGCCGTGCTGGCCGATCACCATGCCGTCCGGGAAGCCCGGCAGCGTGCCGGCCGGCAGCCAGCACAGGCCGAGCGAGGCAGTGTGGCCGCCCAGCGCATAATCGGGGCGGATGGCGGTCGCGACCTTGGCCGGATCCTGCGGCACGCGGTCGTCCACCGTCTTGCCCCAGTAGCAGAAGGGCCAGCCGTAGAAACCGCCGTCCTTGACCGAGGTGAGGTAGTCCGGCGGCGTCTCGTCGCCGAGGCCGTCACGTTCGTTGACGACGGTGAACAGGTCGCCGGTCGTCGGCTCGAAGGCAAGGCCGACCGGGTTGCGAAGCCCGCCCGCGAAGATGCGCTGCTGGCCCGTTTCCAGGTCGACTTCGTAGATGCAGGCGCGGCCTTCCTCGACCTCGAAGCCGTTTTCGGCAATGTTGCTGAGCGAGCCGACGCCGACATAGAGCTTCTTGCCGTCACGGCTCGGCAGGATGCTGCGCGTCCAGTGGCCGGCGGGCTTGTAGTCGGCGATCTTGCGGCCGGCCGCCGTGATGCTGGTTGCGCCCTCGGTATAGGGGAAGGCCATCAGGGCGTCTGTGTTGCCGACATAGAAGGTGCCGTCGAGCATGGCCATGCCGAAGGGATGGTTGAGGCCTTCCATGAAGGTGTTACGGACCTCGGCCACGCCGTCGCCGTCCGCGTCGCGCAGAAGCGTGATGCGGTTCGGACTGTCGCCGATCGCCGCCGCCCGCTTCATCGTCGAATACATGGCATAGTCGAACGGCGTGCGGATGCGGCCGCCGTCGACGCCGAGCGCCTCGGCCGTCAGCACGTCGCCGTTCGGCAGCACATGGATCCAGCGCGGATGCTTCAGCCCCTTGGCAAAGGCATTGACCTTGAGGCCGGGGGCGGCCGTCGGGGCATGGCCGTCGATCCAGCCCTTGGCTGTCGGCATCTTGAGCGTCGGAATGCGTTGCGCCTTGGCCTCGGGGATGATCGGTGCGCCGCCGAGCGCCGGCTTTTCAGGCGTCTTGCCCCAGCGTCGCATCAGGATCATTGCCGCGCCGATCATCGCCACCAGGCGAGCGAATAGGGCCGTCATGTCAGTCTCCTCCAATGTGTCGGCGGCACCATAACCGAAGGCGGGCGCGCTTGGAACTGACGTTCGGCAAATTCCGGACCGTTCTAAGCCCTCAGGTCTTGCGCTAGACTGGCTGTTGAACAAGGTGCTCGCGCGGCCGCAAGGCCTCGCCATAGAGCCTTTGCCGGTGCGACAGGTCGGGGGAGAGGGCGGTATGATGTCGAGGGGAATGAAAACGCTATTGGTGACGCTTGCGGCGCTGGTGTTGGGCTATCTTACGGCCGTCGGGCTTGGACTGGTCGCCTTCGATGTTTTCGCCGTGTCGCAGCGCGAAGGGGCGGCCGCCATGGGGCTCGTCTTCATCCTCGCGCCGGCCGCCGCCCTGCTCGCTGCCTTTGTCGCTGCCATCTGGAGTTGGCGCGCCTTCGGCCGACCGAAGGGCGAAGCGGCGACCGCAACGCCCGGGCGAAAGCGGGGCGCGATCCGTCTGGCCGTCATGGCGGCTGCGGCGCTCGGCGGCTGGATGGCCGGCACCCTGCTGCAATGGCTGCTCTGGGGCCAGTCTTTCGAGATGTATCTGGTGGCGCTGGTGGTGTCCGAGGCGCCGATGATCGGCGCCTTCGGAGCGGCCGCCGCAACAGGCCTGCTGCTGCGGCGACGGGCAGGCTGAAAACGGCAGACTCGCCGTTTGGTCGTGGCTCAGGCGGTGCGTTGCGGCAGCAGCGGATAGCCGACCATGACGGCGCGGCCGGCCAGCGCTGCAATAGCGGCCTTCAAAAGGTCGCCCGGGATGAAGGCCATCGAGCCGAGGAAGGCCTTTTCCAGGCCGAGGCCGGCGCCGAAGGCGAGATAGCCGATGCCAAAGACATAGAGCACGACCACGCCGCCGAGCGCTGCGGCGGCAAAAAAGCCAAGCGTCTGCGAAACAGCCGAAAGACCGGGACGGGCAAAGCGTTCGGCGATCAGGCCGGCGGCGAAGGCAGCCGGTACCCAGCCGATCAGGAAGCCCACGGTCGGACCGGCGAAGACGGCAAGACCGCCACGGCCGCCGGACAGCACCGGTAGCCCGATCGCCACCAGAAGGATGACGAGCACGGCAGCGAGCGCCCCGCGCTTGGCGCCGAGAATGACGCCGGCCAGCATCACGCCGAGCGACTGCGCGGTGATCGGCACCGGAATGAAGCCGAGCGTGATCGGCGGAACGAAGCCGAGTGCGACGATGATCGCGGCAAACAGCGAGATGAGCACGAGGTCACGGGTCTGCATGATGTCTCCCTTGGGCTCGTCGGGCAGGGCGGCAAGCCGTTCTCCCCAAGCGACGGATGTGAAACCGGAATTCTCCCCAGCAAAAACCGTCACTGCCCGCGAATGCCCCGGGCGTCAATGGCTTGCGCGATATTATCGGCGTCCTTGAGGGTGGCGATGATGACGGGGCCAAGCATCGTCGTCATCTTCGGCCGGATACCGCGCGCCCGGTGCGCCTCGCGGATCGCCTCGTAGCGGGTGAGGATCTCCGGCACGAACCGCACCACCAGCCCGACCGATAGCCCGATATCGGCGGCCTTGACGAGCCCCAGCCGCTCGAGCGGCGACACGGCTCTGGTGATCGTCTCGATGAAGGCCGAAACCGTGGTCGTTGCGGTGACCGCGGCCCCCAGCAGCATCAGCGTCGAGAGCCGTAGCACCGTCACCATCGCTTCCTCGGCGCTGGTGAGCAAGAGGTGAAAGACCCCGACAATCGCAATGGTCAGGAAGACGGGCTTCAGCGGCGACAACGCCGCGCGCAGCGGCTGGCCGAGGGTGAAATAGAGCAGGCCCGCGGCGACCAGCACCGGGACCAGCAGGCGCGGATCGCGGGTCAGGAAGATCAGGACGGCAATCAGCGCCAGCCCGGCGATCTTCACCGCCGGGGCCAGCCGGTGCATCGGGCTTTGTCCGGCGACATGCAGGCTTCTCATGACAGCGCGATCTCGCGATAGCGGGCAATGGCTGTGCCGGCCTCGCCGTCGAAGGCGATACGGCCCTGATGGAACACGAGCACGCGTTCGAAACCGGCGACGAGGTCGAGGTCGTGGCTGATGACGATCGCCTGCTGCTTGAGCCCGTCGATCGCCGCCTGAACCATGGCGCGGTTCTTCAGATCCAGCTGGTTGGTCGGCTCGTCGAAGATGATCAGATCCGGTGCGGTGACGACGACGGCCGCCAGCGCCGCCAGCTGCAACTCGCCGCCCGAGAGCTCGTGCGGCCGGCGGTCGGCGAGCCGCTGCAGACCGAACCGGGCGATCACCGCATCGACGGCCGCCTCGAGCGCTGCCCCCTTCAGCCCACGGCTCTTCGGGCCGAAGGCGATGTCGTCGCGGATGATCGGCAGGATGATCTGGTTGGCCGGGTTCTGGAAGATGAAGCCCGCCTTGGCCAGCACCGCCTTGGCATCCTTGACCGTATCGAGCCCGTCGAGCGACACTGTGCCTGAGGACGGCTTGACAAGCCCGTTGATCAGCCGGGCGAAGGTGGTCTTGCCCGAGCCGTTGAGCCCGATCACCCCGATACGGCGCTCGGCAAGAGTCAGCGTCAGCGGATGCAGAGCCATCTGCTCGCCATAGCGCACCTCGGCCCGGTCGAATGTGATCTGCACGTTTAGTTGTCCCTCTTCATGGCTGCAGTCAGTTATATCCAAAGGCTGAACCTTCCCATATGTTTTGTTGCGGCGGAGGGTTTTTGAGAGTTCTTGGGAGGATCGCTACTGTGAATATTGAGGCCGTGGCTGCACTAATATCCGCTCTGATTGCCGGAGCCGCACTGATCGCAAGTTGGTTTGCATGGCGCTCATCCGAATTGCGCAGAGATCATGTCCACCAATGGGGGAATGAGGCTATTCGAGAGCTCCAATCAGTCGAGCTGGTGTGTTGCCTTCCGAGCCATCTTCTGGCCATTCAGCGAAAGCGAGAGATAATGGAAGAAGCGGTTTTCCGTACTTCTATCTTGATCGAGCAAGGGCGACTATTTTTCAAAAACAGTGTCATTGATGATTTCGGAGCCGAGAAAGCCTCGGCATATCGGGGCTACCGCCCTAAGCTGTTGGACGAACTGGTAGTAGCTCATCAAATCGCCGTTCAGTGGCCGGAGATCGCCGACACAGAGCAAGTGCGCGATGTTGGCGAAATCGCATCGGCGGCAAAGCGAGAGTTTGTCAGCCTTCTGCAGAAGGAGGTGGGGCGCCAAAGGACAGTCTCTGCTGAGACGGGAAAAGGTGGCAGTGGAGCAGACCTGGACTATAGGCTTGATGAAATAACGCTGCGCCGCAGCTAAGTTGTACAGAGAGATTTGTACCTTCCCATGACGGCGATTCCCATCACCAACGCCCAGGCGCGAAAAATCTTCCTCGAGCGGCAGGGCCTGTCCCGTCCGCCGCATCTCGCGCTCGGAAAATCGGGCCTCTATGACCTGATCCACGACCTCGGCTTCGTCCAGGTCGACAGTATCGCGACCGTCGAGCGCGCCCATCACCAGATCCTCTTCTCGCGCAACCAGACCTACCGGCCGGAACACCTGACGGAGCTTCTGGAAAAGGACCGCACGCTCTTCGAACACTGGACGCACGACGCCTCGATCATCCCGTCGGCCTTCTTCCCCTACTGGAAGCATCGCTTCATCCGCCGCGAGGCCCGCATCCTCGAAAACTGGGCAAAATGGCAGGGCGAGGGGTTCGACCAGGCCTTCGACGAGACCTACGAAAAGATCCGCGAGAACGGCCCGATCATGGCCCGAGAGGTCAAGGCCGAGGACCACAAGTCGGGCGGCTGGTGGAACTGGCATCCGTCGAAGACCGCGCTCGAATTCCTCTGGCACACCGGCAAGCTGGCAATCGCCGGGCGCGACAATTTCCAGAAGATCTATGATCTCGCCGAACGCGTCATCCCGCCCGAACATTTTGCCGCCGAGGTCGATCACGATGCCTTCATCGACTGGGCCTGCCGGCAGGCGCTCACGCGTCTCGGCTTTGCCACCCATGGCGAAATCGCCGCCTTCTTCGATCTGGTCACCCCGCAGGAGGCAAAGGCCTGGGTGGAGGATCACCGCGACGAGCTGGAGGAGGTTTCGATCGAGACGGTCGACGGCAAGCGCCGCGCCTCTTTTGCGCTGGCCGAAAGCCTGCCCGCGCTCCTCGACCCGCCCGAGCCGCCCGCCCGTATCCGGACGCTCAGCCCCTTCGATCCGCTGATCCGCGACCGCGCCCGCACCGAACGCCTGTTCGGCTTCTTCTACCGCATCGAAATCTTCGTGCCCGAGCCGAAGCGCGAATACGGCTACTACGTCTTCCCGCTTTTGGAATCCGACCGCCTGATCGGCCGCATCGACATGAAGGCCGACCGCAAGGCGGGTCTGCTCGACGTGAAACGCCTCTGGCTGGAAAAGGGCGTCAAACCTTCGGCCGGGCGGCTGGAGAGGCTGGAGGCGGAGCTGGGGCGGCTGGCGAAGTTTGCGGGCGTCGAGCGGGTGGTGCTGAGGGATGGGTGGCTGGGGTGAGGCGGCCGGGTTCGCCGCAGTCTGCCGGTCCCTCCATGCAACTGTTGCACCGCGCTACAGTTTGTGGACTATAAGGAGGTTTCGCGCATCCTTGCTTTGCCGGCGCCGGGCCTCTGCGAACCGGTTGCACGTCCCCTCAAATCAACGACCAACAGTTTTCCCGGAAGATCAAACCTTCGGGCTGGACTGGTAAAGAGCATCCACGCCCGCAATAATCGGATTATCATTCCAACCGTCACCGGATTTTTTGTCGGACGGCGAGGCAGGACATGGATAAGGTGCATTCAATTGAGATACGCAACTATTTTAATATGTGTGACTTTTCGGGGGCGCTATTGTTATCGCGGGTCTTTGCCACAGAATTCATGCGCCCTATGATAAATGGGAAGACCGGACCAGCTCTCGTTAATTGCCAAAAGGCAAACGGTGACGATGTCGAAGTTGTGATCAAATGTTCCGCAGGTTGCGAACAAAAGGAAACGAGTCTTGCCGCCGAGGTGATCGGAGCTTGTCTTGCTGCTGATTTGGGCCTACCCATTCCCGAGCCCTTTCTGGTTGAATTGGACCCGGAGTTTATTGCATCCGTTCCCGACGCTGTGCATCGGGAACGGATGGCGGCGAGCAACTTTGTCGCATTTGGATCGAAACACATCACCGGCCAATATTCAGCTTGGACAAACGGAAACCTTATTTCCGAAGCAATGTTGCCAAGCGCTGCCGCCGTGTTCGCTTTCGACGGGATTATTCAGAACCCTGACCGGCGTGACGGTAACCCGAATTGCTTGGTTCGCGGTGACGAGATCAGAATAATCGATCACGAATTGGCATTCGCTCATGGACTGATCCTGTTTTGGAAGGCCCCGTGGACGGTTGGCGGACTTCAAAATTTTGAGACGCCCGGCTCGCATATCTTCCGGTCGGGATTGAAAGGAAAGCAAATCGACTACAGCCCAATCCGTGCGGCATGGGAAGGCTTGTCAGATGCCCAAATCACAGCGTATGGGAACGCCGTTCCGGCAGAGTGGGCGGGCGCATCGAATTCGGTTGCCAGCGCGCTACAACTGATTAAGGATGCGCGTGATAGCATTGATGCGTGCATTACGGAAATTGAACGGGTGCTGCAATGATATCAAAACAGAGGTACACATACACGGTTCTACGCTATGTACATGATGTGGTGACGGGAGAGTTCGTCAACGTTGGTGTGTTGCTGTACGCGCCGAAAAGCAATCTCGTTAGAGTTGCCGTGCGCACATCTATCGGACGCATCAAGCATGTTTTCCCCGATTTGGACCGCCAGGCATTTTTGAGCGCGGTGAAGGCTGCTGAGCGCTCAGTGCGAAAAATCAGCAAAGGCTTGGAACACGGCGACTTGCTAGCTGAGTTTGGAGACGCCGCTTCAATTGCCCGGAAGGTTCTGGTTGCCGACGATAGTTCGCTACAATGGTCTCCCGTGTCCGGTGGACTAACGGAAGATGCCGAGAAGACATTCGACCGCGTTTACCGAAGATATGTCAGCCGCTACGATGCAAAGTCACCGCATCGTCGCAGCGATGACGAAGTTTGGCGTCCAGTGCGTCAGTTGCTGGAAGAGAAAAACGTCCCGATTGATTTTGCCGAGAAAGTCATAGCAGGGACATCCGACGAAATCGTGTTTAAGCGTGCGTGGCGCAACGGCGTGTGGCACGCTTACGAACCTCTTTCTTTTGATCTGGCAGACGCTGAAGGCATCAAAGATAAGGCTCGCCGTTGGCGTGGACACCTTGAGGCAGTTCATAATGGCCTAAAGAGTGATCTTGAGTTGCATTTTGTTGTTGGTGCGCCGCAAAACCCTGCCCTTCAAGGGGCCTATCAAAATGCTCTCAAGATATTGAGTGAAGCTGCTTTCCGACCTAAGATTTACGAAGAACCTGAAATACCTCAATTGGTTAGCAAAATTGAGGACGAGGTACGCGAGCATGTGGCTACGCATGCCCGCCACGTACGTTGATCGGATACATAAACTCATTTTGAGAACGGCGTGGGATTGGATCCAGCGCCGTTTTCATGACCATGGCGCAATCGGTAAAAATCGATACTCAACCGGCGCCCCGCCTTCATGCGGGTGCACGGACAGGAAGTACCTTGCTTCGGTCGTTTGCAGCCCCACTTCCCCCCTGCATCGCCCGCTCCACCGCCGCAAACACCCCCGGATCGCTCGACTGCGCGACATTGAATCTCAAGAACCGCGTGGCCGTCTGCGAGACGCTGAAGATGTTGCCGGGGGCGAGCACGATGTTGTCGGTGAGCGCGGGGCGCGCGACGTCGGTGGCGTCGAGGCCGTCGGGCAGCTGGCACCAGAGGAACATGCCGCCGCGCGGTTTGAAGCACACGCGGACGGTCAGCAATAGGTAAAGACGGCCTTACCCCCGGGAGAACCGGGGCCTTTTCAGTGGCTCAAGGCCTGCGGATCAAACAATCTCCGTCCCGCTGATGCGGATGCCAAAACCTTCCAGCCCGACATAGTGCCGTTCGCGCGAGGCGAGCAGCCGGATGGAGGTGACGCCGAGGTCCTTGAGGATCTGCGCGCCGAGGCCGATTTCCAGCCATTCGCTTTCGCGGGCCTGGGCCTGTTCGTGGGATTCGCGCTCATGCTTGCCGGCGCGTGCCGTGGTCGAAACGCCGACGCCGACCGAGCCTTCGCGCAGGTAGACGATGACGCCGCGGCCCTTGGCGGCGATCTTCTGCATGATGTCGTCGATCTGCCGGTCCTTGCCAAAGACGTCCTTGCCGACATGCTCGAGATGCAGGCGCACCGGAATGTCGACGCCGTCGCGGATGTCGCCGAAGACGACGGCGAGATGCTGCATCGGGTCCCAGGGCAGCGAATAGGCATGCGCCTTGGCTGGGCCGTAGGGCGTCTCGATGCTGAAGCTGGAGGCCAGCTGGATCAGCGTTTCCTTGCGCTGGCGATAGGCGATGAGGTCGGCGACGGAAACCTGTTTCAGCCCATGCTTCTCGGCGAACGCGGTCACCTGCGGGCCGCGCGTGACCGTGCCGTCGTCATTGACCAGTTCGCAGATCACGCCGACCGGCGGCAGGCCGGCAAGCTTGCAGAGATCGACGGCCGCTTCCGTGTGGCCGGAGCGCATGAGAACGCCGCCTTCGCGGGCCACCAGCGGGAAGATATGGCCGGGGCGGACGAAATCGGCCGGGCCGACATTCGGGTTGGCGAGGTTGCGCACGGTGAGCGTGCGGTCGTCGGCCGAAATGCCGGTCGTCGTGCCATGTTTGAAGTCGACGGTCACGGTGAAGGCTGTGGTGTGCGCGCTGTCGTTTTCGGCGACCATGGCGTTGAGGTTGAGGCGCTTGGCCTCTTCCTTCGGCATGGGGGCGCAGACGATGCCCGAGGTGTGGCGCACGATGAAGGCCATTTTCTCGGCAGTGCAGTGGACGGCGGCGACGATCAGGTCGCCTTCGTTCTCGCGGTCGTCGTCATCGGTGACGACGACGATCTCGCCGGCCTCGAAGGCGCGGATGGCGTCGACGACGCGGCTCTGGTCATAGCTCATTGGAAAGTCCTCGTCACTTCAGTCGGCCGGTCTGGCCGCGGTCTCGCAAATAATGATCGGCAATGGCGCAGGCGAGCATCGCCTCGCCGACGGGAACCGCCCGGATTCCGACACAGGGGTCGTGGCGACCCTTGGTGCGCACGTCGACCTCGTTCATGTCGGCATCGATCGAGCGCCGCTCGGTGAGGATCGACGAGGTCGGCTTGATGGCAAAGCGGGCGATGATCGGTTCGCCGGTCGAAATCCCGCCGAGAATGCCGCCCGCATGGTTGGACAGGAACACCGGCTTGCCGTCCGGCCCGATGCGCATCTCGTCGGCGTTCTCCTCGCCGGTGATCTCGGCGGAGGCAAAGCCGTTGCCGATTTCCACGCCCTTCACCGCATTGATCGACATCAGCAGGCTGGCAATGTCCTGGTCGAGCTTGCCGTAGACCGGGGCGCCGATGCCGGCGGGAACGCTCTCGGCAATGACCTCGATCACCGCGCCGACCGAAGAGCCGGCCTTGCGGATGCCGTCGAGATAGTCTTCCCAGACGGGCACGATCTCGGGGTCGGGCGCGAAGAACGGGTTCTGATCAACCTGAGCCCAGTCCCAGTTGGCGCGGTTTATTCTGTGCTTGCCGATCTGCACCAGCGCGCCGCGAATGGTGACGCCGGGCACGACGAGGCGGGCGAGCGCACCGGCGGCAACGCGGGCCGCCGTCTCGCGCGCCGACGAGCGTCCGCCGCCGCGATAATCGCGAATGCCGTATTTGACGTCATAGGTGTAGTCGGCATGGCCCGGCCGATAGCGCTTGGCGATGTCGCCATAATCCTTGGAGCGCTGGTCGGTGTTCTCGATCAGAAGCGAGATCGGGGTGCCGGTCGAAATCATCGAGCCGTCGTCCTGCGGCATGACCCCGGACATCACCTTGACGAGATCGTCCTCGCGCCGCTGCGTCACGAAGCGCGACTGGCCTGGCTTGCGCTTGTCGAGGAAGGATTGCAGGTCATCGAGGGTGAAACGGATGCCGGGCGGGCAGCCGTCGACCACGGCCCCGAGCGCGGGCCCGTGGCTTTCGCCCCAGGTGGTGACGCGGAACAGGTGGCCGAAGGTATTGTGCGACATGGCTTTAAGCACCGGAACGTTCGGGCGGCACAGGAAAGTCAGCGTGCTGCCGCGGCTTTTGTTGGGGCTCACTCATAGTGGAAAAGCCCCAAGTGCGACAAGCCTTTCTTGGAAACGCTGCGTTCGGGATTTGCAGTCGTCTCAGGAGGCCTTGCGCTGGGGATAGCCACGGGTGAAGCGGGTGAACTCCTCGAAGGGCAGGGGCTTGGCGAAGGCATAACCCTGCAGGAAGTCGCAGCCGAGCTGGCGCAGCAGGCCGGCATGGTCGAGGCTCTCGACGCCCTCGGCCACGGTTTCGACGCCCAGCGAGCGGGCAATCTCGATGATCGAGCGCACCAGCGCGCGTTCCTGCGGCGAGTTGGTGATCGGCATGACCAGCTGGCGGTCGATCTTGAGCCGCTTCGGCTTCAGCCGCAGAAGGCTGAGGATCGAGGTGTGCCCGGTGCCGAAGTCGTCGATCTCGATGTCGATGCCGAGCCCCTTGATCCTCTCGATGTTCTCGGTGACGACGTCGTCGCTCTCGTCGAGGAAGATCGACTCCACCAGCTCGAAACAGATCGTCCCGGGGCTGATCGACAGCCCATGCAGCTGCTCCACCAGGGTGGCGTCATGCAGGCGTTTCGACGAGACGTTGACCGAGATGCGCGGCACGGTCACGCCGAGCGCCGTCCAGCGCATCTGGTCGCGCAGCGCCCGCTCCAGCACGATCTGGTCGATCCGGGCCATGACGTTCAGTTCTTCCGCCACCTTCAGGAAGTGGCCGGAGGCAAGCACGCCCCTGTCCGGGTGGTTCCAGCGCACCAGCGCCTCGGCGCCGCAGAGCTGCATGCTCGCGGTCTCGAATTGCGGCTGGTACCAGACCGTGAATTCGTCGCGCTCTAGCCCGGTCAGAAGCTCGTCGGCCATGCGCTTCTTGGAGACGATATTGGCCTGCAGGTCGGGCGTGAAGAACTCGTAGCAGTTCCGGCCCTTCTCCTTGGCCTGGTAGAGTGCGATATCGGCATTGACGAGAATGCGCCGGGCATCCGGCGAGATGCCTGAGGCCTGGGCGATCCCGATCGAGACGCCGCAGCGACAGGAAAAGCCCTCGAAGTCGATCGGCTTGTTCATCTCGGCGATGATCCGCTCGCACAGTTGCGAAAGCTCGGCCGGCGGCACTGTCCGGCGGGCGAGGATGACGAATTCGTCGCCGCCGATGCGCGCCACGAGATCGCCGCGCGGCACCTGGCGCGAAAGCACCTTGGAGGCATGCACGAGCATCGCGTCGCCGGCCGCATGGCCGAGCGTGTCGTTGATTTCTTTGAAACGGTCGAGGTCGAGATGCAGGATGGTAAAGCGCGTGCGCTGCTGCTGGCCGGGCTGGCTCAGATCGTCGAGTTCCATGTCGAGCTTGCGCCGGTTGGCAAGCGACGTCAGCGGGTCGTGCAGGGCGTTGAACTCGATGCGGTTCTTGGCGAGTTCCAGCTCCAGATTGCGGCTGTCGGCCTCGGACTTGGCTGCGCGCAGCTGTTCGGCGAGCAGCGCGTCGGCGGTCACGTCGAAGGCGATGCCGATGATCTTCTTCTTGCCGTCGCGGCCGATATGCACCTGGCCGACGGAGCGCACGTAACGCACCTCGTTGTTGCCGAGCAGGATGCGCTGCGTGGTGTTGACGGTGCTGCCGGAGGTGATCGCCCGGTTGGTGGCGAGCTGCACGGCCTGGCGATCGTCCTGATGGATCGCGGAGAGCCATTCATGGCGCGTCACCGGCCGGTTGCGGTTCGGCACGTTGTAGAGCTGGTGCATGCGGTCGTCCCAGTAGGCTGTCGTCGTGACCGGGTCGCCTTCCCATATGCCGCAATTGGAGGACGCAAGCGCGAGATCCAGCTTGTGCGAGAGTTCGGACAATTCGTGCTCGCGGCTCGACAGCTCGTCCAGCGCCAGCTCCAGTTCGGCATTCTTGATGTCGCTCGTCGCCTTGGCTTCGCGCAGCGCTTGGGTGAACAGCGTGTCGTTGGTGACGTCCCAGACGATCCCGGTGAGGCGCCGCGGACCATGATCGGCATTCGAATGGGCGCCGACCGAACGCAGGTGCCGGATCGCGCCGTCCAGCAGCGCGACGCGGTAGCTGATGTCCCAGCTGGCATCGTGGTCACCGTGCAGCCGCCCGCTGAAGGCCGCCTCGACGCTCGGAGCATCATCCGGATGGATAAGCGCATACCAGCGCGTCAGGAGGCCGCTACCCTCGGTCGGTGGCATGCCGTGCAGCGCCGCCGCCCGGGCGTCCCAGGACAGATGATCTTCCGTGTCTGAGATTTCCCATATGCCGATATTGGCCGTCTCCATCGCCAGGTCGAATCGCCGCGACAGGTCGAGCAGCTTTTCCTCGCGGGCTTTCAGCTGGACGATATTGCGATTGCGTTCCCGCAGGAGATGAAGGCTGAAAACAACCGGCACGATCATGGCCAGACCGGCGGCAATCGCGCCCTCCACCCCGAGCATCGCGCCTGCTGTGGCAATAGTCATGAGGACGAGCAGGCCGCCGACGACAAAGATGCTCGCGTGGGGGCCTTCTGATGCGTCGCGATGCCGGATTCGATCGAAAATTCTCAAGACAGGCCATTCCCCAGGTTTGTCAGGAAAGCCTAGTGGGGACGAGTTAATATACGATTGAATCCGCGATAGTATTGCCGCGCCAATACGTTCGCGGCAAAGATGGACGGTGCCGGCAATACCCGCTGGGGAGGAAATGCCGCCCAAAATTCCGTTAAACTTTGTGACGTTTGTCGCAGGTGCTTGAATCCGGCCGCTTTTCCGTTCATCAATCGTACGGAAAATGTCATTGTTGCGGGCGATTTTTGCCACATTCCGGAGGCCTATTTTGAGACACAGAGTCAACCCGTCGATACTGGCAAAGGTAACCCGGATGCGAATGATGATTGCAGTGCTCCTGGCGACCGCGAGCTTCCTCTCGCCGCTCAGCGTGCTTGCGGGCAGCGACGACGTGGAAGCCACCATCCGGGATGTCAATGTCGATGCCCTGAGCCTGGTGCTCGACGACGGCAAGACCTATTCGCTTCCCGAGGAGTTCAACTTCGAGGGCCTGGAAAGCGGCGTGAAGGTTATCGTCTTCTACACGGAAGTCGATGGAAGGCGCGTTGTCGACGATCTCGAGATCGTCCAGTAGCGTCCAACGAAGACAAGTAAGATCGGCGGCGTCACAGCCAGCCGATCAGGCCTGCATCCCGGTCGATCCTGAGAATGCGGTCCTGCGGCACGTTCATGTCGCAGGCCTTGTCGCCGCTCCAGCCGCCGATGATGCGAAAGACGCTGCGCACGATGCCGCCATGGCTGACGCAGACGGTCGGACGCTCGACGGCGGTCAGCCAGGCGCCCACCCGCCAGGACAGGATCTCGTAGCTTTCGGCATCGACGCCGGGCGGTATGAAATCCCATTTCTGCCGGGCGCGTGCTTCCACACGCTCGGGTGTGACGCGCTGCAATTCTGGAATGGTCGAGCCTTCCCAGTCGCCGAAGGACAGTTCCACAAGACGGGTATCGGTCCGATAGTCTCTGGGATCGAGCCCCATGGCGGCGCGCAGCCGCTCCATGGTCTCGCGCGTTCGCCCGAGAGGGGAGGCGACATAGTCGAACGAGACGGCGGTCTCGCCCAGTTCCTCCACCAGGCGCCGGCCGTTCTCGCTCGCCTGGCGTCGGCCGGTCTCGTTGAGGCCGATATCCTTCTGCCCCTGGAGCCGGCCTTCCGCATTCCAGTCGGTCTGGCCGTGACGGATCAGATAGATGAGCACGGCATGCGACCTCGAAGGTTGGGAGCTATTCCTTGGAGACGGTAATGTCCGGTGCATCGACGGCCTTCATGCCGACGGTGTGGTAACCGGAATCGACGTGATGAACTTCGCCGGTCACACCGGTCGACAGATCCGACAGCAGATACATGCCCGACTTGCCGACTTCGTCGGTCGTGACGTTGCGCTTCAGCGGCGAATTGTACTCGTTCCACTTCAGGATGTAGCGGAAGTCGCCGATGCCGGAGGCGGCCAGCGTCTTGATCGGGCCGGCGGAGATCGCGTTGACGCGAATACCGCGGCCGCCCATGTCGACGGCGAGGTAGCGCACGGATGCCTCGAGAGCCGCCTTGGCGACGCCCATGACATTATAGTGCGGCATAACCTTTTCAGCGCCGTAATAGGTGAGCGTCAGGATCGAACCGCCGTCGTTCATGATTCTTTCCGCACGGGCGGCAACCGCCGTGAACGAGTAGACGGAGATGTCCATCGTGCGGGCAAAGTTGTCACGCGTCGTTTCGATGTAGCGGCCGGTCAGTTCGTCCTTGTCGGAAAACGCGATGGCGTGCACGACGAAGTCGATCTTGCCCCACTTGTCTTCCAGGTTCTGGAAGACGGCGTCGATGCTTTCCAGATTGGTCACGTCGCAGTCGCCGGCCATGAAGGCATTCAATTCCTGGGCGAGCGGTTCGACGCGCTTGCGCAGGTTTTCGCCCTGCCAGGTGAAGGCGATTTCGGCTCCCTGTTCGTGACAGGCCTTGGCGATACCCCATGCGATCGAGCGATTGTTTGCGACGCCCATGATGATGCCGCGCTTGCCTGCCATGAGGCCGGGACCCTGAACCATGTTCTGCTTCCTTGAGACTTTCGATTGAACCTGCCTATGGCATAGCCGGCATCACGGTTCAAGATTGGACCGGATCATCAACTGTTAGGCAGCGTAACAAAGGGTGTGATTGTTACAAATGCTTCATAAAAACAAGCCTTCGCGCATGACACGCATCAAGTCCGTGACCTTGTCGTCGGGCTTTTCCCACAGCATCACACGCAGCTCGACGGCCAGCGCACCACGACCGCCTTCGCCATTCGGCAGACCGAGATCGTCGAGGCGGATGACCTGATCCGAGCTCGACCAGGCCGGAATGCTGATGGCAAGCGGCCCGTTCGGCGTGTTCTCTTCGGCCTCGCAGCCGAGCACGGCATTCTCCAGCGTGATCGGCAGCACGGTCTTCAGATCGAAGCCGTCGACCGCAAACTTCTCGTTTTTGGCGACGCGAATGGTGACGGTTACGTCGCCCCGGCCCATGCCCTGCAGCTTGAGCCCCTGGCCCTTGAGGCGAACCACATGCCCCTCGGTCACGCCGCCTTCGAGCGGCACGCGCAGGTCGCGCCCATCCGATAGAGTGATCGGCACGGATCTTTGCCCCAGCAGGTCGTCGATCGTGACCGTGGCCTCGACCACGAGGTCGGGCGCCTTCTCCGGCGGTGGCTGGATGCCGCGAATGCGCCGCACCAGCGAGCTCAAGAGTTCGATCGGAGCCAGCAGCGACACGGGTTTTGCCGCGCCCGAAGGCTCGCCGCTCGCCGCCCTTTCGGCCTCGGCGGCAGCGGCGGCTTCCGTTTCGCGTTTCAGCGTTTCGGCAGCGGCCGCCGCTTCCGGTGTATCGCCGAAGATCCGCGACACCAGATCCTCCGGGCTCTCTCCGGTCGGTTCCGTTTTCGCCTGGCCCGGGTTGGCCGCCCCGGCGGCCCCCTGCGGCGGCGCCTGTGTGCCATTTTGGGACTTGCTCTTGTCTGTCTTGGCCTGCGCCGCCTGGGCTTGGGCCTGGGCTTGAGACTGTGCTTGGGCCTGCGCTTGCGCTTGGGCCTGTGCTTGGGCCTGCTTGTCGGCCTTGGCCTTTTCGGCTTCGGCCCGCGCCAGTTCGGCCATGATCCGCTCGGCATTCGCCTTGGCGGCCTTCGCCTTTTCGGCAGCCTCACGGGCGGCCTGACGCTGTTGCATGATCGTCTGTTCGCGCTCGAGCGCCTCGACCTTTTCGCGCTGCTGGTCGTAGCGGCTGCGCTTGGCCGGGTCCTTCAGGACTTCATAGGCACGGCCGATCTCGGTGAAGCGCCGGTTGGCATCGGGGTCGTCGCGGTTCTGGTCGGGGTGCACGCTCTTGGCTTTCGTCCGCCAGGCCGACTTGATCTCGTCGGCTCCCGCATCGCGCCTTACGCCAAGCACTGAATAAAAATCGCGCATCTAGGCCACCAATTAGCAATGGACCGGGCACTGCCAATCAGGGGCCAATACGCCGGCAAGAACACACAGACCGGCCCGCGAACATCATGGCGGCCGGCTTAACAATGCGGCGAGTATGGCAAGAAGATGCTAATCAGTGGTTACGCAGAAACCCCGGGAATCGCGGGGTATTCGGGCATTGCCCGGCATCAGGGCTGTCGGTCGAAGCTCATCAGCTGCCACTGGCCGGAGCCGGAGGTGCAGGTCTTGCCGGAGAAATAGGCGATGCCCTCGTAGGAGTGGCGGGTGGTCGAGAAGTTGCGGCAGACGACGCCGTTCGACTTCTGCTCCTGGATCGCGGTGACTACGCCGGCGCTGCCGGTCGTGGCATTGGCCCACGGCACGGGATTGCCGCTGCGCGACAGATCGGCCGAGGAGACCGCATTCTGTACGGTCAGCTCGTCGGAACGGCCCTCGGCCGTGTTCTTCTTGGCCACGGTATTGGTCGAGATCGACCGGTCGACGTCCGATCCGAAAAGGTCCATGCCGCCGCCAAAGCAACCGGTCATCGGCAGCGTCACGACAAGAACCATGAGTATTCTGCTCTTACCCAAGGCCTCGCCCTTTTTGCGCTCGTTCGACTTTGCTATGTCTCTCAATGGGCGTCCTGTCCAGTGATCGAACCCTGGGCAATGATGATGAAATTCGGGAGCATTTGAAGCAATATGTCGGAAAATGGGTTAACAAGCGGTGACTTCACCGAGGAAAACGAGCCCTTCGCGCTGTTCGGCGCATGGCTGAAGGACGCGGAAGCCTCGGAGGTCAATGATCCCAATGCGGTCGCGGTTGCGACTGTCGATGAGAACGGCCTGCCGAATGTGCGCATGGTCCTGCTCAAGGGCTATGATTCCCGCGGTTTTGTCTTTTATACGAATTTCGAGAGCCAGAAGGGACAGGAGATTCTCGGCCAGAAGAAGGCGGCCATGTGTTTTCACTGGAAGTCGCTGCGCCGTCAGGTGCGCCTGCGCGGCGAGGTCGAGGTCGTGTCAGACGCCGAGGCCGACGAGTATTTCAATTCCCGCCCGCTTGGCAGCCGTATTGGTGCCTGGGCCTCGAAGCAGTCGCGTCCGCTCGAGGGCCGCTTCGCACTCGAGAAGTCGGTCGCCGAATATACGGCCCGGTATGCGCTCGGCAATGTGCCGCGTCCGCCCCACTGGTCCGGCTTCCGCATCAAGCCGGTGTCGATCGAGTTCTGGCACGACCGCAAGTTCCGCCTGCACGATCGCATCGAGTTCCGCCGGGAAGACCCAGGCGCGCCGTGGCACAAGGTGCGCATGTATCCCTGACGTCCGGTTCCGGCGCGCGACACCTCTTTGGCGCGTGCCGGTCTACTCTCTCCGGTCCGGCTGTCATCGGGTCAGGCGGAAGGGAATGCCGGAGGCGAGCGCAGAAACGTAGCGCGGCTTCTGGTAATAGCCGTTGAGCGAGATCCGCGGCAGAAGCATGGGGGTTGCGAGCGAGTGCGTGTCGAGGGTGCCTGCCCGCGTCGTCACGGCCAGTGCGAAGCCCGCTTTTTCGGCAAGGGCCGCGATACGATCGGAGGCACTGCGCCGGTCGCCATAGGGATAGGCAAAGGCCGCCGGACGCTTGCCGGTGATCGCCTCAACATAGTCGGCGCTGCCTGACAGTTCCGCCATTGCCTCCGCATCCGGAAGATAGTCCAGCGCCCGATGGCTCAGCGAATGCGCGCCGAGGCTGGCCAGCGGGTGGCGGGACAATGATGCCAGTTCATCGGCCGGCATCACCAGTTGTCCGACCATGGCAGTCGGGTCGACGCCGACGCTTCGGGCGGCCGCATCGAGCCTGGCGATCGCCCGGCTTTCCTGAGGCCCGCAAATGCCGTCGCAGATGGTGTCACACACCGCCCGCTTGGCTGTCAGGGTCGACACCTCGAACGTCTTGTCGCCGCCATCGGTCTCGATGGTGAAACGGTCCGTGGCGTTGAGCAGAGCCTCCGCCGTCTCCCACCACAGGGTGTGGCTGCGCTCGCTGAAACCGCGGGTCACGAAGACTGTGAAGGGAACGCCGTGGCGTTCGAAGACGGGCAGGGCGTATTGCGCGTTGTCGCGATAGCCGTCGTCGAGCGTGAAGACGGCGAAGGGCCGGTCGTCGGGTTCCCCTGCGAGCAGCCCGGGCACGGCCTCCAGCGGCACGAAGCGGTATCCGTCCGCCTTGAGTTGCCGGATGGCCGTATCGAGGAAGTCCGGCGTGATTTCGAGATGGCCGTTGGCGTCGAGCCGGCGCGGCGTGAAGGGGCGGACGTGATGGAGCGTGAAGATGGCGCCGCGGCCGCGCGCAGCCGTCATCGCTCCGATCCGGCCGAGGATCCGGGACGCTTCAAGACCACCGGTAATTGCGGCCTTGCGCAGGAAGCCTTTGAGAACGGCCTTCATGGTCCTTGTCCGGTTTGCGTTGCAACATCAGGTTTCAGCCTAGTCGGCCGGTGTTAAGCCTTGCTGAATGGTGCGCGGCGTTTCGCGCCTCTTGGGCCGCGGTCCCGGGCCAGCAATCCCTAACGATTGCCGAAAAAGCCATGGCCCGATCCCTTAATCCAGCCTCGCAACATTTACCTTTTGTTAGGCTTGATTGTGAAACTTTTGGTTAACTCTTGTGGATCTCGGTCCAGCTTGCACGATTGTCGCCCCATTCTTGCTCTAGGCAACGTCCGTCTTTGGTCACGCCCGGGACGTTGCCGAACTCACGGTGCCTTACCACAGCCTTGCCGCTCTTGGAGGATGCATGAAGAAGTTGTTGATCGCGCTTTCGTTTTTCCTGGCGATCGCCTCTTTCTCGACCAATGCCAGCGCCGGAAGTGCCCAGCTGCTGCTCGATGCCCGGACCGGCGAGGTGCTGGCATCCGAGAACCCCGACAGCCTGAATCACCCGGCATCGCTGACCAAAATGATGACGCTGTACATGACGTTCGAGGCGATTCGCCGCGGCGAATTGTCCTGGGACAGCAAGGTGCCTTTCTCGAAGTATGCCGCTTCCCGCCCGCCGACCAAGCTGCGCGTCAAGGCAGGCGATGCGATCACCGTGAAGGAAGCCGTGCTCGGCATGATCGTGCAGTCGGCCAATGACGCGGCGGCCGCCATGGCGGAAAAGCTCGGCGGCAGCGAAAGCCAGTTCGCCGCGATGATGACCCGCAAGGCCCGCTCTCTCGGCATGGCAAGGACGGTCTTCGTCAACGCATCGGGCCTGCCGGACGACCGCCAGATCACCACCGCCCGCGACATGTCGACCCTCGGCATCGCCCTGCTGCGGGACTTCCCGCAGGAATATAAGCTGTTCAATACCAAGAGCTTCGTCTTCCGCGGCCGCACGATCAACGGCCACAACAATCTGATGTACCGCTATAAAGGCATGGACGGCATCAAGACCGGCTACACCAATGCCTCGGGCTTCAACCTAGTGAGCGCGGTCAAGGACGGCAATCGCCGGGTGATCGGCGTGGTCATGGGTGGTCGTTCGGCCGCCAGCCGTGACAAGATCATGGAGAAGCTGATCGCCGGCAACATCGCCAAGGCTTCGGGCGGAACGCAGCTGCTGACCAGCAACTCCACCCGTGTCGGTATGGACATTGCCCGTCTCGGCGACAATATCCCCGTTCCGGCGCCGCGCCAGGATGCGGTTGCTGCCGTGATCGGTCTCGCCAGCGGCACGCCGGTTGCCGCATCGACCGTCGGCGCCGCCTATGCCGAGCCGGTGGAAATGGCCGCCGCCGCCGTCTCCAGCGATGTTGCGGCGCTGATCCCCGAGGCCGAGATCCCGCAGGTGCAGCCGGCAACGGCAGGCGCGAAGGCCGGTGGTTGGCAGATCCAGATCGCCGCCGCATCGAGCGCAAAGCTCGCCATGGATCTGCTGGCGGACGCCAAGGCCAAGATCGGCGGCGCGCTCGCCAACCGCGACACCTATACGGAGGCCGTCACCCGCGACGGCTCGACCTTCTACCGGGCGCGCTTCACCGGCTTTGCCAGCAAGACCGAAGCCCGCTCGGCCTGCGAACAGCTGGTCAAGAACCGCTACGACTGCGTGCTGATGCCGTCGCGGGGCTGATCGAGGTTCAGGCTGCTAACCTGCCTCGCTCGTTTAGGTCGAGTCTTCGCCGCCGAGGCCGCCGGCCAGCTTGACAAGCACTTCGGCAAGCCTTGCCGGGACATCCATGCGTTCGTGCAGGATGCTCATCACGCCGATATTGCCGCTATCAAACTCGCGGAAAAACAGGTAGTGCCGGCGATAACGGCTAACATAAATGCGGCCCACGATCCCTGACAGAAGAATGAGGTCTGAGGGAAGCGCCCGCCAGATTGCCGGTGTCCGACAGAGTTTCTCCAAGTGGGCGTGCAGACCGCGGATATAGGCTTCCGCCTGACCCTCGCCCCATGTTTCGGCTGTGTCGTGCCAAATCCTATCCTGGGTCGCATTCGCCGCCGGACAGAATAGATAGCCCACTCGGTCAGACTTTCTTGTTGCGCTGGACCACATCCTCGGCCGATACCGAGACGTACACGCCTTCGTCAGCCCGCATCGCGTCTGTGAAATGTTCGCCAATCCAGGCAGATGCTGCTGACTGTGCCTGACGGTCCCGGCTGACCAGTGCTCGGATATAGTCGTCGGCATCCCGATAGGGACCGCCCATGGCCACCTGACGGTGGACATGCTCGTGAAGATCGTCACTGAGCGTCACTTGAATGCTGCGCTTGCCCATGGCTCGTCCCATGCAACTCGGAAAATGATGTTCCGCGTCGATCTTGGTGTCAACCGTGTTGCGTCCCTCGGAGGCTCAGGATCGCCGAGGACCCTTACGCTCTGGTGCCGCCCACCGTCACCTGATCCATCCTGAGATGCGGCTGGCCGACGCCGACGGGAACCCATTGGCCGGCCTTGCCGCAATTGCCGATGCCCTTGTCGAGCGCCATGTCGTTGCCGACCATGGAAATGCGCTTCATCGCTTCCGGGCCGTTTCCGATCAGCATGGCGCCCTTGACCGGTGCGCCGATCTTGCCGTCCTCGATCATGTAGGCCTCGGTACAGCCGAAGACGAATTTGCCGGAGGTGATGTCGACCTGGCCGCCGCCGAAGGAGACGGCGTAGATGCCGCGCTTCACCGAGGCAATGATCTCCTGCGGGCTCTTGTCGCCGGACAGCATGTAGGTGTTGGTCATGCGCGGCATGGGCTGGTGCGAATAGCCCTGCCGACGGCCGTTGCCGGTCGCCTTCATGCCCATCAGCCGGGCGTTCTGCCGGTCCTGCATGTAGCCCACAAGGCGGCCGTTCTCGATCAGCACGTTATAGGCCGACGGTGTGCCCTCGTCGTCGACGGTAATGGAGCCGCGACGTGCATCGATCGTGCCGTCATCGACGACGGTGACGCCGGGGGCGGCGACCATCTCGCCCATCAGACCGGCAAAGGCCGAGGTCTTCTTGCGGTTGAAGTCGCCCTCGAGCCCGTGGCCGACCGCCTCGTGCAGCATGACGCCCGGCCAGCCGTTGCCGAGCACCACGTCCATGGTGCCCGCTGGCGCGTCGATCGCCTCCAGATTGACGAGCGCCTGGCGCAGCGCCTCGTCGGCACCGTGCTGCCAGCTCTCCTCAGTGAGAAAATCGGTAAAGGCCATTCGGCCGCCGGTGCCGAAGGAGCCGCTCTCCTGGCGGTCGCCCTTGCCGGCGATGACGGAGATGTTGATGCGCGTCATCGGCCGCACGTCGCGCACGCGGTGCCCGTCGGCGCGCAGGATCTCGACCACCTGCCAGCTCGCCGCAATCGAGGCGGTGACCTGGCGCACGGCGTCGTCCTTGTCGCGCAGATAGGCGTCGATCTCGGTCAGCAGCTTCACCTTCTCCTCGAAGCTCGGCGAGCCGATCGGGTTGCCCTCGCCATAGAGCTTGGCATTGGTGCGCTGGGGGGCGCTGGCATAGGAGCCGGAATAGCCGTGGGTGACGGCACTGACCGCATCGGCCGCGCGATTGAGTGCCGAAAGCGACAGCTCGCCGGCATGGGCATAACCCACAGCCTCGCCGGCCACCGCCCTCAGGCCAAAGCCCTGATCGGTGTTGAAGCTGCCGCCCTTCAGCCGACCATTGTCGAAGGTCAGTGATTCGGCCTGGGCATGCTCGACGAACAACTCCCCGTCATCGGCGCCGGACAGTGCTTTTGACACATGCTGACGCAGCGTCATTTCGTCGCAGTCAAACAGGCCGAGAAGGTCGTGGGTCATCTAAATCTCCTAGCGATCGTCGCTGTCATGTAGGCGTATCGCGACCCGCCGACAAGGTTCGACCGGGGAGGGGCCCCGGTCGCGTGCAGTTCCAGATGTCGGGGGTAAGCCCTCACGGCAGCTTGTCGTAGCCTTCGCCGAATCCGGCCAGTTCGATCGGTATGCCGACGCGGTCCTGGTCGGCCGATTCGCGCAGGGCAAACACCGCGTTCTTGCCGGCGCGCAGGATCTTCATCAGTTCCTCGTCAATCTCAACCTCGACATAGCAGCCTTCCGAGAAGCAGCGGGTGAAATAAGCGCGGCCGATATTGTTGCCGTCGACATAGAGCTCCATGCCGTCCTTCAAGAGCACGCCGAGCGGGGCGAGGATTCTCAGGATCTTGGCCTTGCGATCCGCGGTTTTCAGCACCACTACCGACAGCCCGACCTCCGGCCGATCCTCGGCGATGACGTTCTGCATCAGCGCGCATTGCTCGGCCGAGGCGCCGGCCGGCGTGTCGCAGATAACCGACCATGCGCCGTGATTGGAACGGATGGTTCCGGGCTGCTGCTGCTGCGCCCCGGCCGGAGCGGCAAATGCGGCTGTGGCGATGGCGGCTGCGATCAGGCCCGACCGGCAAAGTCTAGGAAGACCCATGGGTACCTCTGGAAATCGAATCATCCCTGACATTCATGGCGTCCGGGCGGGCAAAATGAAAGCCCCGACCCGTGTTTTCCAAGCGAGTGAGGCTTAATTGCGGCCGCCGCGCGCCGCTCTGGAAACCCGTTCTGGAGCTCCAATGGCAAGCTTCGTGGAAGTCCGTCATGTGGAATTGATGAAGCGCAAAAATGCACGGGTGGCAAACGGCCGGGCGTATTGCGAATGTGGCTGATCTGTGATTTTAAACTCGTAGGATAGCATAAAATCTGCGTTATGATTTGATGTGGATCAAACGCTTGTGGGAGAGACATCGTGATAAAGAGAGCTTTTGCAGCATTGGCCGCCACGGCCTGTCTGCTTTTCGCTTCCGGCAGCTTTGCCGACCAGCCGACCGACTGGCAGATGGACATGCAGCCGGCGGCGACGCCGATCATGGAGCAGATCCGCTGGTTTGAGAACTACACCCTGTGGTTCATCGTTCCGATCACCATCTTCGTTCTCATCCTGCTGGTTCTGGTCGTCGTGCGCTTCCGCGCCGCCGCCAATCCGGTTCCGTCCAAGACCAGCCACAACACGGCGATCGAGATCGTCTGGACGGTTGGTCCGGTTCTCGTTCTGCTGTTCTTCGCGATCCCCTCTTTCAACCTGCTCACGGCCCAGCTCACCCAGCCGGAAAATCCGGATGTGACGATCAAGGCGACCGCAACCCAGTGGCAGTGGAACTACGAGTATCAGGGCGAGTCTGAGCTGGCCTTCGATAGCTACATGCTGAAGGAAGAAGACCGCGCCGCCGCCGGCAAGGAAGACAAAAGCGTCTATCCGCGCCTGCTGGCTGTCGACAATGAAATGGTCGTGCCCGTCGGCAAGTCGGTCCGTCTTCTCGTGACCGCTGCTCCGACCGACGTCATTCACGCCTTCGCCATGCCGGCCTTCGGCGTCAAGATCGATGCCGTGCCGGGCCGTCTGAACGAGACCTGGTTCCGCGCCGATCGCGAAGGCCTGTTCTATGGCCAGTGTTCGGAACTGTGCGGCAAGGATCACGCCTTCATGCCGATCGCCATCCGCGTCGTCTCCGAGGAGCGCTATGCCGCCTGGTTGCAGGCTGCCGGCTCCGATCTGGAAGGCGCCAACCGTGCCCTGATGGCCGCTGTCGACAACACGGACAAGTCCGTGCAGGTCGCCGAAAACGTTTCGAATTAAGGAGGAGTGCGGACAATGGCTGGACCTGTTGCCCACGACGATCACGCTCACGGTCAGGGCGCGCATCATGATCATCACGACCACAAGCCCGGTTTCTTTAGCCGTTGGTTCTTCTCGACCAACCACAAGGACATCGGCACGCTTTATCTGATCTTTGCGATCTTCGCCGGCATCGTCGGCGGGGCGCTGTCGGTCGCCATGCGCATGGAGCTGCAGGAGCCGGGCATCCAGATCTTCCACGGTCTGGCCTCGATCGTCTACGGCTTCGAAGGTGACGCTGCCATCGACGGCGGCAAGCACATGTTCAACGTGTTCACCACCGCGCACGCGCTCATCATGATCTTCTTCATGGTCATGCCGGCGCTGATCGGCGGTTTTGCCAACTGGATGATCCCGATCATGATCGGCGCTCCGGACATGGCCTTCCCGCGCCTCAACAACATCTCCTTCTGGCTCGTGATCCCGGCCTTCCTGCTGCTGGTGCTGTCGATGTTCGTCGAAGGCCCGGCCGGCGCTTATGGCGTCGGGGGCGGCTGGACGCTCTATCCGCCGCTCGCGACCTCCGGCCAGCCCGGACCGGCGGTGGACCTTGCGATCTTCGCGATCCACATTTCCGGCGCGTCGTCGATCCTTGGTGCGATCAACTTCATCACGACGATCCTCAACATGCGCGCTCCGGGCATGACGCTGCACAAGATGCCGCTGTTTGCCTGGGCCGTTCTGGTCACGGCCTTCCTGCTGCTGCTGTCCTTGCCCGTTCTCGCCGGCGGCATCACCATGCTGCTCACCGACCGCAATTTCGGCACGACCTTCTTTGCGCCGGAAGGTGGCGGCGACCCGATCCTGTTCCAGCACCTGTTCTGGTTCTTCGGTCACCCGGAAGTCTACATCCTGATCCTGCCGGGCTTCGGCATCATCAGCCACATCGTCGCGACCTTCTCGAAGAAGCCGGTCTTCGGTTACCTCGGAATGGCCTATGCCATGGTCGCCATCGGTGCTGTCGGCTTCGTCGTGTGGGCGCACCACATGTACACGGTCGGTCTGTCGCTGGCCGCGCAGCGCTACTTCCTGTTCGCAACCATGGTCATTGCGGTGCCGACCGGCATCAAGATCTTCTCGTGGATTGCGACCATGTGGGGCGGTTCGCTGACCTTCCGGACCCCGATGGTCTGGGCGATCGGCTTCATCTTCCTGTTCACCGTCGGTGGCGTCACCGGCGTCCAGCTGGCGAACGCCGGTCTCGACCGCTCGCTGCACGACACCTACTACGTCGTGGCGCACTTCCACTACGTGCTCTCGCTCGGTGCGGTCTTCGCGATCTTCGCCGCCTGGTACTACTGGTTCCCGAAGATGACCGGCTACATGTATTCGGAATTCCTCGGCAAGCTGCACTTCTGGGTGATGTTCGTGGGCGTGAACATGGTGTTCTTCCCGCAGCACTTCCTCGGCCTCGCCGGCATGCCGCGCCGCTACATCGACTATCCGGACGCCTTCGCCGGCTGGAACTATGTCTCGTCGATCGGCTCCTACATCTCGGCCTTCGGCGTGCTGATCTTCCTCGCCGGCGTCTTTGAAGCCTTCGCCAAGAAGCGCGTGGCCGGTGACAATCCGTGGGGCGAGGGGGCAACCACGCTGGAATGGCAGCTGTCGTCGCCGCCGCCGTTCCACCAGTGGGAGCAGCTGCCGCGCATCAAGTAAGCGGCACCTTTTCCTCAACTATAAGCGGATGCCGCGCCGCATGAGGCGCGGCGTCCGACACAACAAGAAAAGCATGGGATGGAGACAATGACGGTAATCGATAGCCGCGACATGGCGGGCCTCGAAGGCGATATCCGCCTGTCCGAAGCCAACGCCCGCGATTTCTTCGCGCTGCTGAAGCCGCGCGTCATGTCCCTCGTCGTCTTCACCGCCTTTGCCGGCCTGGTTCTGGCACCGGGCGAGATCAATCCCGTTCTCGGCTTCATCGCCATTCTGTGCATCGCTGTCGGTGCCGGCGCCTCCGGCGCACTCAACATGTGGTATGATGCCGATATCGACGCCGTGATGACCCGCACGGCGACCCGCCCCATTCCCGCCGGCCGCATCGCGCCGACCGAAGCGCTTGCCTTCGGCCTCGTCCTTTCGGCCTTCTCGGTCTCGATCCTCGGCCTCACGGTCAACTGGGTGGCCGCCGGCCTGCTGGCCTTCACCATCTTCTTCTACGCCGTCGTCTACACGATGTGGCTGAAGCGCTCGACCCCGCAGAACATCGTCATCGGCGGTGCGGCCGGCGCCTTCCCGCCCATGGTCGGCTGGGCCTGCGTGACCGGCGGCGTGTCCTTCGACAGCATCGTGCTGTTCATGATCATCTTCCTGTGGACCCCGGCGCATTTCTGGGCGCTTGCGCTGTTCAAGATGCGCGACTACGGCTCGGTCGGCGTTCCGATGCTGCCGAATGTGGCCGGCGAGCGCGTGACCAAACATCAGATCGCGCTCTACGCGGTCCTGACCGCCGTCACCGCCGTGATCCCGGCTTTCACCGGCCTTGCCTCGTTCTACTACGGCGCCTTCGCCGGCGTGCTCGGCTTTTACCTGGTTCTCTGTTCCATCGCCGTCTGGCGGATGCCGGATGGCGACGCCAAGATGATCCCGGCCAAGAAACTGTTCGGCTATTCGATCCTCTATCTCTTTGCGATCTTCTCGGCCCTTCTGGTCGATCATTACGTCGCGACCCTCGCGACGCTTTTCGGAGGTGCCGCCTGATGGAAACCATCAAGCTCAACGATGCGCAGAAGAAGTCGCGCCGCGGTCGCAACATCGCGCTCGGCGTCGTGCTCGCTGCCCTGGTCGCCCTGTTCTACGTCGTCACGCTGATCAAGTTCGGCGCGGTCGGCAATTGATAATCGGGAGGCGGAGATGGCGATGATAGGCAACCAGAACACGGCGGAACCGCGCGGCAATGCGCGCATCCTTGTGGCCTGCGTGGTGTTCGTCGGCTGCATGCTCGGCGTATCCTTCGCCTCGGTGCCGCTCTACCGTCTGTTCTGCCAGGTGACCGGCTATAACGGCACCACGCAGCGCGTCGAGCAGGTCTCCGACGTGGTTCTCGACAAGACCATCAAGGTCACCTTCGACGCCAATGTGTCGTCGGGGCTCAACTGGGAATTCAAGCCGGTCGACCGCTCGATCACGCCGAAAATCGGCGAGACCGTGCAGATCAATTACACCGCGGTCAACCGCTCGCCGGTTGCGACCTCGGGGCAGGCGATCTTCAACGTCACGCCGATGGAAGCGGCGGCCTATTTCAACAAGGTCGAGTGCTTCTGCTTCACCGAAACCGAGCTGAAGCCGGGCGAAAGCCTGGAAATGCCGGTGGTCTTCTTCATCGATCCGGCCATTGTCGAGGCCGCCGAGACGAAGGACATCGGAACGATTACGCTGTCCTACACCTTCTATCCGCACGAGGAGGGCAAGCCTGTGGCATCGCTGTCGCAGCCGGGTGACAAGGAACAGCCGAAACTTTGAGAGGAGGGGTCCGGTTCGCCGGATCTCAGGGAAATTTGACATTCGGGGATTGCTGACATGGCCGAAGCGCATCAGAAAAATCACGACTACCACATCATCGATCCGAGCCCGTGGCCGCTTCTGGCCTCGATCGGCGCATTCATCCTCACCTTCGGCGGCGTCGGCTACATGCGCTACCTGAACGGCGGCTCCTTCGAGATGTTCGGTCTCGAACTGGCCAATCCCTGGCTGTTCTATATCGGCCTTGCCATCGTGCTCTACACGATGATCGGCTGGTGGTCGGACACGATCAAGGAAGCCCACGAGGGCGCCCATACCCGCGTCGTGTCCCTGCACCTGCGCTACGGCATGATCATGTTCATCGCCTCCGAAGTGATGTTCTTCGTCGCCTGGTTCTGGGCCTTCTTCGACGCCAGCCTGTTTGCCAACGAGGCGATCCAGGCAAGCCGCGTCGAGTTCACCGGCGGTCAGTGGCCGCCGCAGGGCATCGAGGTTCTCGATCCGTGGCATCTGCCGCTCTACAACACCATCATCCTGCTGCTGTCGGGCACGACGCTGACCTGGGCGCACCACGCCATGCTGCACGACGACCGCAAGGGCCTCGTCTATGGTCTGGCTGCCACCGTCGCGCTCGGCATCCTGTTCTCGGGCGTTCAGGCCTATGAATATGTCCACGCCCCGTTCGGCTTCAAGGAAAGCATCTACGGCGCCACCTTCTTCATGGCGACCGGCTTCCACGGCTTCCACGTGCTTGTCGGTACGATCTTCCTGATCGTCTGCCTGCTGCGCGCCATGAAGGGCGATTTCACCTCCAAGCAGCACTTCGGCCTCGAAGCCGCCGCTTGGTACTGGCACTTCGTCGACGTGGTCTGGCTGTTCCTGTTCTTCACCATCTATGTCTGGGGTGGTTGGGGCGCGCCGCTCGCCCACGGCTGATCCGCACGACGCGGAGTAACTCCAAGGCGGCACTTGCGAGTGCCGCCTTTTTCATGAGCGCCGGACGCGATGGCGAGCAGCGGACGAAGGCACTGTCTTTGCGGTTTGCATGCGGGGGGCGTATAAGCCGGGGCAAGCCATGCCCGAACGGCAGCATGGGCCAGCCGGCCAATGCCGAGAGAGAAGGACGACCATGACACACGAGGACCACGCCCACTACGCACCTGTCGATCCGGTCAAGGCCGGGCTTACCGCTTCGTGCCCGCGCTGCGGCCAGGGCCGGCTCTTTGATGGCTATTCCAAGATCAAGCCGCGCTGCAGCAATTGCGGCCTCGATTATTCCTTCGCCGATTCCGGAGACGGCCCGGCGATCTTCGTCATTCTGCTCGCCGACCTTCTGGTGGTCGGTCTCGCGGTCTGGACCGAGCTCACCTACCAGCCGCCGGTCTGGCTGCATTTCGTGCTGTTCGGGCCGATGGCGATCATCGTCTCGCTTTGGCTGCTGCGCACCATCAAGGCGCTGCTGATCGCCCTGCAATACCGCAACAAGGCGTCCCAGGGGACGATCGACCGTGGCTGAGAACGCCGGTCGCCGTCCGCTCCGCTTCATTGTCACCGGCCTTGCGGTCACGCTGGCCATGGCGGTCTTGCTGTCGCTCGGCACGTGGCAGGTGAAGCGTCTCCATTGGAAGGAGGCGCTGATCGCCGATATCGACGAGCGCCGCAACGCCGCGCCGCTCGATCTGGCCGGTATCGAGGCGATCCTCGCCAAGGGCGGCGATGTCGACTATCGCGCCGCGGCGGCCGAGGGGCGCTACCTCTACGACAAGGAGCGGCATTTCCTCGCCACCTTCCGCGGGCAGGCCGGCTTCTATGTCTATACCCCGCTCTTGCTCGCCGACGGCCGCTATCTCTTCGTCAATCGCGGTTTCGTGCCCTATGAGCGCAAGGATGCGTCGTCGCGCCCGGAAGGGCTGATCGACGGACCGCAGGTCGTCAAGGGCCTCGCGCGGGCGCGTCTTGATGCCAAACCCTCGGTGATGGTGCCGGAGAATGACGAGGCCAAGAACGTCTTCTACTGGAAGGATCTCGACCGCATGGCAGCGAGCGTCGGGCTGCCCGCCGACACGGTGGTGCCCTTCTTTCTCGATGCCGACGCGACCCCGGTTCCGGGCGGCCTGCCGCAAGGCGGCGTGACGGAGATCGACCTGCCCAACAGCCATCTGCAATATGCGATCACCTGGTACGGGCTGGCTCTGGCGCTGGCTGGCGTCGTGGCCTATGCCGTCATTCGCCGCAAAACCTGAAGCTTGAGGGGCAAAGCGCGGCCCAGGCTCCGCGGCCCATTCGGATGTGAAGCGCACCGCCGCGCGCGGAGGAGGGACTGATGAAACTTGTCGCGGATCTGCTGGTCGCCCTCGTGGCGCTGGAGCATGTCTATATCCTCGTCCTGGAGATGTTTCTCTGGACGAAGCCGGCGGGCCTCAGGGCCTTCGGCATGAAACCGCCCCAGGCGGAGGCGACGAAGGTGCTGGCCGCCAACCAGGGGCTCTACAATGGTTTCCTGGCGCTCGGCCTGTTCTGGGCGCTCGCTCAGCCCAATCCCGATTTCGCCTTTCAGCTGAAGCTGTTTTTCCTTGGCTGTGTCTTCCTCGCCGGCCTATATGGGGGTGCGACGGCATCCCGGAAGATCCTCTTCATCCAGGCGCTTCCGGCCGTCCTCGCGCTGATCCTTGTTCTCCTGGCTGGCTGATGATGACTGAGACCGTGTCCCGACCGCCCCTGACGATTAGGCTTTGCGGCCCGCGTGGCTTCTGCGCCGGTGTCGACCGTGCGATCCAGATCGTCGTTCTGGCGCTGAAGGGCTATGGCGCGCCCGTCTATGTCCGCCACGAGATCGTCCACAATCGCTATGTCGTCGAGGGGCTGGAGGCCAAGGGCGCCGTCTTCGTCGAGGAACTCGACGAGATCCCGCCGGAGCATCGCGAAAAGCCGGTTGTCTTCTCCGCCCATGGCGTACCGAAATCCGTGCCGGCGGACGCGCAGGCGCGCAATCTCTTCTATCTCGACGCCACCTGTCCGCTGGTCTCCAAGGTGCACAAGCAGGCCATGCGCCACCAGCGCCTCGGCCGCCATGTCGTGCTGATCGGCCATGCCGGTCATCCGGAAGTGATCGGCACCATGGGGCAGTTGCCGGAAGGCTCGGTCTCGCTGATCGAGACCATCGAGGACGCCGACCGCTACGAACCGGTCGATCGGGACAATCTCGGCTATGTCACCCAGACGACGCTCTCCGTCGACGACACGGCCGGCGTCATCAAGCGGCTGCAGGAACGTTTCCCCAATCTGACCGCACCCTCTGCCGACAGCATCTGCTACGCCACCACCAATCGCCAGGAGGCGGTCAAGCAGGCGGCCCCCGGCTGCGACCTGTTCATCATCGTCGGTGCGCCCAATTCGTCCAACTCCAAGCGCCTCGTCGAAGTGGCGCTGAAGGCCGGCGCCAAGCGCTCGCTGCTCGTCCAGCGCGCCTCAGAGATCGACTGGGACGACATCGGCCCGATCGGCACGCTCGGCCTGTCGGCCGGCGCGTCGGCTCCGGAAGTGATCGTCAACGAGATCATCGAGGCCTTTAAGGCGCACTACGACGCGGCCATCGAACTCGCCGAGTTCTCGATCGAGAACGAACACTTCCTCGTCAATCGCGAACTGCGCGACATCGAGCTGACCCACGAAGACATGGCCTGGGTGAATGGGTGAGGAACGGTCGGGCGTGCAAGGCACGCCCGAGCAATCGATCCAGCGAATCGATTGCAGTGACGAACGCCCGGAGCTTCAAGCGACGGGCCGGGCTAGGGTTGCCCGGATCGCATCGCGACGGCGCAGCCGGAAAAACGATCCAGCAGAACGGTCCGCACCTACAGGTGCTTCTCGGGCAGCATTCTCTCGTGAAGGAGCCGGACGATGAAGATGTCGGCCTCGCGCTTGCGGTAGTACACGATGTGACTTCCGCAGCGATAGCGGCGATAGGTTCGGCGAGACCGGTCGTGCGTAAAACGTGCTCCCATATCGGGATGGGCGGCCAGCATAGTGAGGGCTTCTTCGATCGCCGCCATGTAGGTGGTCGTTTGGGCGTCGCCAAACGACGCGATGCTGTCTCTCACGATCGAGGCAATGTCATTCTCGGCAGCTCGTGAGAAGACAAGGCTAGCCGCCATGCTTGGATGCTCTTGCTTTCGCGACAATGTCACTGAGCGAATGGGGGCTTTCCCCGCTTTCCTCTCCTTGATCCAGAGCGTTCAGAAGGGCCTCGTGCTTCGCCTCTTCCTGTTCCAGGAGTCGAAGTCCGGCCTGGACCGCTTCACTCGTCGAACCGTATCGGCCGCTCGCGGTCAGCTTCGAGAGGAAAGCGGTAAAATGCTCGCCAAGCTTGATGCTCGTCGTATTGCTCATTGGCCACCCGTCTCCAACGTGGATGATCGATATTACTGTGTATTGGTGATCTCAACAACCGGACTGTGTCTGGCTGGTGGCTCCGTTGTCTCCCTCCATTTCCTGTGCCCATGTCGCCTTCGGCACTTTCACTCCGTAATCCCCCGCTGTATGGCTTGCGCTATCATTGCGGCCCAATCCATGCAGCGCGGGAAGTTTCGACGTGGCAGTCTACACCGACATCAACGAAATCGACCTCAAGGCCTTTCTCCAGCAGTACGACGCCGGTGAACTGCTGTCCTACAAGGGCATTGCCGAAGGGGTCGAGAACTCCAACTTCCTGCTGCACACGTCGAAGGCGCCGCTGATCCTGACGCTCTACGAGAAGCGGGTGGAAAAGAACGACCTGCCGTTTTTCCTCGGTCTCATGCACCATCTGGCCGATCGCGGCCTCACCTGCCCGCTGCCGCTGCCGCGCAAGGATGGCGCGCTGCTCGGCGAACTGTCCGGCCGTCCGGCGGCGCTCATTTCCTTCCTCGAGGGCATGTGGCTGCGCAAGCCGGAAGCCCGGCACTGCCGCGAGGTCGGAAAGGCGCTCGCCGCCATGCATGTGGCCGGCGAGGGCTTTGAGCTCAAGCGACCGAACGCGCTGTCGCTCGAAGGTTGGAAGATGCTGTGGGACAAGTCGAAGGACCGTGCCGACGAGGTCGAGACCGGGCTCGAGGCCGAGATCGGCGACGAGCTGGCCTTCCTTGGCAGTCACTGGCCGCGCGAGCTGCCGGCCGGCGTCATCCACGCCGACCTCTTCCCCGACAACGTCTTCTTCCTCGGCGACGAGCTGTCGGGCCTCATCGATTTCTATTTCGCCTGCAATGATTTCCTCGTCTACGACCTGTCGATCTGCCTCAATGCCTGGTGCTTCGAAAAGGACGGCGCGTACAACATCACCAAGGGCATGGCGATGATCGAGGGCTATCAGTCCGTGCGTCCGCTCTCCACGGCCGAGACCGAAGCCCTGCCGATCCTGTCGCGCGGTTCGGCCCTGCGCTTCTTCCTGACCCGCCTCTACGACTGGCTGACGACGCCCGCCGGTGCGCTGGTGGTCAAGAAGGACCCGCTCGAATATCTGAAGAAACTGCGCTTCCACCGGCAGGTGGCCAACAGCGCCGAATACGGGCTGATGTCATGAAGCATGTCGATATCTTCACCGACGGCGCCTGTTCGGGCAATCCCGGTCCCGGGGGCTGGGGTGCCATCCTGCGCTATGGCGAGGTGGAAAAGGAGCTGTTCGGCGGCGAGGCGGAGACGACCAACAACCGCATGGAGCTGATGGCGGCGATCACCGCGCTGAATGCCCTGAAAACGCCGTGCGAGATCGATCTCTACACCGACAGCAAATATGTCATGGACGGCATCTCCAAGTGGATCTTCGGCTGGAAGAAGAACGGCTGGCGGACCGCCGACAAGAAGCCGGTCAAGAACGGCGAACTCTGGCAGCAGCTCGATGCCGCCAACCAGAGCCACAAGGTCAAGTGGCACTGGGTCAAGGGCCATGCCGGCCATCCTGAGAACGAGCGGGCCGACGAACTGGCGCGCAAGGGCATGGAACCTTTCAAGAAGCCCAATCTCGGCCGAGCCCTCCTGCAGGGCCGCTGAACCGAACTCCGTGGGGCGGGCGGCCTTCGCCGAGCATCCGGCCGTCCGTCTTTCGCCGGCGGCAGGCATACCTTGCCATCTCGATCCTTCGCTCTATCCTGACAGGACAAGAAGATCGTCACCGGGAGAGAGACACACCATGATCCAGCACTGCGTGTTCCTGCGCTTCAAGGCGGCGACGTCGGAGGCCGAAAAGCAGGCGATCTATGATGCGATCGCGGCCCTGAAGGAGGTGGTCCCCGGCATGCTGGAGTTCCGCTCCGGCCCGAACATTTCGCCCGAGGGGCTGAATGGCGGCTATCTCGACGGCTTCATCATCACTTTCGAGGATGCGGCGGTCCGGGATTATTATCTCAATCACCCGGATCACATCGCGGTCGGTGACCGCATCGTGACCGCCACCGACGGCGGCCTGTCCGGCGTGCTCGTCTTCGACATGGACGTCTGAAGACGAAAAAGGGCGGCGAAGATCCCCGCCACCCTCTCAAAGCACGTGAAGCTGACGCCTCGGCCTTACAGCTGCTCGATCATCGCCGCGGCGGCCGAGACGGTGGCCTGGCCGGGGTTTTCCTCGACGTTCAGCGATTTGACCACGCCGTCCTCGACCAGCATGGAATAGCGCTTGGAGCGCACGCCGAGACCGCCGCCGGAGAGGTCGGCGTCGAGACCGAGCGCCTTGGTGAAGGCGGCATTCCAGTCGGCGAGGAAGTGGATCTTGCCCATGCCGCCGCTGTGTTCGGCCCATGCGCCCATGACATGCCAGTCGTTGACCGAGATGACGGCGATATCGTCCACGCCGCGGGCGAGGATGGCGTCGCGGTTTTCCAGATAGCCGGGAAGATGGTTGAGCGTGCAGGTCGGCGTGAAGGCGCCAGGGACCGCAAAGACCACGACGCGCTTACCCTTGAACAGATCGTCGGTCGAAATCTCGACGGGGCCGTCCGCCGTCTTTTCCTTGAAGCTGGCCTGCGGCAGGCGCTCGCCGATTGCGATGGTCATGAAGGTCTCCTCGCTGGTTTGCCTCGAGCCGGGCTCGGCTCGACAATTCCAGCGGAATATAGATTGACGCTAGTCAAAGGCAAGGCTGGTTTCCATGGCCCGGCCGCCGCTTTTGACCAGCAGCCCCCAGCTCTTTCCGTGAATGTCGTACTTGCGTGGAAGTCCGCTGATCGGCAGATCGACGGTGAGGGTCTGGCCCTCAAGCCGACGCGCGTCATCGCCGAAGAACACATGGCCGCTCGGGCCCGTCACATAGATTTCCGGCTCGTCCGCGGCCGGCGTGCCCGGCAGGGTCAGGGCGAGCGACAGGCTCTTGCCATCAGCGCTCAGCGCATGCGAGCGAAGCGCAAAATCGGCGGAAGGCGCCTCGGGCAGGCTCTTGCGTGCCGCCGAAACAATTGCCGCCTCATCGGCTTTCGAGGTCTCGTTCGGGGTCAGCGACAGGTTGAACTCCGCCTGGAAGGGAATGCAGATATTGCGGCAAAGGCCAATGAACACCGAGGCCTTCAGCTCGCCGGCCGGGGCGCCACTTGCAGCCGGCCCGGCGATCGTCAGCGGCAGCGTCACCGGCGCATCGTAGCCGATGTCCTGGAGATCTCCATTGTCGATGCGCTTCGGCACGGGATAGGCCACTTCGGTCAGCCGATAGCCACCCTGCGGCGCGATCGTGATCGATGGGGGAATGCCGGCGTCGCCCGGTTCGCGCCAATAGGTGATCCAGCCGGGCGAAGGCTCGATCTGCAGGGCCGCGGCGCGGGTGCCGGAGGCATCGGCCGGCAGCACGACAAGGCGCATGCGCCCGCCTTCGTTATGCGCCCATTCGCTCGTTTCGGCCTGGGCCGGCAGGGCGGCAACGAGCGCGCTGCCCGCCATGACAATCGCGGCAAGCAGAGGGCGAGGCATTTGTGCAGGACTGGTGGATCTCATGGCAAAGGATTTAGATCAGCACCTGGCGCTGCACCAGTCACGCTTGCGAGACCAGGATCATTTTTAGTTGATTGCCGGACCATCCTGCCCCATCTTCGTCTGAGGAACGGGATCCGCAAGGGGCCGCCAGGCCTCCCGGTACTGAGAGCTCCGACAGGGGCAATGGGGTGGATTATGGCTTTCTCGACACTGAAGAAGGATCGCGAACGGGGCTTTCTCGACGGCCAGCTGCTGATCGCCATGCCCGGCATGGCCGACGGCAATTTTTCCCGCTCGGTCGTCTATATCTGTGCCCATTCCCCGGCCGGCGCCATGGGCTTCATCATCAATCGCGCCCAGCCGGTGACCTTTCCGGACGTGCTCTTGCATCTCGGCCTGATCGACAAGACCGATGCGATCATGCTGCCCGAGCATGCCCGTTCCTTCCCGATCCAGAACGGCGGTCCGGTCGAGACCGGCCGGGGTTTCGTGCTGCACAGCGACGACTATACCAGCGACAGCAGCATTCCGGTGAGCGACGACATTTCGCTGACGGCAACGCTCGACATCGTGCGGGCGATCTCGGAAGGCCGCAGTCCGCGCCGCGCCACCATGCTGCTCGGCTATGCCGGTTGGGGGCCCGGCCAGCTGGAATTCGAGATCGCCAACAATGGCTGGCTGAACTGCGCGGCCACCGAGGACCTGATTTTCGACCGGACGCTCGAGAACAAATACGACCGCGCTTTGGCCCTGATGGGGGTCAACCCCGCCATGCTGTCGATGGATGCAGGCCACGCCTGAGCCGTCACGATTGAGGCGTATCAACCCGACGCCCAGAGGTCATCGCAGACACAACCGCGTGATGACGGCCGGATGCCGTCATCACGCGACGCTTGCACTGTCCCCTTGGGGGAGGGCGCCTTCGGCCCGCCCTCAGGCCCGCTTGGTCAGGGGAAAGCGTTCCTTGAGCAGGCGCTGAACCGATTCAGCGCCGAGCGGCGCGCCGAACAGATAGCTCTGGCCGAAGTCGCAGCCGAGCTTGCCCAGTTCGTCGGCGTCGGCATCGCTCTCGATGCCTTCCGCCACCACCTGCATCTCCAGGCCGCGCGCCATGGCAATCACCGATTTGAGCAGCACCGCCCGCTTGTCGGAGCGGTCGTTGACCAGCGCCTTGTCGAGCTTGATCGTGTCGAAGGGGAAGCGCGTGAGATAGGCGAGGGAGGAATAGCCGGTGCCGAAATCGTCGAGCGCCAGCGAAATGCCCGTCTCCTTCAGCTTGGCGAGCACCAGGCGCGCCTGTTCGGGATTCTCCATCACCACGCTTTCGGTAAGTTCCAGCTTGATGCGCTGAGGCTCGCACTGCGTCTTGGTCAGCATGGCGCGCACGTCGGTGTAGAGCTCGCTGGAGAGCAATTGTGCGCTCGACAGGTTGACGGAGACGAAGACCGGGATCTCGCCCGTCTGCCGCTCCCACTCCATCAGGTCCGTGGTTGCCTGCTCCAGCGCGAACATGCCGAGCGGTTCGATCAGGTCGGACGTTTCGGCGATCGGAATGAACTCCGATGGCGGCACGTTGCCGCGCTTGGGGTGGTCCCAGCGCATCAGCGCCTCGAAACCGGCCACTTCGCCATCGGCAAGCCGCACGATCGGCTGGTAGACCATCGAGAATTCCTTGCGCTCGATGGCGCGGCGAAGGTCGGTCTCGAGCTGCAGCCGGTCGGTGCCGGCGCCGCGGAAGGCCGGGCGGAAGGGCTCCACGCGGTTGCCGCCCGCCCGCTTGGCGCGGTACATGGCAAGCTCGGCGTCGGACAGAAGGCCCGCGGCGTTTTCCTGCTGATCGACCCAGGAGACCAGGCCGATCGAGGCCGTGAGGATGATCTCGCGATTGGCGAAGTTGATCGGCACCATGATCGCCTTCGACACGGCATCGGCGAAATCGGCGATCTTGGCCGGGTCGCGTTCGGACACGAGGATCAGGCCGAACTCGTCGCCGGAGAGCCGCGCCAGCGTGTCCTGCGGCTTCATCAGACGGCGCAGGCGGCGGGTTAGCGCGATCAGGATATTGTCGCCGGCGGCAATGCCCAGGCTGTCGTTCACCTGCTTGTAGCGGTCGATGTCGATGGCAAGCACGGTCGGACGCACCGTCTCCGAGCCGGCGGCCAGCGTCAGCACCGAGTGCAGCCGGTCAAGGAAGACCTCGCGGTTCGGCAGCCCAGTGAGATTGTCATGCATCGCATCGGTCAGCAGCCTGTCGATCGAGTTCTTCTGCTCGGTAACGTCGATGATCGTGCCGACGCAGCGAATGACCTCGCCGTTGGAGCCGAGCACTGGCCGCGCGCGGATCTTCAGCCAGTGGAAATGGCCGTCCTCGGCGCGGATGCGGAATTCGTGGTTGAGCCGTCCCTTGCGGTGTTCCAGCAACACGTCGAGCGTGGCGCGGAAGCGGTCGCGGTCGTCGGGATGCAGGCGCGGCAGCCAGTTGCGGGCCGGCCCATGCATGGTTCCCGGCTGCAGGCCGAGCCGGACCGAGATGTCCGGGCTCGTCACCACGCGGTCACGCGCCACGTCCCAGTCCCACACCGTATCGCCGGAGCCGGTGAGGGCCAGCGACTGGCGCTCGAGGTCGGAGAACAGGCCCTGTTGGTAGGCGCCGCCGGCAAAGGCGTGCTGCATGACGGTAAAGCCGATGAGCAGAACGATCAGCACGAGGCCGCCGCCCAGCGCCGGTTGGATGATGTCGTTGTCGAGCTGGCCGGTGACGGTCAGCCAGCCGCCGAACAGCCACACCAGGATCAGCGCCCAGGTCGGGATCAGCAGGATGGCGCGGTCGTAGCGATTGAAGCCGAGATAGAAGATCAGCGCGATGCCGGCGGTGGCGGTCAGCGCAAAGGAGAGGCGCGCAATGCCCGCCGCGATCGAAGGATCGTAGATGGCCACGCCAAAGAGCAGCGACAGCCCGAGGATCCAGGCAAACGTCGCATAGCCCAGATGGATATGCCAGCGGTTGAGGTTGAGATAGGTGAAGAGGAAGATGACGAGGCTCGACGCAAGCGCCACCTCCGCGCCCGCACGCCAGATGCGCTGGTCGCTCGAGGTGATGCTGATCAGCTTTTCAAGGAAGCCGAAGTCGACGCAGATATAGGCAAGCACGGCCCAGGCGAGCGCCGCCGCCGCCGGCAGCATGGAGGTGCCCTTGACGACGAAGAGGATGGTGAGGAACACCGCCAGCAGACCGGCAATACCGAGCACGATGCCGCGATAGAGGGTAAAGGCGTTGACCGTGTCCTTGTAGGCGTCAGGTTCCCAGAGGTAGATCTGCGGCAGCTGCGGCGTCGTCAGTTCGGCGACGAAGGTGATGACGGCACCGGGGTTCAGCGTGATCCGGAACACGTCCGCATCCGGGCTCGGCACGCGGTCGAGCGCAAAGCCTTCCGACGGGGTGATCGCGATGATGCGCTGCGAGCCGAGATCCGGCCAGAACATGCGCGAGCCGGCGAGCCGGAAATGCGGCGCGACGATCACGCGCTCGAGCTGTTCTTCCGAGACATTGGCAAGGGCAAAGACCGCCCAGTCGCCCTGATGTCCGGGGGAGGAGGCGCGCACTTCGATGCGCCGACGGATGCCGTCGGCACCGGCGGCCGTCGAGACCTGAAAGGCATCGCCCTGGTTGGCGTAGATCTCGGTGGTGGCGGTGAGGTCGAGGGCGGTATCGTCGCGGGCGATCTTCACCGGCTCGGCGGCCAGCGCCAGCGATGAGAAGAGACCGACGAACGCAAGCATCGCCGCAGCCAGCGCAGCCGCCAGCCATCGGCCGACCGCCGCTTGCCTGTTCCGGTCAGACGTCATGAGTTCTCTTTGTTCCTGTTCACCGAGGCGCGGTCGCTCAAACGCGAAAGCATCGCATGGTCGCGCCACTGCCCGTTGATCTTCAGATAATCCCGCAAGAGACCTTCCCGCTCAAAGCCGGCCTTCTCGAGGAGCCGGATGCTTTTCTCATTCTCTGGAATACAGGCTGCTTCGATCCGGTGCAACTCAAGGCCCCCGAAGATATAGGGAATAGCCAATTGAAGTGCGGCAAACATATGGCCTTTGCCGGCATGCCGCTCGCCCATCCAGTAGCCGATCATGCAGCTTTGTGACGCACCCCGGCGGATCAGCCCGATGGTCAGGCCGCCGAGCAGAACATGGTCGCCCTGCGAAAACAGCAGGAAGGGGACGGCAAGCCCGGAGTGAAATTCCTGCCCGTTGCGCACGACGCGGGCGCGGAAGGAGCGTTCCGTCAACTCGTCCGGCCGCCAGGTCGGTTCCCAGGGCTGGAGGAAGGCACGGCTGTCGCGGCGCAGCGCATGCCATTGTTCGAAATCGTCATAGCGGGGCAGGCGAAGCCGGTGCGTGGCGCTGTTCAGGTCCGGTGTCTCCGGCTGGCGCGTCAGAAAGCGAAAGACCGAACGTGTCATCGAACCTCCGAGCCTTGGCCGGCGGCCTTGCGCCCGCGGCCGTGAATTCCGGACCAGCCCCGGCGCCGGCCCTAGCCGGCCGCCTTCAGCGAACCACCGCGACTGGCCGACAGCGCACCGGCGATTTCGTCCATGGGGGCGAGATGTTCCAGCGGGCCGATGGCCGACAGGGTCGGGGCCGTCTCGAAGAACAGCCGTCCGGCAAGATCGGTCAGCCGCTGCGGCGTGATGCCGGCAAGCCGTTGCATCATCTCCGAATTGGAGATCGGGCGGCCATAGAGCATCATCTGCCGGGCGATCTGGCCGGCGCGTGCGGCCGGGCTTTCCTGGCCCATCAACAGCTGGGCGCGCACCTGGGCGCGCGAACGGTCGATCTCCTGCTGCTCGATCGACTGCGACGCCTTGCGCAATTCGTCGATGATCACTGGCACGAGTTCCGGCAGGTTCTCGCCGCCGGTGGCTGCGTGGATGCCGAAGATGCCGCTGTCGGAGAAACCCCAGTGGAAGGCATAGATCGAATAGCACAGACCACGGATCTCGCGTACTTCCTGGAAGAGCCGCGAGGACATGCCGCCGCCGAGGATGTTGGCGAGGATCTGCGACGCGTAGAAGTCGCGGGCGTGATAGGCACGTCCCTCGAAGCCGATCAGCACCTGCGCGTCCATCAGGTCGCGCTCCTCGCGGGCCTCGCCGCCGGTATAGCGGGCAGCCTGGGTGACCGGGCTCACCTCCGGCTGCGGGCGCAGCGCGGAGAAGCGTTCCTCGACATGCTTGACGAAGGCGTCGTGTTCGACGGCACCGGCGGCGACGACGAACATACGGTCGGTGGTGTAGTTGCGGTCGAGATAGGCGCGGATCTCGGCGCTGGAGAAGGACTGGACCGTCTCCGGCGTGCCCAGGATCGGCCGTCCGAGCGGCTGGCCGGCATAGGCGAGTTCGGAGAAGCGATCGAACACCACATCGTCCGGCGTGTCGTTTGCCGCGCCGATTTCCTGCAGGATCACGTGCTTCTCGCGGGTCAGTTCTTCCTCATCGAAGACGGAGTCGGTCAGGATGTCGGCGAGAATGTCGACGGCCAGCGGCACGTCGTCTTTCAGCACGCGGGCATAGTAGGAGGTCGTCTCGGTCGAGGTGGCGGCGTTGAGTTCGCCGCCGACATTCTCGATCTCCTCGGCAATCTGGCGGGCGCTGCGGCGGTTGGTGCCCTTGAACGCCATGTGCTCGAGCAGATGGGCGATACCATGTTCGCCCTCCGTCTCGTCCCGGGCCCCGGACTTGATCCAGGTTCCGAGCGCCACGCTTTCCAGGTGCGGCATCGTCTCGGTCACGACCGTCAGCCCGGAGGGCAGCCGGGTACACTCAACATTCATCGATCTGTCTTTCTGCACTTCAGAATTTATCGCCGCGCATGCTCGCTGACAAAGGTTTCGACGGCTTTAAGGTCGGCGTCCAGGATATCGAAGCGCTCCTCCCTGTCCATCAGGTCAGCAAGCCACGCCGGAAGCGCGGGGTCAATACCGCAGGCCGATTTTACCGCAGCGGGGAATTTGGCCGGATGCGCGGTCGACAGCGTCACCATCGGGCTTGCCGGCTTCTCGAACTTCTTGGCGACGAACACGCCGACGGCGGTGTGCGGATCGATGAGATAGCCGGTCTCGGCCAGCGTGTCGCGAATGGTCGCCGCGACCTGCTTCTCGCTGGCGCGGCCGGCGCGGAATTCCTTGCGGATCGCCTTCAGTGCGCCCGACTTGATTTCGAAGCCGCCCGACTGCTTGAGGCTTTCCATGGCCGCGCGGATGGCGCTATCGTCGCGGTCATAGGCTTCAAACAGCAGCCGTTCGAAGTTGGACGAGATCTGGATGTCCATCGATGGCGAGGTGGTGGCGGACACGCCCTTCATCTCGTAGCGGCCGGTCTTCAGCGTGCGGGCGAGAATGTCGTTCTCGTTGGTGGCGATCACCAGCTTGTCGATCGGCAGGCCCATCTTCTTGGCGACGTAGCCGGCGAAGATGTCGCCGAAATTGCCGGTCGGCACGGTGAACGAGATCTTGCGATCCGGGCTGCCGAGCGAAATCGCGGCGGTGAAGTAATAGACCACCTGCGCCATGATGCGGGCCCAGTTGATCGAGTTGACGCCCGAGATCTTCAGCCGGTCGCGGAAGTCGATGTCGTTGAACATCGCCTTCACGAGGTTCTGGCAGTCGTCGAAATTGCCGCGCACGGCGATCGCATGCACGTTCTCGGCCTTGGAGCTGGTCATCTGCCGCTGCTGGACGGGCGAGACCTTCTCATGCGGGAAGAGGATGAAGACGTCGGTGCGGGCGCGCCCGGCAAAGGCGTCGATGGCCGCGCCGCCGGTATCGCCCGAGGTGGCGCCGACGATGGTCGCGCGTTCGCCGCGCTGGGCGAGCGCATGGTCCATCAGCCGCGCCAGAAGCTGCATTGCCACGTCCTTGAAGGCCAGCGTCGTGCCGTGGAACAGCTCGAGCACGAAGGAATTCGGCCCGGTCTGGACAAGCGGGGCCACCGCCGGATGACGGAAGGTGGCATAGGCCTCGTCGATCATGGCGCGGAACAGGTCTGCCTCGATCTCGCCGCCGGTGAAGCGGTAGAGCACCTCGAAGGCGATGTCCTGATAGCTCTTGCCGCGCAGCGCCCGGATTTCCTTCTTCGTCATGTGCGGCCACTTGCGCGGCACGTAAAGGCCGCCGTCGCGGGCAAGCCCGGCCAGAAGAGCGTCACAGAAACCGAGGCTTTCTGCCTCTCCGCGGGTCGAGATATAGTCCACGATGCTTGTCCTTGGTCTTGAAGAAGGGAAGGCCGGTTTCTCGGGTGAGCGCTAGGCCTCGTCCGGTGCCGTCCTGTGTCTTTTGGTGCCGGTCGGCGCGATGCGGTGCGGGCGGCGTGCGGCGATTGCACCGGCGCCCGTTGTCATGCTCCGGTCAATCTCTGCCCCTGAGCGTTGAAAATTAAACCAAAACACCGGCGACCCAATCGATTTTTCGCTGCGCCGCTGGTATAGACCATCGGCAAGGGGCATGAAAAGCCTCAATTCGAATGGCTTCTGGCTTCTCGAAGCCTGTATTGCGGAAGGTTGGAGTATCGTGTCTGTAAAGGTTTCGCGCGGGATCTTGGCCGCATCCCTGTTGATGGTTCTCGCAGGCTGCAATGCCGGCAATCCGGGCGGCGTGCTCGGATCCGCCGCCGACAAGCCGGCCGCAACGCCCGCAGCCGCCCCGGTGGCCGCGGCGGTGCAGGGCTTCTGCCCGCCGATCACGCTGCGCGACGGCACCGCCTATTACCGCACCTATGCCAAGGGCGCCAAGGACGATCCGTCCAAGGTCGTCTATCAGGCGTCGCTCGCCGACACGACGCGCTCCTGCACCCGCTCAGAGACGGGCCTCACCATCACCGCCATGGTCCAGGGTCGTCTCGTTGCCGGTCCGGAAGGCAAGGCCGGCCAGGTCATGCTGCCGATCCGGGTCGCCGTGACCAACGGTGACGCGGTGCTTTATTCGGAGCTTACCCAGTTCCCGGTCACGCTGGCTGACGTCGCCCAGGCCAGCCAGTTCGTGTTCACCAAGGACGTTCCGGTTCCCGGCGATGTCGGCGGCCTGACCAAGGTGCATATCGGTTTCGATGAGGGGCCGGTCAAGAAGAAGAAATAACGAGGCGGTTCAAGACAGAAATAGCAAAGGGAGCGACCGCCGGGCGCCTACGTCGAGCAAGCCTTGATCTTGTCGCCGTTGCCACTCGGTCGTTGAACTCACCGGATGCCGGGGGGCATGGGTGAAGATCGGAATTGTGAGAAATCCCGTCTCGGGCGGCCGCTCCGGCCATGCCCGATGGCAGGCCATCTGCGATGCTTTCAGACAGCACTTCCACGACTGCGATGTGCGCGAGACCGCGCGCGCCGGCGATGCCGGACGGCTGGCCTGCGAACTGATCGCGGGCGGCTGCGAACTCGTGGTCGCCGTCGGCGGTGACGGCACGATCGGCGATGTGATCGACGGCATCATGCGGTCGTCCGATCCGCAAACCGCGTTTGCTTTCGTCCCGACCGGCACCGGCTGCGATTTTGCGCGCAATTTCGCGCTGCCGCAGGACCCAGCCGCCATGGTCGCGCATATCGCCGCGGCGCCGTTGCGCCGCATCGACATCGCCCGGATCGGCGGGCGCCTGGCCGACGGTACGGTGGTCGAGCGACATTTCGCCAATATCGCCAGCGTTGGGGTTTCGGGGCGCATCGTCCAGGCCGTCAACGGCCGCGGCCGGCGCGTGGCCAGCGGCTCGCTGCGCTTCCTATTGTGTTCGGTGCGCGAGATCCTGCGCTACAGCCCCGAGCGCGTGAAGGTGGCGATCGACGGCATCGAGGTCTACCGCGGACCGGTCACGGCCACGGCGGCGGCAAACGGTGCCTGGTTCGGCGGCGGCATGCATGTCGTGCCCTTCGCCGATCTCGGCGACGGCCTGCTTGATCTCGGCATCCTGCGCGGGGCGGGCAGGGCCGGCGTGCTCGGCATACTCGCGCGGCTTTACACTGCCTCGCATGTCGGCCATCCGCTCATCGATTTCCACCGCGGCCGCGTCATCGAGATCGCGCCGCTGGATGCAGGCGGGCGTCTGTCGATGGAAGCGGACGGCGAGACGCTGGCATTCGACGCCCTTCGCATCGAGGTCTTGCCCTCGGCGTTACAGCTGAAGATCTGAAAAACGGGCGCTGTGCGGCTTGCGAGCCGAGTGTCCTGCGGAGGCGCCTTAGAAGGCGCCGGCCCACTCCTCCATGGCGGCGATCACCGCCGGCAGGTCGACCATGCGCGAAATCACCGTCTCGGCGCCGGCATCGGTCAGCCGGTCGGCATGCGACGGATAGGTGTGCGAGGCGCCGGTAAAGCCGATCACCCGCATGCCGGCGGCGCGCGCCGCATGGACGCCGTGCACGCTGTCCTCGATGACCACGACCTTATCCGGCGAGACCCCGAACTGGGCGGCGCCGTGCAGGAAGATGTCCGGCTTCGGCTTGACCCGGTCGGCGCCGAGATCCTTGGCCGAATAGATATGCGGCGCGAAGAATTCCTTGAGGCCGACCTTGGTCAGCATCATGTCGAGCCGTGCGATCGAGGAATTGGAGCAGATGCAGCGCGGCCCTTTGAGACGGGCGAGCGCGAACTGCACGCCGTCGATGATCTTGACCTCGCGGGCGAGCCGCTGGTCGAGCAGCTTTTCCGACTTGTCGAGCAGGCTGGCCGACAGCGGAATGTCGATTTCCTGTTCGACGGCAAGCAGAATGTTCTTCCAGGTCATGCCGGCGAAGCGTTCGCCCATTTCCTCGACCGAAATCGGATAGCCGGCCTCGTTGAGCAGCTTGGATTCGACCTTGGCGGCGATGATTTCGGAATCGACGAGCACGCCGTCGCAATCGAAGATGGTGAGGTCGAAACCGCTCATGGGGGAGATCCGTCTTGTCGTCCTGGGGAGGCGCTTCCCCTACACGAGGTGGCGGCAAAGAACAATCCGCGAGTTGACCGCGGCCCGGTTCAGCGGGCGCCGGAAGGCGAGGCGAGGGCCAGCAATTGCGGCTCGAGCGCCGAAAGATCGCGCAGCGGCTCGCGGTCCTGTCCCATCAGGTCTGCCATCCAGACGCCGTCGGCGGCGAGCCGCACGATCTCCATCTGGGCCGAACCGTCGGTCTCGCGATGCGCCTCCAGCCTGGCATCAAGCCAGTCCGACCAAAGCTTGCGCATGGTAGGATCGAAGATCGTGGTCACCGACAGCGCGGCCCAGGGACTTCTCATGCCAAGCTTGTGATCGGCAAAGGCAGCGCGGACATAGGCGCGGGTGAAGCGACCGACCGGTTCTCGGTCCTCGGCCATGTAGCGGTCGATCTCGTCGCCGAGTTGCTGCAGCAGATCCGCAAACACCGCCTCGATCAGCGCCTGCTTGCTGGAAAAATGATGCAGCAGCCCGCCCTTGGTCACGCCCGCCGCCTCGGCGACCGCCTGGATGGTGATCGCCTGCGGTCCCTGGTCGACGGCAAGCCTGGCCGTGCGGTCAAGCAGCGAGCGGCGGACCTTGTCCGGGTCCTTCTTGCGCATGTGGGCGTTGGACATCAGCCGTGACTCACGGAATTGGAAAACAGGTTCATGACGATGACGCCGCCGACGATCATGCCGATGCCGGCCATCGCCGGCAGGTCCAGCGACTGCTTCAAGACCAGCACGGAGATGAGGGCGGTCAGCACGATGCCCAGCCCGCCCCAGACCGCATAGGCGATGCCGAGTGGCACACCCTTCAGCGCCTGCGACAGCAGGTAGAAGGAAACGACGTAGAAGACGACCATGGCCGCCGTCGGCAGGGGGCGCGAGAACTGCTCCGACTTCTGCAGGAGGGTCGTGGCGATCACTTCACAGACAATGGCGCCGCCGAGCGCCCCATAGGCCAGGAACAGGGGATTCATCGAAAAACTCGCGAAAGGGAAAGGTTGACACTCTAAACATACCGTCTGGACGGTTTCTTTTCAAGGGGCGGACAGCGGAATTCGCCGTTACCGAAAAGGCGGGAGTGGGAGGGGGCGGCAGGGAGCCGGGAGCTTTCCGGCGTGGACCTGCCGGGGATAAGACTCAGCCGTCGAGCGGGAACATCGCCGCAAACCGCCGCTCGCCCTCGGGTGAAAAGACGATGGCCCGGCTGCCGGGCGCGCGCCGCGCATGGCCATGCGTGAGGAAGTGGTCGAGCAGCGCCTTGCCGAGCGCGCCGGAAAGGTGGATGCGGCGCTCGCTCCAGTCGAGGCAGGCGCGGCAGAGCGGACGACGCTGCGCCTTGAGATGTGCAAGATCGATGCCGTTGTCGCAGACCAGCGCCTCGCCTGCGGGCGTCAGTTGCGGGTGTTCCTCCTCGCCGACGATGGCGCCCCGGGCCCTGAGGCTGTCGAGCATGCGCACGCCGTAGTCGCCGGCCAGATGGTCGTAGCAGACCCGCGCCTTGCGCAGCGCCGGCTCCTTGGGCCCCGCCCTGTGGCGGACATGACCGCGCGCGGCGGCAAAGCCCATCAGGCTCTCGATCATGCGGCCCACGGCCGGATCGGCCAGCGTGAAATAGCGGTGGCGCCCCTGCTTGCGCTGGGCGAGAAGCCCGCCGTCTTCCAGCTTGGCAAGATGCGAGCTGGCGGTCGGCAGGCCGATGCCGGCAGCACCTGCCAGCTCGGTGGCCGTCAGCGCGCGCCCGTCCATCAGCGCCAGCAGCATGTTGGCGCGGGCGGGATCGCCGATCAGGGCGGCGAGGCGGGCAATGTCGGGTCCTTCACTCATGCTTCGATCGTAATCGAAGCATCATCTGCCGGCAACATGCGAGGAGGGGTCATCGACAAAGCCAAAGAGCCTGAAAGGAAAACCCATGATCACCTGCATTATCCGCTACGAGATCGACCCCTTTGCGAAGGACGCCTTCGCCACCTATGCCCGCAACTGGGGCGAGGCAATCCCGCGCTGCGGCGCCGATCTCGTCGGCTATTTCGCCCCGCACGAGGGCTCCGTCACCACGGCTTACGGCATCTATCATCTCGAGGACCTTGCGGCCTATGAGGCCTATCGCGCCCGGCTCGCCGCCGACCCGCTCGGCAAGGCCAATTACGAATTTGCCCGCGAGACCCGCTTCATCCGCAAGGAAGACCGGCTCTTCCTCAAATGTGTGTCGGGACATCCGGCCGGGGCGGTTCGGCCATGATCGCGGTGATCTTCGAGGTGACGCCCTTCACCGCTGAGCGGCACCGCTATCTCGACCTTGCCGGAGACCTTCGGGCAATGCTCGAGGCGGTGGACGGCTTCCTCTCCGTCGAGCGCTTCGAAAGCCTCTCCGTGCCCGGCAAGCTGCTGTCGCTGTCCTTCTGGCGCGACGAGGCGGCGGTGCGCCGCTGGCGCGAGACCGAGGAGCACCGGGAGGCGCAACAGGCGGGCCGCGGCGGCGTCTTTGCCGATTATCGCCTGCGCGTCGCCCACGTCCTGCGCGACTACGGACTTCATGAACGGGAGGAGGCGCCACCCGACAGCCGGGCCGTGCATGGATGACCTCCCGCCGGCGGCCGATGGGGTGTTCGTCTCGACAATCTCCCGGCTGCTGACTATGCAGGTGGCATGGAGAAAGAACACGACGACACCATCGCCAACCGCATCAGCCGTGCCCTTGCCGAGCGCATCATCCATTGCGAGCTGACGCCCGGCGCGCGCCTTGCGCAGGACCATATCGCCGAGGAATTCGGGGCGAGCCACGTGCCGGTCCGCGAGGCGTTCCGGCGGCTCGAAGCGCAGGGGCTCGTCGTCAGCATTCCCCGCCGCGGCGTGCGCGTCGCCTCGTTCGATCTCAAGCAGGTGCGCGAGGTCGCAGAAATGCGCGCAGCGCTCGAGGTGCTGGCGCTGCGCCATGCCGCCCCCCATTTGACGGGCGCGGTGCTCGATGCGGCGGAGCAGGCGGCGACCGATGCAGATGATGCCAAGGATGTCCGTGCCTGGGAGGAGGCCAATCGTCGCTTCCATCGGCTGATCGTCTCGACCTGCAGCATGCCGCGCCTTCTCTCCGTCATCGACGATTTGCATGCCGTCAGTGCCCGTTTTCTTTTCGTCGCCTGGCGCGCCACCTGGGAGGCGCGCACCGACCACGACCATCGCGCCATCCTCACGGCGCTCAGGCAAGGGGACGTTGGCGAGGCCTGCCGCATCCTCGAGCGCCACGTCCAGTGGATCGGTCGCGCGCCGGTGCCGCTTCCCGGCCGCCCCGAGACCGAAGGTTTTGCCATCGTCGGCTGAGTTTCCCCAATTTATAGATTAAATCCGAATCCTGCGGAAATGCCCACAGGATATGGGCTTTCGCGCTCATTGTGCGCGGACCGGCTCCCAAATCCACGGACGTCTCGCCGTTCTAAGTTCACTTCGTCTTGGCAGAACTCAAAATAATAGATAAAAGATTCGGCGCGTATAGAATTATCTATAAAATGGAGATTGCAATGATGTCTGTCCTCACGCCCGCCGCGCGCGGCTTCGATCCGCTCGGCATCGGCCGCCGCTCGCTGGTCAACCAGTCAATGCTGCTGGTGTTCGGCACGGCCGTGCTGGCGCTCGCCTCGCAGGTGAGCGTACCCATGGTGCCGGTGCCGATCACCCTGCAGACCTTCGCACTGACCATGATCGGCGTGCTCTACGGCTGGCGTCTCGGCGCCCTGACGGTGCTCGCCTGGCTCGGCGAGGCCATGATCGGTCTGCCGGTTCTCGCCAATGGCAGTGGTGGTTTTGCGCCGTTCGTCGGCCCGACCGCCGGCTACCTTGTCTCCTTCCCGATCATTGCGGCCCTGGCCGGACTGCTCGCGGAAAAGGGCTGGACCGGCGAGCGGGTGGTGCTGAGCTTCTCGGCGCATCTGCTATCCAACCTTTTGTGCCTCGCCATCGGCGGCGCCTGGCTCGCCTCCCTGCTGGGCGTGGAGAAGGGGCTCGCCCTCGGTGTCGTGCCGTTCGTCTTCGGCGCAGTAATCAAGTCCGCGCTCGCCGCCGCCCTGCTGATGGCGCTCGACCGTCGGACCGACAAGCCGCTCGACCTCTAAGGCAAAGCTTGGCGAACCCGTGACCGTCCGGCTCCGTGCCCACCATCTGCTCTGCATGCTGACCTATGTCGGCAAGGGCTATTCCCCCGCCTTCGTTGTGAATTACGAGGTCATCGCCGCCCGTCTGTCCGCCGGCGAGGAGATCGAACTGGTGACGGGGCCGGACGACATCTGCGGACCGCTCACGGCGGACCCCGAAGCCCATTGCCATGGGACAAGCGTGGTGGAGCGGGACCGTTTGGCCACGGAGGCTGTCGCCTGCCTGCTCGGCAGCCCCCTCTGCCCCGGCGTCCGCATCACGCCGAGCGCTGCCCTTCTCTCCCGTTTGCGCAATGCTTTTTCGGCAGGCGGCATCCGTGCCGCCTGTTCCGGTTGCGAATGGTTTGACCTTTGTGAAAGCGTTGCGGACGGCGGCTATGTCGGCGTCCGGGTCGCGCCCCAGGCCGGCGATTGTCGTTCTTCCGGCCGGCTCAGCTGATCTTGTCGATGAACTCCACTTCGCCGCTGGTGATGTCATAGACGGCGGCAACGATCTTCACATGGCCCTCCGCGACCAGATGCGAGACGATGTGGCTCTCCTCCATGATCCGCTTGGCCCCGGAAACGGCATTGTTGCGGATTGTCTGGCCGACGAAATCCTCCGACTTGAACAGGGCGGCGAGCGCCACCGGCAGGATCGGCTCGATCATCTTGCCGATCGAGCCTTCGAGCTCGACCCCCTTCTTGACCACGTCGCAGGCGGCGGACACCGCTCCGCACTTCTTGTGGCCCATGACGACGATCAGCGGTGCATGCAGATGCTCGGCGCCGTATTCGATCGTGCCGAGTGCGCCGGTGTCGAGCACGTTGCCGGCATTGCGGATGACGAAGAGCTCGCCGAGCGTCACGCCGCCGAAGATCAGTTCCGGTGTGACGCGGCTGTCGGAACAGGTGAGCACGATCGCCCAGGGGTGCTGGCCGGCTGCCAGTTCCTCGCGCCGGTGGGCTAGATCGGCGGCGCAGGCATTGGCGTCCTCAACGAAGCGGCGATTGCCCTCTTTCAGTTTCGCCAGCGCCTGCTTCGGCGACAGGGCCGGAGCTTCGCCGGCCGCCGCTGTCGCGCCGTGCGCATCGGGGGCTGCGGGTTTGGCGGGCGCGTGATCTGCCGGGGCTGCAGCAGCACCGTGTCCCTCTGCCTCGCCGTGACTTGCGGTCGCCTTGTCCGAGGCCGAGGCGGGAACCGCAAGCGTCGAGGCGGCAAGGCCGAGGCCGGCGAGTTTGATGAGATTGCGGCGGTTAAGGTGCTGGGTGTCGCAGTCGAGGCACATGCTTGAGGGCCCTTGGTCGGTCGGTTGAACGGGAGCCGACCGCCGGCCCACGGCCCGGACCCCGGACAGGGGTGTGTCGGACCGCGTCAGACGATGGCGCATGGAACAGAAGCCTTCGCCATATTTGTAAATTTAGTTTTGCTGAAACATCTTGCTTGTGAGCGGTCGCTGACTGTTTTTGGGTGTTCGGCGCGCAGCCTGCGCCCGCGG